>Ga0307296_10000601_pt1 | contig 17361 bp, 18 predicted proteins | sample ER_DNA_153_FD_194467 | JGI IMG/M metagenome (GOLD analysis project Ga0307296, IMG submission 194467) | Bulk soil microbial communities from the East River watershed near Crested Butte, Colorado, United States - ER_DNA_153 | ecosystem: Environmental > Terrestrial > Soil > Floodplain | place... | reverse complement strand
AGAAGCTGCCGGAGATCAAGTACCGCGGCTGACCGCGGCGGTTCGTCCACGAACGGCGCTGCGGCGACTCGCCAACAAAGAGGGAGCTGGAAGGATGAAGAAATCCGACAAAGACTCCGACGCAGTGCTCGAGCGGGCGAGAGTCCGCGAGGTCACCGGCATCTTCCACTCGCGCCTAGCCCTGGACGTGGCGGCAGGCGAGCTCCTGCTGATGGGATTCGATCGCGCCGATATCGACGTGGTGGCAGGGATTGACGAGATTTACAAGAAGCTCGGCGTCCCCTACGTCGCGCCCGAGGAATTGGCCGACGTCCCGCGTGCGCCGCGACGCCCTCTCGTCACAGGGGACGACGTGACAGTATTCACGGTCGTTATCGCCAGCACACTTGGCGCCATTGCGGCCGGTGCAACGATATACTTCATGTCGTTTGCGGACGTCAGCGGTGCGGAAATCGGTGTTGCCGCGGCCCTGGTCGGAATCGTCGCCGCCGGCGCCGGCTTTCTGCTGGCCGCCCGTATTTTCGGGCAAGACGAAGCCCGAGGCCTCGACAACCTATTGGCCCGGCGAGGGCTCATCCTGTGGGTCCGCGTACGCTCTCCCGAGCAGGAGGCTCTCGCTCAAGAGATCCTGCTCGCCCATCGGGCCGAGGCCGTGCGCGTCCATGAGATCGAACTCGAAAAGCGCCCAGAGGACCTGCCGCTGGGCACGGTTCGGCCGGATCCGTGGCTCGGGAGTGAACCGTTGGCTCGGCCGTAGAATTTCAGCTCCGTCGCCCCGCGCTCCTTCTCCCGCAGGTTCCTGGCGTCGCGCTGCAACTCGAGACAGGTGAGTAGCTCGGTATAGGTCGGATCGCCCCCGATGGTCGAAAGTTGCGTGCAATGGGACTTGTCGGCGGGGGCGAATTGCGTCCATTGCCTGGCGAGTTGATCCCTTGCTTCCATTTCCTTGCGCATGCAGATGCTCGCATCGCCGACCGGCACCGCCCTGCTGGCGACGGCTCGACAAAATGGTTCGACATTGAAGGTCGGAATCCGGTCCGTCGCCACCAATATGAAGGCCGATAGCACGGTCACGTCAAACGGAGGGAACATGTCCGCGTTCCTTCTGCGCAGACAACTGCTTCGCCATCAACGCGTCCAGCCGACGCATCAAAGCCACTGCATTGTCGGCGCAGCGGTTACGCTCGCTACCGGGGCGGGGAACCGGGGCTGGCCGGGCTCGCATCGCTCGGCCTGCCGGTCGTGGCCGGTCCGCCGACGATCTCGGCCACCAGCTTGGTGTCGGGGTCGATCAGCAGAATACGGTCGGGCAGTTTGACGAAAAGGTAGGTCTTCGTTGCCGGCACTTGCGCGGTCACGTCGTCTGGCAATGCTTTTGACGTCATCGAATCCGGAAGCTTGGAGCCTACGTCTCCCTGGTAGCCCGGCGCGGATTGTGACGGCTGGTTTCGGAGACCTTGCGTGATTATTTGCTCGTGGGGCTGACTCAGATTGAATTTTTCCTGTGCACCGGTACTGCCGGGCGCGTTCTGAGCAGTAGCAAAGCCGGCACTGCCGAAAAGTGCGAGCACGAGCGTGCCTGCGCGAAGTTGCTGTCGCATGATTTTCTCCTGTATTGGGGCGTCCATCAACGAACGGTGTCGGGTGATCCGTCTAGGCCCGTAATGGAAGACAAGGCTAGCGGTCGTTGCGTCGCGCGGCATTGATGGGCGTCAAGACACGCAGCTTAAAAGTGGCCGCGCGCAGGTCCGGCGGCCGGCAGCGGAAAATTGATGGATGTCATGGCCGCAGTGAGCGCGGCGCCTAGAATTGATTAAGTGCTCGATTAGCCATCGCTTGGCCTCCATCTCGCCGCACCGGCCCGCCTCCCCGGAGATCGCCCATGAGACCCGACGGTGACATCGAACGAGACGTCAAGGACGAACTTCAGTGGCAGCCTGGGCTTGATGCAACGGATGTCGCCGTATCGGTGAAGGATGGTGTCGTTGCGCTCACAGGATTCGTTCGCCGCTACAGCGACAAGCAGGACGCGGAAGCCGCCGCAAAGCACGTCGCGGGAGTTGTCGGGGTGGCGAACGACATCGAGGTTCGCGTGCCCGCCGTGGACCAGAGGCCGGACCCGGAGATAGCGCGGGAGGCGGTAGCGGCCATCAAGAGCCGTCTGCCGACGTCATGGGAGCACATCAAGGTCGTCGTCGAGGACGGTTGGGTCGAACTCGAAGGCGAGGTCCAGTGGCAATACCAGCGACGCGCGGCGGAGCACGCGGTGCGCAGTTTACCAGGAGTCAAGGGCATCACCAACACGATCCGAATAAAGCCCTTGGCCAAGGCAGCGGACCTTGGGCGCAGGATCGAAGAAGCGATCAAGCGAAACGCGCAGCTCGACGCAAACCGCATCGGCGTTGAGGCGAACGGCAGCGAAGTGATTCTCAAGGGCATCGTTCGGTCCTGGCACGAGCGTGAAGAGGCGGAACGGGTGGCGTGGGCAGCGCCGGGTGTCACAACAGTGAGAAATCGGGTCGCTGTGAGCGACGATTGCGTCGACAATGACCTGGGCTACCTGTGGGACGGCAATCGGGACTGCTATGCCGAAGGCGCTGAAAGCACATAGAGCGCCGCCGCCGCATGGCTTTGGAAACCTCGTGAATAAATTGACGGCGGTCAACGCGCGGTGAAGCGCTCGGCATAGATTTGCTGGGCGCTTCGCGGTCGAAATTGTCAGGGCGCGCAACTTACGCGCCACTTACATGTACATCCCTTCTACATGTACATCCCTTCGCCTCGGCGCGTTCTGACGACCGGCCTCACCATCAGCGCGTCAGGAGTCCGATATGAGCACGACCACTGAAGACCCTGGAGCTCGCGGGTCCGCCGCATTCAATGCCGTACCAAACACGCTGGGCGCCGCCCTCGCTCGAAACTGGTGGCTGATCGCGCTCCGCGGCGTGCTCGGCGTGGTGTTCGGGCTGATCGCCCTCATCCTGCCGTTCGCCACGATCCTAGCGCTGGTTCTGCTGTTTTCCGCCTACATGCTGGTGGACGGCGTGTTTGCGATCTATGCGGCCGTTCGCGCCGCGCGGCAGCGCGAGAACTGGGGGTTCATGGCATTTCAAGGCGCCGCCAGCATCGTTACGGCGGTTCTTGCTTTTCTCTGGCCCGGGCTCACCGTCTTCGCCTTCGTGCTGCTCATCGCCGCCTGGTCGATCGTCACCGGCTGTTTGATGCTCGCCGCAGCCGTTCGCACCGAGGAAGGCCGCTGGTGGCTCATACTGGGCGGTGCGGCGGCGACGGCCTTCGGCATCCTGATGATACTCGCACCCTTGGCCGGAGCGGTCGTCCTGACCTGGTGGCTCGGCTCTTTTGCGCTCGTGTTCGGCGTCGCGCTGATCATCCTGGCGTTCAAGTTGCGGTCTCACTTCAATGATCGCGCCACCGCCGCGCGGCTATTGGCATGATGCCCCGCGCGGTCGAGGGGCATCGGCGGGAGTCCCTGCTTGCCCGGCGCAAGCGACGGCAACAATCAGTCGACATGCTGGATCCCACGCCGTCCGAGCAAGAGATTGATGAAAGTTTGGAAGAAACTTTTCCTGCCAGCGATCCGCCGAGTTGGACGCTGCTGTCTCGGATTGGCTCTCCGAAGCGGGACGCCGGATGTGGGCTGAAGCCTGCGCCATGATCGAGCGGGCGGAACAGTTGCATCGTCAGTTCTTTCAGCCCGGTCTCGCCGAAGTGCCGGCCCCGAATTGGGAGCCGCCGGTCGATATATTCGCGACCGAGCGGGAGCTGACCATCATCGCGGCTCTGCCCGGCGTCGAGCCGCAGGATATCGAAATTTCCGTGGAGCCCGATCTGCTACGCGTCGCAGGCGTGCGGCGGCTGCCCGCGGCCGCGCGCGGCATGGCGGTCCAACGCCTGGAGATTCCCCATGGTCGTTTCGAACGACGCATCCGGCTGCCTGCCGCACGATGGGAACTCGAGCAATCGGCGCTGGTGAACGGCTGTCTACTTCTCAGCTTGATGAAGCAGCATTGACATTGGGTGGCGTGCGTCATGGCAGACCAGGCGGACCAGAAACAGGCCGATAAGGGCCAAGGTCGCACGCCGCTCCCGCCGGACAGCATGATCGTCCTGCCGGTCCGTCAGACCGTGCTGTTTCCCCGGCATCGTGTTGCCCTTGGCAATTGCACGGCAATCTTCCATCGCCGCCGGCCAGGAAGCGGTTCGCAGCGAGCGAATGCTGGGCGTCATCCTGCAAACCGATCCGGCGGTCGAGGATCCAAAGTCGGAGCAATTGCACCGGGTAGGAACCGCCGCGCAAATTCTCCGCTATGTCACCGCGGCCGACGGCACGCATCACGTGGTGGCGCAAGGCATGCGGCGCTTTCGCGTGATCGAGTTTCTTCCCAATTTTCCGTTCTTGGTGGCGCGGGTCGAGGAAATCGGCATCGTAGGAGTCATGACGGCCGAGGTGGAAGCGCGTGTAAGCCTGGTTCGAAGCCGGGCTCGCGAAGCTATCGAACTGCTGCCGAACGTCCCCGGGGAAGTGGCCGCCGCGATCGAGAAGTTGGATTCGGCATCCGCGCTTGCCGATTTCATTGCCGGCATCATCGATGCGAAGCCCTCGGAGAAGCAGGAGGTGCTGGAGACGATCGATATCAAGGAGCGCCTCGACAAGGTGCTGGCGCTGCAAAGCAGATCGGCGAACAGACGCAGCAATCGCTCTCCTCCCAGCAGCGCGAGCATATTCTGCGCGAGCAGCTTCGGCACATTCAGAAGGAACTGGGCGAAGGCGACGAGAAGTCGGTCGAAATCACCGAGCTGCGCGAGCAGATCGAAAAGGCCGGGATGCCGAAGGAGGCCGAAGACCAGGCCAAGAAGGAGCTCAAGCGGCTCGAGCGCATGCCCGAGGCCTCCCCCGAATACGGGATGATCCGCGCCTATCTGGATTGGCTGATCGAGCTGCCGTGGTCGAAGCTCGACCCCGACAATATCGACATCGCCGAGGCGCGACGCATATTGGACGAGGACCACTACGGCCTTCCCAAGGTCAAACGGCGCATCCTCGAATATCTCGCTGTCCGCAAGGTCAACCCGATCTTGTGCTTCGTCGGCCCACCCGGCGTCGGCAAGACCTCTTTGGGGCAAAGCATCGCGCGCGCGACCGGCCGCAAATTCGTGCGGCTGAGCCTCGGCGGCGTGCACGACGAAGCCGAAATCCGAGGCCACCGGCGCACCTATATCGGCGCGTTGCCAGGCAACATCATCCAGTCCATCCGCAAGGCCGGCACGCGGAACCCGGTGATGATGCTCGACGAGGTGGACAAGCTCGGTGTCGGCTTCCACGGCGATCCGTCTTCCGCACTGTTGGAAGTTCTGGACCCCGAGCAGAACGGGACGTTTCGCGACAATTATCTCGGCGTGGCCTTCGATCTCTCGAGGGTGATGTTCATCCCCACTGCCAATGTGCTCGACACCATTCTCGGCCCGGTGCGCGACCGGATGGAGATCATCGAGATACCCGGCTACACCGAGGACGAAAAGCTGGAAATCGCCAAGCGCTATCTGCTCAAGCGCCAGCTCGATGCGACCGGCCTCAAGCCAGAACAGTGTGAGATCACCGAAGACGCGGTCCGGACCATCATCCGCGATTACACACGCGAAGCGGGCGTGCGCAACCTCGAAAGGCTGATCGGCGCGGTCTGCCGCCATGTTGCGATGCGTGTCGCCGAGGGCAGCGTCGAGCGCATGCGTATCGACAGCGCGGCGCTGGCGCCCATCCTCGGCCCGCGGCGCTTCGAGAACGAGGTCGCCATGCGCACGAGCGTCCCAGGCGTGGCAACGGGTCTCGCCTGGACGCCGACCGGCGGCAATATCCTTTTTATCGAAGCAACACGGGTGCCGGGGCGCGGAAAGCTGATCCTGACGGGGCAACTCGGCGACGTGATGAAGGAGAGCGCACAGGCGGCACTCACGCTGGTGAAGGCGCGCGCCCCAGGCCTCGGCATCGACCTCGGCCTGTTCGAGAAGTCGGACGTTCACATCCACGTGCCGGCCGGCGCCATTCCCAAGGATGGCCCGAGCGCTGGCGTCGCCATGTTCGCGGCGCTTGTCTCGCTGCTCACCGGACGCACGGCGCGCAGCGATACCGCGATGACCGGCGAAATTTCGCTTCGAGGCTTGGTGCTTCCGATCGGCGGCGTGAAGGAAAAGGTGCTCGCCGCGACGCGGGCAGGGATCGCCACGGTACTGTTGCCGGCGCGCAACCAGAAAGATCTCGAGGACGTACCGGAGGCCGCGCGCAAGTAGGTCCGTTTCGTCTGGCTCGAGGACGTCGACGACGCTGTCGCCGCCGCCCTGAATCCGCCGGGCGAGCGCGACCAAGCGGAGACTTCCGTGACCGCGCCGGCCCCTTCGGATCGCCGGGTCGCGCGCTCGATGTAGCGAACCAAGTCTTGTTGAACCAAGCGTTGTTATCGCCGTTCCGCCGACCTCCCGTTCCGGAAAATCCTCGAAATATTGACCGATATCAGGGCGGCGCGGCCGGCGTGGGTCGATCTTTCCACCGAGCAAACACAGGAGCGGGCCACCCTCTGGGAGGGACCAATTGTTCAGGAGGCCACGTTGCAGGTCGGCGGTTTCCTCGGCATCGGCGCGCATCTCGTTGCCGTTCCCTATGAGAGTCTGATCATCGTCTTACAGCGATGAAACCGCGGTCCGGCTTCCGGCCATCGCCGGCGGACTGAGCTTGGCCCTGGCGCGCGCCTTCAAGATCATCGATCCCGATCTGAAGAACCCCCGGGCCAAACATTGGGAACGTTCGTTCCAGATTTTCGACCTGCTGCTGTAGATCCGAGCAGTTCGAGCCGCCATCCGGGTGGCAGACCGCTCAGACCAAAGCGTATGCGCCTGTTTTCTTCCGATTTTTCAACCAAAGCGAAAAATTCCGAAAATTGACGGCCGTCATGGCTGGTTTGGGCAGGCGACCCCACTCTCAGAAGCGCTCGGCAAGGCCTTCGGCAAGGCTTGGCGCGCGAGCACGACGAGCAAAACTCAAGGTGGGGGCGCTTCATGCGGTCCGACAGCGAAATCGAACGCGACGTGAAGGAAGAGCTGCAGTGGGATCCAGATCTCGATGCGACCGATATCGCCGTCTCGGCGAAGAAGGGCGTCGTAACGCTCACCGGGTTCGTTCGCAGCTATACCGACAAGTACGAGGCGGAGGCTGCAGCGAAACGGGTGGCCGGAGTCGCGGGTGTGGCGAATGACATCGAAGTTCGCATGCCGAGCGTCGACGAAAGGCCAGATCCGGAAATCGCGCGCGATGCCGTCGCGGCGATCAAGAGCCAGTTGCCGATCTCCTCGGAGCACATCAAGGTCGTCGTCAAGAACGGCTGGGTGACGCTCGAAGGCCAGGTGGAGTGGCAGTATCAGCGCAGCACCGCGGAGACCGCGGTGCGCCGGATCAAGGGCGTCAAGGGCGTCAGTAACCTGATCCAGCTCAAGCCGCGGGCCGCGCCCGCCGAGATCAAGCGGAAGATCCAGGAGGCCTTCAAGCGCAACGCCGAAGTCGATGCCAACCGCATCCTGGTTGAAACGAACGGCGGCGAAGTGATCCTGAAGGGCACCGTGCGCTCGTGGATCGAGCGCGAAGAGGCCGAGCGAGTGGCCTGGTCGGCACCAGGCGTCACCAAAGTCGAAGACCACATCATCGTAAGCCCGTAGCGGGGCAATGCGAGCCGGAGCGCGTTCCAGCCATCGAGACGCAGCAATCAGCAAGAGGAACAAGGAGAGAGACCCATGAATCTACGATCGCTCATTCCGTCAGGTAATGGCGGGGCTCGAGCAACCCAAATCGTCAATCCGTTCGGTTTCCTGCATCGGGAGATCGATCGCCTGTTCGACGAATTCACACGCGGTACACTCGAGGCAGCGGGACCGGCCCAGGTCAATCTGGTCCCCAGCATGGACGTGACCGAAACCGACAAGGAGATCGTGATCGCGGCCGAAATGCCGGGTCTCGAGCGCAAGGACGTCGATATTTCGATCGAGGACGACGTGCTGACGATCCGCGGCGAGAAGAAGGTCGAAACCAAGAAGGACGACAAAGACAAGAACTACCATATCACCGAGCGCAGCTACGGCATGTTCTATCGGGCGCTCCAGCTGCCGCCGGGCGTCGAGCCGTCGAAGGTGCAGGCGACCATGTCGAATGGCGTCCTGAAGATCACCATTCCGAAGCCGGCGCGCAGCGAACCAAAGAAGATCGAGGTCAAGGAAGCCGCGTGACCTAGCGGCCCCACGAGGACGTGCTCCTGGCGCTCCTCCCTCATGGAGCACGTCCCCTCGACCATCCAGCGCCCGACATGCGGCGGGCAGGAACAGCTCGCTGAACAGGAGACAGGAACAGCTCGCTGAACAGGAGATACGTCATGGCCAAGGCAATCGGGATCGATCTCGGTACCACGAACTCTTGCGTTGCCGTGATGGAGGGCAACAAGGCGAAGGTGATCGAGAATGCCGAAGGCGCGCGCACGACGCCGTCGATGGTGGCATTCACCGATTCCGGCGAGGTCCTGGTCGGTCAGACTGCCAAGCGGCAAAGCATCACCAACCCGGAGAACACCATTTTCGCCATCAAGCGCCTGATCGGGCGGCGCTACGACGATCCCATCACCCAGAAGGACAAAGGCATGGTCTCCTACAAGATCGTGCCCGGTCCCAACGGCGATGCCTGGGTCGAGGTCAAAGGCAAGAAGTACAGCCCGAGCCAGATCAGCGGCTTCATCCTCACGAAAATGAAGGAAACGGCAGAGGCCTATCTCGGCGGCACGGTCACGCAGGCGGTCATTACCGTTCCCGCCTATTTCAGTGATGCCCAGCGCCAGGCCACCAAGGATGCCGGCCGCATCGCCGGCCTCGAGGTCCTTCGCATCATCAACGAGCCGACCGCGGCCGCGCTCGCCTATGGGCTGGAGAAAAAGGGAACCGGTAAGATCGTCGTCTACGATCTCGGCGGCGGCACGTTCGACGTCTCCATTCTCGAGGTCGGCGATGGAGTGTTCGAAGTCAAGGCGACAAACGGCGATACCTTTCTCGGCGGCGAGGATTTCGACAAACGCATCATCGATCATCTGGCCGACGAGTTCAAAAAGGAAAATGGCATCGACCTGCGCACGGACCGGCTGGCGCTGCAACGCCTCAAGGACGCGGCCGAAAAGGCCAAGATCGAGCTCTCGAGCACCACGCAGACCGACGTGAATCTTCCCTTCATCACTGCTGATCAGAACGGGCCGAAGCATCTTACTATCAAGCTCACCCGCGCCAAGCTGGAAGCGCTCGTCGACGATCTCATTCAGAGGACAATCGAGCCCTGCAAGGCGGCCTTGAAGGATGCCGGTCTGGAGGCATCCGAAATCGACGAAGTCGTGCTGGTCGGCGGCCAGACACGAATGCCCAAGGTTCAGGAGACGGTCCAGAAGCTGTTCGGTCGTGAGCCACACAAGGGCGTCAATCCCGACGAGGTGGTCGCGATCGGCGCCGCCATCCAGGCCGGCGTATTGCAAGGCGACGTGAAGGACGTTCTGCTGCTCGACGTGACGCCGCTGTCGCTCGGGATCGAGACGCTCGGCGGCGTCATGACTAAGCTGATCGAGCGCAACACCACGATCCCGACCAAGCGCAGCCAGACCTTTTCGACGGCGGAGGACAATCAGCCGGCCGTCACTGTCCGTGTGTTCCAGGGCGAGCGGGAGATGGCGGCCGACAACAAGCTGCTGGGTCAGTTCGACCTGGTCGGCATCCCACCGGCCGCGCGCGGCACGCCGCAGATCGAGGTGACGTTCGACATCGACGCCAACGGTATCGTGAACGTGTCGGCGAAGGACAAGGCGAGCGGCAAGGAACAGACGATCCGAATCCAGGCGTCGGGCGGGCTGACCGAGGCCGACATCCAGCGCATGGTCAAGGAGGCGGAAGCGCACGCCGAGGAAGACAAGCGGCGCAAGGAGCTGGTCGAGGCCCGCAATCACGCCGATGCGACCATCTACTCCGTCGAAAAGGCCCTCAAGGAAGCCGAAGGCCGTGCGCCGGCCTCGCTGAAGACCGAGATCGAGCAGGCCGTGTCCGCGCTCAAGGATGCAATGAAGGGCGAGGACGTGCAGCGGATCAAGCAGGCGACCGAGCGCCTGGGCCAGACGTCCATGCGCCTCGCCGAGGCCGTCAGCCAGCCCGCCGCCGGCGGTGCCGACGGGGCCGGGCCGCAGTCGTCCGAGCCGGGCGTGGTCGACGCCGAATTCGAGGAGGTCGACAAGCGCGACCGCAAAGCTTCGTAAGACCGGATCTGCGGCAGCAGTCCACGGGTCATGGTAACGCCTGGAGATGAGCGATGCAGATCGAGAAATACACGGATCGCCTCAAGACACTGGTCCAGGCGGCGCAAAGCCTGGCGTTGCGCAGCGGCCACCAGCAGCTCACGCCGTTGCATTTGCTCAAGGTGCTGCTCGACGACAAGGAGCGCCTGGCCGCCAACCTGATCGAGGCGACCGGCAGCCCGGCGGCGCCGGTCATCCAGGCGGTCGACCGCGAGCTCGCAAAGTTGCCGAAAATCGAGGGTGCCGGCGCCGGCCAAATCTATCTTGCGCCGGAGACGGCCCGCCTGTTCGACCAGGCCGAGCAATTGTCGCAGAAGGCCGGCGACCAGTTCGTGACGGTGGAATACATCCTGCTGGCGCTCGCGCTGGCGAGTGGAACGACCGCGGCCGACATCCTCAAGAAGGCCGGTGTCACGGCGCAAAAACTGAACAAGGCCATCGCCGACCTGCGCAAAGGACGTACCGCCGATACCGCCTCCGCCGAGCAGGGCTATGACGCGCTCAAGAAATACACGCGCGATTTCACCGAGGAAGCGCGGCAGAACAAGCTCGACCCGGTCATCGGCCGCGACGAGGAGATCCGGCGCACCATTCAGGTGCTCTCGCGGCGGACCAAGAACAATCCGGTCCTGATCGGCGAGGCCGGCGTCGGCAAGACCGCCATCGTCGAAGGCTTGGCACAGCGCATCGTCAACGGCGACGTGCCGGAGACGCTGAAGAACCGGCGTCTTCTCTCCCTCGATCTCGGCGCGCTGCTCGCCGGCGCGAAGTATCGCGGCGAGTTCGAGGAGCGCCTCAAGGCGGTGCTGCAAGAGGTCTCGGCCGCGGGTGACGTGATCCTGTTCATCGACGAGATGCACACCCTAGTCGGCGCCGGCAAGGCCGAAGGCGCCATGGACGCCTCCAACATGCTCAAGCCCGCGCTCGCGCGCGGCGAGCTGCATTGCATCGGCGCCACCACGCTCGACGAGTACCGCAAGAACATCGAGAAGGACGCGGCGCTGGCGCGGCGCTTCCAGCCGGTCTTCGTCGACGAGCCGACCGTGGAAGAGACGATCTCGATCCTGCGCGGCCTCAAGGAGAAATACGAGATCCACCACGGCGTGCGTATCACCGACAGCGCCATCGTGTCGGCGGCGACCTTGTCGCATCGCTACATCACCGACCGGCACCTGCCCGACAAGGCGATCGATCTGATCGACGAGGCGGCGAGCCGCTTACGGATGGAGATCGATTCGAAGCCGGAGGAGATCGACGAGCTCGATCGTCGCATCATTCAGCTCAAGATCGAGCGCGAGGCGCTCAGGAAGGAGACCGATCCGGGCGCCAGGGAGCGTCTGAAGAACGTCGAGAAGGAGATCGCCGAGCTGGAACAGCGCTCGGCCGAGCTTACCGCGCAATGGCAGGCCGAGAAGGAGAAGCTGACATCGGTGCAGCGTCTCAAGGAGCAGCTCGAGCAGGCGCGTGCCGAGCTTGAGACCGCGCAGCGGCAGGGCAATCTCACGCGTGCCGGCGAGCTGCTCTATTCCGTCATCCCCGAGCTGGATCGCAAGCTCGTGGAAGCGTCCAAGGCCAGCGGCCAGATGCTCAAGCAGGAGGTCACGGCCCAGGAGATCGCCGAGGTGGTGTCGCGTTGGACCGGCATCCCGGTCGACCGCATGCTCGAAGGCGAACGCGAGAAGCTCCTCCAAATGGAGGACAAGCTGCGCGAGCGTGTGGTCGGCCAGGACGAAGCCATTCGCGTTGTCGCCGACGCCGTGCGGCGCGCGCGCGCCGGCCTGCAGGATCCCAACCGGCCGATCGGCTCGTTCCTGTTCCTCGGACCGACCGGCGTCGGCAAGACCGAACTGTGCAAGGCGCTCGCCGAATTCCTGTTCGACGACGAGCACGCCATGATCCGCGTCGACATGTCGGAATACATGGAGAAGCACTCCGTGGCCCGGCTGATCGGCGCGCCGCCCGGCTATGTCGGCTATGACGAGGGCGGCACTCTGACCGAGGCCGTCCGCCGGAGGCCCTATCAGGTGATCCTGTTCGACGAGGTCGAGAAGGCGCACAGCGACGTCTTCAACATCCTGCTCCAGGTTCTCGACGACGGGCGGCTCACCGACGGGCAGGGCCATACCGTCGATTTCCGCAACACCATCATCGTGCTCACGTCGAACCTCGGCTCCGAATATCTCGCGGCCCTGCTCGAAGGGCAGCCGGCCGAGGCCGCGCGCGACCAGGTGATGGAGGTGGTGCGCCGCTCGTTCCGGCCGGAGTTCCTCAATCGGCTCGACGAGATCATTCTCTTCAACCGGCTCGGCCGCAACGAGATGAAGCGGATCGTCGATATCCAGCTCAAGCACCTGCAGAAGCTGCTCGAAGACCGCAAGATCGTGCTCAAGATCGACGATACCGCCAAGAGCTGGCTGGCCAATACCGGTTACGACCCGGTCTACGGCGCGCGGCCGCTCAAGCGCGTGATCCAACGGCACTTGCAGAATCCGCTGGCCACCATGCTGCTGTCCGGCGCCATCAAGGACGGAGACACCGTGGAAGCGTCGGTGCGCGACGGTCAACTGGTCATCAATGGCAACAAGCTCGCGCAGGCGGCCTAGAGGGAAGGACGTGCGCATGCCCCACCACATGGTAGACGAGGCCGTGGCGGCGGAGGCGATCGATCCGGCAACGCTGATCGCCGAGAACAAAACCTTGCGCGACCGGCTGCTGCGCGCGCTGGCGGAAGCGGAGAACACCCGGCGCCGGGCCGAGCGTACGGCGGAAGAGGCACGCCAATATGCGATCTCCGATTTCGCGCGTGAGCTATTGGTGGTCGCGGACAATCTGCAACGCACGATCGACGCCGTCGAGCGCCGAGCGCCTGAGACGGTCGAGGATGCGGCCTTGATCGAAGGCGTCCGTGCCACCGAGCGCCTCCTGATGCGCACCTTGGAGCGCTTCGGCGTTCAAAAAATCGAGGCGGTTGGCCAGCCGTTCGATCCGAATCTGCACGAGGCAGTCGCGGAAGTGGACAGCCCCGAGCACTCGCCTGGCACGGTCGTTCGCGTGGTGGAGGACGGCTACACCATCCACGATCGGCTGCTGCGTCCCGCCCGCGTGTTCGTCGCCAAGCGTCACCGTACGGACACCCCGCCTCGGTCGGATGCCGAAGCGCTACCCGACAGATCCCAATCTCGTCCGCCCGAGCATCTGCCGTGAGCGCCGGCGGACACCTAGGGCAATGAGAGAACGAGAGAGGAGGGTGCATTGCCCGCCGATCCCTATCAGACGTTGGGCGTGAAGAAGGATGCCTCTCAAGACGACATCCAGAAGGCGTACCGGCGGCTGGCCAAGAAGCTGCATCCGGACCTGAACCCCGGCAACGAGCTGGCCGAGGAGCGCTTCAAGGAGGTCTCTCAGGCCTACGATCTGTTGGGCGATCCGGGCAAGCGCGCGCGGTTCGATCGCGGCGAGATCGACGCGTCGGGCGCCGAGCGGCCGCGGCAACGATACTATCGCGACTTCGCTGAAGGCGCGTCCTCCTACGCCAGCGATTCCGGCTTCGCAGATTTCGGCGCCGACGATTTCCTATCGGAGATTTTCGGCCGGCAAGCGCGTGGCAACCTCCGCATGCGCGGACAGGATGTGCATTATCGACTGCCCCTGGGCTTCCTCGACGCCATCAATGGCGGCAAGCAGCAGCTGACGCTTCCGGACGGCTCCGTGCTCGACGTGGCCATTCCGCCCGGCACGCGCGACGGCCAGATCCTGCGGCTGCGCGGCAAGGGAAGACCCGGCATCGGCGGCGGCCCGCCCGGCGATGCACTGATCGAGATCGAAGTCCGCCCGCATCATATTTTCACCCGCAAGGGCGACGACATCCACGTGGAATTGCCGATCTCGCTCAAGGAAGCCGTGCTTGGCGGCAAGGTGAGCGTGCCGACGCCGTCGGGTGCCGTCACCATGACCGTGCCGAAATGGTCCAACACCGGGACGGTGCTTCGTCTGAAAGGACAAGGCGCGCCTAAACCGGGCGGCGGCCGCGGCGACGAGTATGTCGCGCTCAAGGTGATGCTGCCGGAAAGGCCCGATCCCGAGCTCGAAAAATTCGTCTCCCAATGGGCGCCGGTCGACGCTCGCGGCCCGCGCCAAGCAATGCGAGCGTAAGCATGGAGACCCGCGAATTCCTCCTTGCGGCGCGACTCGAGGCCGGAGCGCTTGAAGCCTGGATCGAGGAAGGCTGGCTGGCGCCGCGCCGGAACAGCGGGGGTGAGCGCTTTTCCGAAGTCGATCTCGCCCGGGCGCAACTGATCCGCGACCTGGAAGAGTTGGGCGTGAACGACGAGGGCATTCCCGTCATCCTCGATCTCATCGATCAGCTGCACGGTTTGCGGCGCACCTTGCGCGAGCTTCTCTCGACCATTCACGCGCAGCCCGAAGCCATCAAGCGGCGGATGCTGTCCGATATCCGCGCTGAGTCGAGGACGCGCGGGCAAACATGATCCCGATCCGAAATACCGTCCCGACCCGCTATCCGCCGGTGGTTACCTGGATGCTGATTGCGACCAATTGCATCGTGTTCCTGCTCCAGAACAGCCTCAGTCCGGTCGAGCTCGAGCAGTTCCTGCGCACCTTTGCTCTCATCCCCGCACGTTATCTCGAGCCCCTGGTCTATCGCGACGCCAACCTGACCGCCGCCGACTTCCTGCCGTTCTTCACCATGATGTTCCTGCACGGGGGCTGGCTGCACCTCATCTTGAACATGTGGACGCTCTGGGTGTTCGGCCCGACGGTCGAGGATCGGCTGGGCCATGGCCGCTATCTCGCGTTCTACCTGGCCTGCGGCCTCGCCGCCTCGGTTGCGCATTTCGTTTTCAATCCGACCTCGGTGGTGCCGGCGCTGGGCGCCTCCGGTGCGATCGCGGGCGTGCTCGGAAGCTACATGCGTCTCTTCCCGCTGGCGCGGGTCGTCGTTCTGGTCCCGATCATTTTCATTCCGCTGTTCTTCGAAGTTCACGCCTTCGTCTTTGTCGGTCTCTGGTTCCTGCTGCAGGTCCTGCAAGGAACCGTAGAGCTCCTGCTGCCGTCGAGCGGTGGAGGCGTCGCGTGGTGGGCCCACATCGGAGGATTCGTCGCCGGCCTCGTGCTTTGTCCACTGTTGGTCCAATCCGAGCGGCGCTACCGCGCCTACTACCCGGACGAAGGCGTCCTCGGCTTCGACACCGCGGGGCGTCCATGACGTTCCGCATGCGATAGGAGGTCTCCATGTCAGTCGGCGATCTTTTTTGGTTGTTCTTCATATTCACCGCGATCCAGCCCATGTTGCGGCAGCGCATGCTGGAAGCCATGCGCGCGCGCAAGATCGCGCAGCTCGAAGGTCAGCGACACTCGCGCGTGATCCTGCTCGTGCACCGGCAGGAGACGATGCGGCTGCTGGGCTTTCCGATCATGCGCTACATCGACATCAACGATTCCGAAGACGTTCTCCGCGCCATCCAGATGACGGACGACGACGTGCCGCTCGACCTCGTCCTCCATACGCCGGGCGGACTGGTGCTTGCGGCGCTGCAGATCGCGAAGGCGATCGGCGATCACAAGGCCAAGGTCACGGTGTTCGTGCCCCATTACGCGATGTCCGGCGGCGCATTGATCGCGCTCGCTGCCGACGAGATCGTCATGTGCAAGCATTCCATATTGGGACCAATCGATCCGCAGCTTGGACAATCGCCGGCGGCCTCGCTTATCAAGGTCGTCCAGGAGAAGCCGATCGCGCGGATCAACGACGAGACGCTCGTGCTGGCCGACATTGGACGCAAGGCAATCTCGCAGCTCAAGCAATCCGCGAGCGAGCTCCTGCAACGGCGACTTCCCGCCGAGCAGGCGAGCGCATTGGCGGAAAAACTGACGGTCGGAACGTGGACTCACGATTATCCGATCTGGGCCTCTACCGCGCGCGAGCTCGGCATGCCCGTCTCGACGGATATGCCGGACGACGTGCTCGAACTGATGACCCTCTACCCGCAACCTACGCGCATGCAGAGCGGCAGCGGCGGGGTCGAGTACCTGCCTGTGCCGCGCCAAAAGAAAGCGGTGCAGCGCGAAGCCTAGGCCGGCGATGGCGCCCCCGCAGGGAGGTTCGCAATGAAGTTCAAGGAGGAGCTCGCAGCCGGCCGCGCGGGATGGAAGCTATTGACGCTCTATCAGAAGTTCGAGCACGCGGTCATTCTTCTCCTCACCGCGTTGATCGCAATCGTTGTTGCAGTCGCAGTCTGGAACCTGGCGCTGAAGGTCGGGATCAGCATCATCTCAAGTGGATTCGACCCCACCGACTATGAGGTCTTCCAGGCCTTCTTCGGAATGATCTTTACGGTCATCATCGCCCTCGAGTTCAAACGCTCGTTGCTGGTGGTGGCGGAGCGCCGGCATGGCGTCGTGCAGGTTCGCACGGTAGTCCTGATTGCGCTGCTCGCCGTCGTCCGAAAGCTGATGATCATCGATCTTTCCTCCACGGATGCACAGCAACTGCTCGCGCTTGCGGCGGCAATCGTGGCGTTGGGCAGCGTACATTGGCTCGTCCGGGACCAGGACAGACGCGACGACGCTAAGGCAATTCAAGACACTGCACCCTAGACAGGAGGTTTGCTATGACCATCCACAAGCTCGAGAAAGCCGAGTGGCGCCCATTTCTGGATCTTGTCTCAAAGGTACTGCCTGCCAAGCAGGCGGAAATCGAGGTCGCTTCGCTCAAACTCGGCGACCAAGTGGAAGCGGAATGGCTGCCGCTGCTTGGGCTCGCGTACGACCCCAACGACGACATCGTCGAGGTGGCTCTCGACGGGCTGGATCATATGATCTCCAGACCGCGCGAGCTCTACATCGATAACGGTATCGGGAGCCTGTCGAGCCTCGAAATCATCGATGCCGATGGCGTCAAGCAGATCGTGAAGCTCAGGGATCCTTTGATGCTGCCGCCGCCGCGGACGTGAGCGGCTGTTCCGCTCGGGAC
>Ga0307296_10000600_pt1 | contig 17375 bp, 12 predicted proteins | sample ER_DNA_153_FD_194467 | JGI IMG/M metagenome (GOLD analysis project Ga0307296, IMG submission 194467) | Bulk soil microbial communities from the East River watershed near Crested Butte, Colorado, United States - ER_DNA_153 | ecosystem: Environmental > Terrestrial > Soil > Floodplain | place... | reverse complement strand
AGATCCAGATCTCGCGCCCGTTCATTCGAGCAATGACGTGCGGCTCCTCGAGGCTCTTTGTGCCGGCGGATTTGATCTTCCCGTGAACGCCTTTGATGTCGCTGACGTCGTAGAAGAGCACCGCGTGCTGCTGTTCGCCGTCCTTACCCTGTGCATCGGGTCCGGCCAGCATCAATTGCACTCCGCCGCAATCAAAGAATGAAAGGGCTGGGGGCGCATCGAATAGATGCCGCATGCCGAGTGTGTCGCGGTAGAAGCGCGTCGCGGCAGTGATCTCGCGCACAGGGAGCGCGATCTGCTTGATTCTGGAGAGGGACACCTTGCCGTCAGTCGCCATGAGAGGCCTCGGATATCGTTAGCTGTGCTAACGATATCTTGGACCAGGCATGTGCGCAAGGGAGCTAATCTGGCGGCGCGACCACCTTCTTCTTCCCCTTCTTCGGCTCCGCCTTGAACTCCTTCTCGACCATCTCACCAAGGTCGCTCAGCGTCGACAGGTCCTCCTCGCTGAACTCGCGTGGCACCTTGTCCATGATGCAGAGCGTCCCCACGTTGTGGCCGCCGGGGCCCTTCACCGGCTGGCCCGCATAGAAGCGGATGTGCGGGTCCTCGAGCACAATCGGGTTCTGGGCGAACCGAGGATCCAGGGCCGCATCCTCAACCACCAGCACCTGGTCGGAAGTGATCGCGTGGCCGCAGAACGACATGTCGCGCGCACTGTCCGGGATTGGCAACCCGACCTTCGACTTGAACCATTGGCGCTCGTCCTCGACGAACGAGATCCCGGCGAAGGGCACCTTGAAGACGCGCTGCGCCATGCGGCTGATCTTGTCGAAGCGCTCCTCGGGGTCAGACTCTACCGCCGCACTCAGGCGGAATTCGATCAGCCGCTCGGCCTCGTCCTGCGGGATCAGCGGACGCATTACTTCTTCCGTCTCCGCCCACAAGCCACGGCCCCTCATCACCGCTGTCACACGCGAGCGGAATTTTCCTGGGTCGATCGGCTCGTGGAGCACGTCATCCACGCCCTGTGAGAGAAGATCGCTCGTCTCCTGCTCCGTGCCCGCCGGCGCAATGACGATGATCGGGATGTCCACGAGTCCAACCACAGTTCGAGCCGCGTGAACGACCTGCCGCCCGTCGAGGATCGGCAGCCTCAATCCCACCACCAACGCGTCAGGCGGGTCTTGTGCGAGGATGCCCAGCGCGGCAGCGCCATCGTTGGCGATCTGGACCGAGAATCGGGCTTCCACCAGGATGTCGTTGAATTTCACGCGCTCCGCCTTGTCACCGATGGCGAGCAGGATGCGGGACGGCTTTGCCACGCCGTCGGCGTCGAGTTCGGGGACGTACTCCGCATTGACCCGCGGCGTACTTCCACGAGGCGTTTTGCGTCGCTCGAACTCCGTGTACGGAATTACTTCTTCGGCGGTCGTATCACCCTCGGCGATGTGCCAGAGGGCGTCGTTGTCAAACGTATGCAGTGCTTTGGTGCGGAGCGCGTGCGCCCGGATCTCGTCGGCTCCCTTTCCCATCGTGATCATCCCGCGGACTTCAGGCGTGACCTCCAGGAATTCGATCAGCGGCAAACGCCCAGTGAATCCCGTGAATCCACATTCCGCGCACCCCGTCGCCTTCACGTGTCTGGCCTTGCCGAACACACGCTGCTGCGCCGCGCGGATCATTGGGTGCAGCTCCTCGACGGGAGCTTCGAACCGGCAGTGCGGGCAAACGCGCCGTACGAGGCGCTGAGCGGTCACGCCGATAAGTCCGGCCGCAACGCGGAACGGCTCGACGCCGATGTTCTGAAGACGCGGGATCGCCCCAATCGCGTCGTTGGTGTGCAGGGTCGAGAGCACCAAGTGGCCGGTCATCGCCGCCTGAAAGGCGATGGTCGCGGTCTCCTGATCGCGGATCTCTCCGACGAGCAGAACGTCCGGGTCCTGGCGCAGCACTGATCTCAGCACCCCGGCGAAAGTCAGTCCCTGTTTCTCGTTGACTTGAACCTGATTGACTCCGCTCAAGCGGTACTCGACCGGGTCTTCGACCGTCACGATGTTGACCGACTCGCCGCGCCGCGTGTTGAGCGCGGCGTAGAGCGTCGTCGTTTTTCCGGACCCCGTCGGACCGGTGACGAGAAGAATTCCCTGCTCGCGCATGAGAAGCGACTGGAATCTCTCGAGCACCTCCGGCATGAAACCCAACGTCAGCATCGAGACCTGCACCGACTTCTCGTTGAGCAGACGCATGACGACTTTTTCGCCGACGCGCGTCGGGAGAATCGAGACGCGGAGCGCGACTTCCTCGCCGCCAACCCGCACCTTGGCCCTACCATCCTGTGGACGGAAGCGTTCGGCCACGTCCAGGTCCGACATGATCTTGATGCGCGAGACCACCGGCCCGACGCCGATGAAACGAGGGAGCACCATGATGTTCTTGAGGAGGCCGTCGATGCGGAACCGTACGAGCGTGTTTGCCTCGTCGTGCTCGATGTGGATGTCGGAGGCGCGCAGCTTGATGGCGTTGCCGATGATCGCGTCCACCAGCTTGATGACGGGCGCGTGCACGCGTAAAAGCGCGGCCTCGTTCTGCTCTTCCTCCTTGATCTGCTCAACGCCGACGGCCTGATCGAGCTTCTCGATGAGGCCATAGATCATCGCGTCGGGTCGAAGGGTCTCGGAAACCATCTTGTCGAGCAGGCCCGGGGGGCAGAACAGCGGGGTGACCTCCCGGCTCGTCGCCCAGCTGACGCGCTGGATTGCTTCCTGGTCGAGCGGGTTGGCCATGGCGAGCCAAACCATACGGCTGTCGACCTTTACCGGCAGGACGTTGTGTTCCCGGCAAAGCTTTTCAGGGAGAATCTGCATCGCATTCTTGTCGATCTCGGTGGGGTTGAGATCGACGAAGTCGATTCTGAATGCTTCCTTCACCAACTCGGCGATTTCGTGGAAGGAGAGGACATCGCCGTCGATCAGGGCCTGGGCGACGTAGGGCTTCTGCTGAAAACGCCACCGCTTGATCAGTTCCGGCGTGACTCCGTGCATGGTCCCTACCAGGGCAACCAGCCACTCGTCCTTGAAGCGGAATTTTCGCTCGTTGGCTTGGGGGTCAGCAGGTATCGTCATGTCTTCCGGTGGGGCACTCTTTCCTGCTGCTTCTATAGATGGCAGGCCGTCCTAAATGACTGTTTCTACCCCCCGAAGATAACACGGCGACCCCCCGTGGCTATTTACTAAACATCCGGCCATACTTTACGCCGCGCGGGTACGTAAACCAGGCTCGCGACTACAGAATATTGCCACGCGTTCGACCTGGCGACGCTTCCACCGGCCCGTAATGTCCGCAGCTCCAACCTACCCCTCAACTCAGGCCAGCGGCGATGAGGCGCCACAGACCCGCCGCGACGAGGGCAACATCAGGAACAAGATTCTCCGACTTCTGCCCCCCGCCGAGCTCGACGCCGTGCTGGAACGAACGGAGATGATGACGGTCGAAAGCAAGGAGACGGTATGGGAGCGGGAGCAGCCGATTCGCTTCATTCACTTCCCTGAAGACTGTGTCATTTCTCTCGTCACCGAGCTCGATGACGGCGACAAGGTCGAAGCCATGACCGTCGGCAACGATGGGTTCGTAGGGATGGCCATCTTCAACCGGCTTGTCTCGTCGAGACTCATGGCGATCGGGCAGATCACCGGCCATACGCGGCGGGTCGGGGTCGAAGACTTCAGCAAGCTGATGACGCTACCCAGTCTCGATCGACTCCTCCACCGCTACAGTCAACTCGTGTTCGAGACTGTGTCGCAATCCGCCGCGTGCAACCGCCTGCACGTCATCGAACAGCGGTGCGCGCGATGGCTCCTCATGTCGCACGACCGCGTCGGCCGCGATCGGTTCGACCTCACCCAGGAATTTCTGGCGGAGATGCTCGGAGTGAGACGCCCGGGGGTGACCGTGGCGATGGGGATTCTGGAAAAATCGGGTTTCATCGCCCACGGGCGCGGCAACATTACGGTGGTCGATCGTGCCGGGCTCGAGAGAGCGTCGTGCGAGTGTTATCGGACGATCAGGGAGAGGCAGGCGAAGCTGATCGTCTAGGTAGCCACTGTCGAAGCGCCCACCAACGGCATGACGGTCTCCGAAAACCGGTCCATCTCCTCCAGCTGTGGACTGAACTGTAGCAGCAGCAAATCGACTCCCACCGCTTCGAGCTCCCGGATTCGGTCAGCCACCTGCTCGGCGGTCCCGACCAGCCCGGCTCTGAGGCCTCGGTTCGACACCGAGTAGTCCTCCAGACTCACCTGCTGTTCGAGCGCGGTGTGCGAGATCCAATCCTGGTAATTCTCGTATCCCGGTGAGCCCGGCTGGACGTTGGTGATCCGCTTGAGCTCGTGCTGCGCCTCGGCTTCGGTGTCGCGCACGATCGCGTAGGCCGCGACGCCGTATTGCATCGGACCGAGTCCAAGCTTGTCGCGCCGCGACCGCATGTCGGCAACCTTCGGAGCGATCCTCTCCGGCGGGTCCCCGTGCATCACGTACGCGTCACACGCGCGCGAAATGAGCTCCTTCGCCGCGGGGCTCTCGCCGCCCGCGTAAATCGTCGGGCGAGGACGCCGCGTGGGCTTCGGCTCGAGGATCGTCTCCTCGACCTTGTAGTGATTTCCCGTGTGGCTGAAGCGCGGTTCTTTCCACGCTCCGTCGACAATCCGGAGCCACTCGTCCGTGCGGGCGTAGCGGTCGTCGTGCTCCTCGAAATGAATCCCATAGCGCCTCGCTTCATCCTTCCACCACGACGATACGACGTTCAATGAGAGCCGCCCACCCGAGATGTGATCGACGTTCGCCGCCTGCTTGGCAAAGATCGCCGGCTCGTGGAATGTCGGCCGCACGGCTACCATCAACTCCAGTTTTTCAGTGACAGCAGCCAGCGCGGCGGCGGTCGACCACGCCTCCAGAGAATCGGCATCTATCCCCTTGATGTCGTTCATGAACAGCTCGGCGATGAGCGTGATGTCGTAGCCGATCTGCTCGCTGCGCTGGGCGAGCTTCTTCACGTAATCCCACGTCGCGCTCATGCCTTCGTCCGGGACGTTGCGCAGCCACCCCCCGAAGACCGGTAGCCAGTAACCGTACCTCACTGTCCGAACCCGGCCGGAGCGAGGATTCTGGTTCTCGATACGAGGTAGTCGACGAGACGCTCGAACGGATCGAAGCCGACGACATTCAGCGGATCGGCGACGAAATTGGAAAGGGCGTTGATGTCGTAGAAGTAGTGCTGACCGTCGCGATCGTCGACGAGGTATTCGATTCCGCCGACGTCGAGCTCGACGTGCCTTGCGATCAGCTCCGCGTCGCGCACGATTTCCGGCGGTGGGCTGAATTGTTCGACGCGCATTCCATTGCGGGGCGCATCGACGGCGCACGCGCTCCGCGAGAGCTCCTGGCCGTCGGTGGTCTGGCAGACATCGGCCGGGCAGAGGTTGAAGGAGTTTTCTGCGGGGTAAACGTTGATGGCGTAGAGGAAGTTCCCGTCCAGCACCTCGACGCGAGTGATGTGCCCGTCCTGCAGCGGCGCGAGCTCCTGGACGAGCGCGACGTTATCCACGCCAAGATCGATCGTTCCCGCGCTGGCGGCAGCGGCCAGAGTCCGCGCGTCGTCAAATCGGGTGATCCCGGCACCGCTTCCGCCAATGTTCGCTTTCACAATGACAGGGAATCGCAGATCGCGCGCTGCCTCGGCGGCCAGCGACGCGTTGTTGATCACCCGTGCCCGGGGATACGGAAGGCCCAGCTGTTCCAGTACCTCGAGCTGCAGCGCCTTGGAGATCTCCATCTGGTACGCCGTAGGCCCGTTCACGAGCGGCACTCTGATCCGCTCGAGGTGACGAAGCCAGCTCAGCGTGTGAAACGTGACTTGCTCGTGCCCGCGCATGTAGGCCGAGGGGCTCGCTCGGTTGAACACGAGGGAGTAGGGGGATTCGGTCTCCGCCGGATCGTACGAGTGAGCCGAAGCATCGATGCGCTCGTACGGAATCTCCCGACGATCAAGCTCGGCAAAGAGTGGCTTGAACCAATCGGGATGCTCGTAGTAGATCGCGATTGGGCCATCTGGGGTTGCGGGCATTTCAACTCCGTAGGGGCGGGACTCTGAAAGAAAAAAGAGCGAAAGTCGTGTGCGGCACAAGTCCGAGCGCGGATTCTGGGATCGGAACCCGAGCTGCTGACATCCACAAAACCGAAGCAGGGAGACATAAGCTTTGCAGCTTTTTAGCCCCTTAGCTTTTCTGTCGGCGTACAGAGTTGCCGGCTATGGGTCCGACGTTCCAAAAAGCGTCTGACAATGCGCTGATCTCATATCCGCGACACTGTAACGCCTGTATGAAAGCTGACCAGCGAAAAAGCTGCAAAGCTTTCAACTCCCTGCTTCGGTTTTGTGGATGCCCGACGAAGTCACTCCAATCGCAACCCCGCGATGCAAAGGACCCTGCCCTTGATTCGGGGGTTAGAGTTATTATCCAGACCTACAAAATCCGTCGGAACCTTCGTTACGCCGATTGCAGCGCCGGGTGCGGGGGAGCGAAGGGACACCAGGAGATTTCATGCGTCGTTTTGTAAACCGATTCGTTGTTATTGCGGCGTGCAGTGCCGCGCCTTGCGTGGCGGGTGCCCAGGCGCCATGGCGGCAAGGGTATAAGGATTCCGACCTCGCGGTGCTCTTCGACACCGCCAGTGTCTCATTGCAGTCGCCCGGCACCTGGAGCACGGTGACCAGCTGGGATTATTCCCGCCCCAGGATTACCGAGAACAAGAAGCAGTACACGAGACTGGTGGAGCGGGCCTACGTGCGTTGCTCGCCCGTGCGCCTGAAGAGGGTGCGGAGCACCGTCTATGCGGCGAACAACGTTCTGGTTCGCGATGAGGGTGAGGTGGACCCCCGCGACCAGGCGCACATGGTGTGGGACCGCCCAAAACCCGGCTCTGCCGGAAAGAACGCGTTCGAATCTGTATGCGGAATTCTTACGCGAAAAGCCGCGTCAAAAGCTGCCGCCCCGAGCGCGAGCAAGGCGGCTCCGACCCCTGCCAAAACGGCTCCAAAAAAGGTCCCCGTCAGCAAGGCTGGAACGAAGCAATAGCTCGACGTTTAGCGAGCACTCTCGATGCGGAGGGGGACACGGATAAATCCGTGTCCCTTTTGCATTTAGGCGACTGCTGAGCTTGGCCCATTTGGGGGCCCGCACGGCACCATAAACAGGCAGGATTTTCGTGCCAAAACTCGCTGATTTTGGGTGCCCGAAATCGCCCAAAATGGCCGGCGGTTTGCTCTATATACGGGCGAGTCATTTAACGGGGAGCAAACTCAATGCAGTTACTCGAATCCAAAAAATCAGACAAGAAAGGGAGGTCAGCAGGCGGGACCATCCTTAGCGTCATATTGCACTCGCTCATCATCTTCCTGGCCGTCTTTGCCACCGCTCGCGCGGGTACCAAAAAGGCGGAGAAGCGGGACACCAAGGTCGAATTCGTCGCCGTGAAGAAGGACGAGCCACCTCCTCCGAAGAAGGAGCTCCCGAAGCCAGAGCCGCCGAAGCCCAAGAAGGCCCCGACGCCTCCAAAGGTCGTGGACGTACCGATGCCCAAAGTGGTCGCTCCGGCACCGCCACAGGGGTTCAAGGTAGTGGCGCCCCCGGTCAACATTCCGACCGCCCTGCCCGCGATCGATATGTCGAAGGCGATCACCAATGAGAACGACTTCAGCGGCAAGGGCGTCGCTGGCGGGTCGGCCAATGGCGTTAAGGGCGGTACCGGCAAGGAAGGCGATACCGGCAAGGAAGCGGGTCCCGTCCACGAAGGCCCGTACATGGAGTTCCAGGTCGAGAAAGTCGTCGTGAAAATCGGCGGCGAGGCCCCCGAATATCCATCGTCCCTCAGAGAGTCGGGAATCGAGGGCAAAGTTCTCGCCCAGTTCGTCGTCGGTGAGAACGGTCGCTACGAAGGCGGCTCGCTCAAGATCCTAGATTCAAGCAACCCGGCGTTTACAGCCGCCGTGAAGGATGCGCTCCCCCGTATGAGATTCTCGGCGGCGCAGATCGGTGGGAAGAAGGTTGCCCAGCTCGTGCAGATGCCGTTTCAGTTCCACCTGAACAGGTAACGAGCAGCCGATTTGATTTGAACAAAGCCGCGGAGGACCATTCCTCCGCGGCTTTGCTGTTGCCCCCACTGATTGGCGCAGTCTGATGAGACCCCTTTGCACAGGCCCGCCCGAACCAGCGCGCACAAACTGTGTATGATTGCACAAACGCAATAAATTGAATCATTGATGATACCTCGCACACTTCTCGCCGGAGTCATGGCGTCGCTCGCGCTGGCTCCGGCGATGCACAGCCAAATTCCGTCCCGACCCCAGCCCCAGCGGCCCATTGAGGTTCCGCCCGCGGTCGTCGTGCTCCAGATCGACACGACAGAGGGTGATTCGACGCGAGCAATCATCCAGCGCGACCTCGATTACGGGGATCGCGTGCAGCCGCTCGTTCTCGACAGCGTGACCATGGCGGACATCTGGAGACCCGGCGCGAGGCGAATCAATTTCGGTCCACTCGAGCAGACACGCGCGAATTTTGTGGTGCGGGGGCTGCCGACCGCCACCGGGCTCCACGTCGAGGTCTACGATCCCAGGGGCAAGCTGCGGCAGGAAGCCTACTTCAGACTCCCGAGGCCGCCCGCCAACAGGTTGGCGGCGATCAAGGATTCGCTCTCCGCCGTTCTTCGCGTGCGAGCAAGGTCGACCGAAAACGCACTGGCGGCCGATTCCGTGAAGCGAGACAGTCTTTTTCGCGCGGCAGCGCGTCCGATGCCGCTCAAGACTCCGGGTCAGCGCAACGCTGCGAAGCGCGCTCAAGCGGTGCGAGATTCACTTTCCCGCGAGCTGGACCGACGCGCGGTCATTCTAGGCGCCGCGGCCGTGCGAGACACGCTGCGCATGGACTCGGTGTACACGCGCTTTGCCATGAGAGACTCGATCCTCCGTGATTCGCTCGGGCGCGAGCTTCGGTTCGCCACCCATGGGGTAAGCGACGAAGTCGAGCGCTGGCTCACCGGTGTCCGCGGCATCGCATCGACCAAGATTGCCTACATCGACGGAACCAAGCTCAAGATCGTCGACAGCGATGGCGCCAACGAGCGAATCCTGCCCACAGTCGGTGCGGCTCTCTCGCCGTCGTGGCATCCATCGGGCCGATACATCGTTTACGTCGACGCCGACGATCGCGGAACGCGTATCGCGCAGTTCGACCTGCGGACGATGAGGACTCAGCTACTTCCCGCGTCTAAGCGTGGGCTCAACATCACCCCCGTGTACACCAAAGATGGAAAGAGCATCGTCTGGGCGAGCGGCGGCGATTCCCCTGCGGAGCTGATGCTCGCGAGCGCCAACGGAGACGACACTTTGTCCAAGCCGTTTGTGGGACGCACCGGATTCGAAACGACATCGCCGAGCTTCAGTCCGGACGGGAAGCAGATCTCGTTCATGTCGCCGTTCCCGCTCACACCCCAGCTATACACCATGAATGTCGATGGCACCGGGTTGAGGCTTCTCACGCCGGTGGTCGCGGGAAAACGCAGCTACCGGACGGGTGCGGACTGGTCGCCGAATGGTGACAAGATCGCGTTCCAGCAGCAGTCCGGCGACTTTCAGGTTTGGGTGATCGGCGTCAAGAACCGCGTGATGACCCAGCTCACCACCGAAGGTGAGAACGAAGACCCGTCGTGGGCACCCGATGGACGCCATCTAGCCATCACGCGCAGACTGGGCGCGATCGGCGATCCACGCAGCATCTGGATCCTGGACGAGCGCACCGGCCGCCTGCGCCAGCTCACGCAGGCTGGCGACGGTCGGTTGTCTGACTGGTCGCCGCCGCTACGGCCGTCGCTCTAAAGACCAACTGCAGCTATTTGTCTGGCAGAAGAAAGGCGCGCAGCGGGCTGCCACCGGTGGCGGCATCGGCAGCCACGATCGTTCGAGCGCTTCCAGCGGGGAACGGTGCCGGAGTGGCGGGCGGCGTGAAGTTTATCACGACGCTCGTCGACCGCAGCGCCGGGGCGGTGCCGGCAGGAACGGCCCGTATCTGATACGTCCCAGCGGCCAGATTCACGTACTGCGATTCCCCGTGATAAGCGAGATTCGCAGCCGTCGGAGTCGCCGTCGACAGATCAGCGTTGGGCACGGTCACGAAGAAATCCAGCGCGCCACCTGTGGGACTCATGTTCACGATTCTCACGGCAACCTGACCTGCGCCTGGTGCAGCGGTCGGGTCAGTCGTCGAGAAGCCAGTGATTGCGCCGCCGCCGATGCCACCCTGCGCGTAGACGGTGTAGTCGAGTCCCTGGGCGATCGTGAAAGTGAGGGTCGCTACGGTGGTCGTCGGATCAGCGGTCTTCTGCAGGATGAGTGTTCTGTCGCCAACGAGAATCGCCGAGTAGAAGGCCGTCGCCGGGCTTGGCAGCGAAGATGGAGTCGTTCCGCCGTAGCCAAGGTTCACGCCGAACGGGACGTTTTCGAGTATCGCATTGAGCGGATTGCGAGCAGGGTCCGTGATGAGATTCACGAAGCGGATACGGCCGGTTTGTCCGACATCGAGTGGGCCGGGGGCTTCCTTCGTTCCACACGCGGTTCCCAGGAGAACGAGCGCCGCGAGGAAACTGATTGATTTGATAGTCATTGGTCGCGGCCTCTTAGTAAGTGCAGCCAGTTGGGAACGCCACTGGCTCTGCCGGATCCGCAGGCACGTGCGGGTTGGCATTGGCGTCACCGACTGCGTACGGCAGCCAGCAGCGCTGGCCATCCAACGGAACACCGGGTGCTGCGACTGGTCCACGAATCAAATTGCGGCGTCGGGAATCTTCCCAGCGTAATCCGGTTCCCAGCAGCTCGTAACGACGCTGATTGTAGATCTCCGCGATCAGCTGCGGCTGTGTGAGTACGCCGACGAGCGGTGCCAGGCACGCCTTCGGGTCATCGATGCCGCGATTACCGGTGCAATCGGTCCGAACGGAATCGAGGACCGCCTGCGATGCTGCCAGCTGACCCGTATTCGCGAGCGCTTCGGCCTTGATCAACAATGCTTCGTCGGGGAAATAAATCGGGAGCGGATTCGAGGGATTGGAGTAGCGAAGCCACGAATCGAGCAGCGCGCCGACGCGACCAGTCTGGGGCTTCGTCACATCGACGAAGTATGTAAACCGCTGATCGCCGCCCGTCATCGACAATCTCCACTGGCGACGCGGCGCGATCCCGTTCGTGCCCCCCGTAACGTTCGCATAGAAGTTGGGACTCACGGCCGGCGCGGGGAAAGTCAGAACCGACAGGGCCGCCGCGCCGCTGCGAGCGACGAGGTCGGATGCGGCCAGCGCCCCGGCATCATCATTGGCCATTCGCGCGTAACGCGCCCGGAATAACTGAATCATGTTCGGCAGGCTGGCGCCGGGTGTCATGATGCTGCTGTTGAACAGAGCGCTCGGAGGAGTCGCCGCTATCTCATCCCTCGCTGAGTCGAGCAGCGCGCGGATGTACGGCAGCGCTTCCGCCCGCGCTACATAGTCCGGCGCGATTTCTCCGAAGGTCTTGATCGGGATCTGCTGGTACGACTGCAACGCCTCGCCGAGAGCTTCTCCCTACAACGCGTATGCAAGGGCCCGGAGGCCGCTTCGCGTTCCGGCGTCGAACTGTGCGGCAAGAGCATCCGATCCGGCAATAAGCTCGTCGGCCGTGCGCACCGTTCGATAGACAGAATTGAATACGTTCTCCGCGATGCCGGTTCCCCGTGGCACCGACCCTTGCTCGGCGTCGCTGATCGAGATGAGCGCGGCAGTAGTGGAGGCAAATTCGTCTGTCACCAGGCCGGCCATGTACGCGAAGTTGCCGTACGATTGGGCAAACCGACCCTGCAGGCCCGTCGCCAGTCCAATCGTAGCATCTGCACTGGAGGTAACCTCACCCTCGGTGGGAGAGTTGGGGTTTTTCAAATCGAGGTTGCAAGCCGCGAGTCCCACTGCGGCGAAGGCAACCAGGCTGTATCTCGTCATTCGCATTGGTTGGATTCTCCGCATTTAGAAAGACACCCGCGCACTGAGCGACCACACGCGCGGGATGGGATAGCCGCCGAAGTCGAAACCACGATCCGCCGCTGTCGTTTGAACGGACCCCAGCCCGGCAGCGTTCGTTCCGAACAAGTTGATCTCCGGATCGTAGCCGCTGTAATCGGTCCATACGAAGAGATTGCGACCGGACAGCGTGAGGTCCACGCCATCGGGGAAGAACCGCTGCACGCCGAAGCCATTGAGCGTGTAACTCGCGCTCAGCTCGCGGAGCTTCACGAACGTTCCGTCCTCTATCCAGTACTCGAAGATTCCCTGGTTTCGTGAGTTCCAAGTGGGCGGAAGCTTGCGCGGATCTCCATAAGGGAGCAGCTCCCGCTCGTACGTCTTGGAGTTGCTGGCGATGCCCGCGTTCTGCGCGCGAGTGGAAAGATTCATGATCTTGTTTCCGAATACTCCATCGAGCAGTGCCCGGAGTCGAAGCTTCTTGGCGATCGTGAACTCATTGAGGAAGGATCCCATCCATTTCGGATTGGGATCGCCGATGACCCTGTTGAGCGAGTCGTTGCAGTTGCCGCCGCTGATTGCAACGCGCTGGGCGGCATTGCCCATGTCCGACGTCTGGTTGCTGCGGCGATACCTGCCAAGGGAATCGGTAAGAAACGCGCCGGTGAGGCAGTCGCGTCCCGCGTAGGACCCGTAGAAGACTCCTGCCGGCTCACCGGCCCGAATGCGGTTCGGGTATCCACCAGCCGACTGGAAGTCCAGGATCGTCAAGCTGTCGACGAGATTCTTGTTGTGGGCGTAGGTCATCGTCGACGTCCACTGCAGGTTTGGCGCGTCGACATTCGTCGATCGCAACGACAACTCGATTCCCTTGTTCGACATCGTGCCGATTGGGTAGAACTGACGCGAGAATCCGGTGCTGGTTGGCAGCGGCCGGAAGAAAAGCAGATCCGAAACGACGCGATTGTAATACGTCGCCTCCGTCGACACCCTCCCGCTGAGGAATCCGGCATCCGCGCCCAACTCCCACTCGCGCGCGCGCTCGTTCTTGAGATTTGGATTTCCAAATGTCACATCGTTGACGAAGCCGGGACGCCCGGCGAACGGCAGCTGGGTGTAGCTGATGAACTGCGAGTAGGCGTTGAGGATTCCCGGCTGGCTACCGGCCCAACCGAGTGCGCTGCGGACACGCAGGCTATTGAGCGCTCCCGGCTTGCTGTCGATGACCACGTACGACGCCGAGAGCTTGGGGAACGCCTGCCACCGCTCCGATGGAGCGAAGGTCGACGAAGCATCGTAACGAACGGCGCCGGTGAGGAAGAGCCTGTCCCTGAAACCTATTTCCTGCTGGCCGTAGAATCCGAGGGTGCGCAGCTCGACGTCGGTTTGAGCGGCGGAGAAGACGGAGCCGGCACTCACCAGGTCGCCGACCGGGGCGAGCCCGTTCGCGGTGGCCTGAGTGATTCGCACCCGCTGCGATGTGTAGTTGAATCCGCCAGTCGTGCGCAACTCGAAGGAGCCCCTTGGTGACCAGGTATAACTCGAGACTGCGTCCTGGTTGACCACGCGGTTGTTCTCGAACACCGACTGGGATCGCCCGGTCACGAGCGGCGCCGTCCCAAGAACGGCATTGCGCGGCACGAACTGCCGCTGCTCGAAGCCGACGTTGTCGAGGCCGATCGTGTAGTCGACGAGAAGATTGGTGAGCGGTGTCCAGGTCAGTTTCGTCGAGCCGATGAAGCGCTCGATGGTCTGGGGATTACGAATCCGATCGATGGCGAGAAGTGGGTTCGTTCCGAGGGCCGGAGGCAGAGGGTAGATACCCTGGACGGGTCTGAAATCGACGTTGGTGGGGGCGAAGAAGAGCGACCCCATTATTCCGTAGTCGTTCTGTTCTCCGAACGCCTGCAGCTGGTTGTTGGTCGAGATGTAGTTCGACGTGACGTTGGCGACGAGCTTCGGCGAGAGCTGTTGCTGAAGATTGATTCTCGCACCGTTGCGTCGCGACGAGGTCGACCGCATGATCCCGTCTTCATTGGCGAAGTTTCCGCTCATGAAGTAGCGGGTCTGGTCGTTGCCTCCCTCGATGTTGATGTTCTGCTCCCACGACGGCGCGCGGTGGAAGATGTCGTCCTGGTAGTTGAACCGTGACGTGGGCAGGCCATTCACATCGAGGGGAAAGAAGTTGAATGGCTGCTGCTCCCGCAGAATACTCGTCGACCAGCGAGTGGTCGAAGTGAAGTGTGGCTTTCCAATGTTGCCGCGCTTGGTGAAGATCTGGACAACACCGTTGTTGGCGCGCGACCCGTAGAGCGCGGCGGCAGCGGCGCCGCGAATGATCTCGATGTGCTCGATATCGGATGGATTGAGATCGGCGAGGCGGTTCTGTGGATTGGACCGGGTTCCGAGGTCGGCCAGCTGTCCGGATTCGTTGTCGACGATGACGCCGTCGACGATGTACAGCGGATCGGATCCCGAGATGAAGGAGTTGACTCCCCGGAGTCGCACCGAGATTCCACCGCCGCCCGGGCTGCCCGAGTTCTGGGTGATCTGCGCGCCGGGAATCTTCCCTTGCATTGCCTGGTCGACGGTGGTTGCCTGCGCTCTGGAGATGAGCGCGGAGTCGACGGTCGCGATGCTGGTTCCGACCTTTCGCTTCTCGGTGGCAGTGCCGGTGCCAGTGACGACGACTTCCGTCAGGTTGACGGCACTGACGTTGAGCGCGACATCGGCAGTCGCTGTGGCACCGGGAAGGACCTGTACCGAGCGCGTCGTGGCCTGGTAGCCGATCCGGCGCGCGGTGATCGACCGCGACCCTGTGGGAACACCGACCAGCGTGTACTCACCGTTCGGACCGGTGACGGCACCGATTCGGGTTCCGGTGATGAGCACCTGGACATCCGGCAAACCTCTTCCGATGGAAGCATCGGTTATCCGGCCGCTGACGGTTCCGGTAGCTACCTGCGCGGGGAGCAGGAATGGAGTAGCGAATGCGAGCGCGAAGAGCATCGCGCCGCGGCGGACCAGGGTGGGAGTCATCAGATCTCCGAGTCGCGTTGTCCGGCGGTGAAGGCTGTACACTGCCGGTGAAATGGTGCCCTACGTTAGTGACGGGTACCTGCTCGGGCAAGATCGACTGCTTGTCAGTTGTAATCTTCGGCGATGAAGATCACTGAGGCGGGCTTTCCCGTTTCTGGGTGGATGGGTTCGCGCATTTCTATGCGACTGAATCCGCTGCCGGTGAGTAAGCGCTTCCAGCTCTCCAGCGTTCGGAAGTACCACGGAGCGGGATCGGAGAACTCGCGGCTGAAACCCGCCCACGAGCCGCGGCGCCAACCGTCTTCGTAGGGCAGATCGCCGCCGGCCACCAGCGGGTGAAGCGTTTGAATAATCAACGCGCCATTCTCGGTCAACAACTCCGGCGCTCGACGGAGCACGCCTTCGACTGATTCTTTCCCGATGAGTGAGAAATTCGCGACGACCGCGTCGACAGTCATCTCGAGCTCACCGGCGGCAATTTGCTCGTATGATGCCACGCGAAACTCACCGCCGCCTGCGGCATTCGCCTGTTCGACGAGTGCGGGAACGACGTCTACCCCAGTAGCTTCCACGCCGCGCTCGGCGAGGGCACGCACCAGCCACCCTTCGCCGCAACCGATGTCGAGCACCGTGCGCGGCGAGCGGCTCAGCACTGCCTCGATGATCGCCCGATTGGTGATGAGAGCGCGGCTCTCGATCTGATTGCCTCTCACGGCGTCGGTCCACGGAGAGGCATTCTTGTGCCAGGAGTCTACGATCCTGTCGTCGCTCAAATGGTCGTTGGTCATCCGGTCGCCAAAGGCGTAAGTAACGCGGCGGATAAGCCGCTCGTATATATATAGTAAGCTGCAAACATCACACTGAGAGGGTGCATGAGCAGTGCGGCGATACCGCGCGCGACTTCAGCGCGCTACGACGCGACGACCTCCACAGTCGCACCACACACGACGACCCGCGAGCGACTGTTGTCGCTCGACGTATTCCGCGGCCTCACCATCGCGGGCATGCTGCTCGTCAATAATCCCGGCACCTGGAGCGCGATCTTCCCACCGCTCGAGCACGCCGAGTGGAATGGCTGGACGCCCACCGACCTGATATTCCCGTTCTTCCTGTTCATCGTCGGCATCACGACCCATCTCTCCCTCTCGGCGCGTCGAGCGCGCGGTGACGACGACTCGGCACTTGTCAAACAGATTCTTCGCCGCGGCATCATCATCTACCTGCTCGGGTTCGCGATGGCGATGTTCCCGTTCTATCAGTGGGGAACGATCGCGGCACTCCCGAACGCGACGCCGTGGGACCGCATCCTGTACAGGATCGAGCACGTGCGAATACTAGGCGTGCTCCCGCGCATTGGCATCGTCTACATATTCGCGGGCCTGCTGACGCTCAAGACCACGCTCAAGCAGCAGGTGATCATCATTGCCGCGCTGCTTTTCGGCTACTGGTTCGCGATGACGCTGATACCGGTTCCCGGTGAGAACGAGATCGGGGCGTTGCTGCTCCACACCAAGGACCGGAATCTCGCGGCTTGGCTGGATCGAGCGATTCTCGGAACGAACCACACTTGGGTTGGCAGCGTGACTTTCGATCCAGAGGGTCCGATGTCGACGCTTCCGGCGATCGCGACCGCCATGCTCGGTGTGATTGCCGGTCGCTGGATCGCACTGCGGGACAAAGCGCTGCTCGAGCGAATCACCGGACTCTTTGCGGCGGGTTCAATCGGGATGGTAGTGGGTCTGATGTGGAACTGGTCATTTCCGATCAACAAGAACCTGTGGACCAGCTCGTACGTGGTTTTTACGGCCGGCATGGCCTGCATCGCGATAGCCACGATCATGTGGATCGTCGACTACTGCAACGTGAAGTGGTGGACCAAGCCGTTCGTGGTGTTCGGCGTCAATCCGATCGTGGCGTTCGTGGGATCGGGCGTCATGGCCAGGCTGATCTACACCCTCTGGCACGTCAACTACAACGGCGCTTCGGTTTCGATCCAGAACGCGATTTATCAGATGGTGTTCGCGTCATGGTTGCCCCCCCGAGTGGCATCTCTCGGTTTTGCGCTCATATTCGTTCTGATGTGGTACGGGATTCTGCTCGTGCTTTACAAGCGCAAAATCATTCTCAAAGTCTAGAGCTCCGCTGCGATTGGCATCTCTGCACGTGGTCGGCGAGGGTGTCCTCGACGGACGCAGTCCTCGCTTGCGGCTTCGCCGCACCGCGCCTCCGGCGCTAGCTGCGGG
>Ga0307296_10000599_pt1 | contig 17377 bp, 15 predicted proteins | sample ER_DNA_153_FD_194467 | JGI IMG/M metagenome (GOLD analysis project Ga0307296, IMG submission 194467) | Bulk soil microbial communities from the East River watershed near Crested Butte, Colorado, United States - ER_DNA_153 | ecosystem: Environmental > Terrestrial > Soil > Floodplain | place... | reverse complement strand
CATCCGTTCGGGCCGGAGCATCGCCAGATCGGGGATGACGACGTCAGCTGCCAGTCTTTCACCCACCCTCGACTCCCCTCCGAAAACGCGATGCTCGTGTACAACACGAGAGTGTTTCCCGCACGCGCACCGTGGCGTGTCCTGCCTGAGCATATCCCTGCGCGCTCGTAAGGGAAACCCGACATGGACGAGATAGCTTGAGCAGGAACGCTTCTTAGAGCATCACCCTAGAGACCCTTGTCTCACCTCTGCTTCGTCGAAGGGAAACTGTCTAGATCCCCGATGCGCCACGGATGCTCTGCAGCGCATCCGGATTCTCCAGGCTCGAGAGGTCACCTGGATCCTGGCCCAAGGCCGCCGCGCGGATGGCCCGCCTGACGATCTTCGCGCTCCGTGTCTTGGGGAGCTCGGGGACGAACAAGACCTTCGAGGGGAGGAACGAGCGCCCCAGATGATCGGCGACCACGTTCCGAAGCGTCCTGGCGAGGCCTCCCTCATCCACGCCTGGCTTCAGGACGACGAAGCACCAGATGGTTTCCCCCTTCAGGGCGTGCGGCACGCCGATCGCGGCCGACTCCGCCACCGCCGGATGGGACGCGAGCGCGCTCTCCACCTCGGCCGGACCGAGACGCTTCCCCGCCACGGACAGCGTGTCGTCCGAACGCCCGTGGAGGAACCAGAAGCCGTCCTCGTCTCTCATCGCCCAGTCGCCGTGCACCCAGACGCCGGGGAAGCGACGCCAGTATGTATCGAGGTAGCGATCGGGGTCGCCCCAGATGCCGCGCGTCATGGACGGCCACGGCCGGCGGCAGACCAGCTCACCCACCTCACCCGCCGCAACCGGGGAACCTTGGGCGTCCACGATGTCGATGTCCATGCCAAGGGCGGGACCCCAGAGCGTGCACGGCTTCAGGTCGGTGATCGGAAGTGGTGAGAGGAAGCAGGCACCCACCTCGGTCCCGCCGCTCAGGTTGATGATCGGGAGCCGTGATCCGCCGACCTCCCGGTGCAGCCAGAGGTATGCATCCGGGTTCCACGGCTCGCCGGTCGATGCGAGGATCCGAAGCGAGGACAGATCGTGTCGGCGGATGTGGTCGGTCCCGGACGGGATCAACGCCCTGATCAACGTCGGCGAGACCCCGAGGGTCGTGATGCCGTGGCGCTCGACGAGCGACCAGACACGGTCGGGGCCGGGATGCGTGGGGGCTCCGTCGGTGAGGAAGACCGTCGATCCCAGGGCCAAGGCCCCCACGATCTCCCAGGGACCCATGATCCAGCCGAGGTCGGTCACCCAATGGAGCACCTCTCCCGGACGCAGATCCACTTGATAGGCGACCTCGGAAGCGATCTTCACAAGGAACCCGCCGTGCACGTGGAGTACGCCCTTCGGACGGCCGGTGGTGCCGCTCGTGTAGCCGATGAACAGCGGGTGCTCGCTGTCGAGCGGTTCGGACGGCAGCAGATCGTCCGACTCACCGGCGACGAGCTCCGCCCAATCGTGCTCGCCCGGGGCGGCGCCCTCGCCCGCATGGCGGAGCACGACCGTCTCACGTACACCGTCCACGTGGGCGAGGGCGCCGCGCGCGGTTTCCGCCATCGAGACGTCCCTCCCTTTCCGGAGGAACGCATCCGCGGTCAGGATCACCTTCACGCCCGCGTCGGCCAAACGAACGGCGATCGCATCCGGGCCGAAGCCACTGAAGATCGGGACCCAGACCGCCCCGATCTTCGAGCAGGCCATCACCGCGGCGACGGTCTCGGGAAGCATCGGCAGGAAGATCCCGACGGCCTCTCCCGACTCGACGCCAAGGCGGCGGAGCGCTCGCGCCAACCGGTCGCACTCGCGACGGAGGTCGGCGTAGCTCCACGTCCGGACCGCGCCGTCCTCGCCTTCCCACACGACCGCCGGCGCTTCGGGCGTCGCCACCGCCCAGCGGTCCACGCATTGGTGCGCGAGGTTCACCCGGCCGCCGCCGAACCACGTCGCCCATTCCACGCCCCGCGAGACGTCGAGGACCTGTTGGTACGGCTCGAGGAACTCGATGTCCAGGTCGTGGACCACGGCGTCCCAGAACCAGGCGACATCGGCCACGGACCGCTCCACGAGCTCTTGGGGTGTCTCGATCCCGTGGGCGCGCATGAAGCGAGTGACGTTGGCGCGCTCGATGTACTCGCTGGTGGGCGACCAGATGATGTCGGTCACGCCGCCCACGATACGCGCGCCCGGTGGCTGCATCGGCCGAAGGGACATGCGGGGTCGGGTCACCTTCGATATACATGGGGGCCATGGTGCCGCGGGTAGGTATTGCCGGGGTCGGTTGGTCCGGCTTCGCCCCAACGACCCTGGGGACCTCCTACAAGGAGCTGATGTTCGAGGCGGCGCGGCTCGCATACGACGATGCCGCGCTCGACCCTCGGAGCGAGATCGACTCCTTCGTCTGTTGCTCCGAGGATCTCGAAGAGGGCACGAGCATCTTCGACGAATACGTCCCCGACCAGCTGGGCGCGGTGCAGCGTTCCGTCCAGACCGTAGCCTCGGACGGACTGTTCGGCGTGGCGACCGCGATCATGCTGATCCGCAGCGGCGTCGCGTCCACCGTGGCCGTCGAGTCCCACTCCAAGGCGAGCGACATCGTCTCGACGGGCCGGATCGATCGATTCGCGATGGACCCCGTGCTGAACCGACCCCTCGGCGTGTCGGCCACCGTGATCGCAGGCCTCGAGATGCGCCGCTGGCTGCACGTCTCGGGCCGGTCGGAAGCCGAATGCGCGGAGGTCACGGTCCGCAACAGGACCCATGCGCGGGAGAACCCTCGCGCCTCCTACGCGAATACCGCCGATCCGACTCCGCTGTTCGACCCGCTCACCAAGGAACAAGCCGCGGAGCCGGCGGACGGCTGCGTGGTCCTGGTGCTCGCCAGCGAGGAGAAAGCGCCCGACGGCGCGGTCTTCATCGACGGCATCGGGTGGAGCCAGGATGCTCCCTCCGTCGAGAGTCGCGAGTGGGATCGCGCCGCGGCCGCCGGGCGCGCCGCCCGAGCGGCCTACGAGCGCGCGGGGATCGGCCCATCCGACGTCGAGGTGGCGGAGGTCGACGACACGTTCGCGTACAAGCAGCTCCAGCACCTCGACGCGCTCGGGCTCGACGGCCTCGACCCCGATCGCGTCAACCCGAGCGGCGGCGCGCTCGGCGAAGGTCATCTCAGGGAAGCCAACGGCCTCGCCCGCGCCCTCGCCTGCATCGAACGGCTCCGCGCGGGCGACGCCGACGTCGGCGTCGCGCAATCCTGGCGAGGGGTTCCTTCGACTTCCTCGGCGGTCGCGGTGATGCGGCGATGAGCCCGCGCGTCGCCGTGGTCGGCGCGGGCATGTCGAAGTTCGTTCGGCGGGCACAGGAGACGGGGAAGGAGCTCTCCTGGATCGCGGCACGGGAGGCCCTCGCCTCCTGTGAGCTGAAGCTCGAGGACGTCGATGCCGTGTGCCTCACCAGCGCACCGGACGCGTTCGACGGCGTCCATCGCAAGGGCGACTACCTGGCCGACGGGGCGGGAGCGTGGGCCAAACCGTACATGCGCACCTACGTCGGAGGCGGCAGCGGTGTGTTCACCGCGATCCAGGGCTGGTACACGGTCGCCTCCGGGCTCGCGGACGTGGTCGTCTGCGTGGCCGAGGAGAAGATGTCCTCCTGCCAGCCGCATCCGCAGGGCGCGTTCCTCACGATCTTCGACAACATCCTCGAGCGGCCGCTCGGTCCGAACCTGCTCTGGATCTTCGCGCTCGAGATGCAGCGCTACATGCAGGCGTACGGCCTCGACAAGCGCGACATCGCGCAGGTCGCCGTCAAGAACAAGCGCAACGCGGCCGACCACCCCGCTGCCCTCCTGGGTCAAGCGGACATCACGGTGGAAGACGTCCTCGCGAGCGAGACACTCGCCTGGCCGGTGCAGCGCCTCGACGTCTCCCCCATCTCCGACGGCGCGGTCGCGATCGTGATGGCGTCGGAGGGCGCGGCGCGGAAACTCACCGACCGTCCGGTGTGGGTGCAGGGAGTGGGCTGGAATCTCGACAGCACGTACTGGACCAATCGCGATCTCGCCTATCCCGAGTACGTCGAGAACGCTGCGAGGATGGCCTACGGCATGGCCGGCGTGAACGAACCCCGCAAGGAGATCCACGTCGCCGAGCCCTACGACCCGTTCGATTACAAGGAGCTCCACCATCTCGAGGGTCTTCTGTTGTTCGACCGCGGGAAGGCACCCGAGGCGGCAGCGGCGGGCGTCACCGCCCGGGACGGAGACCTTCCGTGCTGCCCATCGGGCGGGCTGCTCGGGGTGGGGAACCCCATCGCTGCGGCGGGCCTGATGAAGATCGCCGAGCTCTTCTGGCAGCTCCGGGGCGAAGCCGGCGCCCGGCAGGTCCCGGGCACGCCCGAGCGCGGCGTCGCGCAGGCCTGGGGCGACCTCATGCAGGTGGGAACCGTCGTCGTGATGGGGAAACATGGCGGTCCGCTCACGACGGCCTCGCAGTCGCCGCCGCAGTCCCCGCCGATGAACCCGCGGGCCACCTCGCTCTCCGAGCAGGAGTTCCGTTCCGCCACGGGCGCGGTCGAGCAGCGACTGGACGCGCTCTACGACTGGGATGCCGGCGACGCGATCGGTGCGTTCCTCGAGGGGCTGCGCGAGGAACGCATCCTCGCGACCACCTGCACGTCGTGCGGGCGCACGCTGGTCCCGCCGAGGAAGTTCTGCGAACGCTGCTTCCGTCCCACCGATGGCTGGACCGAGGTCCCGCAGACGGGCAACGTCGAGACGTTCTCGATCTGCCATGTCACCTGGGACATGCGCCCCCTCGAGCACCCGCAGATCCCGGCGGTCATCCGGCTAGACGGCACGAGCGAGGGCGGCTTCCTCCACCTCCTGGGCGAGGTGGCGCCCGACGACGTCCGCGCGGGGATGGAGGTCGAAGCCGTGTGGAAGCCGCCGGGCGAGCGGGCGGGGTCGATCTTGGACATCCAGTACTTCCGGCCGCTTGACCCGGAGCTCCGTCGCGAGCTCGTCGCGGTAGCCGCAGCCGAACTCGCTCTGGGGTCGACCGTATGAGCCCGACGAAGATCCCCGGCGAGCTGTCGGTGTCATTCCGCTACACGCCCGGAGTGGGGAACACCGCGTTCTTCGAAGCGCTCCGCGATCGAGGCGTGTTCCTCGGCTCCCGATGCGAGACCTGCGGCGTGACATACCTGCCCGCGCGCATCTTCTGCGAGCGCTGTCTCGCCGAGCTCGCGCCGGACGTCGAATGTGGTCCCGAGGGAGAGCTGATCTCGTGGACGATCGCCCGCGTGGACGTCGACGATGGACCACTCGATGAACCGGTTTTCTACGGTTTGGTTCGGCTGGAAGGCGCCGACACCGTCTTCCTCCACCGCCTGATCGAGCTTGAGAGCGATCCGGAGATCGGGATGCGTCTTCACGCGGTCTTGGCGTCGAAGCGCACCGGATCGATCTTCGACGTCGAAGGATTCGCGCCCGCGTCGAGCTAGCCGGCCTGACGCCAGTCGACCGGGACGACCTGCACCGGCTTGGCGAGGCCCTTCAGCGTGACTTCGCGGGATGCTCCGAGCATCACGTCATCGATCCCTTCGAGGGTCTCGACGCTCGCGAGGACTTCGCCGCCCTCCGCGAGCGCTCCGATCCTCGCCGCGGTGTGAACTCCCGCACCCTCGTAGTCCCCAGCCGCGCGCGTCGCCTCGGCGGCGTGGAGCCCGATGCGGACTTGCGGGGCGAAGCCGTGGACGCGGCGATGCTCCGCGAGCGTGCGCTGGATCATCGCCGCGCAGGCGAGCGCCGTCCGCGCATCCGGGAACGCGACGAAGAAGCCGTCGCCCGTGCGATGCACCTCTTCCCCCTTGTTCTCCTTCAAGCAGCGGCGCAAGGCGTCGTCGTGCCAGTGGAGGAGGTCATGCCAGGCCTCGTCGCCGATCGCCTCGACCAGAGCCGTTGACCCCACGATGTCCGTGAACATGAACGTGCGCACCTCCCGCGAGCCCGATGGGGTCGCCGGTCCGGTCAACAGGGCATCCGTCCGGGTCAAGTCGGGCGCCGCGCCGAGCCGCTCGAACGTGGCTCGGGCCGCCTCAAGCTCGAGCGTGGCCGCCTCGGTCTCCCCCGCGACCGATCGCGCCTCCGCGAGCAGCACCGTGGAGATCGCGGCTTCGTACGGCGCGTCGATCTCGCGCCAGAGCCGCCGGGCATCGCGGAACCGTTGGATCGCCTCGGCCGCGTCTTCGCGGAGGAGAGCGGCGAGACCGGAGGCGTGCGCCGCGGCGGCCCTGATCGCCGCCGTCCCGAACTCCTCGGAGATCACCTCGAGTTCCGCCGCGGCGGCCTCCGCCGAGGGGAGGTCGCCCAGCGCCTTCGCGATCTCGGCCTGCGCGGGGAGCAGCCTTGCCCTCGCGAGCTTATGCCACGTGATCTCCTCGAGGCTCCCTTTGATCGAGGCCGCGGCGGCATCGGTGCGCCCTCGCGCCACGAGGAGGAGCGCCTTGCCGGGCTGCGGCTCGGTGCCGAGCGCCCGCGCCTGCCCGAAGGCCTCCTCCGCCCCCTCCAGGTCGCCCATCCGGAGCCGGACCTCGCCGAGCTCGTGGAACGCGCCGCCGGCCGCGGCCGGATGGAAGCGCTGCAGCTCCTCCGAGGCCCGTTCCGCCTCCGACGCCGCGTCGGCCCAGGCGCCCGTCAGCCGGAGGAACTCCGCCCGATGCACGCGGCAGATGCCCGGGAACCCGGTGATGTCCTGCCGTTCGCACCAGCGCTTCGACACGTCGGCCCACTCGCTACCGCGCCGGTAGTCCGCGGTCTCGCGGCACACGGACATCACGGCGCAGAACACCGCGCCGGTCGTGAACGGGCCCAGCTCGCCGCCGACCGCGACGGCCGCCGCCCCTTCCATCAAGCCGAACGCCTCCTCGAGCCGCCCGGACGTCCCCAACACCTCGGCACGGCTGATGGCGACCCAGACGGGCAGATCGGCGTCGTCCAGTCGCGATGCGATCTCCATCGCGCGATCGAGGTGCGCCAGGGCACCGTCGATGTCCCCGCGGTCGAAGTCGAGCTCGCGGCGCGCGATCTCCAGGTACCCGTGCGCGACCGCCTCCGACTCGCCGTCGAGGAGGTGCTCGGCGCGGTGCAGCCAGGCCTGGGCCACGGAACCGGCCAGCTTCGCTCCGTACTCCCGGCGGAGCGTCAGCGCCATCATCGCGGCCATCGAGCGGTTCCCCCGCTCGAGGTGGAGCCCGTAGGCGCGCTCGAACGCTGCGATCGATTCCGTCGCGAGCCCGATCCACCAGGCCGACTTGGCGAGCGCTTCGAGATCCTCCGGGTCGAGCCTGCCCTCGCCGTCAGCCTCGAGCAGGAGCCGGTAGGCCTCGGGCCAGGCACGGCGCGCGTACGCCTCGCGGCCTGCCTCCAGCGGATCGACGGTCACCGTGTCGCTCATCGCCCTCATCCTCTCGCATCGGCCTCTCACATGGGACCCCGCACCGGAAGTCGGTAATCTCGATCGCATGGACTTCGAACTCACACCCGAACAACGGCAGGTCAGGGACCTCGTTCGCGAATTCGCCACTGAGGAGATCGCACCGGGCGCAGGTGAGCGGGACGAGCGGGAGGAACTGCCACTCGACATCGTGAAGAAGCTCGGTGAGCTCGGCATCTGTGGCGTTCCGATCCCCGAGGACTACGGCGGCTTGGGGGCCGACGCCGTCACCTGGGCGCTCGTGATCGAGGAGCTCGGTCGGGCCGACGCGAGCGTCGCCGTGACCGTCTCGGTCGCCTCCGGCCTCGCGGGCGGGATGCTCGTCCGCTACGGAACCCACGAGCAACGGCAGCGGTGGCTCCCTCCGATCGCCGCCGGCGAGATGCTGGCGTCGTTCGGCCTCACGGAACCTGGCAGCGGGTCCGACGCAGCCGCGCTCCGAACGAAGGCGCGCGTGGACGGCGGCGAGTGGGTGATCGACGGCTCGAAGTCCTTCATCACCAACAGCGGCACGCCCATCACCGGTTTCGTGATCGTGGCCTGCCTCACCGAGGACGGCTCCGACAACGGCGTGTCCACGATCTTGGTCCCTGCCGACTCGCCGGGATTCACCGTCGGGCCCGGGTACAAGAAGCTGGGCTGGCGCTCCAGCGACACGCACGAGCTCTCTTTCGACGGATGCCGCGTCCCCGAGGAGAACCTGTTGGGCGAAGCCGGCAAGGGGCTGGCCCAGTGCCTCGCGGCACTCGACGACGGGCGGATCTCGATCGCGGCTCTGTCCGTCGGCCTCGCGCAAGGATGCCTCGATGCGAGCGTCGCCTACGCCAAGGATCGAGAGGCGTTCGGCCGACCGATCGGCGCGTACGAGGCCATCGCGTTCAAGATCGCCGACATGCGCGCGACGATCGACGCCGCGCGCCTGCTCACCTACCGGGCCGCCTGGCTGAAGGATCAAGGTCTGCCGTACACGACGGAGGCCGCGATCGCGAAGCTCCGCGCCAGCGAGACCGCGGTCGACGTCGCTCGGGAGGCGATCCAGGTCCACGGGGGGTACGGCTTCACCGAGGAGTTCCCGCTGGCCCGGGCGTACCGCGACGCGAAGGTGCTGGAGATCGGCGAAGGCACGAGCGAGATCCTCCGACTGGTGATCGCGCGAGATCTCGGTCTCCAGCCGCAGGTCTGACCTCGTGCCCAGCGGCCGATACGCGGTCCGGGGCCGAAGCGGTGACGTCGTCGGGACCGAGGACTTCCGGTGCGCTCCCGGTCCGGTGGGCTGGAGATACTTCTCCGAGATCCACAGGGATGAGCCGACACCGCACGGGGAGATCGTGGACGTCGTCGTCGACGCTGCATGGCGGATCGTCCGCGCTCGCATCGAGACGGGGGCGCACTCGATCGTGCTCGAGCCGCGCGACGGCTCGCTCGTCGGCGCACTGGATGGCGAAGAGATCCAGATCGGCTGGGGTCCCGACATCCATCTCGACTACCTGACGCCGGCGATGAACGCGATCACCGGCATGCGCCTGGATTCCTCGGCCGAGATCGACGTCGTCTACCTTGAGCCGGTGAGCCTCGAGCCGACCCTGGTGCGGCAGCGATACGAGCTCCTCGGGGCCGACCTCGTCGCGACGCCGGTCGGGCGATTCGAGAGCCAACGGTGGCGCTACACGGCGCTCGAGAGCGGCTGGACGAGCGAGCTCTGGGTCGCGGACGACGTCGTGGTGCGTTACGACCACGCCTTCGAGCTCATCTCCTACGAACCGGGAGCGACGGGACCGGTTCCGGTCCCGTCGTGAACGCGGGGCGGCGGCGCTCCGCGCCCCGCCCCCAACCGCGGTGATCGGGCCTAGCCGGTCTTGATCGCCTCGACCTCGATCTCGAGATCGATCGACTTGCTGACCAGGAACCCGCCGGTCTCCAGGACCATGTTCCAGCTGACGTTCCAGTCCTCGCGCTCAAGGGTCGTCTTCGCCGTCGCCGCGAGCACGGTCTTCCCGTACGGATTCGTCTCGGTGCCGAGGTACTCACCCGTGAGCGTCACGGGGCGGGTCACATCGCGGATCGTGAGGTCCCCGTCGAGCTCGAACGTGGCTGCCCCCGTGTGTCGCACCGCGGTGCTCCGGAACGTCATCAGAGGCCACTTCTCGACGTTCAGGAAGTCGTCACTCTTCAGGTGCTCGTCCCGCCGCTCCGTGTTCGTCTGGATGCTCGCGGTCTTGATCTCGACCTCGGCGCTCGATCCCTCAGGGTTGTCCGCGATCTCGATCCAGCCGGAGAAATCCGTGAACCGGCCACGAACCTTGGTCAGGATGTGCCGCGCAACGAACTCCACCGCCGTGTGCGCGATGTCCAGCTCGTATTTCCCTGCGGGCGGCAGCTGGACGCCCCCGATCTCCTTCACCGCATCTACCATCTCGAACATCTCCCCTTTCCGGTGCCAACTCTCCCTCGAACGGGGAACACTCGCTCAGTATTCCGATGTTGCTACGGATAGATGGTGAACTCCGGGTAGGATAGCCGGTATGGAGGAAGACCGGACGGTGTGCGAGAGCTTCCAGCGAGCCGCGCAGCTCGTCGGCCAGCGCTGGGTGCCCCAGATCGTCTGGGTGCTGCTCGACGGCCGGCGCCGTTACTCGGCCGTCCGAGACGCGATCCCGGAGATATCGGACACCCTGCTCTCAGAGCGGCTCCGCGAGCTCGAAGAGGCGGGCGTCGTCACGAGGACGGTGACGCCGTCCACGCCGGTGCTGATCGAATACAGCCTCAGCGAGCGAGGGCGCGAGCTCGCCGTCGTGATGGACGGCCTTTCCACCTGGGCCGAACGCTGGGCCGCCGTGGGCGCGTGAGTTCAGCTATCCAGTGACCGCGCTGTCGGCCACGTCCAGAGCCTCGTCGATGATGGCGAAGCCCTCCTCCAGCTGCTCCTCGGAGATGCACAGCGGGGGGTTCGTCATGATCCCGTTGAACCGGATCATCGTGAACAGGCCTCGTTCGAGCAGCGCCTTGTTGACCGCCTGCATCGTCTCGTTGACGACGTTGTAGGGCGAGAGCGGCTCCATCGTGTCGCGACTCTTCACGAGCTCGAGGATCCCGAAGAGTCCGATGTTGCGGACTCGGCCGACGCTCGGGTGCTTCGTCATCAGCTCCTCGTGATGGCGCCGCATCACCGGGTCGAGCCGCTTCGCGTTGCCGACGAGATCGTCCTCCTCCAACACGCGGATCGCGGCGATCGCGGCCGCGCACGAGAGCGGGTGCGAGTTGTACGTGAGCCCGCCGTAGAACACGTTCTCCTCGAAGTGCTCCGCGATCTCCGGCTTGATCGCCACCGCTCCGAGCGGCAGGTACGAGGACGTGAGCCCTTTGGCGGCCGTCATCAGGTCCGGGACCACGCCCCAATGGTTCACGGCGAACCACTCGCCGGTGCGACCGAACCCACACATGATCTCGTCGGCGATCAGCAGGATGCCGTGACGATCGCAGAGCTCGTGGACCCCTTCGAGGTAGCCGTCCGGCGGGATGAGGATGCCGTTCGTCCCCGTGACCGTCTCGAGGATGAAGGCCGCGATCGTCTGGGGACCCTCGAGCTCGATCGTCTCCTCCAGCGTCGCGAGCGCCGTCGCCGCATCCTCGGTGCCGCGAGCAGTCCCACGGTAGGGATCCAGCACGTGGACGATCCCGGGCATCGGCGGGTTCTCGTTCGCCCAGCGACGGGGGTCGCCGGTCAGGTTGATCGTGGCGTACGTCGCCCCGTGGTACGAGCGGTACCGGGCGAGGATCTTCTGGCGGCCGGTGAACGCCTTCGCGATACGGATCGCGTTCTCGTTCGCCTCCGCGCCGCCGAGTGTGAAGAAGGTCTTCTCGAGGTCACCCGGCCAGAGCGTCGCGAGCTTCTCGCCGAGCCGGGCCCGTGTCTCGTAGGCCATGAATGGCGAGATGTAGGGGAGTTTCTCCGCCTGGTGAGCGATCGCCTCGGCCACGCGCTTGTCGCCATGCCCGATGTTCACGCCCATGAGCTGCGAGTTGAAGTCGAGATAGCGCGTGCCGTCGACGTCCCAGAAGTAGACGCCCTCAGCCCGGTCGACGGCGATCGGCGATGCCTTGGATTGCGCCTGCCAGTCGTAGAGGGTGTAACGCTTCGACTTCTCGACGATCTCGGAAGCGGACATCGGGCGGTCTTCGGGCATCGCTCTGCTCCTTGCCTCGGCTCCTCGGAGCATCATCGCAGACCGCGATCAGCCCTTGACGACCTCGCCGCCCTTCATCACGAACGGGATGTCCTCCAGCACGGTGACGTCGTCGAGCGGGTCGCCGTCCACCGCGATCAGGTCGGCGAACCGGCCAGGCTGCAGGGAGCCGACCCGGTCCTCCCACCCCAGGAGCTCGGCAGAGATCAGCGTCGCGCTCTGGATCGCCTCCATCGGGGTCTGACCGAACCGCACGTGGAACGCGAGGTTCTTCGCGTTCATCCCGTGGGGGTAGATGCCGGAGTCGGTCCCGAATGCGATCTTCACGCCCGCCTTGACGGCCTTCGCGAAGTTCTCACGCTGCGCGTCGTTGGTCATCTCGGTCTTGCGAAGCACCTCGTCCGAGTACCCGAGACGCGGACCCTCCTGGATCATCCAGTCGCCGTCGAACATGTCGGCGACCAGATAGGTCCCCCGCTCGACCATCAGGTCGATCGTCTCATCGTCGATCAGGCTCGCGTGCTCGATCGAGCGAACGCCAGCGCGGATGGCACGGTTCGCGCCCTCCGCGCCGTGCGCGTGCGCGGCGACGTGGGTTCCTCGTGCGTCCGCCTCTTCGACCGCCGCCCGGATCTCGTCCTCGGTCAGCTCGGGCTCGCCGGGGTTGGTACCAGACGTGAGGACGGCGCCCGTCGCGATCACCTTGATGAAGTCGGCGCCGGCGTCGAAGATGCACCGGACGTTGGCACGCACCTGGTCGGCGCCGGAGGAGACACCCATCCGGAGCTCGCTCGGCACTGGAACATCGGGCGGCAGCCCCGTGATGTCGCCACCCCCTCCCGGGCAAGTCACGTAGGCGCCGGCGCACATCATCCGGGGACCGGCGATCCTGCGTTCTTCGATCGCCTCTCGGAGGGCGAGATCCACGAACGCGTGGAACGTCCCGACGTCGCGCACGGTCGTGACGCCTCCGAGGAGCGTGGCGCGGGCATTGGTCACGCCCGTGAGCGCCTCCTGCGCCGAGGACCGGTTCACGAGGTAGGCATAGCCCTGCCCGTCGTCCATCTGCCCGATCAGGTGCGCGTGGCAGTCGATCAAGCCCGGCAAGACCGTGCGGGCCGACAGGTCGATGATCCGCGCTCCTGAAGGCGCCTGCGACGCGGGGAGCACCTCCTCGATCCGGTCGCCGTCGAGCACGAGGGCGCGATCCTCGAGCGCGTCGCCGGCCACCACGTCGATGAGGCGCCCGGCGAGCACGACGACTGGCTCGGACGAAGGCATCGGCGGAGCATACTCTCGGCCTCCCCCGTTCGGCGGATGCTAGCGACCTTCGCCCGGTGCGCGGAGGAGGCCCCGCAGCCGATACCTCGAACATGGTACGGCCTCGATATCCTGCCTCGCTCGTGGCCGCTGCCACCTTGGTGGCCTTGGCATCGCTGTTCGCGGCGGCGGGTCCGCCGGCAGCGGCCGCAGAGACCGCGTGGTTCAACCTCTCGGCGACGGACTCGTTCCCGCAGGGTCTCGCGGCCGGGCCCGACGGGATGACCTGGGTGGCGAACCGGTTCGCGGCGCAGATCGAGCGCGTCGCGCCGGACGGTTCGCAGTCCCCGATCGGCTTGGAATCGGGCGTGGACCCCTACGACATCGTACGGGGTCCGGACGGAGCGATGTGGTTCACCGAGCACAACGGCAGCCGCATCGGACGGCTCACCGCCGACGGAGAGCTCTCGGAGTTCTACCTCCGTGATCAATCCATGCCGACCGGCATCACGGTCGGGCCCGATGGCGCCCTGTGGTTCGCTCAACGAGGGGTCAGCGCGATCGGGCGGATCACCCTCGACGGCGAGATCACCGAATGGCCGACCATCACACCTCGCGCCGCCCCGCTGAGCATCACGACCGGCCCGGACGGCGCCCTGTGGTTCACGCTGACCAACGCGAACGCGATCGGGCGGATCACCGTCGACGGCGTGATGACCGAGATCTCTCTCGCAACCCCAGCGCGGGGTCCCCAGTCGATCACCCTGGGTCCCGATGGCGCCCTGTGGTTCACCGCGCGCGCGACGAACACGATCGTCCGCATGGGCGGAGCCGGCGGGATCACCGAATACCCCGTGCCGACCGCCAACGCCGGCGTCAACGGGATCACGGTCGGCCTCGACGGAGCGCTGTGGTTCACGGAGGGAAACGCCGGCGCTGTTGGGCGGATCACGGTCGATGGACAGATCACCGAGATCCCTGTCGGTGAGGGGACGATGCCGACCGGCATCGCGAGCGGGCCCGACGGAGCGATCTGGTTCAGCGCGCCCGGCAGCAATCAGGTGGGCAGGCTCGACATCTCGGTACCCCCCGATGAGACTCCTGACGATGAGACCGCCCCAGTGGTGACCATCGTCTCTCCGCCCGAGGGCTCGGTCTTGACCGAAGGTGAGGGGATGATCGCCGACTACTTCTGCACGGACGAACCGGGCGGCTCAGGGATCAGCACCTGTGAGGGGACCGTCCCGGACGGCGCGATCGTGCCCAACGGTCTCGGCTCGCACATGTTCACGGTCACAGGCACCGACGTCGAGGGCAACGCAGCCACCGCGACCCACGGGTACGTCGTGTTCGAGGACATCCGCGGGCCGATCACGAACCAGTCCCGCTTCAAGGCCGGACGCACGATCCCGATCATCCTCGAGCTCGGTTCGCGCGCCCGAGGTCAGGTGTTGTCGGACGGATATCCGCTGATGCGAACGGTCAACTGCGCGACGCATGAGGCCATCGGGTCCGAGGAGGCAGCCAACGTGAAGACCCACCTCACCAAGCACGGCCATCTGCTGCTCCAGTGGCGGACCGGACGCGGCTGGGGTGGCACGTGCCGATCACTGGTGGTGCGTCTCGGCCTCGACGGTTGGTCTAGCGCCGACGCGGTGTTCACCCTTCGCTTCAGGTGACGCTGGGCCCTCGAACTATCCCCGCGCCACGAGCTGTTCGTCGATCAAAGATCTGAGCTCCTCTCGACCGAAGGGCCGGGAGTGGCCGGCGCAGACGAGCTCCACCGGGAGGGCTCGGAGCCGCTTGAGCGAGGTGACGAACGCGTCCTCGTCCTCGGCGTACAACGGATCGTCGAGAGCAGCGGTGTCGCCCGTGAACAGCAGTCCGCCAGCTGGATCCCAGAGCGCGATCGACCCGGCGGTATGGCCGGGGACGTGCAGGACCTCGAAGACGCGATCCCCTAGGTCCACGACGTCCCCCTCAGCGAGCAGACGGGTCGGCTCCGTGGTCCGCGTCCGCCAGCCGGAGACGTCGAAGTCCTCCCGAGGCACGGCGGTGATCACGCGCTCGGGCGGTTCGTACCCGTACCAACGGATCTCGTCCTCGAGGCCCGGCCGGAAGTCCGTCCGCGTCAGGGCGAGGCCGTCCGGTTCGCGGATCCCGTCCGCATCAGCCGTATGGCACCATCGCTCGTCGAAGGCGTGCAGCCCTCCGATGTGGTCGAAGTGGTCGTGCGTCGCGACGGCCACGACCGCTCTCCCGTTCACGAGCGGAGCGAGCTCGGCCCGGAGATCCCCGATCCCGTTACCGGTATCCACGACGAGGTCGCGCTCCGCTCCGCGGACGTGCCACACGTTCGACTCGAAGAATGCGTCGAGGTGGTCCTCGACGAGAAGCACGACGTCCTCGGTGACCCGCTGCGAGCGGAACCACCGTTCGGCGACGGGCAGATCGTTCATGTCCGGTCGGTGAAGAAGACCGACGAGGGCTCGGGTCGCAAGCAATGGACCGACACCATCGAGGCGTTGTACGAGCCGACGTTCGGGATCGCGACGATGTCTCCTTCTTCGACCTCGGGCATCGGATGGTCCTCGGCGAACAGATCGTTGCCCTCGTTGATGTGGCCGGCGACGGTGACGTTGGCCACCGGCTCGGCGTCCGCCGCACGGCACAGGATCGGATGGAACGGGATCTTGTACACGAAGTGCTCGTTGAGCACGTTCCAACCGGTGTCGAGACCGACGAACGTGGTCCCGTCGCGTTCCTCGACGCTGACCACCTCAGCGAGATGCGCCGCGCACTCCTTCGCGAGGAACTCGCCGGGCTCGGTCCCGACGAGCACGTCGAGCGGCCCCAGATGCTCGGCGAGGACGGCGGCCCACGCATCGAGGTTGAGCGGCCGGTCGCCGGCGCGGAACGGGACGCCGAGACCGCCCCCGGTGTTGACCTCGGCGACCGGACATCCGGCGTCCATGAGCATCCGGGTAGCGGCAGCTACTCGCCGCATCGTCTCGTCGACGACCGGCAGCGCATCGGTGAGATACAGATAACCCGCGTGCACGTGCACCGTGTCGATCGAGAGGTCGTACCGACGCCCGATGTCGAGGGCCGCGTCGAGCCGATCCGGATAGATCCCGAATTTCGTGGGCCGATCACCCGCATAGGTCTGACCCCCACCCGCGAACGCGGCTCCGATCCGTGGGTTGATCCGGATGCCGACCGTCGAACCGGGCGCGCGCCGGCCGACCCGATCCAGCTGGGTCAGCAGATCCACGTTCAGGTGCACGCCGGCGTCGAGGACGGCATCCAGATCTCGGTCGGACAGGTTCGTCCCCGTATAGCTGATCTCCGAGGGCTTCCACCCGTGGTCGAACGCCCATCTGATCTCCCCCGGGGAACAGACGTCCATCCCGACGCTCTCGGGGGTTCCGGGAGCCCCGAGCGCCCTCAGGAACGCGAGGAAGGTCGGCTCGCGCTGAGCCTTCAGCGCGAGCCGGACCCTATGCCGGAGTCCGGCCCTTCCGAGGGCGCCCTGGAGCGCTCGAGCCTGCTCTTCGACACGGACGAGATCGTGCGCGTAGAGCGGTGTCCCGTGCTCGCGGGCGATCGAGTCCGCGTCGCGTCCCGCGATCGCGAGGCGGCCGGCCCGGACTTCCAGTCCGGGCCGCCCCCACCACGTCAGCTGCGATGCCGTGCGCCCCATGCGGGCGGGAAGGCTACCCGCACCCGAGCGACCTCACATCGTTAGACGGTGGTGGATACCGGGGCGTCGACGTCCTCGATGCCGGCCTCTCGTCTGGCCACCAGGAGGACGGACGCCACCATCGCGAGGATCCCGCTGATGAACGAGATGCCGATGCCGATGGCCACGGTCGCGTGGAACTCCGTCGTCCCCACGGCGCCCGGCAGGAACGGGGAAGGACCGATCGCCTCGTCGATCCGCGTGAATCCGATCGCCGAAGAGATCAGGAGGACGAAGCTGGAGATCACCATCAGCAAGGCCACGATGCGGCGGATCGCGGCGTCCGACAGCAGGATGTACGCACAACCGAACGCCAGCGCCCCGAGACCTCCGGCGACCGCGATCGCGCCCGTCGCGTCCCACGTCCCATCGAGGTAGAGCGTGATCACCCCGCCCTCGACCGGGTATGAGTAACTGAACCATTTCGCGAAGACGCCGATGAAACCGGTCAGCCCTGCCACAGCCGTGACGACGGCCAGGAAGTTGATGCGTTCAGAGCGCATATGAGGACCCTCCTTCGGGTGCTACATCCGCTATCGGCTCCGGACGTGCCGATTCTTGACTGCCGGAACCCCCAGTTCAACGACCTGGACGTTTGCGTCCGCACAACAGGGCTGCGACGGATGCCCTCGATCTCCGAAGCGTCCGACGGAAAGGTGCTCCG
>Ga0307296_10000598_pt1 | contig 17378 bp, 19 predicted proteins | sample ER_DNA_153_FD_194467 | JGI IMG/M metagenome (GOLD analysis project Ga0307296, IMG submission 194467) | Bulk soil microbial communities from the East River watershed near Crested Butte, Colorado, United States - ER_DNA_153 | ecosystem: Environmental > Terrestrial > Soil > Floodplain | place... | reverse complement strand
GACTTTCCCGATCGCGATCATGAGCGGAGTCTCTGGATGGGCGACACGGGGATTCGGCTCGTGTTGCATCGGCTCTCCCCATCGAAGGAGAACGCCGACCGGCTTGCCGAGCTGATCGCCGGGAACGTGGAAGACGAGCGCCGTGAGGTGATGTGGGGTAGTCCCGGAACAATGCTCGCTGCCGTTGCAATGCACGAGCTGACCGGCGAGACGCGGTGGCTCGATCTCTGGCGCGAAAGCGCGGCCTGGCTACGCGCTGAATGGGACCCCGAGACGGGCCTCTGGACACAACAGCTCTACGGGAGATCGGAACAGTTCATCGGTCCCGCGCACGGGTTTGCGGGCTGCGTGCTGGCCCTGTCCCGCGATGCCGACGACGAGGTTCATCGCCGCGCGGCGGAGACCACGGCCCGGTACGCCGTCGAGGAAGACGGGCTCGCCAACTGGCTGCCGACCTCCTCGATGCAGAGTCTGCGAAGCAATCGAGACGGGTCGATCCGAACGCAGTGGTGTCACGGCGCGCCCGGTGTCGTCGCATCGCTCGCTCGCTTTGCGCCCGACGACGACGAGCATGGGCGTCTGCTGCGCGCGGGCGGCGAACTCACCTGGCGGGCCGGCCCGCTGGCGAAAGGAGCAAACCTTTGCCACGGCACGGCAGGCAACGGATATGCGTTCCTGGCGCTTTTCGAGCGCACAGGGGACGAGCTCTGGCTCGAGCGTGCCCGCGCCTTCGCAATGCACTCGGTCGCCCAGGTGGCACGTGCACGGACGGAACTCGGCCGCGGCCGACACACGCTCTGGACGGGAGATCCAGGAACAGCGCTCTACCTCGCCGACTGCTTGGCGGGCGGCGGAACGGTTCCGCTGCCCTAACACCTAAAGGCACACTGGGCAGCAGTCGCGCGTTGCGCGAGAATCGGCCGCGTGGAAGCGACGATCCAGTATGCGAGGAGCGGCGACGTCAACATCGCCTATCAGGTGACAGGCGAGGGGGCGTTCGACCTCGTGCTCGTCTCTGGATTCGTATCGCATCTCGACTACGACTGGGAGCATCCGTCTTCCGCGCAGCTGCTCGAGCGGCTCGGGTCCTTTGCGCGGTTGATCCGGTTTGACAAGCGTGGCACCGGTCTCTCCGATCGCGCCGTTGGCCTGCCCGACTTCGAGACGCGGATGGACGACGTGCGTGCCGTGATGGACGCCGCGGGGAGTGACCGCGCGGCCCTGTTCGGCTATTCGGAGGGTGGACCGCTCGCGATCCTGTTCGCAGCGACATATCCGCAGCGCGTACTGGCGCTCGTGCTCTACGGAACCTATGCGAAGCGGACCGGGCCCGATAGCGAATATCCGTGGTGCGAGACGGCAGAGGAACGGGCCGGCTACGCGGCCGCGATCGAACGCGAGTGGGGTTTCGAGGCCGACCTCAGCCGTATGGCGCCGAGCGCCGACGAGTCATTGGCGAGGTGGTGGATGGCGCGAGCGCGCGCGTCTGCGAGTCCCGGTTCGGCGCGTGACCTCGTGATGATGAACTCGCAGGCCGACGTCCGCGATGTCTTGCCGGCGGTGCAGGCGCCGACGCTGGTCGTCCATCGCGTCGGCGACCGCGACGCGCGCGTCGAGGAGGGCCGCTACATCGCCGCTCACATCGATGGCGCGCGGTTCGTCGAGCTCCCCGGAGACACGCACGTGCCGTTCTGGCAGCCCGACGATCTCGTCGACGAGGTCGAGGAGTTTCTCACGGGCGTCCGCCCCACGCGCGTCGCTGACCGAGTGCTCGCAACGATCCTCTTCACCGATCTCGTTGGATCGACTGAGCGCCTCGGCGCGCTCGGCGATCACCAATGGGCGGAGCTGCTCGAGCGCCACCATCAGCTGGTGCGTCGCGAGCTTGCCCGGTTCGGCGGCGAAGAGATCGATACCGCCGGCGACGGGTTTCTCGCGCTTTTCGACGGACCCGCCCGGGCAATTCGTTGCGCGCTCGCGATCCGCGAGGGTCTCGCCGAGCTCGGCCTCGACGTGCGCGCGGGTGTTCACACCGGAGAAGTGGAGCGGTCGCGGGGGGGCGCGCCGCGTGGGATCTCGGTGCACATGGGTGCACGGATCGCCGGAGCAGGATCCGCCGGCGACGTTCTGGTGTCGGCAACGACGCGCGACCTCGTCGCCGGGTCAGGTCTCGAGTTTGCGGACCGCGGCGAAGTCGAGCTCAAGGGCATCGGTGCGCGCCGGCTGTACGCTGCGACGGCGTGACGGCGACGACGGTGAGGACGTCGTCGGCTGCACCGAGGTCCGTACCATGTCTCGGCCACCGACGTGAAACTTCGACCTGGCCAAGCGGAAGGAGGTGCGGAATGAATGCTTCGCTGAAGAACCTCGGGGCTCTTACCCTCTTCGTCGAGGACCTGCCGCGCTCGAAGTCGTTTTACCGGGACGTCTTCGACCTGAAAATGATCTACGAGGACGAGAGCTCCGCGGCGTTCGACTTTGGAAACACGATCATCAACCTGCTCGAGAATCGCGAAGCACGCGACCTGATCGAGCCTGGAACTGTCGCCGGTCGCGAGGCCGGATCGCGCTTCCTGCTGAGCATCTGGGTGGATGATGCGGACGCGGTCTGCGCCGACCTCCGCTCGCGCGGAGTGGCGCTGCTCAACGGACCGCTGAACCGGGAGTGGGGAAAGCGCACCGCCAGCTTCACCGATCCCGACGGCCACCTCTGGGAGATCGCGCAGGATCTGCCCCAGGGCGATAACTCATAGCGTCTCGCCGCCACCACGACCACCACGCGCAGGAGAGGAGCGACCATGTCGACCGAAAGCAACGCGAGCAACCGTGTGCTCGTGGGTAAGTGTGAGTGCGGCACGGTTGGCTATCGGGTCGCGGATGCATTCCTTTACGCGGCCAACTGCCACTGCTCGCGCTGTCGCGCGGCGACTGGTTCGGCGTTCAAGGCGTTTGCCGGCATCGAGCGGGAGAAGCTCGAGATCACCGACGGCCGTGACAGTCTCCTGGTGTACGGAGAGGAAGAATTGAACGACACGCGGTGCGGAGCTTGTGGCTCATTCCTCTTCTCCGTGGTTCGGGACGGCCGCTACGTGCACGTTTCGATGGGATCTCTTGTAGATGCTCCCAGCATCCGCCCGACGCATCACATCTTCGTCGGTTCGAAGGCACCTTGGTTCGAAATCACGGACGACCTGCCTCAGTTCGAGGAGCACGCGGCCTAACGAGCCGGCTTCCTCCCGTCGGAGAGTCAGCCCTCGTGCTAACGCCGCTTCCAGTCGGCGAGCGCTCCCGGGGCCTGACTTCGCTTCCACTCTTCGAGGGCGCGATTCTTGTGGTGAAGTCCGAAGTATCGGCCGGGAAACCACCACTTGACGGCACGGCCGAGCGCCGTGCGTCTACACCAGCAGTCAGAGTCGCAGCCGCACTCGCGGTTCCGAGGGTTGTGGACGCGTTGTAGGAGGCTCCGCGCGATCTACCGAGCTTACCCCTCGTGACGGAACGTTGGATCGGCGAGGTAGATTCCGGCGGTGCAGGAAGACGACGGCTACTTCGGCGAGCGCGTCGCCGCGAGGTACGACGACGATGCGGAGATATTCGACCCGGCGGTCGTCGACCCCGTGGTCGACCTCCTCGTCGAGCTCGCCGGGAACGGACGCGCGCTCGAGCTCGGGATCGGGACGGGCCGGATCGCGCTACCGCTCGCGCAGCGCGGAGTGCCCGTGCACGGAATCGAATTGTCGAAGGCGATGGCGGCGAGGTTGCGCGCGAAGCCGGGCGGCGAAGACATCGGCGTGACGATCGGCGACTTCGCGACGACGACCGTGGACGGGACGTTCTCCGTCGCGTACCTGGTCTTCAACACGATCATGAACCTGACGACACAGGATGGGCAGGTCGCGTGCTTCCGCAACGTCGCGGCGCACCTCGAGCCCGGCGGCTGCTTCGTCATCGAGGTAGGCGTCCCCGGGCTCCAGCGGCTCCCGCCCGGCGAGACAATCCACGCCTTCCACGTGAGCGAGAGCAGGTGGGGGCTCGACGAGTACGACGTCGCGAGACAGGGCCTCACGTCCCATCACTTCAGGATCGTCGACGGAAGACTCGAACGCCTCTCGATCCCATTCCGGTACGCGTGGCCCTCGGAGCTCGACCTGATGGCGCAGCTCGCCGGGATGAGGTTGCGCGATCGCTGGGGCGGCTGGAAGCGGGAGCCCTTCACGAGCGACAGCCGCAAGCACGTCTCGGTCTGGGAAAAGCCGGCCGTCTAAGCCGTGTCGTCGGCTCGCACGCCGGGAAGGACGATGTTGCCGTCGTCGTCCAAGCCGAAGCCGGGGTTGTGCGCGATCTCCCAGGCATGCCCGTCGAGATCCCGAAAAGCACCGGCGTACCCTCCGTAGAAAGTGTCTGCGGGCTCGCGCGTGATCTGTGCGCCGTTCTGACGAGCCTGCTCGATCACGACGTGTACCTCCTCTTGTGAGCGGACGTTCTGAGCCAAGGACATACCGCTCCAGCGCGCACCATCGTCGGGGATACCCAGGTCAGGGCCGAGCTTCTCCCGTCCCCACAAGGCGAGGATGATGCCGTTGGCCTGAAAGAAAGCGGTTTCCTCTACGTCCAGCGCAGGCCGCCATCCAAGCGCCGTGTAAAACGCCTTCGCCCGTCCGTAGTCCGACACACCGAGAGTCACGAGAGTTACACGCTGGTCCACTGCTGAAAGTTAACCAGGCGTCCTCGCGTCAGACATTCCTGCGCCCAGAACGCTCAGCCGGGTTCTAGGAAGCTGTGGTCTTTCGCTGCGCGGCGCTCGGCTTCGGTCTTCAGATACCGCAGCCCTGACTCGGTTGATTTCTGCAATGTCTTGGTCATCGGGCCACGGAAGAGCCGGACGATCAAGCCGTCCCAGGATTCGCCCGATTTGACGATCGTGTTGTTGCCCTGCGGTTCAAGTCGATAGACGTGGATCGCTTTGATGCCGACCGTCTTGCCTGTCCAGGCAATGACCTTGGGCGGCTCGACGCTCTCGAGCGTGGAGGTGATCGTCCCCGGCCCCGCCTTCCAGCGAAATTGCACTCCCGGCGCGAATGGCCCCGACAGGGACGCCTGCTTCACCTCGGGATTCCAGCTCGGCCAGTGGCCGATGTCGGTGAGCACGGCCCAGACGATCTCGGGTGACGCGGCAACTTCGATCTCGGCGTGCGAGACCGCGGGAGCGTTCTTGTCGATCTCCATCGTCACGAGCCTATGACGTATACCGCCGTACCATCAAGCAAACGTCTCCTCGTCTGCCGTAATCTGCCGTGACGGTCAATCTCGGCCGTCGCGGCGAAAGGGGAGATATCTGATGAAGGGATCGATTCGTCTGCTTGGTGCGGGAGCGCTCTGTGCGGCGCTGCTCGTCTGCCTTCCGGCATTGGCTGGTGCGAGCATCAATATCACCTCGTGTACCGACGTGTTGGCGCCCGGCACGTACACGAAGGTCGTGGTTCCGGCCGGTGCGGCGTGTTTGAGCGACGGGCCCGTGAACATTCGGGCCGGGTTGTTCATCGAGCAAGGTGCAACGTTCGTCCTCGGCAGCGAGGAGAACCCAGGAAACAACGGTGCCATCAACGGTGGCGTTCACGCCACGAATCCGGCATCCGTGCAGATCCACTTTGCCACGATCAACGGAGGCCTCGACGTGCATGGCGGCTCCGGTCCCTTCGGCGGGCCTTTCGGCATCACCTTCAACGCGATCGAGGACAACGTGATCAACGGCGGGGCGACCGTGGACGGGTACACCGGAGTCTGGTTCGGTTTCATCCGCAACACGGTGAACGGCGGCGTCAACCTGAACAACAACGTCTCGACTGAAGATCCGGACTCGAATGAGTACGTCACCAACACCATCAACGGCGGCCTGCACTGCTCCGGCAACTCGCCGGCGCCGCAGGTCGGTGACTCGGAAGGCAGCCCAAACAAGGTGAATGGAGGCAAGACGGGTCAGTGCGCGAACCTGTGACCCGCTAGTTAACTCAGCCCATCACAAACCGGGGGCGCCGCACGCTTCCCGGTTTGTGATGGAGCCACGGCGCCGCCGCCCAGGCCGCCGCAATCGGTCCGGCCATGGCTCTTCTTCGTTACAGCTCCTCCACAGGTCCAGCGGCGTGGCATGCTGGACGCGCGATGTCCAAGGTCGAAGCGATCCAGTACGGCGACCGGAAGGTCTACGCCGTCGCGGCGTTCAACCGTGGCGTGGCGGACTGGCTTCAGCGGCTGCCGACCGTCTGGGTCGAGGGCGAAGTCACCGAGTTGCGTCGTAACCCACGCTGGCAGTCCGTCTTCTTCACGTTGAAGGATCCGAACGACGGCGCCTGCCTCGGCGTGACGATTGCGCGCAGCCGCTTCGACGCGCTACGCCTCGACCTCGCTGACGGTGAACGCGTGCACGTCTTTGGCCGGCCGGAGCTGTTCGAGGCACGCGGCGACTTCCGCATGCGCGCCTTGTCGATCGAGCGATTCGGGCTCGGAGATCACCTCGCCGCGCTCGAGCGCCTGAAGAAGAAGCTCGCCGGGGAAGGCGTCTTCGAGCGAAAGCGTCCGCTCCCGTTCCTGCCACGCAGGATCGGCCTCGTCACCGGCAACGACGCAGCGGCCAAGAAGGACGTCCTGGCAACGATCACCGGGCGCTTCCCTGCGGCCCGCGTCGTCGTCGCGGAGACTCTCGTCCAGGGCCCGCTCGCCGCGAACGCGATGATCGAGGCGCTGCGCGAGCTCGCCGCTGCGCCCGAAGTGGACGTCGTCGTCCTCTCCCGCGGCGGCGGTAGCTTCGAGGATCTGTTGCCGTTCAGCGACGAACGCCTCGTGCGCGCGGTCGCGGCGTGCCCGGTGCCTGTCGTCTCCGCCGTCGGTCACGAGCAGGACAACCCGCTCTGCGACTTCGCTGCCGATGCGCGCGCATCGACGCCCACCGCGGCGGCACGCCTCGTCGTCCCCGATGCGAACGAGCTGCTCGCACGGCTCGATCGGACCCGCGCCGTACTCGACCGCGGAGCACGTGGCGTACTCGAACGCCGCCAGGAGCGGCTCGTGCACGCCCACGAGCGGCTTCGCCGTGCTCCCGCACTTGCGGTCGAGCGCAAGCGCGCACGACTCGAGCACGCGGCCGGGCGTCTCCGTGCGCTCTCCCCACGCGCAACGCTCGAGCGTGGCTACGCAATCGTGCGAAAGCGCGACGAGATCGTCCGCACTGCGAGCGCCGTCTCGAGCGGCGACGAGGTCGAGGTCGAAGTCGCGGACGGCCGCTTCGGAGCGCGAGTCGAGTGAGCACCGCCGACCTGACGTTCGAAGAGGCGCAGCGCGAGCTCGAGCAGATCGTCGAGCGGCTCGAACGCGGCGAAGCGGGCCTCGACGAGGCGATCACGCTGTGGGAGCGCGGCGAGGAGCTCTACAAGCTCTGCGTCGGCCGGCTCGACGCAGCGCAGGGAAAGATCGAGGAGCTGGCCCGTCGGGCTGAACAGACGCGACCGTAGGGCCGCGGCTGTTCAGCGCAGCCTCGACGCTCCGTTATGGGCTCAGCCGAAACGGCGGGTACTGGTCGGTCACCAGAATGAACGCGTAGCCCACGACCCGATTGCCCCAGCGCATGACCCCCACGACGAAGTCGAAGAGCCCCCTCGGATAGCGACCGGTGAAGAGGATCGCGAACCACGCGATGATCACGCACACGATCGCTGCGAGACCCAGGAAGACCAGCACGATGTAATGCGGAATCGCGAGTAGCCACTTGACGACCGGAAGGAAGCGATTGAGGCCTTGCTTCGCGTCCGGATACGGAAATTCGAGCGAGACCGACTGGCGCTCGTCCGTCGAGGGATAGTGGTCGTCCAGCAGACCGAGATACACCGCGACCCTGTTTTCGAATCGCAACAGCTCGAGGTTCCAGTCGTACCACCAGCGCGGATACTTCTGTCGAAACAGGATCATCAGCAACGCCGGGAAGAAAAGAATCCCGCCGGCTCCCGCCGCGACCATCTCACCGTTCCCGCCGCCGTCCCAGCTGCCGCCGCCCCAGCCGCCCCAGCCGCCGCCGACCGCGCCCAGCACGACCAGAATCGGGATCGCGACGATGATCCTGAATGCCGTCGACAGCCGATCGAGGTCCCGGTCCGGATACTCGACCGAGAACTGCACCGGGTACTGATCCCCACCTGATGAAGACGCCCCTGACTCCATACCTCATGACCTCCGTCTCTCGAGACTCGACCAGACCAGGCGACACTACTCGGCTTTCGCCTCGCGAAGAAGTCTCCCGAGCGCCACGAGATCGTTCGTGGCCCGGCTCGGGTCACCCGAAAGAGGAATCGTTTCGAGCTCCGGAGGGGTCTCGGCTACGCGGCCGCCGAACACGATGCAACGCACCCCCGCCGCGACGCAGCGCCGGGCGACCTCGCCGGGAGCTTTCCCGCGTATCGTCGTGCCGTCCACCGTCCCCTCGCCCGTGATCACGAGGTCGTAGCCGGTCGCGTCGAAGCCGACTAGATCGAGGACGAGCGGCGCACCGGGCAACAGCTCGGCGCCAAGCGAGGCGAGCGCCGCACCCAGGCCGCCGGCGGCGCCCGCTCCCGGGACGTGTGCATACGGAGCGAGCTCCGCCATCGCGACGAGCCGCGCTTCGAGCTCGTCGGCGTCGGCGGGCGAGGCGCCCTTCTGAGCGGAGAAGAGCCGCGCCGCGTCGACGAGAGGAACGTCGACGTCGCACGCGACACGCGTGCGCGCCGGGAGCTCGTCGAGCACCTCCAGCAGACCCGCGCCGCCGTCGACGTTTGCCGTCCCGCCGAGACACACGAGCAGCTCGCGCGGGTGCCCGACTGCGCGAATGAGCTCGCCGAGCCCGCGACTCGAAGCGGCGAACGGATCGAGCCGCTCCTGGTCCAGCGGGATCGCCTCGGCGGACTCCACCACGCTCGCGCCGCTCGGGAGCTCGAGCCAGCGCGCTACTCGCGAACGGCCGAACGCATCCGGCACCACCGCATCGCGCCACTCGCCTCCGAGCGACGCGTGCAGCACGTCGAGCGTGCCCTCCCCACCATCGGCGACGGGAAGCTCGTCGACCTCGGCCCACGACCGCAATCCTTCCGCCAGGGCGGCGGCGGCATCGCGCGCCGACAGTACGCCCTTGAGGCTAGCCGGACATGCGAGCGCGCGGGCGTTCGGCATCGGCGACCGGCTCCTCCTCCGGGGTCTCCGCCTGCGCCGCATCGGGCATCACCCGGAGCATTGCCACGGATAGGCCTTCGCGTGCGAGGAAGACCAGACCGACGCTGATCCCGACGGACGCCTCGATCGCCTGGAGGCCGAACCCGAACGCGATCCCACGCGCCTTGTCCACGCCGTAGTACGTGAAGAGCGGCAGCGCGACCGCCGCTTGCACGAGCCCGATGTTCCCAGGCCAGAGGGGGAAGATCGTCGCGACGTTCATCAGCACGAGAACGAGGCCGGCGGCCGGGAGCGGCTCGTGGATTCCGAACGCCCGCATCGCCGTGTAGACGGCGAACAGCTGACACGTCCAGCCGAGCAACTGGAAGAGCAGCGCGAGCGCGGCGGACGCGGGCCGCCGCATGACGCCGAGCCCGTAGCGCGCGAGCCGGACCACCTTTCGCACCGCACCGAGCCCGTCCTCGAGCCCGGCGTATCGGTCGTTGCGTGCGCCCAACACGGCGACGGTGAAGAGGACGACCCCGACGATGACCACCGCGATCAGACTCGTGACGGCCCAGCTCGGAATGTGTGCAGTGAACGCCACGTACGCGACCAGCACAATGACTGCGACGAGATCGAAGACGCGGTGCGCGAACACCGTGCCGAGCAAGCCCGCCCAGGCGGCGCGCTGACGCATGCGCCTGTTCAGTACCGCAACCCTTGCGAGCTCGCCGATCCGGCCGGGCAGGATGGCGTTCGCGAACAGCCCGACGGAGAAGGCTGAGAAGACGAGCATGAAGCGCGGGTGCGGTTTTTCGAACGCATTCACGATCACGGTGCGCCAGGCGAGCGCACGCAGCAGGACCGAGAGCAGGTTCAGCCCGACCGCTGCGGCCACCCACGGCCACTCGACCGCCCGGAACGCGTCGGCCACTCCGGACCAGGCCGGCCCCCGCCACCAGAGCGCAGCGGCCACGCCCGCGGCCGCGAGCAGGACGAGCACGGCGCGAACCCAGCCGCTGCGGAGGAGGCTCACGACGCGATCGCCTGCTCGTAGATCCCCACGAGCCGGCGCGCGATGTCGTCCCAGGAATAGCGCTCGATCGCGAGACGACGCGCTCCCGCACCGAGTGCGGCGCGTCGTGGTTCGTTCTCCAACAAACCGACGACAGCCTCCGTGAGCGCCCGCTCGTCGCCTGCCGGAAAGGCGACGGCGGCCTCCTTCGTCATGACCTCACGGTAACCGTCGATGTCGGACGCGACGACCGGAGTGGCACAGGCATAGGCCCTGGTGAGCACCATGCCGAAGCTTTCCCCACCGAGCGAAGGAGCAACAAGCGCCTTTGACCGCAACAGCTCCGCGGTGAGGTCGTTCTGGGACAGGAAGCCGAGGATGTCGATCCCCTCGTCGGAGATGCGCTCGCGCGTCAGGAGCAGGCGAACGGCCAGCGGGTCAGCGCCGACGATGCGCAGCCGAGCACCGGTGCGCCGCCGGATCTCGGGCCAGGCGCCAAGCAGCACGTGCAGTCCCTTGCGCGCCTCCTGCCGCCCGGCGAAGAGGATCTGGTGATCCCGGCCGTGCGGATCCGCCGTCGGCGGAATGAGGACGCCGTTCGGGACGATCTCGTACTCGCCCGGCAGCCAGCGCTGCGCGGTGTCACGCGCGTGCGGCGAGACGGCGATCCGGTGGTCGAGCCGGTCGATCAGGAAGCCCCAGATCGGCATTGCGGGTCTCATCCAGCCAAGGTTGCCGTGGGCATGGAAGGTCGCGACGACCGGAACCCTCGCCAGCGCCAGGGCTGCAACACAGATCGCCGGTGTCATCGGCTCGTGGAGATGGAGGACGTCGAAACGTTCGCGGTCGAGCGCGCGCGAGACCCGCCCGACGCTTCGCGGCGAGAGGACGATGTTCGGCAGAGTCCCGTTCGCAGGCACGATCACGGACCGGCCGACGGGGATGACGTCAGGCGGTGGCGTGTCGTGGCGCCCGGAGCGCGGGTGGAGCACACGCGTGAAGCTCCCGGGCGGATCGTTGCCGATGATCGTGCGCGTGTCGACGCCGTGCCGGCGCAGCGCGTCGGCCTGCAGCTCCGCGTGCTCGACCACGGCACCCCAGAACGACCAGGAGTACGGAACGACGATGCCCACCTTCATGCCGCGGAGGATATGGACGAGACCTAGAAGACGCGCTGCGACTGCCGGCTGAGAACGAAGCCGTGCCCGGACTCGTTTTTGCACGTGAGGCCCGAACGTCGCGACGTGCAGCGGATGCCGAGCCACGACCAGGCCCGTCCGTAGCGCAGGGTCGGGAAGTCCGTGGCTGCGTTTGACTTCAGAAAGCCGATGGACACGCGACCGGCCGGCCGCATCGACCAGAGCTTCTGTCCGCGCTCCGACGATTCGGAGAAGACGGTGCAGGCCAGCACGTGGCCGCTGCGGTAGGGACCGCCGTTGCACGCGATGTTTCCCGAGGGGACAAGGAAACCCGTTTGCACCGGATCCGGCGTCGGCACCGCCGCGTTGGCGGCGCCAACGACCGCTAGCGCAGCCACGACGACGATGAGCGCCCTCACTCGTTCATCGTACGTCAGCTCCTGCGCGTGTCTCTAGACTTTGAACATGGAGGGCCTCGCCGAGCTGCACACCCATCTCGGCGGCTCGGTCGCCTCCGACATCCTCTGGAGCCTCGCGCACGAGCAAGGCATCGCTCTGCCGGTAAAGGACTTCTGGGAGTTCGACCGGCTCGTCACCGTCTCCGATCCGCGCGGTGTCGCAAACCTCGACGCGCTCGACCAGATCTACCACTGGACGGAGCTGATCCAGTCGAGCCCGATCGCAGTCGAGCGCTCGGTGCACGCCGCGATCGGCGGCGCCTACCGCTCGCAGGGGATCACGACCCTCGAGCTCCGCTTCAACCCGATGAAGCGAAACCGCGGCGGCGAGCGCGACCTCGACCACATCATCCTCGCCGCGATCCGCGGCCTCGACCGCGCGAGCCTCGAGTACCCCCAGGTGAGAGCTGGGCTGATCCTGATGATGGACCGGACGTTCACCGCCGAGCAGAACACGATCATCGTCGAGAAGGCGATCGTCTGGGCGCCGCGCGGAGTCGTCGGCGTCGACATCGCGGGCCCCCGCCCGGGCGGCGGCCGTTACGACTACCGCCAGGTCGCACCAATGGTCGACGAAGCGCGAGCGGCAGGCCTCGGCGTGACGATCCATGTCGGCGAAGAAGGCGGCGACATGGGCCGCGAGGAGATCGGCGAAGTCGTTGAAGCGCTACGCCCGGACCGCATCGGTCACGGCATCCTGGCCGCCGGCGATCCGGAGCTGATGGCCGCTTTGCGCGACGCGGAGATCGTGCTGGAGATCTGCCCCACGTCGAACCTGCTCACGAAGGCCCTGCCGAACGAGGACGCGGTTCGGGACACGTTCCGCACGTTCGTGGAGCATGGCGTGGAGTTCACGATCGCAACGGACGGGCCGGAGATGATGCGGACTCATCTGAAGGACGAGCTCGAGTTGCTGCGCAGGATCGGGGCCCTGGACGAGGACCAGCTGGCCCAGGCCAATCAGCGGGGCCACGAGTCGAGTTTCGTGCACGGTGCCCCCGTGAGGCCAAGGGCGTAGTTCCGCGAAATACACCTTTTGGTCAATGGTCACGCGGCGCCTGGCCGAATAGCTTCGGTCGCCATGTACGACGCATTGCGAGACTCGCTACCGACCATCACCGAGAGGCAGCGACAGGTCATCGAGCTCATCGCCGCCGGGTGCTCGAACAACGAGGTGGGCGAGCGTCTGGGCATCTCCCCTCGAACGGCGAAGGCTCACTCCGACGTCCTACGCCAGAAGCTCGGTGTCACCCGACGCCGGCAAATCCCCGTGGCGTACAGGGCAATAACCGGCGACGACCCGCTCGCACGAAGCCTCGAATCGGCTGCGGCCGATAGCGGGGGCTGACGGCACCGTGCCTGCGACCCCCAGGGGCCGCAGGCACGGTTCAGCCCTCTTTGGCCAGTCGAATTTTGAGTTGCTTGAAGCTAATGTGACTGTGGGCAACAACGCCGCGGAGAGGGAGAGCGGTGAGGGAGAGTGGCAAATCGGAACGATCGACGACGGTCCCTCCGCATGTCGTGGAGCGTCCGCGCCTAACGCAACTCCTCGACGAGGCCAGCGCTCGGATAATTCTTCTCGTCGCACCCGCAGGCTATGGAAAGACGACTTTAGCCCGGCAATGGCTTGCCGACGAGGTCCGCACGGCCGTTTGGTTCCGCGCGACGCCATCTTCAGCCGATGTCGCGGTCCTTGGATCGGGTCTCGCTCGGGCGATTTCCAGCGAACTCGGCGTCCAGTGCGAGCGAATCGTCCATCGACTACGAGGTTCCGCCAGCCCGAACACGGAGGCGTGGGCTCTTGGCGCCATTCTCGCTGACGACCTTCGTGATTGGCCTCCTAACGCGTGGCTGGTACTCGACGATTATCAAGGCGTCGCTACGTCCCGAGCCGCTGAAATGTTCGTACAGGCCGTTGTCGAGCATGCGCCGGTGCGCGTTCTCCTCACCGCACGGCAGCGCCCCGCGTGGGTTTCGATGCGAGACGTTCTCTACGGAAACGTCTTCGAGCTTGGCCAAAGTGCCCTGGCGATGACTCACGGCGAAGCAGCGGCAGCGCTCGGGACATCGTCAAACAGCGACCATCTGTCAGGGCTTGTGGCTCTCGCTGAGGGCTGGCCCGCCGTCATTGGTCTCGCGTCGCTTACGTCGACATCGTTTGCGACCACTCAGGACGAAGTCCCTGAGGCGCTCTACGACTTTTTTGCGTCAGAGCTCTATCGCGAACTCGACGAAGAACTTCGGGAGGATGTCTCAAAGCTGGCACTCGCGTCCACAATCAGCCTGCGGCTCGCGTCAGAACTCTTCGGAAGTCGGGCAGCGGCGGTTCTGGCCGAAGCTGAGCGGCGCGGGTTCCTCGCTCGCCACGAATCACAATACGAACTGCACCCACTACTCCGACAGTTCCTGATCTTGAAACTCCAAGATCTCGACAGGTCGGCGCTTCATCAGCTCGCAGTCCAGATATGCGAGTGGGAGATCGGAGAACGCAACTGGAATGAGGCTCTTCAACTCGCTGACCGTTACGAATTATCTCTGCTGCTTTTCACGATCATCGAAGCCAACCTTGATGACGTTTTGGCTCAAGGAAGAATCGCGTCGGTCGAAAAGTGGCTCGACATAGCGCGCAAGCACGACGCCGCCTCGCCGACAATCTCATTAGTCGAAATGGAGATCTCATTTCGGCGACACCAGTTTGATCAGGCTCGCTCCCATGCACAGCGACTGATTTCAAAACTCCCCGTTGAGGATCATCGCCTATCCCGCGCCTTGCATCGCATGGGGCAAATCGGACATCTCGATGACCACTACGACGATGCGGTCTCTTTCCTCACTTCGGCTCGGGCAACGGCGCAAACGGCGCACGATCTACGCGCCGCCCTTTGGAGTCAATTCATCACGGTCGCTGATCATGGAGACCAAGAGAAGGCCCGCGAGATCCTTGCGGAGCTAAACGAAGTACCAAACGCAAATGTCGATGACATGCTGAGACTAAGCCAAGGAGAACTGCACCTAGCGGCCCGATGGGGAGGTGTCGAAGCCGAGCTGAAGAGACAATCGGGTTCGCTTAGCCTTGTCGACAACTCGATCGATCCCGTAGTTCGCACCGGCTTTCTGCAAACGTACGGCACCGCCCTTGTGCTTGCGGCGGACTATGACGGAGCGATCGCTGTCGCCCAACGACAGGTTGCTGAAGCTGAGCGCTCAGGGCTGAAGTGGGTTCGCCCGCCGGCATTGGAGCTACGCGGCGCCGCAGAATGGGGTCTTCGCGAATTCGACAGGGCCGCTGCGTCGCTTCGAGAGGCTTATCAACTATCGGAGGCTCAGTCGGACGTGCACGGACAGCTGAACTCCTCCGTGCTTCTCGCTCGCACCCATCTCGCACAAGGAGCTCCAGAGCGTGCGCTTGAAGCAATGACGCTCGAGTTCGACCGCCCTCCCGGACCTACGATGCAAGGCGACTTTCTTGCCGCCCGCGCATTGGCACACGCCTGCACCGGTGACCAGGCTCGTGCCCTGGAGCTTGCTGGGGCGTCGGAGACGTGCACAGACCACATCGACGCGCGAGTTGTGCGCGCATTCGCCCGAGCAATTGTCACTCTCACGACCGACTCAATCGATGCGACCATGGCCGCAGAGGCCGTCGAAGCCGCTCTGCGCGAAACTCACACCACTGAAAACTATGATGCTTTCGTTCTTGGCTATCGCGCGCACCCGGCGGTGCTTTCGATACTCGGCCACCTCGAAAGTCCAACCGCGTTTGCTTGCCGGAATCATATTCCCGACAGCGATCGGCGACTCGCGGAACGTGCCGGCCTGAAACCCAGGAGCAGCACTCAGCACTTAGCTGATCCACTTACGCCAAGAGAGCACGAAGTTCTCGGTCTGTTAAGCAGCGGCCTGTCAAATAAGGAGATCGCGAGGACTCTTTGGATCGCAGAGAGCACTGCGAAAGTGCACGTGCGAAATGTGTTAAGGAAGCTTGGAGCGCGAAGCCGAACCGAGGCCGCTTCCCTTAGCTCGCAGCACTAACGGCGACCCGAAGGTCGCCTCGGAGATCGTCCGCCTCGCTCCGGAAGTCGTGGCGGGATCCAACCCGATACTTCTCATCAGCCCCGGCAAGTATCGCTTCGAAGGAGGCAACAACGGTTGTGTCGAATTGACTTTCGACTGCTTGCGCCAGTCGCAGTCTGGCGACGCGACTGGGCATCGCATCGCGATAAGGACGATCTGAGGTCATTGCATCGTACGCGTCTGCGACGGCGATAATCCGAGACAGCAGCGGAATTTCCGAGCCGACGAGCTGATCTGGATAACCGAGGCCGTCAACGCGTTCGTGATGATGCTTGACGATCCACGCAATCTCCGCGTAGTCGTCAACCTTGCTCAGAATTCGCTCGCCAATCGAAGAATGCTCTTCCATCTGCCGTCGCTCTTCGAGAGTTAGAGCGCCTGGCTTTTCTAGGAGTCCCGCTGGCAGACCGACCTTTCCAATGTCATGGACGAGTCCGCAAAGGTGAGCAAGTTGTTGCTCGCGCTCCGAAAGGCCGAGACGTGCAGCAATGTCGCGCGAGTAAATGGCTACTGAGGCCGAGTGACCAGCCGTGTAACGATCTCGAGCGTCAAGTGTGGCCACCAGGGCAGTCGCAAAAGAGAGGTTAGCCCTCTCGAGCCGAGCGTTTGCGGCTCCGAGATCGCGCAGCGTTTCTCGCTGCTCGCGATACATCACAAAGAGCCTCTGAGCTGCATAGGCCGGAATGAAGAAGAGTGCAGCACTCCAAGGGCTAAGTTCGATGTAGCTATACGCGAGAAGACCGACAAGCGATGTGTAGAGCGGAATTCCGGCAAGTGCCACGGGACCAAGGTTTCGAGCGAGATCGCGAGCCGAGCCTGTGCCACGGATCACGAGGGTCAGCGTGTTGAGAATCAGATCCAGCGCGAAATCGACGATGGCCGCCAGGAACGTCGCGGCGAGGATTAGACCAACACCCGTCGCCGACCCGTTGGGGTACAGCGCCGCCAGGCCGGCCATACCACCGATGATGGTTCGGTTAGCGGTCCAGATGACCCACCGCGTGTAAGGCCGACCAAAGTCCGGAAGAACGGTAACCGCCCCGATTAGAGCCGCGGGTAGGGGCCCAAACACCACCGCCACGAAAAGGAGTGGCAGGAAAGCGACCGACAACTCGATTGTCTCCGTAAACCGAACGCTCTGTCGCTCGGCCATGATCGCCAAGAGTCCGAACGCCAGAAGGGGCCACGGAGACTGCTGAGTCGGGAAGCCGGTGGTGACGAGGAGGCCGCCGACCAGAATGCTGCTGAGGAGGACTAGGACGCAGGCATACAGACGGACTGCGAAAGCCCGAGAGTCCTGGTCGGAAACCTTGAAAAATCTTCTCATCCGTGCTTAAACTGCCCCTGCCGTCAGTCCCCCTATTGAGGGAGTCGAGAAGTGCGCATCACTCCTCGCCTTTTGGCAGTTTTCAGTGCCGCTGTCTCCGTGGCCACTGTGGCTGCCCAGTCGAAGACCTGGTAAAGCTCGCGTAGCTTCTGTTTTCCACACGATGTGGACATCCCCCTGTCGAGGGATTT
>Ga0307296_10000596_pt1 | contig 17404 bp, 11 predicted proteins | sample ER_DNA_153_FD_194467 | JGI IMG/M metagenome (GOLD analysis project Ga0307296, IMG submission 194467) | Bulk soil microbial communities from the East River watershed near Crested Butte, Colorado, United States - ER_DNA_153 | ecosystem: Environmental > Terrestrial > Soil > Floodplain | place... | reverse complement strand
ACGCAGGGGATGCAAAAGATCCTCTGGAACGCACTCTTCGGCCCCGACCCCTGGGCGGGGAGAGCGCCCAACTCGGGCTCGGCGGCGCGCGCCGCCGACGAGGCGGCCGCGATCGCCGCGGCCGAGTCCCTTCCCGACCAGACCGCGATCCGTCTCAGCGTCCACCAGCGCGATGCCGACGCGACCCGAGCGCTCATCCGCCGCTACACGAGGGGCTACACGATCGCGCAGGCCACGGGCAAGGTCACCTTCCTTATCGCGAACCCGGACGGCCTGGCCGCGGACGAGCACCCGTTCATCGGGCTGCTCTCGCAGGATCTTGTCGACGCGGGCATCGCCCCCGTCGCGCTGCGCGTTCCCTAGCGGCTACGCGGCAACGCGAACGAGCCCGCGCACCGCTTCTTCGTAAATCCGGTCCCGGCCGAAGATCTCGAGCTGGTCGGAGAGATGATCGCTGGACGAGCGCCGTTCAGCCCGTGGAGCGGGAACGTCGGCGCCGTCGACGGCGACGAGCTCGACCTCACCGGCCGGCTCGTGCTGGAGCGCGAGCGCGCGGCGCAGGCGTGCCTGGAGCCAGCCCCAGAGGAGGAGTGTCTCCCCGCGAGGCCCAGCGATGCGCAGCGACGACGCCTCGGCGATCCCGGGCCACAGGGAGGCGCATGCCTCGCGCCACGGCTGCACCTTGGCCCAGGCGATATCCGAGACGGCGATCTGGTCGAAGAGCTCGGGGAGCCGCTCGAGCGTGGCGTCGCACTCGCTCCATTCGTCCGAGTCGAGGACGAGGCGGTCGGCCACCTCCGTGAGCTGCTCGAGCGACTGATCGCCAAAGGGGGGCTCGCCGCGCCAGCGCAGGAAGACGGGAAGGTCCGGGATGAGGAGCGGCACGGCCACACTAGCCGGCGCCTGGGCACGCGGCCCGCAGAGGCGTAGGGAAACCACCTCCGAGCACACCTGACCCTGCTCGCCGGCGCGGATGAAGCAGCGCAGGTCGACCTCGCCGTCGAGCGCGTCGCGCGGGTCGTCGGGGCGCGGGAAGAGCAGGATGGTGCGGGAGGGGTGCTGCTCGCCCATGCCTGCGAGCGTGTCCGTCGCCATGTCGACCCAGCGTTCCGGCACCCAGGCGAGGTGGGTCATGACGCTCGTGCGCAGGTTCGGCGCCGCGCCGGGAGCGGTGGCGGCGTCCCGCAGGCGCCCGAGCTCCTGCTCGATGTCCCGGATCGTTATGTCCTCGGTCAGTGCCGCCTCCAGGAGCGCCCGTCCCGGTGAATGAGCTCGTCTGCAGCCGCTGGGCCCCAAGTTCCCGCGGCATAGTTGGGGAAGTTCGGCCGGTCGCGCTTCCAGGGAGCGACCATGGCGTCGACGAGGGCCCACTGCTCCTCGACCTCGTCCGAGCGGGTGAAGAGCGTCGCGTCCCCGAGCATGCAGTCGAGGATGAGGCGCTCGTAGGCCTCGGGCAGGCTGGTCCGGAAGGCGCCGCCGTAGAGGAAGTCCATGTGCACGGTCCGGATCGACATCCCCTGCCCCGGCACCTTCGCGCCGACGGCGAGCGAGACGCCCTCGTCCGGCTGGATATGGACGAGCAGGACGTTGGGCCGGAGCGCGTCTTCGGAATCGAGCTCGAAGGGCGGATGAGGAGCGCGCTTGAACTGGATCGCGATGGTCGTCTCACGCCGCGGCAGGCGCTTGCCCGTGCGGATGTAGAACGGCGTGTCGGCCCAGCGCCAGTTGTCGACGTAGAGCTTCGCGGCGACGAACGTCTCGGTCATCGAATCGGAGGCCACGCCCGGCTCCTCGCGGTAGCCGGGCACCTCCTCGCCTTCGATGTAGCCGGGGGCGTACTGACCGCGCGCGATGTGCTTGGGCCCGGGGGTGTGCAGGGCCTTCAGGACCTTGACCTTCTCGTTCCGGACAGACTCGGCCGTAAAGTCGATGGGAGGCTCCATGGCGGTCAGGGCGAGGAGCTGGAGGAGGTGGTTCTGGACGATGTCGCGCACGGCTCCGGCCCGCTCGTAGTAGTCCGCGCGGCCCTCGATGCCGAGTGATTCCGCCACGGTGATCTGTACGTGGTCGATGAACTGGCGGTTCCAGATCGGCTCGAAGATCCCGTTCGCGAAGCGCAGGACGAGCATGTTCTGGACCGTTTCCTTGCCGAGGTAGTGGTCGATCCGAAAGATCTCCTCCTCGGCGAAGTACTCGTGGACGACCTCGTTCAGGTGTTGGGCGCTCTCGAGGTCGTAGCCGAACGGCTTCTCCACGATCACGCGCGTCCAGCCCTCGGCGGAGCGGCGCTTGCCCATCTCGACCACGATCGTCTCGATCGCCGAAGGCGGCACCGCGAGGTAGTAGATGCGGTTCGCCGCCGTGCCATGCTTCTCGTCGAGCTGGTTGAGGCACTTGACCACGTGCTCCTCGCCGCCCTGGTCGGCGAAGTCCGTGGCGACGTAGCGGATCCCCTCGGCGAGCTCGTCCCAGGCGTCCTGCCGGAACTCGTCCCGGGCGTGGTCGAGGATCGCCTGCTTCATCCTTTCCCGGAACTCGTCGTCGCTCATCGGGCTGCGCGCGACGCCGACGACGCCGAACTTCGGCGGGAGCAGGTTGCGGACGGCGAGGGCGTAGAGGGCTGGGAAGAGCTTGCGCTTGGTGAGGTCCCCGGAGGCGCCGAAGATCGTGAGCGCGCACGGCTCGGGCGAGCGCCGCCGGCGCAGCCCCTCTTCCAGAGGGTTCGGAGCCTGGGCGGTCGTGCTCATTCGCTCCGGACCGCGTGGCCGCCGAACTGGTTGCGGAGCGCCGCGTTGATCTTGGCCGCGAACGACTCGTCCTGGCGAGAGGCAAAGCGCGCGAAGAGGGCAGCGCTGATCGCGGGCGCGGGGACGCTCTCGTTGATCGCCTCGAAGACCGTCCAGCGCCCCTCGCCGGAGTCCTCCACGTAGCCGGCGATGTGCTCGAGGTCGTTGCCCTCGCTCTCGAGCGCCGTGTGCAGGAGCTCGAGGAGCCAGCTGCGGACGACCGAGCCGTAACGCCAGATCCCGGCGATGTCGCGGAGATCGAGTTCGAACTCGGAGGAGTGCATGATCTCGAACCCTTCGGCGTAGGCCTGCATGAGGCCGTACTCGATGCCGTTGTGCACCATCTTCACGAAGTGGCCCGCGCCGGAAGGTCCGACGTGGGCGTAACCGTCCTCCGGGGCCAGGGTCTTGAAGGCGGGCTCGAGGAAGCCGACCGGGTCGTCCCCGCCGCCGACCATGAGGCAGTAGCCGTTGGCGAGCCCCCAGATCCCGCCCGAGACGCCCGCGTCGATGTAGCCGATGCCGCGCTCCGCGGCTTCATCCGCGCGGCGTTTGGAGTCCCTGAAGTTCGAATTGCCTCCGTCGACGATCACGTCGCCCGCCTCCAGGAGGCCGAGGAGCTCCCGCACTGCCTGCTCGGTGGGGTCGCCCGCCGGGATCATCAGCCACACCGCGCGGCGGGGCTCGAGCTGGCCCACGAGCTCTTCGAGCGACGTTGCGGTCCCTCCTCCGCTCCGCGCATAGGTCTGGACAACGTGGCCGTCGTTCTCGAGTCGTTTTGTCATATTGCCGCCCATCCGGCCGAGACCGACCATTCCGAGCTTCATGCGCGATCACCCTCCGAACGAATCGGGCGCCCTACCGGCGAAAAGCGAGTATCGCAAGGACGCAAGGAGCAGGCGTAGCCGGAGGCTACGGGTGCGACTGAGGACGCGGCGAAACGACGCTTTGCAGCCGCCGAGGGCGTTCGAGGCGTGAGGAGGGAGGTCGCCACTAAACGTCCTCCAATCTGACGCGAACGATAGGTCGGCCGCGCTCGCGAAGCGAGGCGAGGTCGCCATCGGCCTGCGCGCGGATGAGCCGCGCAAACCCGAACGGCCGGCCGGGAATCGCGAGCTCCTCGCCCGGATCGTCGACGACCTGGATGAACCGGCCCGTGGGCGGGCCGCCCTTGTGCAGCTGACCCGTGGAGTGCAGGTAGCGCGGCCCCAGGCCGTGCGTGACCACGCAGCCGGTCTCCCGCGCCCGCGCGATCAGGGGCCCGAGCTCGGCCTCGCGCGCCGGGTCGACGAAGGCCTGGATGCAGACGTAGTCGGGGGGCGACGCCGCAGCGAGCAGCTCCTCGACCGACAGGGACATGTCCGGGGTCTGACCCCGGTCATGGCCGGAAAGGACGTCGTTGGTGCGGTCCTTCGCCTCCTGGACGTTCGGCTGGTCGAAGGGGTTGATGCCGATGATCGCCCCCGCGACCGCGGTAGCGAATTCCCAGCGGTAGAACTCCTGGCCGAGCTCGTAGGGGTCGGTGACCCGCGCCTCCTCCGTCTGGCGGTCCGGCCCATCCTCGGGCCGGTCTGTCGGGACCGGGACAAGGCCCTTCCCCTGCTTGCCGGTCGACTCGGCGATCAACTGCTCGACCCAGAGCCCGAACCCGCCGGGGATCGGGCTGATCTGCACCTTGTCGCGCCCGGCCTCCCACCCCCTCCCGAGCCGCTCGCCCAGCTCGAGCCCGGGATTGCCGTCGTCGAGGCGGCAAGCTTCGACCATCTCGTCGACGCGAAGCAGGAAGCGCTCGAGGCCCACCCCGAGGAGCGCAGCCGGGAGGAGCCCGAAGACCGAGAGCGCCGAGTAGCGGCCGCCGATCGTCGGCTCGCCGGCGAAGACGCCGCGGAAGTCGCGCTTGCGCGCGAGGGCCTCGAACTCTGAGCCGGGATCCGTGATCGCCGCGAAGGCCTCGCCACGGCCTCCGGCCCAGTCCCAGAAGAAATCGAGATGACAGCGGGTCTCCAGTGTGGTGCCAGACTTGGACGAGACGATGAAGAGCGTGCGCTCCGAGTCGAGCTCGCCGGCCGTCCTACGGATCGCCGCGGGGTGCGTCGTGTCGAGCACCTCGAAGAGCTCGCTCTCGAAGGTGCGTCCGAACACCTCCGGGGCAAGGCTCGACCCGCCCATGCCCAGGAGGACGACGTGGTCGAACCGCCCGACGAGGCCGGCGGCGAACTCCTCCAGCTCGTCGACCCGCTCGCGCATCCGCAGCGGCTCGTCCAGCCAACCGAGCCACCGGTTCTCGCCCCGACCCGTCCAAAGCGTCGCGTCGCGCGCCCAAAGGCGCTCGACGAGCTCGGCGGTGTCGAGCGAGGCCAAGGGCTAGGCAGCCACGAGCTCGCCCGACTTGGCCCGGATCCCCTCGAGGAGCTCCGCGAACGAATCGGCGAACTTCTCGACGCCCTCCCGTTCGAGCGTCTCGGTGACGTCGTCGTAGTCGACGCCTGCGCTCGCGAGGTCGGCGAAGAGCTGCTTTGCCTCGTCGATCCCCTGCTCGAGGGTGAGCGCAACCTTGCCGTGATCCTGGAACGCACGGATCGTCTCCTCGGGCATCGTGTTCACCGTCATCGGCCCGATGAGCTCCTCGACGTACATGACGTCGCGGTACTCAGGGTTCTTCGTCGAGGTCGAGGCCCACAGCGGGCGCTGCGGCGTTGCGCCCTTCGAGGCGAGGAACTCCCACGTCTCGCCGGAGAAGAGCTCCTCATAGCGCTGGTACGCGAGCTTCGCGTTGGCGATCGCGAGCTTCCCCTTGAGCTCGTCGTGCCCCCCGATCTCATCCAGGCGCTTGTCCGTCTCGGTGTCCACGCGCGAGACGAAGAAGCTCGCCACCGAGGCGACCGTGCTCGGATCGCCTCCACCCGCCACGAGCCGCTCGAGCCCGCGGATGTAGGCGCGCGCCACCTCCTCGTAGCGGCGGAGTGAGAAGATCAGCGTGACGTTGATGGACTTGCCCTTGGCGATCATGTCCTCGATCGCGGGGAGCCCGGGCTTCGTCGCAGGGATCTTCACGAAGAGGTTGGGCTTGTCGACGAGCGCATGCAGGCGGACGGCCTCGGCGACCGTCCCCTCTGTGTCGTAGGCGAGGTTGGGATCGACCTCGAGCGAGACGTAGCCGTCCTTGCCCGAACCCTCGTCCCACACCGGGCGGAGGAGATCGAGCGCCTCGCGCACGTCCTGGACGGCCAGGCGCAGGAAGACCTCCTTCGGGTCGCGCTCCTCGGTGAGCACCTCGCGGAACTGGTCGTCGTAGGCGTCCCCGCTGGAGATTGCCTTCTGGAAGATCGTCGGGTTCGAGGTGACGCCGACGACGGCATCCTCGCGCATCATCCGCTCGAGCTCGCCGGTGTGCAGGAGGTCGCGCGAGAGATAGTCGATCCAGACGCTCTGCCCCAGCTCGGAAAGCTTGTGCAATCTGCTCTTTTCAGCCATGTCCTTTCCTTTCCTCAGCCAACGCGCTGCCCCTTACGCAGAAGCGCCTGGGCGCGCGCGACGACGTTCTCGGGTGTGAACCCCAGCTTTTCGAGCACCGTCGCGCCGGGCGCCGAAGCGCCGAACCGCTCGAGCGACACCACATCGCCCTCGTGCCCGACCCACTTCCACCAGCCCAGGCCGACACCGGCCTCGACGGAAAGCCTTGCCTCGACCTCGGGCGGAAGCACCGAGTCGCGGTACTCGACGGGCTGCTCCTCGAAGAGCTCCCAGCACGGCATCGAGACGACCCGGGTGGCGACGCCCTCCTCCTGAAGGCGCTTCGCGGCCTCCAGCGCGACCCACACCTCCGAGCCCGTGGCGATCACGAGTAGGTCCGGAGTGCCGTTGCCGTTTCCGTCCCAGAGCACGTACGCACCGCGCTCGACTCCGGAGGCGTCGCCGAACTCGGAGCGGTCGAGCACCGGCAGGTCCTGGCGGCTGAGCGCCATCCCGACGGGCCCGCTCTCGCGCTCGAGCGCCACCTTCCACGCGTAGGAGGTCTCGTTGGCGTCGGCGGGGCGGATGAACCACAGGTTCGGGATCGCCCGGAGCGCCATGTAGTGCTCGACGGGCTGATGGGTCGGGCCGTCTTCGCCGAGCCCGACCGAGTCGTGCGTCCAGGCCCAGACGACCGGGAGGCCCATGAGCGCCGAGAGGCGGACGGCCGGGCGCATGTAGTCGCTGAAGATCAGGAATGTCGAGCCGTACGGCTTCACGATCCCGCCGTGGACCGCGAGCCCGTTCACGATCGCGCCCATCGCATGCTCGCGTACGCCGAAGGGGATGTTGCGGCCGGCGAAGTCGTGCGCGAAGACACCTGCCCCGTCGAAGTTCGTCTTCGTCGACTCGACGAGGTCCGCTGCGCCCCCGAGCATCGTCGGCGCGTAGCCCTTGAAAGCCTCCATCGCCTTCGCACCCGCTGCGCGGGTGGCGAGCTTGTCCTTCTCGGCGGGATCGAACACGGGGAGAGCCTCCTCCCACCCGGGCTTCAGCCGGCCGGCGAAGGCCCGGTCCCAGTCCTCGGCGGCGTCCGGGAATGTGTTGCGCCAGGTCTCCCAGCGCCCGTGCCACTCCTCCTCGAGCTCCTGACCCTTCTCACGGAGGTTCATGTGCTCGTACACCTCGTCGGGCACGACGAAGTGCTCGTCGGGATCCCAGCCCATGATCTCCTTGGTCGCCCGCACCTCGTCCTCGCCGAGCGGGGCGCCGTGCGCCTTCGCCGTGTCCTGTGCGTGCGGGGCCGGATAGGCGATGTGGCTGCGGACGATGATGAGCGACGGCCGCTGATCGTCCTTCTGCGCGTTTGTGAGCGCGCGCCGGATGGCCGCGAGGTCGTTCGCGTCCGACACGTGCTGGACGTGCCAGCCGTACGCCTCGAAGCGCGCGCGCTTGTCCTCCGTGTCGAAGGAGAGCGCCGTGGTCCCGTCGATCGTGATGCGGTTGTCGTCGTAGAAGAAGATGAGCTTGCCGAGCCCGAAGGCTCCGGCAAGAGACGCAGCCTCCTGCGAGACGCCTTCCATGAGGTCGCCGTCGGAGGCGATGCCGTACACACGGTGGTCGACGACGGTGTGGCCGGGCCGGTTGTAGCGCTGGCCGAGGAACTTCTCCGCCATCGCCATTCCCACCGCGTTCGAGATGCCCTGGCCGAGCGGGCCCGTGGTCGTCTCGATCCCGGGCGTGAGGAAGTGCTCCGGATGGCCGGGCGTCAGCGACTCCCACTGACGGAAGCGCTTGATCTCCTCGAGCGCGAGGTTGTAGCCGGTCAGGTGCAGGGCGGCGTACTGGAGGATGCAGGCGTGGCCCGCCGAGAGGACGAAGCGGTCGCGGTCCGGCCAGTCGGGATTCGACGGGTTCGCGCGCAGAACGTCCCGGTAGACGACGTACGCGACCGGAGCGAGCGCCATGGCGGTTCCGGGGTGGCCCGCGTTGGCCTTCTGCACAGCGTCCATCGCGAGCGTGCGGATCGTCTCGATCGACAGCTGCTCGATCGTTTTCGTGTCCTTCGCCACGTCACTGCAACCATACCCACATGGCTGTTCTGATCGCCTCCCGCCTCCGCAAGGAGATCGCCGGTGACGCGCTCTTCGACAACGTGAGCTTCAAGGTCGAGCGGCGCGACCGTCTCGCCCTCTCGGGCCCGAACGGCGCCGGCAAGACGACGCTCCTCCGGATGCTCACCGGAGAGACGCGCGTGGACGGCGGCGAGCTCGCGTTCGAGAAGGGGACGCGCGTCGCCCTCCATGACCAGCGCCCGCCGCTCGAGCGCAAGCTCACGCTGCGCGAATACGTCCTTGATGGCGCCCGCGACCTCGTCGCTGCTGAGGAGGAGCTGCGCCGCCTCGAGTCGGCGATGGCCGCGGGCGACCACGGGTCGGAGACACTCGCTGCCTACTCGGCCGCCCAGGCGCGGCTCGAGCACGCGGGCGGCTACGGCTGGCGCGACCACGCCACATCGGTCGTGCGCGGCCTCGGCTTCTCCGACGACGACCTCGACCGCAGCCTGAGGACCTTCTCGGGAGGCGAGCTCACGCGCGCCTCGCTCGCTCGCGCGCTCGCAGGCGACCCCGACCTCCTGCTCCTCGACGAGCCGACGAACCACCTCGACGTCACGAGCATCGAGTGGCTCGAGCGCGAGCTCGCGTCGTTGGATGCCGCCGTCATCCTCGTGGCGCACGACCGCTGGTTCCTCGAGGCGGTCACGAACGCGACCCTCGAGCTCGAAGCCGGCCGCGCGATCTACTTCGCCGGCCCCTGGCACGCGTGGCGGCGGGAGAAGGCCGAGCGCGCCCAGCACGCCGCCAAGACCGCCGAGCGCGTCTCCGTAGACATCGAGCGACTCGAGCGCTTCGTGGCGCGCTTCCGCTACAAGAAGGCGAAGGCCAAGCAAGCGCAGGCGAAGCTCACGCAGATCTCACGTCTGGAGAAGGAGCGGTCGGGCGCCCGCGCCGAGCACGACGTCCTGACCCGCCGCTCCAAGCGCCTCGGCTTCGACTTCGGCGATCCGAAGAGAAGCGGGCGCGTCGTCCTCGAGATCGACGGCGCCGAGGTCAAGGCCGGCGACCGCGAGCTCCTCCACGACGTCTCGCTCGCTCTCGAGCGCGGAGAGCACGTGGCCTTCGTCGGCCCCAACGGGTCGGGGAAGACGACCCTGCTGGAGCGAATCGTCGCCGATGACTTCAAGCTCGGCTACGGGGTGGAGCTCGGGTACTTCCCGCAGCAGGAGGTGCATCTCGACGCGCGCGGCAGCATCCTCGACTGCATGCAGGCGATGACCGGGCTCACGAGACCGCGGGCACAGTCGCTCCTCGGCCGCTTTCTCTTCTCGGGCTGGGAGGCGCACGAGAAGCCGGTGACTGCGCTCTCGGGCGGCGAGCGGCGCCGGCTCGCCCTGGCCGTCCTCGTTGCGTCGGGCTCCAATTTCCTCATCCTCGACGAGCCGACGAACCATCTCGACCTCGATAGCCGCGAAGCGCTCGAAGCCGCCCTGGAGGCGTTCCCCGGCACCGTCCTCCTCGTCTCTCACGACCGCGCTCTCCTGGACGCGGTCGCGCATCGCACTGCCGCGGTCGAGGACGAGACGGTCCGTGTGTACGACGGCGGCTGGGCGGACTACCTCCGGGCCCGCGAGGAGCAGGCAGCGCCTCCGCCTCCTGAGCCGAAGCCGAGACAAGCGCCGAAGGCGCGACCGGCGAAGCCGGTTCGGCCCGACGAGCCGCTCGAGCTCCTCGAGCGCGAGATCGAGGAGAAGGAAGCGCTGCTCGCGCGCATCGAGGGGCGCCTCGCCGAGGACTGGGCCGACGCGGACGCCGTCGCCGCCCACCGCGCGGCGCGCGAGGAGCTCCAGAGCCTTCTCGCTCGCTGGGAGCGGCTGCTGGACGAGGTTGCCGGCTAGATAGGCACGAGCTCGTCGAGGAGCTCGTCTCCGGCGCCGGCCTCGGCCTTGAGATAGGCGCACACGTCGCGAAACGCGGCGGCGAGGGGCGTGAGGCCCTCGGCCTCGGCGACCACGAGTGTCCGCGTGACTGCCTCGCCGACGAGCTGTTCGATCCTGGCGAGCGCCACCTCGGGATCGCTGTCCGAGTCGACGCTCTCGTACAGGTGGACGCCGCCCGAGTTGGAGACGAAGTCCGGCAACGCGACGATCCCCCGCGCGTGAAGAGCCTCGACCGCACCGGCGGCATACGGGACGTTCGCTCCAGGGGCGACCACTGCGCAGCGCGCGTGCTCGGCGACCCCGATCGTGATCGAATCGGGCCGGGCGCCGGGGACGAGCACGTCCGCCTCGAGCTCGAAGAGCTCCTCGCGCGGCCGTACGGCAGTCGACGCGTGCTCCACGAACCGGTCGCCGAACCGCTCGCGGAGCTCGATCGCCTCGTCCACGTCGAGCCCCGACGGGTCGGCGACGAGCCCCTGCACCGTGCTGATGCCGACGATGCGCGCCCCGGCGCGAGCGCACGCTCGCGCGGTGCCGGCTCCGACCTTCCCGAAGCCTTCGATCGCGACCGTGCACTCCTCGAGCCTGCGCCCCAGGTACGCGAGCGTCGACTCGGCGGCCGCCTTCACGCCGTGCCCGGTGGCGAGGTCGTCCATGCCCAGCCCCTCGTGGCTCTGCGCCCAGAGCGGCAGCTCGTCGAGCTCCGGCGTGACGAAGTCCGCGGGCTGCGTGCCCATGTCAGGCCCGGTGAGGAAGATCTCGCGGAAAGGGACAAGAGCCTGGCGGTAGGCGGCAAGAACAGCGTCCCGATCGCCTCCGGCGAAGCGGATCCCGGCCTTGGCGCCGGCGTACGGCACCCGGCAGACGGCGAACTTCCACGTCATCGCACGCGCCAGCCGAGCCACCTCGTCGAGGTCGACGTCCTCGAGCATGCGCGTTCCGCCCGCGGAGCACGAGAAGAGGTCGTGGTCGATGACGATGACCGCATCGAGGCTCGCAGCTTCGTCCCGCAGGTCTATCCGCCGCACAGACGGAGCTTATGCGCCCGCCGGGAGGCGCAGAGACCACAGGCGCGCCCCCTCGTGACCGTCCTCGATCCAGAGGATGCGGCGGAGGGAGAGGCCTGCGCTAACCGGAGCACGGACGGGGCGCCACACGGTCCACGAGCGATCCGAGCCGGCGCGGACGAGTTGAAGAGCGTGGGGGGTCCGGAGCAGGGTCCAGGAGCCGCGCACGGCCAGGCGGGGCAGTGTCGCCGCGCGGACAGTTTGCTTGCCGAGCAGCGCCCCGGTCGCGACGCGGAAGCGCTCGAGCCAGAGCCGCCCGCCGCTTCCCCTGGAGAGCGAGGCGGCCAGATCGTCGCCGATCGCGAGGGCTGTCACCGTGCCGGTGGCCGTGAGCGAGTGCTCCAGGGCGCACGCCGTCGCATCCCGGACCTCGACCGCCGAGCCCGACGCGGTCGCCACTCGGCCGGCGCCCGCCGCGAGGACGGCGTCGGGTGAAGCTGGGCAGTCCGGGCCGCCCACCATCGTCACGGTGGCGCCGTGCTCGTAGGCGAGCGTCGTGCCGCCGCCCGCGAGGGCGCCGAGCGGGTCGGAGGATCCAAAGGTGCCGAGGTCGCTCGCCACCGGGGTGCCGTAGCTCGCGGTCGCCAGGCGTGCCGCGCCGCCTTGCGGCCACGACCAGAGCGCCCGAGGCCCTGCCGACGCGAGGCGGAAGCCGGCGCACGAGGACGCGCCGGTCGCGACCGTACGGACTTCGCCGTCGAGCGGCTGGATCCTGACGATGCCGCAGCCGGAGGTCGCAGTGATCGCGAAGTGCCGACCGACCGCCGCCCTCGAGGCGTGCTGAAGGCGGCGCTCCGGGCTCGCAACCCCGTGGAGCAGCCGCTCGGCGAGCCCGCGAAGCGTCTCCTTCCCGTAGTCGTGGTCGGGATCGAAGCGCGTGAAGAGCGCAAGCGAGAAGCGCTCGCCGCCCGCCGCGTAGAGAGCCACTTGATGATCGACGAGGCCGGTACCTGTGCTCCAGCCGCCCTTGAAATACAGGTGCCAGTCGCCGTGCGGCACACCACCCACACCCCATTGCTGTGACGGGACGACCGCTGAGAGCAGCCGCATCGCATAGCGGCGATGGCGCGTGGGCACGAGGGCGTCGATCCGGTCGAAGAAGAGCGCCTGGCCGCGAGGGGTGACCTCGGACGAGCCCCAGTACGGCATGTGCAGGCGGAAGTGCTCCATGCCCGCCGGGTTGGCGAGGCGTCGCAGCCGCCGCTCGCCGACAATGCCCACCAGGCGCGGAACGTTCGTGTTGTCGGAGCGGCGGATCATCGGCCCGAGCAGGTCGCGCTCCCACTGCTCGAGCGGCCGGTCTCGCACACCGGGCCGGCGCAGGTAGGCGACGAGCAGCATGGGCTTGAGGAGGCTGGCCGCCGGCGCCGCGGCCCGCCCGTGGTACCCGTGCAGGCGGCCCGCTTCGTCTACGACGGCGAAGCTGATCGTCCCGGACCGCGCTTCGGCGTAGCGAGCAGCTGCGGCCATCCGCGAGCCCCAGGTCGGTGGGGCGGCCGCGACTGCCCGCTCAACTCCGGCGAGAGCCACGACGGCCCCGGCGAGGACGAGGGCGAGGGCGCTCCGGCGCCCACTCACTGGTCGAACGTCGCGATGACCGCCTCGGCCACGACGCGGAGAGAGCGTCCAGAGGTCTGGCTCGCCCGTCGCAGGCGCACGAACGCGTCGTTCTCGGAGAGGCCGTCGCGCTCCATCAGGATGCCCTTTGCCCGCTCCACGATTTTCCGAGTCGCAAGCGCCTCTGCGAGGGACTCCGCCTCCTCACGCATCGTCTCGAGCTCTGCATGGCGGGCGCGCGCGGTTTGGATCGCTGGAAGGAGGTCGGTCTCCCGGAACGGTTTCACGAGATACCCGAAGACACCGGCCTCGACCGCCCGGGCGACGAGCTCCTCCTGCCCGTATGCGGTGAGCATGACGATCGGAATCGGGCGCTCGGCCAGGATGCGCCTCGCCGCCTCGATCCCGTCGAGCCGCGGCATCTTGACGTCGAGGATGGCCAGCTCCGGCTGCTCGGACTGGGCGAGCGCGACCGCCTCCTCGCCGTCGCGCGCCTCGGCGCAGACCTCGTGGCCTGCGCGCTCGAGGACATCACGGAGGTCGAGGCGGATGATCGTCTCGTCTTCGGCAATGAGAATGCGGAGCGATGGTGGCGCTTCGGCCGGCACGGGTTCGTGACGCTCGCGTGTCACCCGCGCGCGGCGCCGAGGGTTAGGCTGAAGCCATAGGGCCGGGGAGGTGGGTCTCCCACTCTGACGCGCGTGTAACTCAAGGCGGGAAGGTGACCTCGGCCGTGAGCCCTGTCTCGCCGGAGAGTGACAGCTCGCCCTTCAGCTCGTCCTGCACGAGCGCACGAACGATCGAGAGGCCCGTGCCCTCCTCGCCCGGCTGCCAGCTCCCGTTGTCGGCAACCGTCAACCGCACCGCGCCGTTCCTGCGCACGAGCTCGACATGAACCTCGTTCCCCCCGTGCTCCAACGCGTTCTGCAGGAGCTCACTGAAGACGAGCGCGAGCGCCGTCGCCCGGCCCCCGTGGAGCTCGATCGACTCCACGTGCGAGGCGACATGCTTCTCGCCGGCCAGCCCCTGCACGATCATCGCCCGGAGCCGCTCGACCAGCTCGCCGAGGTCGACGTCCTCGTCGCGCCGCTCGGTCAGGACCTCATGCACCGCGGCGATCGCCAGGATGCGGTTCACCGAGTCGGCGAGGGCCTTGTCCGGCTCGATGCCCGGCGCCCGCGCCTGCAGCCGAAGGAGCGAGGCGACCGTCTGCAGGTTGTTCTTCACGCGGTGGTGGATCTCCTGAGCGACGACGCCCCGCATGACCGCGCGTCCGTGCTCCAGCGCCACCGCCGCGTGCCGCGCGATCGACGCGAGCAGGCGTTCCTCTTCGGAGGTGAACGGAGAGTCGCGGTCGCAGACGAGCTCGCCGACCTGGCGTCCGCGCCAGCGGAGCGGGAACCGCACCGCGTGGGTGCCGGCCCGGCCTTCGGGCCAGGCAATCGTGCCGTCTTCGAGGACGAGGGCGGCGCCGGTCGCATCGACCGCGGCCATCGTCGTCTTCACGATTGCCTCGAGGGACTCTTCGAGGTACAGCGATTCGGAGACCGCTTCCGAGATCGACGCGAGCGCCTCGAGCTCGGCGACGCGGCGCTGGGCGTGCTCGTAGAGCTTCGCGTTCTCGATCGCCTGCGCGACCTGTCCGGCGATCGCCATCAAGAGGTCGACCTCGTCGGGACCGAAGTCGCGCGGAGCCTCGGTGCGGACGTTCAGGGCCCCTTCGAGCCGCTCCTTGGCGAGGATCGGCACAGCGAGAATCGACTCGTACTGCTCCTCGCGCAGGTTCGGAAAGCTCTTGAAACGAGGATCGAGATGCGCCGCGCGCGGAATCATCACGGGCGCCCGCTCCGCGGCCGCGGCACCGGTGATCCCCTCGCCGGGCCGCATCTTGGGGACCCGGGTCAGCTCCTCGACTCGCGTCCCGAACGAGGCCCGCAGCACGAGCTCGTTCGCCGACTCGTCGTAGAGGTAGACGAAGCAGGCGTCGGTCTCGAGCGCCTCTGCCACCTTCCGGGCGATCAGCTCGAACACCTCGTCCAGATCGAGGGTCGAGTTGACCGCGGCGATGGTTTCCGTCAAGAGCCGCAGGTGCCGGGCCGAGCGGTCCATGAACCAAGCTTAAGCGAGCCCAATGCAACTCCGATAACGAGTGCGTGAGCACTTCCGCAGCCGCCAACCGGTCGCCACGCCTGATCCTGCGCTTCGCCATGTATAGCGCGATCGCGCTGCTCCTGGCGGGCGGCGGAATTCTCTGGTTCGCGCGGCATGCGGCCGAGTCGCGTTCGGAGCGCGAGGTGCTCGAGCACGCGGAGACGACATCGGCGCTCATCGCCGATCGCCTTCAGGCATCCGACTTCGCGGCTCCAGTGAGCAATTCCCGCCGCACCGAGCTGGACGACCTCTTCGCCCCGCTCCTGGGCGGCGAGGTCGTTCGCGTGAAGCTCTGGAGCGAGAACGGGACGATCACGTATTCCAATGACGCGTCGCTGATCGGAGCCCACCACCCGGAGGCCAGCGTCGCAGGGGCATTCGCGGGGATGGCGGAGTCGGAGATCGGCGGTCTCAACGACGATGGCGGCGGAGCGGGCGAGAACATCAAGGTGCTCTCGGCCTACGTTCCGGTGCGACTCGGAGGGTCACAGCAGCCGACCGGCGCACTCGAGCTCTACACAAGCTTCGATGAGGTCACGGCCGATGCGATGGCGACCGTCAAGCCGGTCGCGGTCGCGCTCGCTCTTGCGCTCCTGCTTCTCTACGCGTCCCTCTTCCCGATTCTTCGCCAGGTGACGGGCGCGCTCGAAGCCCGGACGCGAAAGCTTCAGCAGCAGAGCGACGAGCTCGAGAAGACGATCGGCGAGCGCCGCCAGGCGCTCGCCAGCCTGCGGGAGGCCGACGCCCGCTACCGAGCCCTGGTCGAGGAACTCCCCCTCGTCAGCTACGTCAGCGCACTCGACACGCCGGGTTTCTCGAGCTACGTGAGCCCGCAGCTCGAGGACCTGCTCGGCTACACGCCTGAGGAGTGGCTCGAAACCCCCGGCCTTTTCTGGGATGTCATCCACGAGGACGACGCCGAGCGTGTGCGCAACGAGCACCGCATCGGCTACGCGAACGCCGAGACATTCTCCACCCAGTACCGGATGCGCGCAAAGGGCGGACGGGTCATCTGGGTCGAGGACCAGATCCGAGTCATCCACGACCGAGAAGGCAAGCGCGCACTGGCCCAGGGATTCCTCATCGACATCACTGCGCGAAAGAACACCGAGATCGCCCTCACCGAGAATGAAGCCCGGTTCCGCGGCCTCGTCGGCAACATCCCGGGCGTCGTCTTCCGCTGCGACATCGACTCCGACTGGACGATGGAGTTCCTGAGCGACCCCATCGAGGAGCTCGTCGGCTACCCGTCGTCGGACTTCATCGACAACCGGGCGCGGACATTTGCGAGCGTCATCCACCCCGACGACCGGGCCGGGCTCGAGGCGGAGGTCGCATCCTCGGTCGCGGATCGGAAGGCGTACACGACCGACTATCGCGTCATCCACCGCGACGGATCGGTGCGCTACGTCATCGAGCGGGGCCAGGCGATTTTGGCCGCCGACGGCCGCATCCGCCTGGACGGCGCGATCTTCGACGTCACCGATCGCCGCCTCGCCGAGAACGAGCGCCTCAAGCTCGCGGGGATCGTGGAGTCCTCCGACGACGCGATCACCTCCGCTGACCTCGACGGCATCGTGACGAGCTGGAACAACGGCGCGGAGCGGATGTTCGGCTACACAGCCGAGGAGATGATCGGGCAGTCGGGAGAGATCCTCGTGCCCGAGGGCGAGAAGCTCGATCCGACCGCCCGCATCGCAATGGTGGTCGAGATGGGCGAGGGTCGCTTCGAGGCGACGCGAAGGCGGAAGGACGGGACCCTGATCGACATCGCGGTGACCATGTCGGCGGTCTGCAACGCGGCAGGCGAGGTCATCGCCGTCGCCGCAATCGCGCAGGACATCACCGACCGCAAGCGCGTCGAGCAGGAGCGCGCCCAGTTCACGCGCGAGCTCGAGGTCCAGAACGAGCGCCTACTGGAGCTCGACCGCCTCAAGGACGAGTTCGTGGCACTCGTCTCCCACGAGCTCCGCACGCCGCTGACCTCGATTCGCGGCTACCTCGAGCTCGTGCTCGACGGCGAGGCAGGCAAGGTGACCGACGAGCAGCGCCAGTTCCTCGGCGTCGTCGAGCGAAATGCGAACCGGCTCCTCGATCTCGTCGGCGACCTCCTTTTCCTCGCCCAGATCGAAGCCGGGAAGCTCACCCTCGAGGTGGGCGCCGTCGACCTCGCGGCGGTGGCCGCAGAGTCGGTCGAGACCTCCCGCCCTCTCGCCGAGGAGAAGGACATCACGCTCACGCTGGCGACGAGTCCGCTCCCGCTCCTGGCCGGCGACCGCGCCCGGCTCGCTCAGTTGCTCGACAACCTCGTCTCGAACGCGATCAAGTTCACGCCGGAGGGCGGGCGCGTCGACGTGCGCGCGAGCTCGGCTCGGGGAAACGCCGTCCTCGAA
>Ga0307296_10000594_pt1 | contig 17416 bp, 16 predicted proteins | sample ER_DNA_153_FD_194467 | JGI IMG/M metagenome (GOLD analysis project Ga0307296, IMG submission 194467) | Bulk soil microbial communities from the East River watershed near Crested Butte, Colorado, United States - ER_DNA_153 | ecosystem: Environmental > Terrestrial > Soil > Floodplain | place... | reverse complement strand
AACGCCTTTCGGCAGAGCGTCCTCGACCTCACCGCGGTCGGCATCCCGACCTCGAAGATCGGAATCTTCCTCGGCTTCCACACCAATCCTGGCCAGGGGGGCCGCGAAGGCTTGAAGCCCGCAAGCGCGTGGTTCAACCACATCAAGCTGCAGGTGCTCGCGATCAAGCAGGTAACCCGCGAGATCCCGCTCGCGACGATCTGGTCATGGGGCTGGGGCGAATGGGCTCAGTCCGACCGTGATCCGGACAAGCCGGCCGCGGCTTGCGTCTATCTCTGGACCCGGGATCACAGCTTGTGCGCCGGGCCAGCGATGGCCGGCCCGGCGTTCGACCCGGATCTCACCGTCGGGCAGCTGATCCTTCCCGGCGGCGCGCAGTGCGTGACGCCGTGGGGCAAAGTGGCTCTCGGCCAGCTCGCCACGCTCGCCGGCGTGACGCGCGACCGCGAGATCGCCTACACCTCTCTCTTCGCCCGTCTCGTGCTGAAAGGGCATGTGGATGTGAAGCGCGACAGCGTCCGCGCCGCCGAGCGGGCGATCGTCACCTACCGCTTCGGCGGCAGCCGCGCGGCCTACAGGCGAGCTCTCGCCAAGGTCCGGGCAACTCCCGAGCTCGCGCGAGGCGTGATCGCCGACGAGCTCCGCCAGGCGCGCGTGGAGCGCCATTTTCGGGTTGCGAGCCCCTCCGGGAACGACATCGCCGAGTACCGCTCGACCTATGCGTCGAAGCCGGCCCGCCTCGTCAACGTGACCTCTGCTCCGTCATGGCTCGGCCGGCAGCACCGCGGCGTGGCCATCGAAAGCATGGCTCCCGCGGCCGTCTTCCGAATCCCGACCGGGAAGACGGCGACGGTCAACACGCGCGAAGGTGTCCTGCACGTGCGTGCCGTCGGGCCAACCGCTCCTCTCGGCGCGTTCGCGCTCGGGAGGGCGCGCTCGTCGATCCGCGCTGCGCTCGTCCGCGCCTCGCAAGACCAGGTGTTCGACAACTGGCTGATGCAACGGGAAGCGAGTGCGCTGCAGATGACCACGTGCCGCCGCGACTGGCTGCCGGCGGTCGGCCCGCTGGAGCTGGGGAACGAGCTTCCCTTCCTGGAATTAGCTCTCTAGCGCGAACACACGCGTGTGCCGGGGTCGTACGAAGACCTCGGAGCCGGGGACGAGCTCGAGACGCTCGGCCTCCTCGCGCGTCACCTGCGCGTGCAGCTCGCGTCCGTCCTCGAGCCTGAGCTCGACCCGTACCTCGAACCCGAGGTGGAGCACGCGCTCGACCGTCGCGCGCGAGCTGCTCTTCCCGTTCGGCTCGAGCCGCAGCTCGATGTCGTGCGGCCGCACGAACTCATCGCCGAGGCGGTTGACCGGCCCCACGAAGGTCATTACGAACTCGTTCGCAGGCTCCTCGTAGAGCTCGCGCGGCCCGCCGACCTGCTCGACGTGTCCCGCGTTCATCAGCACGATCTGGTCGGCGAGCTCCATCGCCTCCTCCTGGTCGTGAGTGACGAAGATCGTCGTCACGTGCACCTCGTCATGAAGGCGGCGAAGCCAGGCGCGCAGCTCCTTGCGCACACGCGCGTCGAGGGCCCCGAACGGCTCGTCGAGCAGCAGGACCTTCGGTTCGACGGCGAGCGCCCGGGCGAGTGCCATGCGCTGGCGCTGACCGCCGGAGAGCTGCGCAGGATACCGCTCCGCGAGGCCGGTCAGCTGGACAAGGTGGAGCAGCTCGTTCACCCGGTCCCGGATCTCGTTTCGCGGCCGCTTGCGGATCCGGAGCCCGAAGGCCACGTTCTCGCGAACGGTCATGTGCTTGAAGGCGGCGTAGTGCTGGAAGACGAAGCCGACCTCTCGCTTCTGCGCCGGGCGGCGGGTCATGTCCTCGCCGTCGATCAGCACCCGCCCCGCGTCCGGCCGCTCGAGCCCCGCGATCACGCGCAGGAGCGTCGACTTGCCACCCCCGCTCGGGCCGAGCAGCGCGGTCAGCGACCCGGCGGCAACCTCGATCGAGACGTCCTCGAGAGCCGTGAACGCACCGAACCGCTTCGTCACGGACTGCGCGACGATGGCCATCAGCGCGTCGCCTCGTTGGGACGGAACAGGTTCATTGCCAGAAGGGTCGCGATCGCCAGGAGAGCGAGCACGACAGAGGCAGCGTACGCGCCCACGTAATCGAAGGACTGGAAGCGCTCCTCGACGTGCAGTGTCATCGTCTCCGTCTTGCCGACGATGTGTCCCGAGATGACGCTGACCGCGCCGAACTCGCCGAGCGCGCGGGCCGTCGTCAGCACGACGCCGTAGGCGACTGCCCACCTGATCGCCGGCAGGGTGACTCGTGCGAACGTCTGGAAGGGGGACGCGCCGAGGGTCGAGGCGGCCTGCTCCTGCTCGGTCCCAATCTCCCGCAGGACTGGAACGACCTCGCGGACCACGAAGGGCAGCGAGACGAAGATCGTGACGAGCACCATGCCCGGCAGCGCGAAGACGACCTGGATGCCGTGGTCCGTGAACCAGCTCCCGAACCAGCCCTGCCGTCCGTAGAGGAGCAGGAACGCGAGCCCGACGACCACGGGCGAGAGCGCGAGCGGCAGGTCGACCAGCGCGTTGACGATCCCTTTGCCGATGAAGCGCCGCCGCACGATCGCGATCGCACAGACGACCCCGAAGATCGTGTTCGCCGGCACCGCGATCGCCGCGATCAGAACGGTGACGACGAACGCGTGCTTGGCGGCGGGCGTCGTCACTGCGTCCCAGGCCGGGCCGACTCCGTGCTCGAAGGTCCGCCAGAAGACCAGGCCGACCGGCGCGGCGAGCAGCACGCCCAGATAGGAGAGGCCTGCGAGGCGGAGAGCCCATCTAGGCACGGTCGTGCCTCGTTGTCCAGCGGCGCAGGGCGCCGATCGCGAGCAGAACCGCGAACGAGATCAGGAGGATCACGACCGAGACTGCGGCCGCGCCCGCCGCGTCGCCGCTCTCGATCCGGCCAAAGATGAACACGGACGCGACCTCGGTCTTGAAAGGCAGGTTTCCGGAGATCAGGACGACCGAGCCGAACTCGCCGATCGCGCGCGCGAACGCGAGGGCGACACCCGAGAGGATCGCCGGGAAGAGGTTCGGGAACACGATGTGCCGAAAGGTCGCGAGCGGGCTCGCTCCGAGCGACGCAGCGGCCTCTTCCATCTCCCGGTCGAGCTCGAGCAGCACCGGCTGCACCGTGCGGATGACGAACGGAAGCGTGACGAAAAGGAGGGCGAGCAGCACCGCCGTCCGCGAGAACGCGACGTTGACCCCGACCGGCCCGTTCGGCCCATACAGCGCGAGCAGCGTCAGGCCGGCGACAATCGTCGGCAGCGCGAAGGGCAGGTCGATGATCGCATTCACGAGGCCCTGTCCGACGAACCGGTCGCGGACGAGGATCCAGGCGATGACTGTGCCCATCACAGCGTTGACGAGACAGACAACGACGGAAATCCCGAGCGTCAGCTTCAACGCCGAGACCGCCTGCGGATCCGACACTGCCTGCCAGAAGCCGGTGCGCCCGGCCTTCTGCGACTTCCAGACGAGGGCCGCCAGCGGCAGTAGCACGATCAGGCTCAGGTAGGCGGTCGCGAGCCCCATGCCGATGCCGGCGCCAGGGCTTCGCGTCCCCGCAGAGGGGCGAGGCAGGCTCTCAGCGCGGGTGGTTATCGGTGCCCCCTCCGGTAATGCTGCCCGTGGATTGCCGGGAGGGGCACTAACCGCCCTTCTTCTTCTGGATCTTCGTGACGATGCCGTTCCGCGGATCGAAGAACTGCTTGTCGACCTTCGCCCAGCCGCCAAGCGACCGGATCGTGAACAGGCGTGGCGGGATCGGGAAGCCGAACTTCTTCGCAACCTTCAGCACCACGGGCCGGTAGCCGTTCTCGCCGAAGATCAGCTGTGCTCTCCCCGTGCGGAGGAAGCGGAGGAAGGCATTGGCCGAGGCCTTCTCCTTGCTGTTCTTGACGACGGCGATCGGGTTCTCGATCGAGATCGTCGCCTTCGGAACGACATACTCGAGGGGCTGATTCTTCTTCTGCGCGAAGATGGCCTCGTTCTCGTAGGCGATCAGCACGTCGCCCCTGCCCGCGAGGAACGTCTGTAGCGCCTCGCGAGCGCTCTTGTCCTGCGAGACGACGTGGTCGTAGAGCTTCTTGAGGTAGTCGACAGACTGCTGGTGCGACTTGCCGAGCTTGCGCTGGGCTCCGTATGCGGCCATCACGTTCCACTTTGCGCCGCCGGAGGTCTGCACGTTCGGCGTCACGACGTCGACCCCGGGCTTGATGAGGTCACCCCACGTCTTGATTTTCTTGGGGTTGCCCTTCCGAACTGCGAAGACGACGACGGAGCGGGTGACCATTCCGCCGAACTGGTTCTTCTTCCAGGTCTTCGCGACGAGCCCGGCCTTCACCAGTTGCGTCATGTCCGGCTCGAGCGAAAATGCGACGACATCGGCCTTGAGGCCGGCGATTACCGCGCGTGCCTGCTCGCCCGAGGCGCCATAGGACTGCTCGAACGAGGTCCCTTGCCCCGAACTGGTGTCCTGGAACGCGGGAATGAGCTTCGCGTACGCCTCTCGCGGCGTCGAGTAGGCGACGAGCCTGACCGTGCCGCCTGATGACCGAGCCGAGGCGTCACCGGAGGCGAGCGTTGCGGCGGTCGCGGCGGTCGCGGCCACCAGGACAGCTGCTACGAGGACGAAGAACCGGCGGCGTGAGCGCACCAAGCGAACCCCTCTCTTCCGGTGATTGTTGACAATGTCGACAGTAACCGTAAGCTTTATCGAGAACTTACTCTAAGGAGACGGGCCTCGCCCGTCAAATCAGAACCGGCAGGAGCACAAGCGATCTGGGTTTCACGCCGAACGGACTACGCGACGCGGGCTGTCCTCGCCCTCGCACTGGACGGCGGCGGCCCTGTCAAGCTCGAGGAGCTGGCTCGCCGGACGGGCGCCCCCCAGTCGGTGCTGGAGCAGGTGATGCCGACGATGCGAATGGCCGGCCTCGTGCGCTCGGAGCGTGGTCCGTCGGGGGGATACCGACTCAACAAGTCGCCGGAAGAGATCACCCTCGAGCGCGTCGTGCGGCTGTTCCAGGGCCAGTTGGCACCCATCGGCTATGCGACCCGGAGGAACCCGGACAGCTGCCCGAAGTTCGTCGCCGACTCGCTGCGTGAGGCGTGGGGCGAGGTCCGCGACGCCACAATCGAGACCCTCGAGCGAACGACCTTCGCCGATCTCGCCAAGCGCGCGGGGGGTGCCTGGAATGAGGATCTCTCGGTCCTCGTGCCCTGAGGCTGTCGCGCCGATCATCGGTACGCGTCAATGAGCACCTCAGCGACCTCGGGCCGCGAGAACTCGACCGGCGGCAGCTCGCCGGCAGCGAGCAGCTCGCGAACCTTCGTGCCGGACAGGAAGACGTGGTCGTCGCCCCCATGCGGGCAGGTCTTCGGCGTCGCCATCGATCCGCAGACCCGGCACCAGAAGGCGTGCTCGAAGAACATCGGCTCGATGCCGAGCTCATGCCGCTCGAACTCGTCAAAGATCAGCTGAGCGTCGTAGGTGCCATAGTAGTCGCCGACGCCGGCGTGGTCGCGGCCGACGATGAAGTGCGAGCAGCCGTAGTTCTTGCGGCAGATCGCATGCCAGATGGCCTCCCGCGGGCCGGCGTAGCGCATGGCGGCCGGAAAGGCGGAGAGCACGACCCGGTCTGCCGGGTAGTAGCCGTCCAGCAGCACGCGGTAGCACTCGACCCGGGTCGCTGCGGGCACGTCGTCGGACTTCGTCTCGCCGACGAGAGGGTGGATCAGCAAGCCGTCGACGGTCTCCAGCGCCCCCTTCGTCAGGTACTCGTGTGCCCGGTGGATGGGATTGCGTGTCTGGAAGCCGACCACCCGCCGCCATCCGCGCTCCGTGAAGGCCTGCCTCGTCTCAGCCGGGTCGAGCGCGAGCTCTGGGAAGGTGGGCTCCGGCCGGTCGAAGATGGTCACGCGTCCGGCCAGGTAGAGGCCGTGCTGCCCGTAGAGCCGGGCCACTCCGGGATGAGCCTTGTCGGTCGTCCGGAAGCAGCGCTCGGCCTCACGCTCGCGGTCGTACTCGTAGGCCTCCTCGACCTCGAGCACCGCGAGCTGGTGGCCCGCGTCGTCTGCGAGGACGACCCGGTCACCTGTGGGCACAGCCTCAACCGCGAGGCAGACGGGCAGTGCCCAGGGGAGACCGCCGGCGAGCCGCATCTCCTCGACGACGCGCTCGTAGTCCTCTTGGCCCATGAAGCCCTCGAGCGGCGAGAGCGCGCCCGAAGCGAGCATGTCCAGGTCGGACACCTCCCTCCGCGTCAGGCCGATCGTCTCGAGGGAGTCGAGGTCGTCCGGCCGCTCCCCCGTCCGGTCGACGAGCGTGCCCCCGTGCGGCTCGATCAACGACTTTGCAACAGGCTGTTGCAAAGTCAGGCCGGGACCTCGTCCTCGACGAGGCCGAGCTCGGCGAGCTTGCCGAGGATGAGCCGGGCGCTCTCCTCGGGCGTGTGGGTTTCGGTGTCGACGCGCAGCTCAGGGCTCGTCGGAACCTCGTACGGATCGGAGACGCCGGTGAACTCCGTGATCTCTCCGGCAAACGCCTTGGCGTAGAGGCCCTTGACGTCGCGCGCGGCGCACGCCTCGACTGAGGCGTCGACGTGCACCTCGACGAACGGGCCGAACTCCTCGATCAGCTCGCGGGCCTTGCGCCGCGTCTCCTCGTAGGGCGAGATCGCGGAGACGAGCACGACCGCCCCGTGGCGTGTCAGCCGAGATGCGACCCACCCGACCCGCTCTATGTTCGTGTCGCGGTCTTCCTTCGAGAAGCCGAGCCCCTTCGAGAGATGCTGGCGGACTGAGTCGCCGTCGAGGTACTCGACGAGGCGCCCGCGGCGCTCGAGCTCGGGTCCGACGATCTCCGCGATCGTCGTCTTGCCCGCGCCCGAGAGCCCGGTGAACCACAACGTGAAACCCTCAGACATGTGCCTCCTTGGTCAGGGGTGTATCGACATGAATCCCGCACTCCAGCTTGTCGGAGCCCGCCCAGCGGCCGGCGCGCTCCTCCTCGTCCGGCGCGATCGGCCGCGTGCAGGGAATGCAGCCGATCGAGCGATAGCCCGCCTCGTGTAGCGGGTTATAGGGAATCTCGTTGACCTTGATGTAGGCCCAGACGCGCTTTTCGTCCCAGTCGGCGAGCGGATGCACCTTCCAGACGCCGTAACGCTCCGACCACTGCAGCTTCGGCGTCTCGGCACGGCTCGGTGATTGGTCACGGCGGATGCCCGAGATCCAGGCCTGGTAGGGCTCGAGAGCGGCGAGGAGCGGCTCGACTTTCCGGATGTGGCAGCAGCGGTCTGGATCGCGCTCCCAGAGGTTCGGCCCTTCCTGGCGGTGTTGCTCTGCAACCGTGAGCATCGGCGTCGACAGCAGGTTCAGCCCGTAGCGCTTGACGAGCCGGTCGCGCGTCTCGTAGGTCTCCCGGAAGAAGAGCTGCGTGTCGAGCTCGATCACCGGGATGTCCAGGCCGAGCTCGGAGACCATGTGGACGAGCACCGACGACTGCTTCTGCCAGGAGCAGGTCAAGCAGAGCTTGTCGCCGTACTCGCCGTAGACCCAGGTGAGCAGCTCCTCGGCAGTCATCGTCTCGAAGTCGACGTCAGGAAGTGCGGGCGCGCTCGTCACCGAGCAACACCTCCTTCAGCGTGTCGCCGCGCAGCCCGAGCCGCAGCGTCTCGAGCGGGATCACCTCGTCGGGCGGGATGTTGCCGAGATTGACGGTCGGGCCGAACTGCTTCACGAACCAGGCCTGGGAGGCCTTCGTGGGCGCCTCGAAGATGAGGTCGGACAGCGCGACGGCGTCGCCGATGTCCTCGACGAGCTCGGTCCGCATCTCCCCCTCCGGCGTGAAGATCCCGGAGCTGCCGCCCTCGCGCGCCTCGGTGATCACCTTCCAGGCCCCGGCCTCGAGCTCCTCGCGCAGCCAGGTCGTCCAGTCCTCGGACGAGAACTCCACCGACGAGTCCTTGGACCCCACCTCGGACAGAACCGTGAAGTCCCGTGCGAAGTCGGCGATCAGCTCGAGCTTACGCTCGCGCGGGATCTCGACGGTGCCGTCGGAGATCTCGACGTGGGTGAGGCCAAGGTCGGTCAGCCAGCCCTTGTACTCGTCGACCTTGTCCTTCGCGTAGACGACCTCGAAGAACGTGCCGCCGATGACGACCGGCTTGTCGCGAAGCACCTCGAGCTTGCGGCGCAGGTTCGGCGTGACGTAGGCGGTGCCCCACCCGAGCTTGACGACGTCGATGTAGACGCCTGATGTCTCGAGGACGTCCTCCCAGGCGCGCGGGCCGAGGCCTTTGTCGAGGACGTGCGTCAACCCGCCTGAACGTGGCTCAAAGTCCAGCAATGAGTCCCTCCAGCTTCTTGGTCGCTTCGGTCTGGACGTCGTGGTACATCGAGTTGCCGTGCGAGTCGATCCCGACCCAGAGTGGACCGAAGTCCTTCACCCGGAACTTCCAGAGGCACTCGGGCATGAGCTCCTCCCAGAAGACCTCCTCGATCTCCTCGATCTGCGTCGTCTCGAGCGCAGCCGCTCCGCCGACGAGCGCGAAATAGACCATCCCGTGCTTCGCCATCGGCTTGATCGCCTCGTCGGGCAGGCCGCCCTTGCCGGCGATCGCGCGGACGCCGTAGTCGCGGCCGAGCGGCTCGGTGAAGCGCACCATGCGCGCGCTCGTCGTCGTGCCGACGCACATCGGCTCGTAGCGCCCCGGGCCGAGCTTCCGCACGCCGGGCGCTGTGTGCAAGAGGAAGGCGCCGTTCAGGTCGAGCGGAGGCTCGACGCCCTGGTCGAAGATCCGGATCTGGGTCCGGTCGCGGATCCCGATGATGTGGCCGTCGACCGTGACGAGGTCGCCCGCGCGGAGCTTGCGGATGTCCTCCTCGGTCGCCGGGAAGTTGACCTTGTGCTCAGCCATGACCTCTCCGGCCATGTCGAGGGCCAGGCCCTGGACACGGCGGCGTCGGACATGTCCGAGGGCCTCGCCCTCGGACGTGGCTGGGGTGGACGGTTGGCATGGCTCAGAACTCCCGGTCGAAGTCGACGTCGCCGTCAGCCGAGACGTGCGCGCTTGCGCGCCTGGCGGCCCAGCACTGGTAGTTGACGGCCACCGGATTGAGCGTCATGTGTGTATCCGCGTGCTCGATGTGGCACTGCAGGACGGTGACGTCGCCGCCCAGGCCCATGGGCCCGATGCCCGTCTGGTTGAGGAGGTCGTAGAGCTCCTCCTCGAGCTTCGCGACGTGCGGATCGCTGTTGCGCGTGCCGACCGGACGGGCGATCGCCTCCTTCGCGAGATACATCGCGTAGTCGGCCGAGCCGCCGATCCCGACCCCGACAATCCCGGGCGGGCACGGCTTGCCGCCTGCGCCGACGATCGACTCGAGGACGAACTGCTTGATCCCCTTCACCCCGTCAGCGGGAACGCACATCTTGAGGAAGCTCATGTTCTCGGAGCCCGAGCCCTTGGGTACGCACTTGACGTCGAGGCCGTCCCAGTCGGGAATGAATTCCCAGTGCACGATCGGCAGGCGATAGCCCGTGTTCGGCCCGGTGTTCTCGCGCGTGATCGTATGGACGGCGTTCGAGCGCAGCGGCGTGTCGATCGTCGCGCGCTCCGTGCCAACCTTCAGTGCCTCGTAGATCTTGGCCGGGTGCAGGGGAAAGTGCTCCCCGACTCGGCAGGTGTAGACCGCGATGCCGGTGTCCTGGCAGACGATGTTGTTCTCGCGCTCGGCGACGTCGACGTTCTTGACGATCGTGTCCAGAACGCGCCGGCCGGGGACCGACGTCTCCCGGTCCTTCGCCGCGGCGAGTGCGTCGCGGAGGTCCTGCGGGATGTCCTTCAGCGCCCAGACGTAGAGGTGCGCGGCGGCATCCTCGACGGCCTGGCGCAGATCCGTAGCGACCGCGCTCATGCGTGGTCTCCCTCTCGGAGAGCGGGTCGACCGGTCATTTCAGACGGTCGCACGGGCAAAGCCCGCGCGACCTGAAGGCGACATCGCAAGCGACGTCTCATGCCGCCGCCTTCTCCGCCGCGGCCTTGCCTGCGCGGCGACCGAAGACCGTGCACTCGAGCAGCGAGTTGCCCATCATCCGGTTGCGCCCGTGCGTGCCGCCGGCGATCTCGCCGCAGGCATAGAGGCCCTCGACCGTCGTCTCGCCGTGCTCGTCGATCACGAGCCCTCCGTTCTGGTAATGGAGGACGGGAAAAGTGAAGATCGGCTGCGCGAGCGGGTCGATGCCGCCTGACCGGTAGCGGCGGAGCATGTAGGGGAGCGAGATCTCGGCGTCCGCCTCGGCGATACGCGTCGTGTCGAGATAAACCGCGGGCCGACCGTCGGGCGTCTCGACGCCGCGCCCGGCCTCGACCTCGTCGAAGATCGCCTGCGAGACCTCGTCGCGGGGCCCAAGCGAGTCGGTGAACTCCTCGCCGTCGGCATTCAGGAGCACCGCGCCGTACGCGCGCGTCGTCTCCGGAATCGAATAGCCCTGCATGGGCTCCGGCCAGGCGCCGCCGTTCGGGTGGTACTGGAGCGCATCGAGATCGCGGCTGTCCGCGCCGACTTCGACCGCGATCCGCGTCACCTCACCTGTCGCGCCCGGGTGATTCGTCGTCAGCTCGCCGCGCTCTTCCGCGACGCGGTAGCAGCGGCCACCGGCCGCGAGCACGACCGTCCCGGCATCGATCACGTGGTCGCCGCACCGGGCGCGCCAGCCGTTCTCGCCCGGCTCCAGGTCCGAGAGCGGCGATTTCGGAAAGACCGCGATGCCCGAAGCCTTGACCGACGCGCGGAGCGCCTTCGTGATCGCGTGGCCCGTCTTGTCGCCGACCTGCAGCAGCCGCTTGCGGGTGGCGCCGCCGCAGCGGGCGAGCCGGTAGCTCCCGTTCTCGCGCGTGAACTCGACCCCGACCTCCTCGAGCCAGTGGATCGCGCCCGGCGCCTCGCTCGTGAGCACCTCTACGAGGCGGCGATCGGCGGTCTCGTGTGAGCTCGCCCAGACGTCTTCTGCGTGCTGTTCCGGTGAGTCGTCTTCGCCGAACGCGGCTTGGATCCCACCCTGCGCCTTCGCGGAGTTGCACGACTGCACCGCATCCTTGGCGACGAGCGCGACCCGCGCGCCCGCGCGGTCGGCAGAGACGGCCGCAGCAAGGCCGGAGGCCCCGCTCCCGACCACGAGCACGTCGAATTCGATCGGCGCAGCCACGGCGTCGCGACTATACCAGCGAATCACTAATCGCAGACATAAGAGGTCTTTATCCAAATTCAAGATCGGCGGCGCCCGAACCGATCCTTTCCCCCATGGCTCTGCGGCTCGTCTCGCTGCTCGTCGCCCTCGTCCTCATGGGACTCCTCGCGTCGACCATGCGGACGCGTCTTCAGGGGGCGCACAAGAGCAGCCCGGCCACCCCCTACGACCTGCTCCGGGAGACCGGCATGGTCGTCGAGCAGACGCACCAGCTCACTGGCGAATACACCGGAGTCGGGCTCCAGGGAGATTCGACCTCGGCGATGCGCCTCGTCTCGGGGGACGCGAACGGCTACTGCCTCCAGCTCACCTGGGTGAACAGAAGCGTCTACCACCTCCGCGGCCCCGGGGGGCAGCCCGCTCCGGGGGGCTGCTGACAAGGGGCCTGGGTATCCCGCGTCCCCCGGGCGAGGGACGCAATCCGCGCGCTCCCGAGTCACAGTTGAACACGGGACTATGAGCCCTCGTCGCCGATTGAAGCTGTTGGTTGCAGACCTGCCGTTCGGCCCTCTCGCCGAGCGCGAATTCCGCCTTCTCTTCGTCGGTAGGACGATCTCCCTCTTCGGCAGCGCCTTCGCGCCGATCGCCCTCGCCTTCGCGGTGGTAGCGCTGACGGGATCACCGGCAGACCTCGGGCTCGTTCTCTCCGCCTACATGCTCGCGCACCTCATCTTCCTGCTCGCGGGAGGCGTCTGGGCCGACCGGCTTCCGCGCCACCTCGTGATGGTCACGTCCGACCTCCTGAGCGGTGCCACGCAGATCGCCGCCGCAGTGCTCCTGCTCACAGGTACTGCCGAGACATGGCACCTGGTGATCCTGGGCGCGCTCAGAGGCGGCGCCTCGGCCTTCTTCATGCCGGCTTCGACCGGGCTCGTCCCGCAGATCGTGAGCGCGGGAAGGCTCCAGCAGGCGAATGCCTTGCTCAGCCTGTCACGCAACTCGACCCGCATCGCAGGCGTTGCTCTTGCCGGATTGCTCGTAGCGACGCTCGGGCCCGGTTGGGCGCTCGGGCTCGACGGAGCGACGTATGCGCTCGGCGCAGTCTTCGTCGGCATGCTCAAGCTGCCGCCGGCCGAGGCCGCCGAGAAGCGCGAATTCCTGCGGGAGCTCGCCGAAGGCTGGCGTGAGTTCCGGTCACGTTCGTGGCTGTGCGTGACGATCGTCCAGTTCGCGCTCATCAACGCGTATGCGATCGGCGCATTTCTCGTGCTCGGCCCGTTCGTCGCGCAGGAATCGCTGGGCGGCGCCGCCGCGTGGGGCTTCATCCTCGCCGCTGAGGCGGTCGGGATGATCCTCGCGGGCATCATCGCGCTCCGCTACCGGCCCGAGCGGCCACTGCTCGTCGCGACCCTCGCCGTGCTGACGATGGCGCCGCTGCTCGCCCTGCTCGGCGTCGCTGCGCCTCTTGCCCTCATCCTCCCCGCCGCGCTCGTCGCGGGCGTCGGGCTCGAGCTCTACGGGGTCTTCTGGGACACGACGCTCCAGCAGCACATCCCGGACGAGAAGCTCTCGCGCGTCAGCTCGTACGACGTGCTCGGCTCCTTTGCGCTGATCCCGGTCGGCGTCGCGGCCATGGGCCCGATCTCGGGAGCGATCGGCGTGGCCGACACGTTGATCGGAGCTGCGCTCGTCGTGGTCGTCGCGACACTCGCAGTCGTCTGCGTCGGCGACGTGCGGAACCTGCGACGGCTCGAGCCACGCCTTACGGCGCCGATGCGCGAGCCGCTTCTTCCTGAAGCGCGTACGCGGTGGCTTCGTCCAGAGATAGCTCCCGCCCCTGCCGCCACGCGTCGCTGAAGCGCTCCTCGCCGACGGCCTGACGAACAGCGGCAGTCGTCTCGTCGTGCGTCTCCCGCTCGGCGGGCGCGAGATCGACCCCGAGGCTCTCGCGCAGGGCTTCCGCCGCGCCGAGTAGTCGCGCAGCCGCATCGCCCTGGCCCGTGAATGCCAGCACGGCTGCGAGCCCTTCGAAGCAGTAACCGATGATGTCCTTGAACTCGAGCTCCACCAGCCGTCGAAGCGCCTCGCGGAGCAGGGTCAGCGCGCGGGCATGGTCCCGCTCCGAGAGCGCGGCGAACCCCTGGTTGACGAGCGCGAACGCCATCCCTTCGCTGTCCTCGAGCGTCTCGAACAGCCCGTATGCCTGCTCGCTGAGCGCGGCCGCCTGCACGTAGTCGCCGCGCTCGAGCGCGATTCCTCCCAGGTTGCTGATTGCGAGCGCATGGCCTCGGCGGTCATCGTTCTTGCGATAGAGCTCTGCGGCTCGCTCCGAAAGCTCGATCGCGTGATCTTGGTCGCCCTGCTCGGCCGCGACGGTGCCGAGCGAGAGGAGCGACCGGGCAATCCCGGCCTCGTCTCCGAGCTCCTCCCACAGAGCGAGGCTCTGCTCGGAGAGCTCGGCGCCGCGGTCGTAGTCACCGTGCCTCGTCGCCAGGCTCGCCGCCGAGTGCAGGGCTCTGGCGCGCAGCTCCGCGGGCTCGTCCTGCCCCAGCGCGAGGGCCTCGTCGAGCCGGCTCATTCCCTCGCCCAGCCCGCCCCGCACCCACCAGTACTCCCAGAGCGCCGCGCTGATCCGCAGACCGAGCCCGGTCTCGCCCGCGTCCCGGCACCAGTCGAGCGCGGCGCGCAGGTTGTCCTGCTCGGCGTCGAGCCTCGCCAGCCAGCCGGCCTGGTTGGGTAGCGGATCGGACTCCGCCAGCTCGAGGAAGTGCTCGGCATGCCGCCGGCGAATCGCGTCCGCATCCTTGCTCGAGTCGAGCTGCTCGACCGCGTACTCCCTGATCGTCTCGAGCATGCGCAGCCGCTCCCCCGCGCGCTCGAGCAAGCTGTCGTCGATGAGCGCAGCCACCCCGTCGAGCGTTGCGTCGCAGACCCTGACCGCCGACTCGAGGGTGCAGCCGCCCGCGAAAACAGAGAGCCGCGCGAAGAGCTCCTGCTCCGCAGGTTCGAGCAGCTCGTTGCTCCACGCGATCGTGTGCCGCAGTGCCCGGTGGCGCTCCGGGAGGTCGCGGGCGCCCCGACTGAGCAGCTCGAGCCGCTGGTCGAGGAGCTCGATCATCGCTTCCGGCGGCAACAGCTTCGTCCGTGCCGCCGCCAGCTCGAGCGCGAGGGGCAACCCATCCAAGCGGGCGCAGATCTCCTCCACGGGCGCCGTGTTCTCCGCGGTCAAGCGGAAGGCGGGGTCAGCGGCCTTGGCACGCTCGACGAAGAGCGCGACTGCGTCCGATCGGCCCAGCGGGTCGACCGGGTACTCGCGCTCCCCCGAGAGGCGAAGAGCGGCGCGGCTCGTGACGAGGAAGGTGAGCCCGGGCGCCGCTTCCAGAACCTCCGCCAGTACCGGTGCCGCGTCGGCCAGCTGTTCGAAGTTGTCGATGAGGACGAGCGCGTTGCGGCCGGCCAGCCGCTCTCGAAGCGTCTCGAGCAGCGGCCCCTCGGCGCTCTCGCGCACGGCGAGCGCCTGGCCGATCGCCGGCAGCAGCAGCGAGGGATCGCGGAGCGCCTCCAGCGGCACGAAGAAGGGACCGTCGGGCTGGTCGCCGGCGAGCACGTTTGCCACCTCGATCCCGAGCCGGGTCTTTCCCGAGCCACCCGGTCCGGTGAGCGTCAGCAGCCGCGTCTGCGGGCTCCGTAGCGCATCGGCGATCTCTTGCAGCTCGTTCTGGCGCCCGACGAGCGTGCTGACCGGCACGGGCACGTTGCTCGTGGGCATGGCGCGGCGCGTGAGACCCTCGTCCTGCCGCAGGATCGCCTGCTCGAGCTCCCGCAGCTCGGGACCCGGCTCGAGCCCGAGCTCGTCGAGGAACACGCGCCGCGCTTCGCGATACGTCTCGAGGGCGTCGGCCTGTCGCCCGGCGCGGTACAGCGCCAGCATGAGGAGGCCCCGCAACCGTTCGCGCACAGGGTTCTCCGCCACGAGTGCCTCGAGCTCTCCGATCACCTGGTCGTGGTGGCCGAGACCGAGCTCCGCCTCGATCCGGTTCTCGATCGCGGCCAGCCGCAGCTCCTCGAGCCTTACGATCTCGGGCTGGGCGAAGGATTCGTAGTGCACGTCCACGAGCGCCGGGCCATGCCAGAGCCCAAGGGCCTCGGCGGCCAGCTCGGCCGCCTGCCTGTGTGCGCTCCGAGCGAGGGCGCCGGCGGCCTCTGTGGCAAGCCGCTCGAAGCGGTCGGCGTCGAGCTCGTCGGGTTCGACTCGAAGGCTGTACCCCGCGCCGCCGGTGACGAGCCTGTCGCCGACGAGCTTCCGGATCTGCGAGACATAGACCTGCAGCGTGTTCGCGGCTGTCGCCGGGGCCTTCTCGCCCCAAAGATCCTCGATCAACTGCTCGGCCGGGACCCTCTCGTTGCGATGCAGGAGAAGGAGGGCGAGCAGCGCCCGCGGCTTGCGGCCCTTCACGGTGAACGGCGGGCCGTCCAGCGTCACCTCGAGCGGACCGAGAATGCGGTACTCCATCGATTGTTCCTCCTCGGAACGAAGCGTAACTTGGGCTTCAGCTTGTCTTCAGCCCGGCGTGGGACGATCCCCGCGGTGTAAAGCCTCCAGCCGGTGTGAAGCCGTCAGACCGACTGGAGGCTCGCCAGAGAGGGAGGTGGCCGCGGTGGGTATCCGGAAGAGCTGGTGGGAAGGGCCGTAGAGCCCGTTCACCACACCGACTGCAGCAGCTGAGTGATGTCTTCCGGGGTCGCCGGGCGCGGGTTCGCTCTCGCGCCCGGCCGCGCTGCTGCCTTCGCCCCGACTTCGTCGAGATCTTGCTCGGGGACGCCGAAGTCGCGCAGACGCTCGAAACCGCCCAGGCGCGCCAGCTGCTCGACACGACCGATGGGGTCGGCCGTGCCGATCGCCTCGCCGAAGCGCGCGATCTCGGCTCCGGCGACCGGCTCGTTGAAGCGCAGGGCCGGTGGCAGCGAGAGCGCGTTCATCGCGCCGTGCGGCAGCCCATAGCGACCGCCGAGGGACTGCGCCATCGCATGACCTAGGCCGAGGCCGGCCGCGGCCAGTGCAGCGCCGGCGTGAGCCGCTCCATCCAGCAGGCGACGTCGGGCTTCGGCGTCCTGCCCATCCTCGACCACGCGCGGCAGCCACTCGGAAATGAGCGCAGCGCCGGCGAGAGCCTGCCGGTCCCCCTCGGCGTTCCGGCCCTTCACGTAGAGCGCCTCGGCTGCATGCGCGAGAGCGTTCAGCGACGTGCCGACCGTCAGCTCGCGCGGAAGCTCGAGGGTGAGCTTCGGCTCGTAGATGATTGCGGCCAGGTGGGAGCCGGAGCCGCCACCCTTCATCCGCTTGTCATGGTCGCGGATCCCGAAGCTCGGCGTCCACTCGGCTCCCGAGTAGGTCGTCGGAACGGAGACGATCGGCAAACCCGTCTCGGCCGAGATCGCCTTTGCCAGGTCGATGGCGCTGCCGCCACCCAGCGCCAGGAGCCCGTCTGCCCCCTTCGCTGCCTGAGCCGCGTCGACGATCCGGTCCGAGGGCACCTCCGACCAGACTCCGCTCACCGGGACCGGCGGCGTCCACCGGTCGCTCGCGACCAGCAGCGGCCGCTGGATCCCGAGCTCCGAGAGCAGCAAGGGAAGCTCGTCGAGGCCCCAGCGAACGATCACACACGGTCCCGTGCGAACTCGACGAACGCGTCCGCCACGCGGGTGGAGACACGACCCGCGGCGCGCACGAGCGAGATCTCCCTTGAGGGCTCGAGGCCTTTGACCCGCGCCGCCACGAGCGTCCTGGCGGCCAGCTCGGCCTCGACGCCGGTGCGAGAGATGAAGGCGACGCCATGACCCGCCTCGACCGCGCTCTTGACGGACTCCTGGAGGCCGAGCTCGAGGCGCACGTCGAGGTCGCGGAGCCGCGTCCCGGCCTTCCGCAACTCGTCCTCGATCACCTGCCGTACGCCCGCGCCCTCCTGCATCACGATCAGCGGCTCCTCGCGCAGCTCCTCGAGCGTGACGGTCTTTCCCTCGAAACGGTGCCCTGGTGGGCAGACGAGGATGACCTCGTCGCGGAAAAAGGGCTCATAGGCGACCGCGCGGTTCCGGGGCGTCGCGCCGACGACCCCGAGCTCGAGCTCGCGGCGGGCGACCTGA
>Ga0307296_10000593_pt1 | contig 17417 bp, 13 predicted proteins | sample ER_DNA_153_FD_194467 | JGI IMG/M metagenome (GOLD analysis project Ga0307296, IMG submission 194467) | Bulk soil microbial communities from the East River watershed near Crested Butte, Colorado, United States - ER_DNA_153 | ecosystem: Environmental > Terrestrial > Soil > Floodplain | place... | reverse complement strand
AGTCGTCGGTGCGCAGGTCCGGGTAGTCCTGCTCCAGCCGCTCCAGCTCGCGGAACAGCTCGTCGTACTCGGCGTCGGAGATGTCGGGGTCGCTGAGCACGTGGTAGCGGTAGAGCGCGTCCCGCAGGCGCGCCCGCAGCTCGTCGACCCGCCTGGCAGCCTCCTCGGCCGAAACTGGCACCCGTCCCCCTCGGCTCGGTCCTCCCGCCACCCAGTATCGCCCACCCGCCCGACCCTTCGCCGCCCTCCGTCCCCAGCCCCCGGGCCAGGCCGGTTCCCCGCGCCAAGGCGGACGGGGCGTCTTATGCTGGGCAGCGTGTTCGCCTCGCTGGGTCGCTTCGTCTACCGCCGCCGGGTCCCGGTGGTGCTGGTCTGGGTGCTGGTCCTCGGGGTAGGGCTGGGGGTCGGCGGGCAGGTGTTCGGCCGGCTCGGGACCGGCAGCGGCCTGCGCGGCGACGCCGAGTCGGTGGGTATCTCGGATGTCCTGGCCCGGGTCTCGGGCGCCGGGAGCGAGCTCACCGGGCTCCTCGACGGCCGCTCGGCCGACGACCCGGCGTTCCGGGCCGAGGTGGCCGACGCGGTCCGGGACCTGGAGGCCATCCCGGGCGTCCAGCGGGTCACCGGACCATGGGTCGCCGGCCGGGAGATCCCCGGCCTGGTCGCCCGGGACCGGCGGGCGGTGCTGGTCCGGGTCGAGCTGGAGACCGGCATGGGCGGCGGCTTCGAGCGCGCCCAGGGCCAGGTCGAGGAGCGGCTGCGGGCCGTCGACGCCCCCCGGGTGCTGGTCGGCGGGGACGAGATCGCCAGGGAGGCGTTCCAGGACCAGGCCCAGGAGGACCTGAAGCGGGGCGAGACGCTGGCCCTGCCGGTCATGCTGGTGCTGCTGTTCCTGGTGTTCCGGGGGTTCGTGGCCGCCGTCACCCCCCTGCTGGTGGCGGCCGTGGCCGTGGCCGGGGCGCTGCTGATCCTGCTCGGGGTCAGCCACGTCACCGACATCTCCGCCTACTCGGTCAACGTCATCACCATGCTCGGCCTCGGCCTGGCCGTCGACTACTCGCTGCTGGTGATCAGCCGCTTCCGCGAGGAGCGGGCGGCCGGGCTGGAGCTGCCGGGCGCGATCGAGCGCACCCTGGCCACGGCCGGCCGCACGGTCGCCTTCTCCGGGCTGACCGTGGCCGCCGCCCTGTGCGGGCTGCTGGCCTTCGCCGAGCCGTTCCTGCGCTCGCTGGCCTGGGGCGGGATCGGGGTGGTGCTGGTCGCCATGGTGGCCGCGGTCACCCTGGTCCCGGCCCTGCTCGGCCTGTGGGGCCGGCGGATCCGGCCGGGCCGGGCCGAGCGGGGGTCCGGGGGGCTCAAGGAGCGAAGCGGTAGCCCCCCGGTGGATCGGGGCACCGACCACGGCGTGTTCTTCCGCCTGTCGCGGGTCGTGCAGCGGTCCGCCCCGGCGATCGTGGTGGTGGTCGCGGCCCTGCTGGTGCTGCTGGCGGTGCCGTTCCGCCACGCGCGGCTGGAGAACTCGGGCCTGGAGTCGCTGCCGCGGTCCTCGGCGTCACGCCAGCTGTTCGAGACGGTCGGCGCCCGCTTCGCCGGCGGCGGCACCGACCCGGTGGTGGTGGTCGTCGAGTCGGTCCCCGGCTCCCCGCTGGTCGCCGACTACCTGCACCGGGTCGGGCAGCTGCCCGGGGTGGCCAGGGTCGATGCCCGCCCGGGCACCCCGCCCCAGATCACCGTCCTCGACGTCGTCCCCGAGGGCACCAGCGAGGGGCCGGTGGCGACCCGGCTGGTCGAGCGGATCCGCGCCCTGGAGCGGCCGGTCGCGGCCGGGGTCACCGGGCCGGCCGCCTTCCTGGTCGACTACCGCGACTCGCTGGTCAGCCGGCTGCCGTACGCCCTCGGGCTGATCGGGCTGGCCACCTTCGCCCTGCTGTTCCTGATGACCGGGTCGGTGGTGGTGCCGGTCAAGGCGATCGTCATGAACGTGCTGTCGCTCGGGGCCAGCTTCGGGGCGCTGGTCTGGGTGTTCCAGGAGGGCCACCTCTCGGGGCCGCTCGGCTTCGACCCGCCGGGCATGGTCGACATCACCGTCCCGGTGCTGATCTTCGTGTTCGCCTTCGGCCTGTCCATGGACTACGAGGTGTTCCTGCTCTCGCGGATCAAGGAGGCCTGGGACCAGACCGGCGACAACGACCGGGCGGTCGCCCTCGGCCTGCAGCGCAGCGGGCGGATCGTCACCTCGGCGGCGGCGCTGATCGTGATCGTGTTCCTCGGCTTCGCCGCCGGGGAGCTGCTGACCATCAAGGAGGTGGGGCTGGGCATGGCGATCGCGGTCGTGCTCGACGCCACCGTGGTCCGGATGCTGCTGGTCCCGGCGACCATGAAGCTGATGGGCCGCTGGAACTGGTGGGCGCCGCCGGCCATGCGCCGGCTCCACGACCGCTTCGGGCTCGTCGAGCAGCGCCCGCCGGCGCCGGCCAGGCCGTCGGACCAGGAGGAGCGGGTGGGCTCGCTCCATGCCGGTCCCTGAGCTCCGCGGCGACGGCGCCGTCCAGCTGGTCGTCACCGACCTGGACGGGACCCTCTCCGACGCCGCCGAGCGCATCCACCCGGCCTCGGTGCGGGCCATCCGGGCCCTGGAGGCCGGCGGCATCCCGGTGCTGGTCGCCACCGGGCGCCGGCTGCGCATGGCCTGCGCGGTGCTGGAGGCGGGCGGCCTGACCGGGCCGGCGGTGGTGCTCGACGGCGCCCTCGGGCTCGACCTGCGCGACGGCCGGGTGTTCCACCAGGTGGCCTTCCCGCCCGGGGCGGCCCGGCAGGTCCTGGCGGCGTTCGCCGCCGCCGGCCTGAGCCCGTGCGTCTACGTCGACCGCCCGGACGTGGACCTGGTCGTCGGCGACCATCCCTCGACCCACCCCGGCCACCTGGCCCGGGCCAGGCCGTGGGTGGCCGTCGAGGACCTGGAGCGCGTGGTCGAGGCCGAGCCCGTGTACGCGCTCGCGGTGGTGGGGCGGCCCGCCCCCCTGCTGGAGCCGGTCCTGCGGCTGGTCGGGCCGGCCGGCAGCGCCAGCCTGGTCGGCGACCTGATCTACGGCGGCTCCACGCTGCAGGTGCGGCCGCCGAAGGTCAGCAAGTGGAGCGGGGCCCTGGCCTTCTGCGCCGACCAGGGCCTCGACCCCGACCGCATCCTGGCCGTGGGCGACGGCGCCAACGACCTGGAGCTGCTGGAGGGCGCCGCCGTGGCCTGCGCGGTGGCCACCGCCACCCCGGCCGTCCTGGCCCGCGCCGACCACGTCATCGGCCCTCCGGCCAGCGGCGGCTGGGCGGCCGTGCTCGACATGGTCGGGCGGCCGGCCGGCGCCCCCTGACGGCGGCCGGGCTCAGCGGCCGGTCAGGGCGTCGCGGAGCACCGCCCAGACGGCCGCGGGGTCGCTGCCGGCCAGGGCGCTCATGTGCCCGCAGGCCTCGAACCCCCAGGTCCACAGGTCCTGGATGCCGGCCGCCCGGGCGGCGGCCACGGCGGCGCGGATGTCGGGCTCGTCGGACGGCTCCATGCGGAAGCCCTGGATCCAGATCTGGGCGCCGACGCCGTGGCCGGCGGCCAGCCGGCCGACCAGCTCGGAGAACCGGGCCACGAACGGGCCGGCCGGCTCGCCAAAGGCCTTCCAGTAGGGGTCGGTGGCCAGGGTGCCCAGCCCGGGCAGGGCGGCCACCGCCGACCAGTCGGGCAGGCCGTGGACGCCCCCGACCAGGGGCAGCAGGCAGACGGTGGTGGCGGCCCCCTGGGCGGAGCAGTGGGCCACCAGGTCGGCGACGAAGTCGACCAGGCAGTCCTGGCGGAAGGCGAGCACCTCCGGGGTCAGCTCGGCCGGCATGGGGGCACCGCCGTGCCGCTCGGCGAAGCGGGCCTGGCAGTGGCGGCAGCGGCAGCCCCAGCGGGCCGGGTCGAGGCCGAAGTGCTCGGGGTGGGCCCAGTGCGGCTCGTCCCAGAAGACGTGGTCGGCGCCGGTGTCGATGGCCGCGTCGGCCCAGGCGCGGACGAAGGCCCGCACGGCCGGGTTGTTGGGGCAGCCGGCCGGGGTCGCCCGGCCGTCGTCCAGGACCTGGCCGGCGTCGGGGTTGAAGGCGGTGAAGCGGCTCTCGGCCTCGCCGCCGAACATCTGGGCCACCCCCCAGGGGGCGACCGAGACGTCGAGCCCGGCGTCGTGGGAGGCGGCCACGATCCGGCCCATGCTCTCGCGGTAGTAGGCCAGGTCGTTCTCGGTGAAGGTGTGCAGCACCCCGGTGAAGCCGTCGGCGGCCAGCCCCTCCATGTCGGCGGCGACGTGGCGCAGGATCCGGTTGCCGAAATAGGCGACCCCTGCCCGCTGGGCGTTCGTCATCCCTTGACCGCTCCCGCGGTCAGGCCCGAGACGACCCGGCGCTGGACGAGCAGGAAGAACACCACCGCCGGGATGGCGAACAGGGTGGAGCCGGCCATCACCGCCCCCCACTCGGTGCCGTGGTTGGTGGTGAAGGAGGCCAGCCAGATCCCCAGGGTCTGCTTCTCGGGGCTGCGCAGCAGCACGAAGGCGATCAGGTAGTCGTTCCAGACCAGGATGAAGGAGAACACCGCGGTCGCGACCAGGCCCGGGGCGACCAGCGGGAACAGGATCCGCCGGAACGCCCCGGCGCGGGTGCAGCCGTCGACCATCGCCGCCTCCTCGAGCTCCTCGGGGATGTTGACGATGAAGCCGCGCAGGGTCCAGATGGAGAAGGGCAGCACGAAGGTCAGGTAGGTGACGACGATCCCGGCCAGCCGGTCGGTCTGGCCGGCATGGTCCAGCATCAGGTAGATGGGGATGATGAGGGCCTCCAGCGGCACCATCTGGACCACGATCAGCATGACGATCAGGAGGGCCTGGCCGCGGAAGCGGAAGCGGGCCGCGGCCAGGGCGGCCAGGAAGGCCAGGGCCAGGGAGACGAGCACGGTCACCACGACCACCACGAGCGAGTTGCGGACGTCCTCGAGGAAGTGGGGCTTGGAGATGGCGGCGCGGTAGTTCTCCAGCGTCCCCGGGATCGGCAGCCACCTGGGCTCGAACGACAGGATGTCGACGCCCCGCTTGAAGCCGGTCGCGACCATCCAGTAGATCGGGAACAGGGTGACCACCAGCACCAGCACGGCGGCGGCGTTGTAGCCGGCCCTGGCCAGCCGGCGGCGGCTCATGGCCCCACCGCCCGCAGCATCTGGCGGACGTAGAAAAAGGTCAGCCCCAGCAGCAGCAGCACCATGATCACGGCGATGGCCGCGCCCTTGCCGTAGCGGGTCACACCGAACGACTCGCTGTAGGACCAGATGCCGAGCAGGAAGTAGTCGCGGCTGGGGCGCTGGTTGAGCATCACCCAGACCTGGGTGAAGACCTTGAAGTCCCAGATGGTGGACAGGGTGGCCAGGATCAGGAAGATCGGCTTGAGGACCGGGAAGGTGATGTGCCGGAACACCTGCCAGGCGCCGGCGCCGTCGACCCTGGCCGCCTCCTCGAGCTCGGCCGGGACCTGGGTCAGGCCGGCGTGCAGGGTGATGGCCACGAACGGCAGCGCCGCCCACACGACCACGATGACGATCACCGTGAACCCCTGGAGCGGCTGGTCGAACCAGTTGTGCTGCTCGTAGCCGGCGACCCCGAGCCTGGTCAGCAGCCAGTTCACCACCCCGAACTCAAAGTCGAACAGCCACTGCCAGATCGAGATGGCGGTGAGGGTGGGCATCGCCCAGGCGGCCACCAGCCCGGCCGTGACCAGCACCCGCATCGGCCGGGCCAGGTTGCGCAGCAGCAGCGCCACCAGGGTGCCGAGGACCATGGTCAGGCCGACGCAGACGGCGGCGAACACCACCGTCCTGGCCACCACCGTCCAGAAGAACGAGTCGCCGAGGATGTCGCCGTAGTTGCGCAGGCCGATGAAGGTGCCCCGGCCGGCGAACAGCTCCTTGAGCCCGTACTGCTGGAAGGAGAGAGAGACCAGCCGGTACAGCGGGAACCCGAGGATGGCCGCCAGCACCAGCAGGGCCGGGGCGAGCAGGGCGTAGGGCACCAGCGGCCGCAGCCGCCGGGCCCGGGACCCGGGTCGCCGGGGGGCGGGCGGACGGGATGGGGGCGCGGCGGCGCGCCGCCGGGACGACGGTGGTCTCGTCCCGACGGTGCGCACGGCTGCCTCCTTGCCGGTCCGGTCAGGATCCAGCGTTGAGAGTGTCGGTGACCTGGCTGCTGGCCTGCTTGGTGGCGTCGGCGATCGACGCCCCCTCGGTGAAGATCGAGACCAGCATGTCGGGCAGGATGTTGGCCGCCTCGACGTTCGCCCAGTTGGGCGAGGTCGGGGTGAAGCGGCTGTTCTTGGCGGTGGCGTCGAACACCGACAGGTAGGGGTCGTCGGCGTGCAGCCCCAGCAGGGTGGTCGAGTTGGGGATGACCCCGCCGACGGTGGCCATCTGGGTCTGGAACTTGGTCCCGGACAGCAGCTTGACCCAGTCGAGGGCCAGGTCCTGGCTCTTGGACTTGGCGGCGATGCCCAGGTCGGAGCCGCCGAGGAACACCGGCGCCGTCTGGCCGCCGGTGCGGCTGGGCAGCGGGAAGGCGGCCAGGTCCTTCTCCAGCTTGGGGTTGCCCTGCTTGGGGTCGAGGATGACGCCCTTCTCCCAGCCGTTGGCCACGATCATGGCGATGTGGCCCTGGGCGAAGGCCTGGTCCTGCTTGAGCTCGTCACCCTGCTTGTCGGCCCGGGAGCAGCAGTCGACCAGCTGCTTGAGCGCGGCCAGGCCGGCCTGGGACTCGCTCGAGTCCAGGGCGCCGCGCCACTTGCCGCCGTCCTGGACGGCGATGTCGCCGCCGTGGTCCCAGACGAAGGGGAGGGCGGCGTACCAGTACTTGCCGGGGAAGTAGAAGGCCGAGAAGCGCTTGTCGCTCCCGAAGGTCTGCATCAGCTTGCCGGCGGCCGTCTGGAGCTCCTCCAGGCTGGTCGGGGTCTGGCCGATGCCGGCCTTGGCGAGCATGCTCTTGCGGTAGATGACCGCCCGGCTGCCGGCCAGGTACGGGGCGCAGACGAGCTTGCCCTCCAGGGTGCAGGACTCGGTGAGCGACTGGAGCCAGGCCTGGTTGTTCTCGAACTGGTCGCGGCTGCCGCTCAGGTCCTGCAGCGCGCCGGCGGCGGCGTACTTGGAGACCAGGGTGTTGCCCAGCTCGACCACGTCGGGCGGGCTGGAGCCGGCGAAGGCGGCGTCCAGCTTGGTGGTGATGTTGTTCCACTGCTGGAGCTCGACCTTGACGGTGTCGTTGGGGTGGGCCTGCTTCCAGTCGGCGTTGACGGCGTCGACGACCGCCGGCGGGGCGCTGCCCTCCATCAGCCAGATGCTGAGGGTGCGGGGGCCGGTCTGGGCGCTGGACTTGCCGCCGTCGTCCGAGGACCCTCCACAGGCCGCCACCCCGAGGACCAGGGCGACGGCGAGGGCAAGCACGGCGGAGAGGCGGTGGCGGCGAGAGCTGGACATGGACGTTCCTCCTTCTGCTGGGACGGCCGCTGGTTACTCGGGAGGGGCGCGTCCGGCGGGTGCGGGGTGGCGCTGCAGGTGGTCGCCGCCGTGGACGACGGCGCCCTCGGCCACGGTGACCACCACCCGCAGGGCCGGGTCGAGCAGCACCAGGTCGGCGTCCTTGCCCGGCTCCAGGGTGCCCTTGGCGTCGTCGACCCCGATCGCCTGGGCGGCGTTGCGGCTGGCCGCCGGCCACAGCTCGGTCAGCGGCCGGCCGGTGGCGGCCTGGAGGTTGTGCAGGGCCCGGTCGAGGGTGAGCACGCTGCCGGCCAGGGTCCCGTCGGCCAGGCGGATGGCGCCGTCCATGGAGAAGACGGGGCGGTCGCCGACGGTGTCGGCGCCCTCGGGCAGCCCGGTGGCCCGTAGGGCGTCGCTGACCAGCACCACGCCCGCCGGGCCCTTGGCCGCGAACAGCAGCCGCATGGCCGCCGGGTGCACGTGGACGTTGTCGGCGATCAGCTCGCAGCGCAGCTCGGGCACGACCAGGGCGGCGCCGAGCAGCCCGGGCTCGCGGTGGCCGAGCGGGCGCATGGCGTTGAAGGCGTGGGTGACGTGGCGGACGCCGTCCTCCACGGCCTGGAGGGCCTGCTCATAGGTGGCGTCGGTGTGGCCCGCGGACACGATCACGCCCCGCGCGGTGGCCTCGGTGATCAGCCAGCGGTTCTCCTCGACCTCGGGGGCCAGGACCAGGACGCTGGCGACCCCGGGGTCGAGGAGGCGCATCGCCTCGGCCCGGTGGGCCGGGCGGATGTGGGCGGGGTCCTGGGCCCCGGCCTTGGCCGGGTTCAGGTAGGGGCCCTCCAGGTAGGCGCCGAGGACGGTGGCGCCGCCGTCGACCGGGCCGGCGACCGCCCGCACCGCCTCAAGGGCGCGCTCGGTGTCGGGACCGCTGGCGGTCATGGTGGAGGGCAGCCAGGCGGTGACGCCGTGGCCGGCGAAGAAGCGGGCCATCCGCCGCAGCCCGTCGGGGTCGGCGTCCATGACCTCGACGCCGACGGCGCCGTGGACGTGCAGGTCGATGAAGCCGGGCAGGGCGACCAGGCCGTCGGCGGCCAGCAGGTCGGCCCCGGCGCCGGTGCCGGGCGGGGGCTCGCCCTGGCCCATGGCCGCGATCCGGCGGCCCTCCACGGCGATCCAGCCGCGCGGCCACTCCCCGCCCGGGGTGAGGACCCGGGCCCCGCTGACCAGCAGCCGTGCCGTCATGGCCGCCTCCGGACCCGGCCCAGGTAGGGCCGCAGCAGCTCGGCGTTGTCCGCGGCGGCCGGCCGGCCGTCGAGGTTCTGGCTGGCCAGCACGGGCGGGCGCCGGCCCTGCTCCAGGAGCAGCTCGGCCACCCGGGCGCACAGGGCGGCGACCACGGCGGCGCCGACCACGGTGGTGAGGGGCCCGACCCGGTCCCCGGAGGCGAGGCCGACGGCGGCGTCGCCGACCGGGCAGCGGTTGTCGATCACCACGTCGGCCAGCTCGTGCAGCCGGACCCCCGAGGGGTGCCGCGGGGCGGTGCGCTTGGCCTGCTCGAGGTTGGTCAGGGCGACCACCCGCAGGCCGCGCTCGCGGCAGCCCAGGGCGAACTCGACCGGGACGGCGTTCACGCCCGAGTTCGAGACGACCACCACGACCTCGCCCGGGCGGAGGTCCTCGCCCTCCAGGATGGCCGCGGCCCGGCCGCTGGTCCGCTCGACCCGGGCGAGCTCCAGCCCGGTGGCCGGCGAGAGGGCCGGGTCGAGGATCGGGTTGACGCAGGCCAGGCCGCCGGCCCGGACGTAGGCGTCCAGGGCCAGGAGCTGGGAGTGGCCGGCCCCGAACAGGTGCAGGACCCCGCCGGCGGCGACGGCGGCGGCGGCCAGCCGGGCCGCCTCCTCCAGGGCCTCGCCCTGGGTGGCGGCGACCTCCCCGAGCGCGTGGCTCGCGGCGTCGACGTAGCGGTCGAGCATCCGCTTCCTCCCCTGACCGTGCTGCCGGTGCCCTGGACGGTAAAGTGGCCTAGTCCAGTTGTCAAGCGGTTGGGTTAGACTTGTCGGCATGACGGCCCGTCGACGTGGGACCCAGGTCGAGGCGCTCCCCCGGACGCTCTCGTACGCGAGGCCCAAGGGCGAGCAGCTCCAGGAGATCCTGGAGGGGGTGATCGCCGGCCTCCAGCCGGGCGCGCTGCTCCCCTCCGAGCGGCTGCTGGCCGAGCGCTACGGGGTGGCCAGGGCGACCGTGACCCAGGCGGTCGAGGGGCTGGTCTCCCGCGGCCTGGTCTACCGGGTCCACGGCAGCGGCACCTTCGTGGCCGAGCCCAAGTTCCGCCAGCCGCTCACCCTGACCTCCTTCACCGAGGACATGCGGGCCCGGGGCATGACCCCGGGGTCGGTGGTGCGCAGCCAGGCGGTGGTCCCGGCCAGCGAGGTCGTGGCCCGCCACCTCGCCGTGGTCCCGGGCAGCCCGGTCGTCCACCTGGAGCGGGTCCGGACCGCCGACGGCGAGCCCATGGCCCTGGAGCGCACCCACCTCCCGGCCCAGCGCCTCCCCGGGCTGGAGTCGGCCGAGCTGGCCGACGCCTCCCTGTACGAGCTGCTGGAGCGCCGGTGGGGCGTGCGTGTGGCCGACGCCGACCAGTGGGCCAGCGTGGTCCGCCTCACCGACGACGAGGCCGCCCTCCTCCAGGTCGCCCCCGACCAGCCGGCCCTGCTGTTCCAGCGCCTCACCCGCGACCCGAGCGGCACCCCCGTCGAGTACGTCCGCTCCCTCTACCGCGGCGACCGCTACGAGGTCCACACCCGCCTGGAACGCCTCGACACCTGAGCCCCGGCGTCACCTGGGCCCGCGCGTCACAGGGAGCCGGTCGAGGCGACGGTGCCGCCGCCGAGGACCAGGTCGCCGTCGTAGAGCACCCCGGCCTGCCCGGGGGCGACGGCGTCGACGGGCTCGTCCAGGTCGAGCCGCACCCGCACCCCACCCGTTCCGGGGCTTCCGGGGCGCTCCGGGCCCGGCGCCAGGGGGACGACCCGGCAGCCGACCTCGGCGCCGTGGGCGCGCAGGCGGACCTTGGCCCGGCCGGGGCGCAGGCCGCGGCCGTCGGTGGCCGTGGTCTGCTCCAGCTCGACCGTGCCGGTGGCCAGCTCGGCCCGCTCCCCCACCACCACCCGGCCGGCCGCCGGCTCGACCCGGAGCACGTAGCGGGGGGTGGGGGCGGCCACGCCCAGGCCGCGCCGCTGGCCGACCGTGTAGCGGTAGGCGCCCCGGTGGTGGCCGAGGACCCGGCCGGCGGCGTCCACCACCTGCCCGGGCCGGGGCCCGAAGCGGCGCTCCAGCCACCCGGCAGTGTCGCCGTCGGGGACGAAGCAGACGTCGTAGGACTCCGGCTTGGCCGCGGTCCGCAGGCCCAGGCGGGCCGCGGTCGCCCGGACCTCCGGCTTGGTCAGCCGGCCCAGGGGCAGCCGCAGCCGCTCCAGCTCGGCCGGGCCGAGCATGTAGAGCACGTACGACTGGTCCTTGGCCGCGTCCGCGCCCCGGTAGAGCCGGCCGCCCTCGACCCGGGCGTAGTGGCCGGTGGCCAGGGCGTCGAAGCCGAGGGCGCGGGCCCGGGCCAGCAGCCCGACCACCTTGACCCGCTCGTTGCAGCGGGCGCACGGGTTGGGGGTGCGCCCCCCGGCGTACTCGGCGGCGAAGTCGTCGACCACGGCCCGCTGGAACTCCTCGGTCATGTCCCAGACGTAGAACGGGATGCCCAGGGTGCTGGCGACCCGGCGGGCGTCGTCGGCGTCGGCCAGGGTGCAGCAGCCCTTGCCCTGCACCTGCAGATGGGCCGGGGTGTCGGCCAGCTTCAGGTGCACCCCGGTCACGTCCCAGCCCGCCTCCACGGCCAGGGCCGCCGCCACCGACGAGTCCACCCCCCCGCTCATCGCCACCAGCACCTGGGTCACCGCGGTACCCCCTGGCTCACGGGGGCGGTCTGGGGACCGCTGGACGCCTGCGGCGCCAGCACCTGGAGCGCCTGGGCGACGGCGGCCAGGGCGGCGTCGACGTCGGCCTGGGTGGAGGCGTGGCCGAGGCTGAGGCGGACGGTTTCGCGCGCCTCGGCCGGGCCCCGGCCCATGGCCACCAGCACGTGCGATGGCGTCACGGCCCCACTGGCGCAGGCCGACCCGGCCGAGCAGGCGACCCCGTGGCGGTCCAGCAGCAGCAGCAGGTCCTCGGCCCGCCGCCCCGGGAACCGCACCGACAGCAGCCCCGGCAGGCCGGGATCGGGTGCGCCGGCCCCTGGGCCGGGGTGGCCGTTGACCTCGAGGTCGGGCGCGACGGCGCGGAGGCCGGCCAGGAGGCCGGAGCGCAGGGCGGTCAGGGCGGGGGCGGCGCCGGTCCGGCGCTCGGCCAGGGCGGCCTCGGCGGCGGCCCCGAACCCGGCGATGGCGGCCGCCGGGAGGGTGCCCGAGCGCAGGCCGCGCTCCTGGCCGCCGCCGTGGAGGAGCGGCCGCAGGCTGGTCCCGGACCGCACGACCAGGGCGCCGACCCCGGTGGGACCGCCGAGCTTGTGGGCGGCCAGGGCGAGCAGGTCGATGCCGTCGCCGGCCATGTCGACCCCGGGCAGCCCGGCCGCCTGGACGGCGTCACAGAGCAGGAGCGCGCCGGCGCCATGGGCCAGGTCGGCGACGGCGGCGACCGGCTGGCCGGTGCCGACCTCGTTGTTGGCGGCCATCACCGCCACCAGGGCGGTCCGTCCCGGCTGGAGCAGCGCGGCCAGCCGGGACAGGTCGACCCGGCCCAGACCGTCCACCGGGGCCAGGTCGACCCGGGCCCCGGCGTCGGCCTCAGCCCAGGCGGCGGCGTCCAGGACGGCGTGGTGCTCGATGGCCGAGCAGACCAGGTGCCGGTCCCGCGCCGGCCGGGCCAGCACGGCGCCCTTGACGGCCAGGTTGTCGGCCTCGGTGCCGCCGGAGGTGAAGACGACCTCGGCCGGGGCGGCGCCGACCAGGGCGGCCACCTGCTCGCGGGCCGTCTCCACCGCGGCCCGGGCCGCCCGCCCCTGGCCGTGCTGGCTGGACGGGTTGGCCGCCGGGCGCTCCAGCAGGGGCAGCATCGCCGCCAGGGCCCCCGCCCGCAGGGGAGCGCTGGCCGCATAGTCGAGGTACGGCACGACGGCTCCTAGTTGTTCCTGTCCGGCTGGCCGGGCTCCCGAGGGTTGCGGTGTCTCCGGTCCTTGTCCTTGTCCTTGTCTTTGTCCTGGTTCTCCTCGGGCGGCGGTGGCAGGATCGTGTAGGTGAGCTCCTCGGGCGGCTTCGGCCAGTCCAGGGGCTCCTGGTTGGCCATGGCCACGGCCATGAAGTCGTGCCAGACCCGGGCCGGGAAGGTGCCGCCGGCCACCCGCACCCCCTGCACGTTGTACATCGACTCCTGGCTCTTGGGGTTGCCCATCCAGACCGCCACCGCCAGCTGCGGGGTGTAGCCGACGAACCAGGCGTCGCGGTAGGCCTGGTTGGTGCCGGTCTTGCCGGCGGCGGGCCGGCCGATGTTGGCCGCCGTGCCGGTGCCGCCGTTGACGACGCCCTTGAGGATGTCGGTGACCTGCCAGGCCAGCGCGGCCGAGACCCGCCGTTCGGGCTTGGACGGCTCCTCGATCACCGGCCTGCCGCTGCGGTGGTCGATCGTCTCGAAGAAGGTCGGCTTGTGGTACTCGCCCAGGTCGGCCAGGGTGGCGTAGGCGCTGGCCATGTCGATCGGGCGGACCTCGGCCGAGCCCAGGGCCATCGACGGCACCCGCTGGTCGGGCGCGATCTTCGGGATGCCCAGCCGCTCGGCCATGTCGGCCACCTTGTCGGGGCAGAGCTTCTCCATCAGGCGGCCGTAGACGCCGTTGACCGAGCGCCGGGTGGCCTCCCGCACCGAGATCGGCCCCGACCCGCCGCCCTCGTAGTTGTCGACCGCCCACGGGCTGCCGCAGACCGTCTGGTCGAAGCCGCTCGACTCCCAGACCGAGTCGGGCGAGATGCCGGCGTCCAGCGCGGCCGCCAGCACGAAGGTCTTGAACGACGACCCTGGCTGGCGGCCGACGCCCTGGAGGGCGGAGTTGTAGGACTCCCTCTTGAAGTTGCGGCCACCGACCACCGCCCGCACGCCGCCGTCCCGTGGGTCGATGGCGATCAGGGCGATGTCCGGGCCGGTCGGGGGCCGCCAGCGGGCCACGGCCTGCTCGGCCGCCAGCTGCATGTCGAGGTCGAGGGTGGTGTGGATGCGCAGGCCGCCCTCGAACAGCCGCTGGGTCCGGCTCTCCCTGGTCCTGCCGAGCCGCTCGTCGTCCACGAGCTGGCGCTTGAGGCCGTCGATGAACCAGGGGTAGTGGCCACCGAAGTGGCGCGGCTTCTCGATCTTGAGCGGCTGCTTCCTGGCCTTGGCCGCCTTGGCCGGGGAGATCATGCCCAGCTGGGTCATCCGCTCCAGCACCGAGTCGCGCAGCTGCCTGGCCCGCTCCGGGTGCTGGCGCGGCTCGGAGCTCACCGGCTCCCTGATGACCCCGGCCAGGATGGCCGCCTGGGCCAGGCTGACCTCGGAGGCATGCTTGCCGAAGTAGCCCTTGCTGGCCGCCTCGACCCCGTAGTAGCCGGCGCCGAAGTAGACCCGGTTCAGGTACCGGTGCAGGATCTCCTGCTTGGACAGCTTCCCCTCGAGCTGGGCGGCGAGGGCCGCCTCCTTGATCTTGCGGACGATCGAGATGTCCTTCAGGTCGGGGTAGCTGTTGCGGACCAGCTGCTGGGTGATGGTGCTGCCGCCCTGGCTGACCTGGCCGGTGAGCAGGTTGCTGACCGCGGCCCGCACGATCCCCCGGTCGTCGACGCCCCGGTGCTCGTAGAAGCGGGCGTCCTCGGCGGCGATCACCGCCTGCTGGAGGATGGGCGAGATCTTGGACAGCGGGATCACGATGCGGTCCTGCTCGTCCTTGAGGACCTCGATCAGTCGGCCCTGGCGGTCGTAGACCTGGGTCCGCTCGGGCTGGCGGAGCTGGCGCAGCTCGTCCAGCTCGGGGAGGCCGGCTCCGGCGCCCTTGACCGAGTCGGCGACCAGGATGCCCGCCGGGACCGCGGTCGCGGTGGCCATCAGCAGGGTGAGGGCGAGGGCGACCACCACCGGGCGGGCGAACGGCAGCCAGCCGCGCCGGCGCCGGTTGGGCGGCGCGGCCAGGGCGGTCACGGCCGGGGCGAGCCACGCCGCCACGGCCCGGAACGGGCGGGCGAGCACGGCCAGCCCGCCGGCCAGACGCGCGGCCACGGGGCCGCGGCCATGCCCGTGCCGGCCGCCGGCCCGGGCCCGCCGGCCTGCCGCCGGCCGCGGCGTCTCCGCGACCCGCTCCTCCATGCTGGAGGGCAGCCACCAGGCCTCGATCGGGTCGCCCGGGTCGAGGAGCAGCCGGCCCCCGCCCGGTCCGTCCGGGTGCCCGTTGCGAGCGCCGTCGGGCTCCCGGATCACCGCCGTCGGGAGGTCGGCCGGCGCCCCGCCGGGCGGCGCGGCCGGCCCAGCCGTGGACACCCCGGCGGGAGGCGCCCCGGCCGCCCCACCGGGAGGCCCGGCCAGCCCGGCCGGAGGCGCGGAGGCGCGCGAGCCCTTGCGGCGGGCGCGGCCGCGCTCGGCCAGGGCGTCGATCCGCGAGGCCAGCCCGCCGGCGGCGCCGGCGAGCCCGCTCCCGGCGCCGCGGACGCCGCGCCCGGCCGCCGCCGACCCGGCCCGCAGGCCCTCCCGGGTCGCCGCCGATCCGGCGCGGAGGCCTTCGCGGGTGGCGCTCGACCCGGCGCGGAGGCCTTCGCGGGTGGCGCTCGACCCGGCGCGGACGTGCCGGCCGGCGGTGGCCGAGCCGTGGCCCAGGCGGCGCCGCCCGGCCACGGCCACCGAGACCAGCCAGGCGACCAGCATGCCCCACCCGCTGCGGATGCCGTGCCCGGCCCAGCCGATCACGTCGGCCACGGCCTCGGAGGCCAGCCGCGCGGCCAGCCGGGCGGCGTCTCCGGCCTGGCGCCAGTTGGCCGAGGCGGCCGCCCTGGCCGCGGCCGCGGCCCGCTGGGCCTCGGCCGCCCGCTCCCGCGCCGCCGCCACCACCGGGTCCTGGAGGTCGCCCAGGCCGGTGGCCCAGGCGCCCAGCCGCCCGTCGGCCGCCCGCAGCCGGATCCTGGCCGCCAGGCGGGGCAGGAAGTGGACCACGATCAGCAGCAGGCGCCTCAGCTCGGCGGCCAGGTCGCGGTGCCGCCCGGCCGAGCGGCTGGCCCGCGAGGCGACCCTGGTCTGGGCGGGCGGCGCCTGGGCCTCGGCCACCGGCCCCGCGCCCGGGGGCTGCGCCCCCGACCCGCCGTCCAGGCTCGGCCCGGCGCCGGGGGCCGGCCGGGGGTCGGGGCGGGGTGGGGCGTCGGTCGAGGCCAGGCGGAGCTGGGCCGCCCGGTGGGCGGCCAGGGGGCTGGCCAGCAGCGGCGGGGCCGGCCGGCCAGCCAGGTGGTCGGCGACCGCCCGCCCGAGCGCGACCCGGGCCTGGCGCTGGGCCCGGCGCCGGCGCGGCTCGGTGGCCAGCAGCCCCAGGGCCCGGCCGGTCGCGCGCAGGCTGGCCCGCGCGGCCGCCGGGGCCGTGGGCCGCTCGGCCCGCCGCCCGGGGCGGGCCGGCTCCTGGGGTGGCAGGCGGCTGCTCATCAGCCCTTCCGCTTGACGACCTCGTCGGTGAGCCGCGGGATGACCTTGAACAGGTCGCCCACGACCCCGAAGTCGGAGATGGCGAAGATCGGCGCGTCGGCGTCCTTGTTCACGGCGACGATCGTCTTGGACGTCTGCATGCCGGCCCGGTGCTGGATCGCCCCCGAGATGCCCACGGCCACGTACAGCTGCGGCGAGACGGTCTTGCCGGTCTGCCCGACCTGGTGCTGGTGAGGGTACCAGCCGGCGTCGACCGCCGCCCGGCTGGCCCCGACCGCCGCCCCGAGGGCGTCGGCCAGCGCCTCGACCAGGGCGAAGTTCGACGGGTCCTGGAGGCCGCGGCCGCCCGACACGACGATCTCGGCCTCGGCCACGTCGGGGCGGCCGCCCTGCTCCTGGACGACGTGGTCGGTCACCCTGATGCGGTCCTCGGCCCCGGCGCCAAGCTCCAGGTCGGCCACCTCGGGCTCGGCCGGGGCCTCCTGGACGGGGAAGGAGTTGGGCTTGACGGCCAGCACCGGGGTGCCGGTGCGGACCCTGGCCCGGACGGTGGTGGCCCCGCCGAACACGGTCTGGGTGGCGACCAGGTCGCCGTCGAGGTCGACGACGTCGGCCAGCATCCCCCAGCCCTTGCGGGCGGCCAGCCTGGCCCCGGCGTCCTTGCCAAGCGGGGTGGCCGCGACCAGGACCGCGGCCGGCTCGGCCTGGTCGCTGGCCGCCTCCAGGGCGGCGGTGAGCGTCCCGGCCAGCCGGCTGTCGCCCCCGGCGGCGTAGATCGCGCCGGCGCCGTACCGGGCCAGGCCCTCGCGGGCCTGCTCCAGCCCCTGGCCGACGAACAGGGCCACCGGCTCACCGAGGTCGCGCGCCTTGGTCAGCATCTCGTAGGTCACCTTCCTGGTGACGCCGTCCTCATGCTCGACCAGAACGAGTACTCGCGGCATCGCGTTACCCCCCGTCTCAGATGAACTTGTGACCGGCCAGGAACTCGGCCAGCTCGACCGCGGCGCTGCCGTCCCCCGGGTCCTTGACCTGCTGGCCCGCCTGCCGTGGGGGGCGGGGGGCGAAGTCGACGACCTCGGTGGTGGCGCCGGCGGCGCCGACCTCACCCTGGTCGATACCCAGGTCGGCCAGGGTGTAGTCGGTCACCGGCTTGGACTTGGCGGCCATGATGCCCTTGAACGACGGGTAGCGGGGCTCGTTGATGCCCTTG
>Ga0307296_10000591_pt1 | contig 17447 bp, 17 predicted proteins | sample ER_DNA_153_FD_194467 | JGI IMG/M metagenome (GOLD analysis project Ga0307296, IMG submission 194467) | Bulk soil microbial communities from the East River watershed near Crested Butte, Colorado, United States - ER_DNA_153 | ecosystem: Environmental > Terrestrial > Soil > Floodplain | place... | reverse complement strand
CCATGCGCGTCTTGCGATTGCGGATCTTGAAGGTGCCGAATCCCCTGACCTCGATATTCTCCTGGGTCTGGAGCGACTCCTTGATCGCCTCTAGAAAAGCATCCACTACGCGAGCGCAATCCTTCTTCGATATCATCGGCCCGGCAGTGCGTGAAATCTGGGCCGTGACACGCTCGACGAGGTCGGCTTTGGTCATGTGAAAAACTCCGAATGGAGGCGCGCTAGGTAGCGTAAGTGCTTTGAAGTTATGGCTTTACTGACAATTGTCAAGCGAGCCTCAAGCTACCTTACTGCGCCTCTCAGTGCACCCAGGAACTCCTGAAACAAAGGACGCGCGTCGTGTGGGCCGGGCGCCGCCTCAGGGTGATACTGCACTCCGAAGACCGGGAGGTCCCGGTGCCGGAGGCCCTCGATCGTCCCGTCATTCAGGTTGATGTGGGTGACTTCCAGCTCGCTCGCCCCCTTCACCGATCGCTCATCACCTTCCACCGCGAAGCCATGATTCTGGGAGGTGATCAGCACTCGGCCGGTCTCGACCTCCTTTACCGGATGATTTCCGCCTCGGTGGCCGTACGGCATCTTGGCGGTCGACCCACCAAAGGTGAGTCCGAGAAGCTGGTGGCCGAGGCAGATCCCGAAGGTGGGAATGCCACGCGTGGTGAGTGCGCGAATTATCTCTGGCGCATACGCGACGGCGTCCGGATCGCCGGGACCGTTTGACAGAAAGATTCCGTCGGGGTCCTCGGCAAAGACGGCTTCTGCCGATGTGTCAGCGGGCACCACCGTCACCCGGCAGTCGTTCTCCCCAAAGAGCCGCAGGATATTGCGTTTGATTCCGTAGTCGTAGGCAACGATATGGTGGCGCGCTTGCGGATCGCCCCAGGTATACCGCTCGCGGGTAGTCACGCGCGAGGCGAGATCGAGGCCGACCATCGAAGGACAAGCTTCCAGCGCTGCGCGGCTCGCGTCGTCCGCCTCTTCGCCGGCGCCGATCACTCCCCGCATGACTCCAACCGATCTCAAGTGCCGCGTGAGCCGTCTCGTATCAACATCTTGAATTACGGGCACTTGCGCTGCGGCTAGCCAACCAACTAGTCCGCCCGTCGCGCGCCAGTTCGAGTAGCTTCCCGAAAGTTCTCTCACCACGACGCCGGCCACTTGTGGCGCGCTGGACTCGGGGTCCTCGGAGTTGACGCCGTAATTGCCGATCTGTGGTGCTGTCATGACCACGATCTGGCCGCGGTACGACGGATCGGTAAAAACCTCCTGATACCCGGTCATGTTGGTCGTGAAGACGACCTCGGCAACGGCCGGCAGGAGTGCACCGGATCCGGAGCTCGGCAACCGCCCACGAAAAAGGGTTCCGTCCTCTAGGAGGAGGAACCCTGGCTCAGTGGTTCGAGTCTCGGTCGCCAACTTACCGCTTCGGAGTCGTCGCTGGAGGTTTGGTCGCCGGCGCCCCAGTCGGTGCGGTTGTCGTCGGGGCTGCTTCGAGAGGAACCGCGGGCGCCGATGTTGGCGGGGGCGCAACGTTCGCTGGCTGCTGGGTGCCAAGGCCTTTCTCGAGCACCGAGCGAGGCGCTGAAGTGTGCGTCGACATGATCTGAAGAATGAAGCAGAGGCCGAGGAAGATTCCGCCACCCCACCAGCTCACGGTGGTGAGGAGGTTGCCCGCCTGCCGGATTCCGATCAGTGCGTCAGGAGAAGAGCTGGCTCCGCCAAAGCTTGCAGCGAGCCCGCCACCCTTGCCGCTCTGGAGGAGAATGCCGAGGATCAGCACAAAGCAATCGATGACGAGCAGTACGAGCAGAAAGTTGTAAAGCATTGATAGAATTAGAGTTCAGCGTAGCCTCTTAATATCGACGGACGAGAGAAACCAGTCAAGTCTGGGCGATCGCTAGCCACGATGAAGGCTCCACGCTCGCGCCTCCAACCAGGAGCCCGTCCACCTCCGGAGCGGCGAGCAGTCCGGCGGCGTTGGATGGGCTGACGCTGCCCCCGTAAAGAATCGGAATCTCGTCGGCACGCGTCCCGATCATCTGGCGCAGCTCCGAGCGGAGCACGGTGTGTATCGCCGACGCATCCCCGGCAGAAGCAGTGAGACCTGTGCCAATCGCCCAGACTGGCTCGTAGGCAAGAATGAAATCGGCCGAAATCAGATTCTGCGTTTGCGACACGCCCTCTCGCAGCTGATGCGTCACGACGCGCTCCGTTTCGCCCGCCTCTCGCTGCTGGATCGTCTCGCCCACGCAGAGCATGAAGGTCAACCCTGCGCGCGACGCTGCGCAGCATTTCTTCGCGCATTGCGCGTCCGTCTCGCCGAATACGTGGCGCCGCTCGGAGTGCCCGACCAGCACCACCTCCGCGCCGGCATCCTTCGCCATTGTCGCGGAAATCTCACCGGTAAAAGCTCCCTTCTCCGCCCAGTGAATGTTCTGGACTCCAGTGAGCACGTCTTTCCGATTGGCCGAGGAATTAGCGACGGTTGTCAGTGCGACAGCCGACGGAAAGATGATCACCGTCCGATCGCTGCGCGGAGAATAGCCGGCGAGAAACGTATCCATGAACGCCTTCGCCGCAGTCGGGCCGTTGTTCATCTTCCAGTTGGCCGCGAGGACCGGACGCTTCACTAGCCTGCCTCGTCGAGTACTTCCACTCCGGGGAGCTTTTTCCCTTCCAGGAACTCGAGCGACGCGCCGCCGCCGGTCGAGACGTGACTCATTTTTTTCTCGAGACCTGCCTCGCTCACCGCGGCAGCGGAATCACCGCCGCCGACGATGGTGGTAGCGCCCTTCTCTGTGGCCTTCGACATAGCCTCGGCGATCGCACGAGTGCCGGCGTCGAATGGGGGAGTCTCGAAGACACCCATCGGACCATTCCAGATGGTTGTCTTTGCGGTAGCGATGGCTCGCGAGTACGACGCAATCGTTTGCGGACCGATGTCGAACATCGCCTGGTCCTTCGGAATTGCGTTGCGCGAAACAGCCTTGGCCTCGCCCGCGCGATCGAGCGAAGGAGCAACCATCGCGTCGTGTGGCAACGTGATTCTGGTGCCCGCGCGATCCATGAGATCCTTCGCCATTTCGACGCGGTCCTCCTCGACTAGTGACTTGCCTGTCTCCAGGCCCATCGCTCTGTAGAACGTGCAAGCCATCGCTCCGCCGATCAGCAGGCCGTCGACCTTGGGCAGCAGCTGCTGGATGACATCGATCTTGCCCGAGATTTTCGCGCCGCCGAGTATGGCGATGAATGGCCGCTTCGGATTGCTGAGTGCACCACCGAGGTAGTCGAGCTCGGTCTGCATGAGGAGACCTGCCACGGCGGGACGGAGATGCTCGGCCACTCCCACGGTGGACGCGTGCGCGCGGTGCGCCGCGCCGAATGCGTCGTTGACGAAGAAATCGCCCAGCCCGGCGAGCGCGCGCGAGAGCCGGGGGTCGTTCTTTTCCTCGCCGCCGAGGAAGCGCGTGTTCTCGAGCAGCAACAGTTCGCCTTCCTTGCAGGTCTGACTCGCCTTCAGCGCCTCGTCCGAATCGGTCGACTCGACGAAAATGACCTTGCACCCAGTGAGCTCGCCCAGTCGTGTCGACACAGGTTGAAGGGAGTACTTCGGCTCCGGCTTGCCCTTGGGGCGGCCCAGGTGCGAGAGGATCACGGGACGCGCGCCGCGCTCGAGGAGCAGCTCGATCGTCGGCAGCGCCGCGCGGATTCTGGTATCGTCCGTTATCCGCCCGTCTTCATCGAGCGGCACGTTGAAATCGACGCGGACGAGGGCGCGTTTGCCCCGCATCTGCGCATCGCTGAGATCGCGGACGGTTTTCTTTCGCATGGCGCGTCTCGTCCTAGAGGCGTGACCCCATGAAGCGCAGCATGTCGACGCAGCGCGACGCGTATCCCCACTCGTTGTCGTACCAGCCCTGAGCCGTGACGAGGGTGCCGTCGATGACGTTGGTCACCAGGGAATCGAGGATACATGACGCCGGGTCGCCTATGAAGTCGCTCGACACCAGCTCCTCCTCACTGTAGCGGATGATTCCCTGGAGCGGTCCCTCGGCGGCCGCTTTCCTGAACGCGGCGTTCACCGATTCCTTGGTTGCACCTGTCTTCTCGATTTCCACCGTCAGTATCGTGTAGGACACGTCGGGCGTCGGAACTCTGATCGAGCTTCCGTCGATCTTGCCTTTCACCTCGGGAATCACCAGCGACGTAGCCTTGGCCGCGCCGGTAGTTGTGGGGATCATCGACAACGCCGCAGCTCGCGCGCGGCGCAGGTCCTTGTGAGGCAGATCGAGGATCTGCTGGTCGTTGGTGTAGCTGTGAATCGTCACCATCGACGCGTGCTTGAAGCCAAACGTGTCGCGAATGACCTTGACCATCGGCACGAGACAGTTGGTGGTGCAGGACGCATTGGAGACGATGGTGTGTTTCGCGGAATCGTACTTGTCGCTGTTGACGCCCATGACGATGGTGATGTCCTCGCCCTTCGCCGGTGCTGAGATCAGTACCTTCTTAGCGCCGACATCGATGTGCTTGCGAGCCGCGCTTGCATCGGTGAAGCGGCCAGTCGACTCGAGCACGATGTCGACGCCGAGGTCTTTCCATGGGAGCGCAGCCGGATCCTTCTGGGCGAGGACCTTTATCTCGTCGCCATCGATGATGATTGAATCCTTGCCCGCCTCGACATCTCCCTGATAGGTGCGGTGCACCGAGTCGTACTTGAAGAGGTGCGCCAGGGTTTTGGTGTCGGTGAGATCGTTGACCGCGACGAAGTCGAGGTCGGCGACGCCCTGAATCATGGCGGCGCGAACTACCTGTCGTCCGATTCTGCCGAAACCATTGATGCCTATCCTCGTCGCCATTCCGTTAGCTCCATTCGGTTAAAGCCGGTCGCCGCTCGCATGGGCCCGGCCAAAAGTCACGTAACTGATTATTCGCGCGCCAGCATCGTACAGCACCTTCGCGCACTCGTTCAAAGTCGCCGCGGTCGTCACGACGTCGTCGACGATGATCACGTGTGCCCCCGCGAGCGCCTCGAGCTTCCGGGCGCCGATTTGAAACGAGCCTGCAACGTTGCCCCGTCGCTGTTCCGGTGTCAACTGCGTTTGCGACCGGGTTTCGCGCGAGCGAACGACCAGGTTCTCCCATATGGGAACGCGCCATCGCTCCGACAGTCCAGCAGCAATCAGCGCACTCTGATTATAGCCACGCTCTCGTTTTCTCGCTGATGCCAGCGGAATTGGTACGAGACCGGCGCGCTCTTCGACCACATCACGCGGCCACGAGAGTCGACTCATGCGCTCGACCATTTGGTCCGCGACCCTCGACCAACCTGCGTACTTGAGAGCGTGGACGATGCTGGATGCCGGCTCGACGGGCATCCAGCAATAGGATCGAACTGCCCGCACGAACGGAGGAAGCAGAGTGCACCAGGCGCACGGACCCGACGTGAGCGGGTGCCCACACCGTTCGCACTGCGGCGACGGTAGCCGGGCAACCCGCGCCCAGCAAAGCCCGCACACGACTCCGGGTTCGGTGTGAGACAGCAGCTGTTCGCACGAGACGCAGGCACGCGGCAACAGGAGATCGAGCGCACCCGACAGCGCGCCGCGAATCGAGCCTGGTGCGCCTGGCGGCGCTACAGCAGCGACTGTCGCATCGCCTCCCGATCCGGCTGGATTCCGAACCATCGCTGAAACGACAACGCCCCCTGCTCGAGCAGCATCGTGAGTCCATCTGCTGCCGGGTTGCCCTTCTCCCGCGCCGCCTTCACCCACGCCGTGCCTCCTCGTCTGTACACCAGGTCCATGACCGCAGCCGACCGCGCGATCTTCGAAGGTTCTATTGGCAATCCGTCATCCTGCTGGCCAATCGGAGTAGCATTGACGATCAATGTCGCGCCATCGACGGCGCGTTTCGCGCTCTTTTGGATTCGCGCGACATCGGGAAAACGTCGAACGAGTCCCTCCGCCCTCGCGGCATTTCTGGCGACGATAGAAACAGTTACCCCGCTCCACGCCTCGATCGCTGCGAGAACGGCAGCCGCGGCGCCCCCTGCGCCAAACAGCGCGACACGGGCATCCGAGGGCTCGCCTCCGAGTAGGGCCCGGGCGGCGGCGTCGAAGCCACCGACATCGGTGTTGTCGCCGTGGAGTCGCCCCGACTCGAACCAGAAAGTGTTCACGGCACCCACGCGCGCCGCGAGATCGGTCAGCTCGTCACAGCGGTCGTGGACCGCGACCTTGTGGGGAATGGTCACGTTGCCCGCAGCCGACAATTTCCTGAGGTCCCGCAGCAACGGACGCAGCTCCTTCTCGCGGACCTCAAGCGCCTCGTATTCGAGCGGAATCCCGGCCGCGCGCAGAGCGGCATTCTGAAATATCGGGGAGAGCGAATGGCTGACGGGATTGCCGAGCAGGACGAGCCGCCCCGGGTGTTCTTTCACGGATCTCCTTTCAGCCAGAGAGTCTGTCAAAGAGCTTCTCCAACTCCCACTCCAGCAGATCCGCGGTGTGGCGATAGGTCTCCAGGTCGCCACCGTATGGATCGGTTATCCCCTGGTTGGCGGTGCCGGATGCGTACTCGTCGATCACATGCGCCTTCCCTCGACCTCCCATCTGCTTCACGGGGTCGAGATGACCAGGCGTCATGACGAAAATGAGATCGGCCTCGGAGACGATGGCGGGTGTGAGCTTTCTCGCTCGATGACCAGTGAGGTCGATATCCCGTTCCATTCCAACGAGCAATGCCTCGTCCGTCGCCGGCGCGTTGTCCCAGGCATTGGTCCCAGCGCTGGAAACGTTGAGATCCATGATGCCGCGGCGCGCGGCGATCTTGCGAGCAAGCGCTTCCGCGAGCGCGCTCCGACACGTGTTGCCGCTACAAACAAAGAGGAGATTCATCTCTCAAGCATCGCCAACGAGGTCCAGCACACTTTCCCTCAACGTGGCGGCGGAAATCGCGCCCGGTCGAATCACTCTGGGCAGTCGACCCGTGCAGTCCACAACGGTCGACGGCTGCGAATCTTTCAGGCGACCCCCGTCGAGCACGAGCAGCGTGCCGCGTGCGATTGCCTCGCCCCATTGCGCTACGATCTGATCGGCACCGGCCGCGGGAGGAACGCCTGGTCTGTTCGCGCTCGTTGACGTGATGGGATCTCCGTGCGCGCGAATGAGGCGTGCAAGCGAACGCTGGGGAGTCCAGCGCACCGCCACTCCTCCTTCAGGACCGCGTAGTCTATCGGGCACACGCTTCTCACCGCCGGGAAGAACGAGTGTCAGAGGTCCCGGCCAGAAGCGCGCCGCCAATGTTGAGGCATACCCCGTCAGATGAAGTCCGAGGCGCGTGATCATCTCGCTCGCGGCGACGAGTAGCAGAAATGGCTTCCCAGGCACCCGGCTCTTGAGATTCACGAGCTGCTCGACCGAGCGTTCGTCTACTGCGCCACCGAAACCGTAGACCGTCTCCGTCGGGTAAGCCAGAACTTTTCCAGCGGCGAGATGGGCGAGCGCTTCGTGGATGGCCACCTCCACTTCCTCGGCCGACCAGAACGGAACGACCATCGACTGCGATTTCATTCGCGGAAGATACTCAGCGCCTCCGCCAACGAGAAATCGATTTCCTCGGTGATTTTGACCGCGCGCTCGCTGCCGCGCACGACCACTACCGGCAGCCCGATCTGCTCGCACAAGGCGGCGTCGTCCGTCGCAATTCGATCGGCTTCGCGCGCCTCGCGGTGAGCGCGCTCGATGGCCTTTCGCGGAAAAGCCTGCGGGGTTTGCGCGCGCCACAACCCGAAGCGGTCGACGGTGACGACGACCTTGCCCGAAGAATCAACGCGCTTGAGCGTATCGGTAACTGGAAGCGCAGCGACGGCTCCGTTCCCTTTGCGCGCCTCCTCGATGACGCGCCCTATCGTCTCGCTCGACACGAGCGGGCGCGCCGCGTCGTGGATCACAACGATCTCGCATTCGTTCGGGAGATCCTCGAGTCCGTTGGCCACGGACTCGCTCCGATGCCGGCCGCCAACAGAAAGCAGCAGACGATCGGCATCGCTCTGAAAAATCCAGGGCGGTGGATCGCCAAGGTGCTCGCGTGGCAACACGCAGACGACCATCGCGACGTCACCACGGGCTTGAAAGGTCTGGATGCTGTGGAGGAGCATGGGCTTTCCCGCGACCCAGCGGAACTGCTTCAGCTCTTTTGATCCGGTGCGCGAGCCGCTTCCCGCGGCGACTATGACGACGCCTACGTCGCGCTTCATCTACGCGAAGAACGGTTGACGGCGGCCGGTCTTCAGTTGCGCGGACAAGGATTGATTGCGGTCGCGCTTCATGTTCTACGCGTGGAACAGCTGTCGGAAAAGATCGTTGATCGTTCGCACGCCGACGATCTCGAGACCTCTCGGACCGCGCTTGGGTATTCCCCTCTCCGCCATGTACGCGGTTGTCATTCCCATCTTCGCCGCCTCGCCGAGCCGACGCTCCGCCTGTGAGACCGGCCGAATCTCTCCACCGAGCCCTACCTCGCCGAGAAAGATCGAGGAGTTGGCGACTGGCCGGTCGTACACACTCGATGCGAGCGCGCTCGCGACGGCAAGATCGCCTGCCGGCTCCTGCATCCGGACTCCTCCAACGACGTTGAGGAAGACATCGAGCTGTGAGAAAGATAGGCCGGCCCGCTTGTCGAGCACAGCCAGCAGGAGCGCGAGCCGCCGTCCATCGTAGCCGGTGCTCACGCGTTGCGGAGTTCCGTAGCCCGCCTTCGCCGCGAGACCCTGGACCTCGATGAGCACGGGACGTGATCCTTCCAGCAGCGCAGTCACTGCGCTTCCGGAGGAATCATTGAGCCGGTCGCCGAGGAAGAGCTCGGACGGATTCTCGACCGCGATGAGTCCTTCTTCCGTCATGCGGAACACGCCGATCTCGTCGACGCTGCCGAATCTGTTCTTGGTAGCGCGAAGGATCCGGTGCTCGAGCATTCCTTCGCCCTCGAAGTAGAGCACGGTATCGACGATATGCTCGAGTGTCTTTGGTCCTGCGATGCCACCACCTTTGGTGACATGTCCAACGGCAAACACCGTCGTCTCTGTTTCCTTGGCGAATCGCATCAGTCGTGCGGCACACTCTCTCACTTGCCCGACGTTGCCGGGAGCGCCCTCGAGGTCGCTCGTGAAAACTGTCTGGATCGAGTCGACGACAATCGCGTCGAGCTGCTGAGAGCCCGCGGTAGCCAGGATCGTCTCCAGCAGCGTCTCGTTGAGCAGAGAAACATCTTCGGCCGAGCCGTGCAGTCGCTCGGCGCGCAGCTTCACCTGGAGTGCTGACTCCTCCCCCGAGACGTAAAGCGTCGAATGCCCGAGCTCCTGCAGTTTCCCCGCGACCTGAAGGAGCAGAGTGGATTTCCCAATGCCGGGCTCGCCTCCAACGAGAACCATCGAGCCCGGCACTATTCCGCCCCCTAACACGAAATCGAATTCCTTGATTCCCGTCTTGAGGCGCCGCCCTTGCGAGCTCTTCACATCACGGAGTCGAGGAGTCGGAGCCACGCTTCCGCCTTCCGACATCGACTTCTGACCTGCCACCCGACGCCCCGACGCCGTGGCCGAAGCCCGCGATGTCGCCATCTCCTCGACGAGCGAGTTCCATTCGTTGCACACGTCGCACCGCCCAGCCCACTTCGGGTGGTCAGCGCCGCAGTTGGTGCAGCGATAAACCGTTTTTGCTTTCGGGCTCACTAAGTGGCTAAGCGGGGCGAGAGATTCTCGAAGCGGGTGTAGGTCTTGTTGAAGTAGAGATTCACGAAGCCGGTCGGCCCGTTGCGCTGTTTGCCGACGATGATCTCCGCGCGTCCCTCGAGCGAGTTGCCATCCTTGTCGGTGGGACCGTCGTACACTTCCTGCCGGTAGATGAACATGACCAGATCGGCGTCCTGCTCGATCGCGCCCGATTCGCGGAGGTCGGACAGCTGCGGACGCTTGTTCTCGCCGGTGCGCTGCTCCGGGGCGCGCGACAGCTGGGAGAGAGCGACCACTGGAACGCGCAGCTCGCGCGAGAGCGCCTTGAGAGAGCGCGAGATGTAGCTGATCTCCTGCTGCCTGCTCTCGGTGTTCGTGGGTCCCTGCATCAGCTGCAGATAGTCGATGACGACCATGCCGATGTTGTTCTCCATCTTGAGACGCCGAGCTTTGGAGCGCATCTCGAGCAACGTCATGCTAGGCGTGTCATCGATCCAGATGGGAGCGTGGCTCAGGATGCCCGCTGCGCGGCCGAGCCGAACGAACTCTTCGTCGTGAAGCTTCCCTTTGCGCAAGCGCTGGGCATCGACGCGCCCCTCCGACGTGAGCAGACGCTGAACCAGCTGCTCCTTGCTCATCTCGAGCGAGAAGAATGCGACCGGCACGTTGTTGTCGAGCGCGGCGTTCTGCGCGATGTTGAGGACAAATGCGGTTTTTCCCATGGAGGGACGCCCGGCGACGATGATGAGATCCGACGGTTGGAAACCTGCCGTCAGCTCGTCGAGGTCCTTGAATCCGCTCGCCACGCCCGTAATCGATCCGCTGCCACGTTGAATCTCTTCGATTCGTTCCATGGTGGGCCACAGGAGCTCCTTGATCCTCATGAAGCCCTCAGAGCCGCGGCTCTGATTCACCTCGAAGATCTTGTGCTCGGCCTCGTCAAGCAGCTCCGTGGCGGGAGCGGCGGACTCGAAGGCTTCGGCCACGATTGCCGTCGACACCTCGATCAAGCGGCGTCGGAGCGCTTTCTCGCGGACGATCTTGGCGTGGTACTCGATGTTTGCCGCGGTGGGAACCGCATCCACCAGGAACCCGATGTAGTCCTTGCCGCCACTCGACTCGAGGGAGCCGGAACGCGACAGCTCCTCGGAGAGCGTGAGTGGATCTACGACATCGCCACGCTCCGATAGAGAGACCATCGCGCGGAAGATCCGCCGATGGCCCTCGCGATAGAACATCGTGTCGTCGAGGAACTCGGTGGCGCGGAGGATCGCGTCCGGGTCCATGAGCATCGCCGAGAGGACCGCCTGCTCTGCATCTTCCGAGTAAGGCGGGCGGCGATCTCTATACGGATCGCGAGCTTGCGGGGCTATCGAGAATTCTACGGGCGAGCTTGACATCTTGCCAAGTGGGGCGTTTCCAGGCCGGATTGCGTAGCAGCGCGGCGGGGTGATAGGTGACGATCAGCGGTATGCCATGATACCGATGGACGAGCCCACGAAGTTGTCCCAATGGGGTCTTCGTTTGCAATAGGGTTTGTGCGGCAAAAGTTCCGAAAGCCACGATTACTTTCGGTTTGATGAGCTCGAGCTGCCTGACCAGGTAGGGACTGCACGCTTCAACCTCTTCCGGAAGCGGATTCCGATTTCCCGGAGGGCGGTGCTTGAGAACGTTGCAGATGAATACCTGTTCTCTCGTCAAATCGATCGCCGCCAGAATTTTGGTGAGCAGCTGTCCAGCCTGCCCAACAAACGGGCGGCCAGTCTCATCCTCCTTCGCTCCGGGAGCTTCGCCGACGCAGACCAGATCCGCCTTCGGATCGCCTTCTCCCGGAACAGCTTTCGTGGCAGTGGCGTAGAGCGGGCAGCGCGTGCACTTTCGAACCTTTTCCGCGATCTCTCCCAGGGACCCAAGCTTGTCGATCGCGCTCGGTATCAGCTCCGCTTCGGTTGTGCCTACGACGATTCCTTTCTTGAATGGCATGTCGTCCGCGATGATTTCCGTTGGCGGTAATGACTCGATTGGAACTTCCACGAAAGTCTCGGAAGCCGGAGTGGGGGCGTCAACATTCACGCCAGCATCGCGCAGCGACGCACGCCAGTCCTGCGCAGCCGTCGGCGCAATCTCACGAATGCTCCGCCGCGCCTGCGGCGCAGAGGACGATTTTCCCGCCGCTCCAAGCAGGCGCATGACATCCTCGACGTGCAGCCCGTCGAGCACGAGCTCCGACTCACCGAGCTCGCGCCGCTGCTCCAGATAGCGCCGGAGCAGTCCCTTAGCGTCCATTCAACTCTGCTTCGACGCGATCGAGCAGGATCTCCGCCAGATCTGTCTTGGACATCAGATCGAGCTTGTCCTCCTTTCCGTTGCGGCCGATGACCGTGACGCGATTCGTATCGACGCCGAAACCGGCGCCCGGCTCCGTTGCGTCGTTCAGCACCACGAGGTCCAGGTCCTTCGTCTTGAGCTTCTCGCGCGCATTCCTGATTCCATCCGTGGTCTCGAGTGCAAAGCCGACGATCAGGCTTTTTTTCTTCCGTTTCGAGATCGTCGACTTGAGAATGTCCTCCGTCTGCTCCAGCTCGATCTTCGGAGCCGCTTTACCGCGAAGCTTCTTGATCTTCTGCTGCGCTTCCTTCGCGGGACGAAAATCGGCGGGCGCCGCGGCCATTATCAGAACATCGGCCGTGGGAAGAATGTCCGCAACCGAGTGCGACATCGCTTGCACCGTCTCCACTTGCATCGTCCGGATCTCGGACGGAAGCGGAATATCGACGTGGCCTGCTATCAGCGTAACATCAGCGCCACGGCGCCAGGCGGCACGAGCAATCGCGATACCCATCTTTCCGCTGCTGTGATTGGAGATGAATCGCACCGGATCAATCGGCTCCCGGGTCGCTCCCGCGGTAACAACAATCTTCTTGCCGGCGAGAATCGAATCTCCCTCGAGAATCCGTCCGATGTGGCTCATGATTTCTTCGGGCTCGGGCATGCGACCGGGTCCGCTTCCCTCGCCCACGGCCAATGGGCCGTCGGCCGGCTCCAGAACTTCGTACCCCAGCGATCGCGCCTGCGCGACGTTCCTCTTCGTTTGCGCGTGGGACCACATCCGATCGTTCATCGCCGGGACCAGAAGGACCTTCGACTGAGCGGCGAGCAGACAGGCCGTCAACAGGTCATCCGCCAGGCCGTGTGCCGCCCGGCCGACAAAATCGGCGGTCGCTGGCGCGACTACAATGACCTTTGCCTCCCGGGCGAGGCGAATGTGATCGAGTGCGTGGCCAGGACCGAATATCTCGGTGTGCACCGGGCGTCCGGTCACCGCCTCGAACGTTATGGCTCCCACGAACTCGCGCGCGGCACGAGTCATCACCACATCGACTTCAGCGCCGGCCTGTGTAAGCAAACGCGCCAGCCACACTGACTTGTAGCTGGCGATGCCCCCGGTTACACCGAGGAGTATGCGGCTGCCTGAAAAAGGGCGCGCGGTAACTACTCCGTGCGGCGGCGCGGAACGACGCGGTACGACACTTCGCCCTCGGTCAGCTCCTCGAGTGCGCGGGTCGTGAGCTTCTTCTCGCCCGGCGCTGACCGGTCGCGCGGGAACTCGTTGAGGACGCGCGCGTATTTGGCGGCGACCAGAACTCCCAGATACTTGTTGGTCGCGTGCTTCGCGACTTCGGTCGGAATGAAAACCTGCATTTACTTCCTCGCTGAATAATGATCGATGGCGCGTTGAATCCCGGTCATCAGGTCTCTGACACGCGCATCGAGTGCTCCGTCGCGGGAGCGCTTCAATACTTCTGCTTCAATGATGTTGGAGATCGCCGCGACGGCCGAATCCACTTCGTCGTTGACCACGACGTACTGGTACAAATCTATCGCCTTTAGCTCGTCTATGGCACTTCTGAATCGACGAATGAGTGATTTGGGGTCTTCCGTGCCCCGCGCCTCGAGGCGGTCGATCAGAGCCTTTGCCGAGGGCGGAAGGATGAAAATCAGTACCGAGTCGGGAAAAGCGGCCGCGAACTGCCGGGAGCCCTGGACGTCGATGTCCATGATCACGTGCTTCCCTGACGAAAGCACCCGCTCCACCTCAGCCCGCAGAGTTCCGTACAGGTGGCCGTGGACCTCGGCCGACTCGGCGAACTTCCCCGCCTTCTGGCCGCTCTTGAATTCCTTCGCCGAGAGAAAATGGTAGTCGCGCCCGTTCACCTCGCCTTCGCGGGGAGGCCGCGTGGTGCACGACACCGAGTACCCGACATCTCGTCTCATCACCAGGAGCTTGTGGGCGATGGTCGTCTTTCCCCCGCCGGAGGGTGAAGAAAGGATGATCGGGAACGCCATTACTCGAGGTTCTCTACCTGTTCGCGGATTCGCTCAAGCTCTTCCTTCGTCGCGATCACATCCTCCAGGATCGGCGCGTCATTGGCTTTGCTGCCAACCGTGTTCGCTTCGCGGACCATTTCCTGGAGAATGAATCCGAGGCGCTTCCCCACCGGCTCGCTGGTATTGGCGCGAACAGTGTCCCGAAATGCGCTCAGGTGCGACCGAAAACGATCGAGCTCCTCGGCGATATCGAGCTTGTCGGCAAGAATGGCGACCTCCTGAGCGATGCGTTGCGGGTCGGCGCCCGCTCCGCCGATGAGCTCGCCGACCGTGCGCTTGATGCGCTCGTGCTGTTCCTTGAGGCGAATCGGGGCGCGCTTTTCTATTTGCGCCAGCCGATCTTCGACGGCCTGCACCCTGTCGAGGAGAAAAGCCGTTAGTTGAGTACCTTCCGCCCGTCGCATGGTGATCAGGTTGTCGATCGCCTTGCTGACAATGCCGGCGAGCGCCTGACCGGCCGCTGGGTCAACGTTGTCGCTTGGCGCCGCCACGACGTCTGGAAGTCGAAGCACTGTTGCGAGATCCACCTCGCCACCGAGTGCGAGCTTCTTTTGAAGCTCCTTCAGCGTCGCGGCGTACACCGCGATTCTCGCCTCGTCGATGATGGGTCCGAGCGCAGCCTCCCGATCGACACGAACCGTAAGGGTCACGTGGCCCCGCGCGATTTTCTGCCGCAGCAGCTCCCTGATCTCCCCTTCCCACCGTGAGAAGGCGGACGGGAGCTTGAGATTGGGGCTGAAGAACCGGTGGTTGACGGTCCTGATCTCAACGCTCGCGCGCGCTTCGCCGACCGCACCATCGGCCGCGCCGAACCCCGTCATGCTGGATATCATGTGGAGTGGGCTATCCTACGACGCGACAATGGGTTTGTCAATTCCAGAAATCCCATCTCACGCCGTAGATCGCGAGCACCCGCGGCATCTCGAATCCGGGGATTACCTCGTACGGGTAAGCGAGAATGTTCCGCTGCTGGTAACTGATCACGGCTCGAAGAATTCGGATCTCGAGCAGAGCCGAGACCGTCTTCGCCGCTCCTACTCGAATGTCGCCAGCGCTCGATGGGAAGATGTTGTGGCCTCGATACTCGTACACTCCCGCTACGCGGACCTCGAAATCCCCCCTCGGAAAGCGCTTCCTGAAGTTGTTGGCGAAGTTGATCTCGGATCGGCTTTCGTACTGGGGCTGGTAGTTCCCCGTACTGTCCCACCGGGTGATCCATGCATCGATGCCGAACCCTCGTCCGATTGGTCCACGGATGGAGCCAGTGCTCGCCTTGGTTCGGCCCGCAGCTGTCGGCAGCAGAAGAGTGTCGTACACGACCGGGGCGAGCCCTTCGGCCTTTTCGGCGCTGATCATCCCCACCGACACCCACGGTCCGAAGATCTTCAGAGCAACCTCCCCGCGCGCTGACGTTCCGTTTGCTAGCGACCCGAATCCTGCGTTTGGATTCGATTGGGAGGTTGGGGCCGTTCGCCCGATGGAACCCGCCACGGCGATGAACGACAGAGGCTGCAACCGAATCCCTGCATCCAGGTTGGTCACCTGACGAAACCCATCGTGCTCGGCAAAACCGCTGAGCACCGCGAAGGGAGTCGCGACGTCGAGCCGCCCGGAGACAGAGTTGTAGCTCGCACCGCCCAAAGCTCTCAACCGGTCCTCTACCTCGACGCGAGCCGGACCGAGTGTATAACCGGCGCTCAGATTGTACTGCGTCTCCGAGCTCTTTCGCGGCAGGGTATCGGGCTGACTGGTAGCACCCACGCTTTTGTCCGGGGCCGTCGTGCCTTTGAATCCCAGCGATGCGACGGTCGCTTGCGCCCATGGTCCGCTGCCCACTCGGCCAACGGCTGCTCGCAGATATGCATCGGTGCGCGTTGCATCGAGGGCGAGGACCGGTGGCCTTCCCGACGCGACGGCTGGACGCTGAATGTCCCTGTTTGCATGCGTGCGGTTCACGAATCCGTCAACGCTCCACGTTTTCCGCGCGATTCCGATACGACTCAGGAGCGACAGTCCATCGCCTGATCCCGCGAACCGAGGGCTCGTCACGCCGTACTGCTGACCGGCGAACTGAAGCACGCCGCCGTTGTCGAACCGCTTCCCGTAAAAGCCGCGATAGAGATTCGTGTCTTCGTTTCCGGTGGCGATATCGACGCGCGTATAGGGGTCGGTGTTCTCGACGCGCCAGGTCCGCATGTAGAGGCGAAGCTCGCTGGCCGTCCGCTCGATGCTCAGATGCTCGAGCGTCCATAGCTGCACCGTCGAGAGATCGATCAGCCCACCGGTCGTAATGTCGAGCGCATCCAGCTCGACGCCGTCGTAGAAAATGCGGACCCGCCGGAAGTCCGCGTTGTACGTCGCCGTCTGCGGAGTCGCAAGCCAGCCCGATCTGTAGGTCGTGATTCCGGGGATGCGGTCGAGAAGGTCGACGACGGTGAGCGCCCCAGTCGCGAAGAGCTGCTCTCGATTCCACTCGTATTGTGGACCGATCTCGTAGGTCGCCGGGTCGGCAAACCTGCCGATCGGTGGCTTGATTGAATCGCGCTTGACTTTCAGGCTGTCCGGAATCGAATCCGTTTTCGGCTTGGCCGGAATCGGAACCGCGCTCGTCGGTGGCGGCACCGCCTGCGCGCGGGCCGGAATCGCGGTCGCGTAAAAAAGAGCCCCGGCCAGAAGGCCGAGGCGGGCTGGGCTGCACCAGGGCCCGGATCTCTCGCTCAGCGAACTCTCCCGCGAATGAACTCGATGAAAGTACCCATTGGGACTCCGGTCGGTCCCTTTGGAATCGTAACGAGGTCGGTCTCGGAGTATGCAGTGCCCGCAATGTCGAGGTGGGCCCACGGATAGCCCTCGGCGAACTCCTTGAGAAACATCGCGGCGGTGACGGCGCCCGCGGGCCTGCCACCGGAATTCTTGACGTCTGCGACGTCCGACTTGATGAGATCCTTGTACTCGTCCCAGAGCGGACGCGGCCAGGCCGGCTCACCCGCGCGTTTACCCGCCGCGAGAATTTCAGCGATCAGGCCGTCGTCGGTGGAAAAGACGCCGCTCGCAGTGTGGCCCAACGCGATCACGCAGGCGCCGGTAAGCGTCGCCGCGTCGATCACGACGTCCGGCTCGAAGCGCCTGGCGTAGGAGAGACAATCGGCGAGGACAAGGCGGCCCTCCGCGTCGGTGTTGATGATCTCGATCGACTTTCCGTTCTGCGCCTTGACGACGTCGCCGGGGTTCATCGCGGTGCCGGAAGGCATGTTGGTGGTCGCGCCGACGATGCCGACCACGTTCACCTCCGGCTTCATCTGCCCCAGTGCCTCGAATGTGCCAA
>Ga0307296_10000590_pt1 | contig 17463 bp, 15 predicted proteins | sample ER_DNA_153_FD_194467 | JGI IMG/M metagenome (GOLD analysis project Ga0307296, IMG submission 194467) | Bulk soil microbial communities from the East River watershed near Crested Butte, Colorado, United States - ER_DNA_153 | ecosystem: Environmental > Terrestrial > Soil > Floodplain | place... | reverse complement strand
CTCGTCCCGGAGTGGGTCAAGGAGCAGGGGCTCTCTGCGGAAGGGGAGAAGGGGGCGGAGATCTTCGCCGAGGCCGGCTGCATGGGCTGCCACACCTACCTCGGTGCGGGGACACCCAACCTGGGCGCGCCCGATCTCTCCACCGAGGGCACGAAGGGCCGCGGCGTGGACTTCCAGATCGCCCACCTCAAGTGCCCGAGCTGCGTGACGCCGGGCTCGCCGATGCCTCCGTTCACGAGCTTCACGGACGAGCAGTACCAACAGCTCGCCGCCTTCCTGGAGGAATCGAAGGGGCCACAGGCCGGCGGCTAGCCGGCCGCCGAGGCGGAGGATGAACGTCTTCCTGGGCATGACGGGCGCCTCCGGCGCTCCGTATGCGGCACGCCTCCTGGAAGCCCTCGTCGCCGCCGGTGCCGAGGTTGGGCTCTGCGCGTCATCGGCCGGGCTCGAGGTCGTGGCGACGGAGCTCTACGGGGATCCGGATCTGGATCGCGAGGAGGTGCTGCGCCGGTTCGTCGGCGACGCTGCCGGCGTGACGGTGCACGCGCCGAACGATTGGCGCGCGCCCTACGCCAGCGGCTCGGCGAAGGTGGACGCCTATGTCATCTGCCCGTGCTCGATGGGAACCGCGGGCACGATCGCCTCGGGGACGATGTCGAACCTGATCCACCGGGCCGCCTCGGTCGCGCTCAAGGAGGGGCGGAAGCTCGTGCTCGTCCCGCGCGAGACTCCCCTCTCGGACATCCATCTCGAGAACCTCCTCCGCCTGCGTCGGGCGGGGGCGGTCGTGCTCATGGCGGCGCCGGGTTTCTACAACGCCCCCCAGACCATCGATGATCTGATCGAATTCATCGTAGGCAGATGCCTCGACCAGCTGGGAATCGAGAACAGGCTGACGAGACGGTGGGGACAGGAGTGACGACAGGCGTCCTCCCGCCGTCGGAGGTCCGCGCGATGTTCGACCGGATCTCGCCCGTATACGACGCGATGAACCATGCGATGACGGTGGGGCTCGACCGTCGCTGGCGCCGCCTCGCTGCCGAGGCAGTCGTGGGCCCGGGGGACGCCGTTCTCGACGCCTGCTGCGGCACGGGCGACCTCGCGCTTGCCGCCGAGCGGGCCGGCGGCAAGGTCACCGGAGTCGATTTTTCCGAGCGCATGCTCGAGCGCGCCCGTGCGAAGTCCCAGACGGTGGAGTGGGTGCACGCCGACGTCACCGCTCTCCCGTTCGAGGATGCGAGCTTCGACGCCGTCACGGTCGGTTTCGGCATCCGCAACGTCCCAGACCTCGAGGCCGGGCTCGCGGAGCTCGGCCGTGTGCTCCGCCCCGGTGGACGAATCGCCTGTCTCGAGATCACGCGACCCAGTGGGATCCTGCGGCCGTTCTTCCGACTCTGGTTCGACGGCCTCGTGCCGCTGGCGGGCAAGATCCTGCCTGGGGGGGGCGCCTACAGCTACCTTCCTGCGAGCGTGCGGCGGTTCCCAGGTCCCTCTGATCTCAGAACGGCGTTCGAGCGTGCGGGCTTCGAGGGCGTAGGCTGGAAGCTCATGGGTGGAGGCATCGTCGCGCTGCACGTGGGGACGAAGCGATGAACGCACTGGCGACCATCAGGCAGGCGCCCGGGCTCGATCGTTATCTCGACCTGCTCGAGCACCGGTTGGAGGACGTCGTCGGGACGTACCCGGGAGTGCTCGGCGAGGTCGGCACGGACACCCTCGCGGCGGGGGGCAAGCGGCTCCGGCCGCTGCTCGTGTTCCTCTCGACGCCGTCCGAGGACAGGGAGAGCGAGCGAGCCGTCGCCGGAGGCGCAGCCGTCGAGCTCGTCCACATGGCAACGCTCGTGCACGACGACCTCCTCGACGGGGCCGACCTTCGCCGCGGCCGGCCGACGGTCTGGGCCGAGCACGGCGAGGACACGGCGAGGGCCGCGGGCGACTATCTCTTCGCGCGCGCATTCGCTCAGCTCGCGGCCACCGGTGACGCCGACGCCGTAGCGATCCTCTCCGACGCGACGCTCGCCCTCGCGCGCGGCGAGGCGTTGCAGCGGCGCCAGGCATTTCGTCCCGAGACGTCCGTCGAGGATTACCTCGCCCGCTGCTCCCTCAAGACGGGAAAGCTCTTCGAAGCCGCCTGCCTCCTCGGCGGAGGCACGAACGGGTCGAACCTCAGCGGCTTCGGCCTCGCCCTCGGCATCGCGTTCCAGATCGCCGACGACATCCTCGACTGCTGCGGCGACTTCGACACGACAGGCAAGGTGCAGGGAGTCGACCTCCGCGACGGCACTCCCACCCTCCCGCTCATCCTGGCCGCGCGCCGCGACAACGCCGTCGGCCGCGCGCTCTCCGGCGAGGACGTCCCCGACGCGCTCGAGCGGGTTGCCGCCACGGGCGCCCTCGACGAGGCGCGTGAGTACGCGCTTCGTTACGCGGCGCAGGCGCGCGAGTCCCTGGACGGCCGGCCCGACCGCGGCTCGCTCGAGACGCTGACGCATATCGTTGTGGACCGGGAGGGATGACGATGGCCGTCGCCACTGGACAACGAGCGCTCGACGCGATCTGGGAGAAGGTCGAGGACAATGAGCGGCTCGACTTCGAGGACGGCCTCGTCCTCATGGAGTCGGACGACCTCCTGCAGCTCGGCGAGCTCGCAGACGCGGCGCGACGGCGGCGCGGCGGCACCGACGACGTCTATTTCGTCCAGAACCTCTATTTGAACCAGACGAACGTGTGCCGGGTGAAGTGCAAGTTCTGCGCGTTCGCGGTCACGCAGAAGCAGGGCGATGCGTACACGTACACACCGGACGAGATGGTCGAGGACGCCCTGCGCCAGCGGGAGCTCTCGGGCTTCACCGAGATTCACATGGTCGGCGGCGAGAACCCGCACGTCGACTTCGACTACTACGTCGACATCATCCGCACCCTTCACGACGCGATGCCCGACGTCCACCTGAAGTGCTTCACCGCCAGCGAGATCCATCACATGACCAAGCTCTCGGGTCTCTCGCACGAGGAGGTCCTGGTCGAGCTCAAGACGGCGGGCCTCGGGTCGCTCCCGGGCGGAGGGGCGGAGGTCTTCGCCGACCGCGTGCGCCGGCTGATCGCGCCCGGCAAGGAGCACCCGGATTTTTGGTTCCACACGCACCGCACCGCGCACGGGCTCGGTCTGCCAACGCACTGCACGATGCTCTACGGGCACGTCGAGACCTACGAGGAGCGGGTCGACCACCTGCTGCGCCTGCGCGAGCAGCAGGACGAGACCGGCGGCTTTCTCGCGTTCATTCCGCTCGCGTTCCATCCCGAGAACACCGTGTTCGAGCGGCGCGGCTGGACGTTCACTCCGGGCTCCGACGACCTGAAGATGATCGCGGTCTCGCGGCTTTTGCTCGACAACATCGCGAACGTGAAGGCCTACTGGATCATGATGGGCCTGCCGCTCGCGCAGGTCGCGCTCCACTTCGGCGCGAACGACGTGCAGGGAACGGTCGTCCGCGAGCAGATCTTCCATGCCGCCGGCGCGGTCACCGAGACCGAGCAGAAGATCGACGAGCTCGTGCGGGTTGTGCGGGCGGCTGGGCGCGTTCCCGTCCAGCGTGACACCCTCTACAACGAGGTTCGCCGATGGGACGCATGACGTCGCAAACTCGGTCCGATCGGCCTCACACCCGCGCGTGGGAAAGGCTTACGCTCGGGCGTGAGCAGGGGGAGGGTCGGGACCCGCAATTCCACGCGCGCGTGGAACCCACAGAGGTCCGCCCGTGATCCGCCTCGGCCGCATCTCGTACGTCAACATGGCGCCCGTCTTCTTCGAGCTCGAGGCCGAGGTCGAAGAGGTGAGCGGCGTTCCCACCGATCTCAACGAGCGGCTCATCGCCGGCGAGATCGACCTGGCGCCCATCTCCTCGATCGCCTACGGCCGTCACGCCGACCGTTTGCGGATCCTGCCCCGGCTCTGCGTCTCCTCGGAAGGCGCGGTCGACTCGATCCAGCTCGTCTCGCGCGCCCCCGTCGACCGCATCGACTCGGTCGCCGTCACCCCCGAGAGCGCGACTTCGGCGGTACTCGTCCGCGTGCTCTTTCCGGATGCCGAGCAAGTGCCGCTCGAGGAGGCGCACGACGCCGACGCCAAGCTCCTGATCGGCGACGCCGCCCTGAAGAGCATGTTCGAGGACCCGACCCCGCACCATGACCTCGGGCGCCTCTGGCTCGAGCGCACCGGTCTGCCGATGGTCTACGCGGTCTTCGCGTGCGCCGATCCGCCGGCCGACGGGGTCGCCGAGCTCGAGGCCGCCCTCCTCGATGCGCACCGCCGCGCCCGCGCCGAGCCGGAGCGGCTCGCGCGCGAGGCGAGCGAGCGCTACGGCTATCCGCCCGGTTTCCTCGCGCGCTACTTCGAGAAGCTCCGCTACCGATTCGGGCCACGTGAGCGGGCCGGCCTGCTCACCTTCTTCGAGCTGGCAGCCGACGTCGGCGCGCTCGAGCGCGTGCCGGAGCTGCGGTTCCTCGTCTCCGAGGCGGTGAAAGCATGAGCCGGAACGGCAACGGCGCCGCGCAGCTTCTCAACAAGGCTCTGTCGGGCGACCGCCTAACCGACGAGGACGCACTCGACCTCCTGCAAAGCCGTGACCTCGTCGCGGTCGGTCGCGCGGCTGACGAGCTGCGGAACCGCAAGGTCGACCGAGGGCGCGTGACGTTCATCATCGACCGGAACGTCAATTACACGAACATCTGCCACACGGATTGCGACTTCTGCGCGTTCTACCGGAGGCCGGGCGACCGCTCCGAGGGCTACCTCCTGCCGAAGACCATCATCTTCAAGAAGATCGAGGAGACGCTCGCTCTCGGCGGCACCGCCCTGCTCATGCAGGGCGGTCACCACCCCGACCTTGGCGTCGACTACTACGAGGATCTCTTCAGCTCGATCAAGGCGCGCTACAAGATCCACCTGCACGCGCTCTCCCCGCCCGAGATCCAGCACGTCGCGCGCCGTTCCAAGCTGACGATCCCGCAGACGCTGACCCGGCTCAGGGATGCCGGCCTCGATTCCCTCCCGGGCGGCGGGGCCGAGATCCTCGTCGACCGGGTGCGCGACATCATCTCGCCGAAGAAGACCAAGTCGGCCGAGTGGCTGGGCGTCATGCGCGACGCGCACCGGCTCGGCATCTCCTCGACGGCGACCATGATGTACGGGCACGTCGAGACGCTCGAGGAGCGGGTCGAGCACATGCGCCGGATTCGCGAGCTGCAGGACGAGACGCACGGCTTCCGGGCCTTCATCTCCTGGACCTTCCAGCGGGACGGGAACCGGCTTGCCGAGAAGGTGACGGATGAGATGCGCCCCACGTCCTTCGACTACCTGCTTACGCAGGCGGTCAGCCGCATCTACCTCGACAACGTCGACCACATCCAGTCAAGCTGGGTGACCCAGGGCATGAAGGTCGGCCAGGTCGCGCTCGGCTTCGGCGCCGACGACATGGGCTCGGTCATGATCGAGGAGAACGTCGTCTCCGCGGCCGGCACGACCCATCGAGCGACCGCTGACGACTTCGTGCGCGCCATCAAAGCGCTGGGGAAGACCGCGGTGCAGCGCGACACGCTCTACCGAGACGTACGCGTCTGGAACTAGCGTTAAGACGAGGTAAGTACCTCTTGTAATCAAGGACGGACTTTGTTTTCGTCCAGAAGGGGTGTTGAGGAAAGCTGCCTTCCTCGCGGCCGTCGCGGCGGCCTCGTTTCCGTCGGCGGCCCCGGCCGTCCAGCTCGCTCCGGGGATCGTCTATAAGCGCGAGGTACGATCGATCGGCGGTGAGCGGGTTGTGGTGCACGTCCTCTCGGCTCCCAAGCCTGGAGGTCTCTACGCCTTGCGGCCGGCTCTCTCCAACGGCGTCGTCACCGGCCGGGAGACGGTGAGCTCGATGCAGCGACGCCATTCGCGGAGGGCGACTCTGGCCGGCGTCAACGGAGACCTGTTCAACTGGGCGAGCGGCCGGCCCAGCGGGATCTTCCTGCGCGGGAACCTCCTGGCGACGCGACCCTTCCCCAACCGCTCGAGCCTCGGGATCGGCCTCGACGGGCTGCTCCGCACGGGTTTGGTCCGCTACAGCGGGTCGTGGCAGTTCGGCTCGAACCAGCCTCGCATTCTCCGCGAGTTCAACCATCCGCTCGAGCAGGACAGCGGCGTGGTGCTCTACTCGCCGAGCTGGGGGCCGAGGACACCGCGGGTGCGCGGAGCACGCGAGGTCGTTCTCTCTCACGTCGCCCAGGTACGCCCCAACAAGGATTTCACGGGAAGGGTGGTCGCTCGCTCCTGGCACACCGGCCACGCGATCCCGTCCGGCGGCGCCGTCCTCCAGGCATCGGGCGACCGCCGCAGCGTCCTCCTGCAGGAGGCGCGGATCGGGCACTGGGTGAAGCTGCACGTGAGCCTCACACCGTGGTGGGCCGGGGTGAAGGACGCGATCGGCGGCGGGCCGAGGCTCGTGACCGGCGGTGTGCCCGTGTTCCAGGCGGGAGAGGCTTTCCTCTCTTCGCAACTCCTTCCGCGCAACCCCCGGACGGCGGTCGGGCAGCTGCCCGGCGGTCGCGTCATCCTCGTCGCTGTGGACGGCCGCACGTCCTGGAGCGCGGGCGTCACGAACTCGCAGCTCGCCCGCCTGATGGTCGCCCTCGGCGCGGACACGGCCATGGCTCTCGATGCGGGCGGGTCGACGACGATGGCCTTCGACGGCCACGTTCTGAACCACCCCTCCGACGGAGGCGAGCGGCAGGTCGCCGACGCGCTCATGGTTCTCTACTACGGCATCTACGCGCGCCAGCCCCGTCTCTCGCTCTACTCCCCGAACGGCGACGGCGTTGCCGACGTGCAGCGTCTCCACGCGAAGATCGTCCGCCGCTCCCACGTCAGGCTCCAGCTCGTGCGCGCGGTGGACGGGCACGTAGCGTGGAGCTCCTCCGTGGACAGGCGGCCGGGAACGATCGTCAAGGAGCTGACCCGCAAGCTCGCCGACGGGAAGTGGCGGTGGGTCGTCTCCGCGGTGGACGAGAAGGGTCGGTCGAGCGAGATGACCCGGAGATTCACGGCCAACTCGACCCTCGGCTACCTCACCTTGTCGAGCAGCGTCCTCCGGCCGACACGCCAGGGAGGCCGGCTCCACGTCTCCTTCCGGATGGGGCGCTCGGCTGACATCTCGCTCACGATCAGGACCCAGAGCGGCCGTGTCGTCCGCCACCTCGTCTCGAGGCCGCTCGGCACCGGGCGCCACACCTTCACGTGGAACGTGCGAAACGACGGCGGGCACATCGTGCGCGATGGCCGCTACACCGTGCGCGTGCACGCTGCGAATTCAATCGGCGGTGTCTCCCTGACGAAGCCCGTTGCGGTGCTCCGCCGCTTCTAGTCCGGGCCCGAACCCGGCGCAACTACACTCGCCGAGATGACCGAGACGATCACCTCGGCGATCGGGGACTACGGGCTGTATGCGGTCTTCCTGCTGATGCTCGTGGACGCGGTCTTTCCCGCGGCCAGCGAGCTGGTGATGCTGTACGCGGGCGCCGTGGCGGCCGGGGCCTTCGCGGGCCACGATGTCACCCTCTTCGGCGAGACGTTCGACTCGACGCTCTGGGGCTACGTCGCCATGGCAGCTGCGGGGACAATCGGCTACGTCGTCGGCTCGCTGATCGGCTGGGGGATCGGGCGCTACGGAGGACGGCCGTTCCTCGAGCGCCGCGGCCGCTGGGTGCACGTGACGCCTGCGCGTCTCGACCGCGCCGAGGCGTGGTTCGGGCGCTACGGGGACTGGGCCGTGTTCTTCGGCCGCGTCGTCCCGGTCGCGCGCTCGTTCATCTCCATTCCCGCCGGCGTCCTCGAGATGCCCCTCGGCCGCTACACCGTCCTGACGACCATCGGCTCGGCGCTGTGGTGCTTCGGGATCGCCGGGGCTGGGGTCGCCCTCGGCAACAGCTGGGAGCACTTCCACGAGCAGTGGCGCTACGCCGACTATGCGGTCGCGCTCGTCGTGGGGGCGGCGGTGGTCTACGGCGTGGTCAGGATCCTGCGCCGGAGGGCCCGTCGCAGGACGATTCAGAGCCCGACCGAAGGATAGAGTTGCGCCGTGCCGATCCCGCTGACAGACGTGAGAGCGCAGTACGCGCCCCTCCTCGACGAGCTCAAGGCGCGGATCGCCGGGGTCCTCGATTCAGGCCATTTCATTCTCGGGCCCGAGGTGAAGGCCTTCGAAGAAGAAGCTGCCCGCTTCCTCGGCGCGGGCGAGGCCATGGGCGTCGCCAACGGCACCGATGCGCTCGTCATCGTTCTCGATGCACTTGGAGTCGGGCCGGGCGACGAGGTCATCTGCCCTTCGTTCACCTTCTACGCCACCGCCGAGTCGGTCGCGCGCAGGGGAGCTACCCCCGTCTTCGCGGACATCGATCCCGTCACGCTCAACCTCGATCCGCAGTCCGTCGCCGCGAACGTGACCGAGCGGACGAAAGCGATCCTGCCGGTGCACCTCTTCGGTCGGCCGCTCGACGTGGCGGCGCTACCCGACGCGGCGCCGGTCGTCGAGGACGCCGCTCAGGCCTTCGGCGCCGCAGTCGGCGACCGCCGTGTCGGATCCCTCGGCGCCGCGGCGACCTTCAGCTTCTACCCGACGAAGAACCTCTTCGGGCTCGGGGACGGCGGGCTCGTGACGACCGCCGAGGCGGAGCTCGGCGAGCGCGTCCGCCTCCTCCGCTTCCACGGTTCGCGTGACAAGCAGACGTTCGAGGCGGTTGGCTACAACTCGCGGCTGGACGAGCTCCAGGCTGCCGCGCTTCGCATCTTTCTCCGCCACGTCGACGAGTGGAATGCCGGCCGCCGCGCAGCCGCCGCGCGCTACGCCGGGCTCGGGCTCGGCGAGGTCTGCGAGCTCCCGGCCGACGAGCCGGGGCACGTCTACCACATGTACGTGGTCAGGACTTCCGAGCGCGAGCGGCTGACGGCGGCGCTCGACCAGGCGGACATCGGCTGGGCCGCCTACTACACGACTCCCCTCCACCTCCAGCCTGCGCTGGCCGGGCTCGGATACTCCGAAGGCGACCTGCCGGACACCGAGCGCGCGGCGCGGGAGACGCTCGCGCTCCCGCTCTGGCCCGCGATCACTAGGGAGCAGCAGGAGCGCGTGGTCGAGTGCCTGCGCGCGGCCTCGTCCGTGAAGGCCGCCTAATGCGGACGCTCAACCGGCACAGGTTGTGGCAGGCGGTGGTCGACTCCGGCCTCATCGCACTGGCCTGGTTCCTGGCGTTCAACATCCGCTTCGACTACGGGGTCCCACCCCGCTACCAGCCGTTTCTCGACGCCGGTGTGATCCTCGTCGTCGTCGGGGTGAAGGTTCTGACCTTCATGGTCTTCGGCCTCTACGACCACTGGTGGCGCTACGTCTCGATCAGGGACATCTGGCGCTCGCTCCTCGCCGTCACCGCCGCCTCGGTGGTCGCGGTCACCGCGCTCTATTTCTGGAACCCGGTGCCCGGCTTCAGGCTCCCGCGAGGCATCATCGTCATCGACTGGCTCATCCTGGTCGGGCTCGTGGCGGGGACGCGCCTCGCGGCCCGGACGATTTTCGAGCGCCCAGGCCGCCGCGGGCTCGTCTCGAGGGGTCGCGGCGTCCTCGTCGTCGGAGCGGGAGACGCAGGCCAGCTGATCCTGCGCGAGATGCTCAAGAACCCGAACCTCGGCTACACACCGCTCGGCCTGGTCGACGACGACCCCCGCAAGAAGAACCTGCGTCTCCACGGCGTGCGCGTCCTCGGCACGACCGACGACCTCGGCCACCTGTTGCGAGACAACCGGCCGGATGAGGTCATCATCGCCATCCCCTCTGCGGCCGGCGAGGCGCGGCAGCGAATTGTGAACGTGTGCCGGGACCTGAGCGTCCCGGTGAAGACGCTGCCCGCCGTGCACGAGCTCATCTCCGGGGACCTGAACCTCGCCCGCCAGCTGCGCGAGGTGCAGGTGGAGGATGTGCTCGGCCGCGAGGCCGTCGACCTCGACCTCGCCTCTATCGCCTCGTACCTGACCGGAGAGACGGTCCTCGTGACGGGCGCCGGCGGCTCGATCGGGTCCGAGCTCTGCCGCCAGATCGCCGCTCTCGGAGCCGATCGCATCATCCTGGTCGACCACACCGAGAACGCCCTCGTCGACATCGAGCGCGAGCTCGCCTACGAGCGCCGCTTCAACTCGACCGTCCCGGTCCTCGCCGACGTCAAGTACCGCGCCAAGATTCGGCGGGTGTTCGACCGCTTCCGCCCCGGAGTCGTCTTCCACGCTGCCGCCTACAAGCACGTGCCGCTCATGGAGGCGAACGCGATCGAGTCGGTGCGGAACAACGTCTTCGGCACGAGCGTCCTCGCCGAGGTCGCCTCGGAGTTCGGCTGCAAGCGCTTCGTCCTCGTCTCCACCGACAAGGCGGTCAATCCGAAGAACGTCCTCGGGCAGACCAAGGCCGTGTGCGAGTGGATCGCCGAGGCCGCGGCCGCCCGCGAGCACAACGGAACGCAGTTCATCTCCGTGCGCTTCGGGAACGTGCTCGGCTCGTCGGGAAGCGTGATCCCGCTCTTCCGCCGTCAGATCGCCCGCGGCGGGCCCGTGACCGTCACTCACCCGGACATGACGCGCTATTTCATGACGATCCCGGAAGCCGTCCAGCTGATCATCCAGGCCGGCGCGATCGGGGAGAGCGGGGAGATCTACGTGCTCGACATGGGGCCGCCGGTGAGGATCATCGATCTGGCGCACAACATGATCCGGCTCTCGGGCAAGGAGCCCGACGTGGACATCGAGGTCGAGTTCATCGGCGTGCGCCCGGGCGAGAAGCTCCACGAGGAGCTCTGGTCGCAGCAAGAGGACGCTGAGCCGACCACGCATCCGAAGATCCTCCGCTGCGCCGGGATGCCGGTCGATCCCGGGTGGCTGGAGGACGAGCTCGCCGAGCTCGAGCGCCTGGTCGAGGCCGGCGAGACGCTCGAGGTCGTCAACCGCCTCGGGCTGATCGTCCGCGCACCACGCCGCGTCTTGGCCGAAGCGGCAACGCCCGAAACCGTCTAGTCCCAGGAAGACGGAGGGCCGGCGGTGGCCGGCCCTCGCGTCGCCGAATTCGCTACCGGCTGCTAGCCGTCGTACGGCTGGTTGAAGTTGCCGCCCGTGCGCTGGATCGCGATGACCCTGCTCTGGAAAGGCGGATCGGCCTGCACCGAGAGGTACAGGATGTGGTTGTCGTTCGAGAACCAGGGTCCGGTCGGCTCGAACCGGTTCGGCATGCTCGCGAACCGGACGAGGTTCTCGGCCCCGGTCTTTCCTCGCGGCAGGACCCAGATCTCGTTCGAGCCGCCCGCAAGGGCGAACTCGGCCGAACCGTGGTCCTCCATGATGAACAGGTCGCCCGCGTCGTTGTAGCGCAGGTTGTCCGGCCTGCTCAGCCGTCCGAAGTCTCCCTGGACGATCACTTCGCCCTTGACGACTTCCTGGGAGAGATCGCTCAGCCTCCAGACGCGGCCGGGATCGGTTCCGAAGCCCGACTCCGTGAAGGTGACTTCGTTGCCTCCGCGCGTCGCCGAGCTCGCCGAGGCGACGATGCCCTCGGCCTTGCCGAAGGAGTTGGTCGCGTTCGGCGCTCCGACGCGGGCGATCATGTCCGCCTCGGGCGCGAACGGGTCGAGCGGCCCGACCCATGTGCCCGTGTTCGTGGCGCGGTCGAAGAAGAGCCCGTAGAGGCGCCCGGTCGTCAGGTCGCTTCGCCGGTCGGGAATGAACTTGTACAGGTACTGGAAGTTGCCGCGGTCGTTGGTCAGATACCAGCTGCCGTCGGCCGCGAAGGCCTCCTGCTCGTGGCTGAACCGCCCCATCCCGGTGAGGCGCTTCTCGGCACCCGTCGCCGGGTCGATCTCCCAGACCCAGCCCGAGCGCAGCTCGGGATCGTTGATGAACGGGAACTCCTCGTTCGTCAGGTAGGTCTTCCACGGCGTCTGCGCCGCGGCGCAGTTGTCGTGGAGTCCGGTCGTGATCAGCTCGCGCCTGAGGACTGTCACTCCGTCCTTGGCGAGAACGATGCGCGAGACGGAGCCGGTGCCGTCCGAGTCGGCGTCGGCGGGAGTCTGCTCGTTCACCGCGCACTTGCCCGCGTCGCCCTGGAAGTCGCCGGGCCGCGGTTGCGTCAGCTCGTGGTTCGAGAGCAGCCACGTCTCGTCGCCGGCGCTGAAGACGATGTTGGCGTCGAAGTCCTCCGGCATCGGGAACGTGAGTCCGCTTTCCGTCGACGTCACCGAGTCTGTGCACCCGGTTGAGATGATCGAGTACGTGAAGCCGCCGGCCAGGTTGATGACCGGATCGCCGGTTCCAACCGGCCCCGGCGGGTCGGCCACCGCTGTGGCAGTCGCCATGAGCAGCACGGCGACGGCGGTGATTGCGAGCAGCGCTCGTCTCATGCTTTCCTCCCCCTGTTGTTGAACTCCCGCGCGGCAGTCTAAACAGGGATGAGCAGCGCGAGCATGTCGGCCGGATCGCGCCGTACGCGCTCTCCTTCGCCGCTCCGCTTCACGAGCTCGAGCGCGCGGGGATCGGTGAGCGGACGCAGGCGCCCCTCGCGGATCAGCGCCTCGTCGACGCCGCCGAGGCGGCCGCCGTACGTCGTGTAGACCGGGATCCCGAGCGCCGCCGCCTCACGGTTCATCGTGCCCCCGGCCGAGACGACGAGATCGGAGAACGCGATCAGGCTCTGGGCGTCCACCGCTCCGTCCGGGACGATGACGGACGGAAGCGCGAGGTCGCGAACGTAGTCGCGCTGCTCCTCCGTGCGCGGAAGGACGACGGCCTGCACGCTCTCCTCGCGGCCGAGGAACGTGAGGACCTGGGGGAAGAGCGGATTGGACTTGCGGTGGTAGAGAGAGACGTCGGGCGGCGTGCGCACCACGACGAGGATCCGGCCACGGTCGATTTCGAGCTCGCCGAGCACGCCTTCCCGGGGCTCGAAGTCGGAGAGGTAGTACTCCTCCTTCAGGCCGGGGTACTGGCGGAGCTTCGGCGGGTGGACGCCGTAGCGCTCGAGGCGGTCCGGAGGGATCGCGTCGGGGACGACGACGTAGGTGGCGGCGCGGCAGCCCAGCTGGTGCTGCACGGTGGCGAACTCGTAGTCGAAGGTCGTCGAGCTCGGGATCCCGAGAGCTCGAGCGGTCATCGTCAGGTGGTGTGACCCGTGCGCGAGCGCCGCGTCGAAGTGGCGACCTTTCGCCCAGCGGCGCAGGGCCGAGAGCCGGGTCACCATCGTCCCGACCTTGCCGAGCCGCGAGCGGCCGCCGTGCCGGCCCACGATCTCCGCCTCGATCCCGTGCTGCTCCAGGAGCTGGACGGTCTGAGCGTAGTCGCGGGCGGTCACCTCGACCTCGTCTCCGCGCTCTCGCATCAGCGCGATCAGCGGCCTGAACACCAGCACATGGGCCGGCGCGGTCATGTCGACCCAGATCTTCACGCGGCGACAGCGGTGGGCCTGGCGGCGACCTGCTCGTGCCAGAGGGTGAAGGTGAGGAGGCCCCAGAGTTGGCGCGAGAGGTCCTCGCGGCCGGCGACGTGGTCGTCGACGATGCGCGCCACGACCTCGGGCCGGAAGAAGCCCTGCCTCTTGAGGGCGTCCTCCGAGAGCACCTCGCGGGCGAAGGGTACGAGCGGGCCGCGAAGCCAGGCAGCTGCCGGGATGGAGAAGCCGCGCTTGCGGCCCGAGACGACCGAGTGTGGGAGGAGGGGCGCGACAGCCTTCCGCAACAGCCGCTTCTTCGCGAACCCACGCACCTTGAGGCGGGTCGGCAAGGCGAGGGCGAGCGTCGCCACCACGGGGTCGAGGAACGGAACCCGCGCCTCCAGGGAATGCGCCATGCTGGCACGGTCCGTCTTCACGAGGAGGTCGTCGACGAGGTAGATGCCGAGGTCGACGTCCTGTAGGCGCGCGAGCTCCTCCGCGCCCTCGGTCTCGGCGTACCGGGCACGGTAGACGTCGAGCGGATCGGAGGTGCCGCGCCGGTCCGGCGCGAGAAGCGCGGCGCGCGCCTCTGGCGAGAAGATCTCCTTCCACGCGTGGTGGCGCTCGAGCGGCGGGAGGTGGGCGGCTCGCACGAAGCGCTTCGCCCGGTAGTCGAGGCTGGCCTTCGCCGACGAGCTCGGCAGGCGTTCGACCAGCGGCCGGGCGATGCTCGCCACCGGCCCGATTCGCGGAGCGAGCAGGTCGGCGACGTACGTGTGGTAGCCGCCGAAGAGCTCGTCGCCCCCCTCGCCGGAAAGCGCCACCTTCACGTCGCGCGCGGCGAGCTCCGAGACCAGATAGGTGGGCAGGGCGGACGAGTCGGCGAACGGCTCGTCGAAAGCCGCGGCCAGCCTGGGCAGGAGCTCGGCGGCGTCCGGCCGGACGACGAGCTCGTGGTGATCGGTGTCGTAGCGCTCGGCCACCTTGCGCGCGTCGGCGAGCTCGTCGTAGGAGCCCTCGTCGAAGCCGATCGAGAACGTCTGCACGCGCTCCCCGCTCTCGAGGGCCGCGAGGGCTGCAAGAGCGCCGGAGTCCACGCCGCCGGAGAGGAGGACGCCGACCGGCACGTCCGCGATCAGGTGCGCCCGCACGGAGTCGCGCAGGCGCGCGCGGAGCTCCTCGGCGAGCTCGTTCTCGTCCTCGCTCCTCACCTCGTCGGCGGGCGCCGGAGCAGGGCGCGCGAAGCGCTCCACCGTCGGCTCGCCCTCGCGCTCCCAGACCAGCAAGTGACCCGCGGGCAGCTTGCTCGTTCCCGTCCAGATCGAGCGAGGCGCGGGGATCGAGTTGAATGCGAGGAACGCCTCCAGAGCGTCGAGGTCGACCTCGCCGTGCGGAAGTGCCTTTAGCTCAGAGGCGAAGGCGAGTGTCCCGCCCTGGGTCGAGTAGTAGAGGGGCTTGATCCCGAACGGGTCGCGGGCGAGCACGAGCCTGCGCCGCTTCGAGTCCCAGAGCGCGACGGCGAACATCCCGCGGAGCTCGCGAACGTAGGTCGGGCCCTGCTCTTCGTAGAGGTGGACGTGAACCTCCGTGTCGGACTCCGTGCGGAACACGTGCCCCTTGCGCTTGAGCGCAGCGCGGATTTCGAGGTGGTTGTAGATCTCGCCGTTCTGGACGACCTGGACCGACCCGTCCTCGTTCGCGATCGGCTGGTCGCCGCCGGCGACGTCGATGATCGACAGGCGCCGCACCGCGAGCGCAACCGGGCCGTCGACGAGCGACCCCGCGCTGTCCGGCCCCCGGTGCAGGAGCGTCTCGTTCATGGCCTCGAGCGGCCTCGCATCGACGGGGCTCCCGTCGAGCGAGACGAGTCCGCAGATCCCGCACATGGCCCCGGAGTCTAGTGACGGCCTCCCCGCAGGAGTCCCCACACAGCCGCGGCTGACTGCTTCACGACCCGCCACGCGGTCGCCACGACCACCCGGAGATAGAGGCCGACCGAGCGGTCGGCGATGTACTCGAGGTCGTGCGCGAGCTTCTCCGCCCACGACTCTTCGCGGCCCATCCGAGTCTGCGCGAGGCCCGTGAGCCCGGGCCTGACGACGAGCCGCTGCCAGTACTGGGGGATCTCGCCCGCGAGCTCCTCGAAGAACGTGGGGCGGATCGGCCGCGGCCCGACGATCGACATGTCTCCACGGAGGACGTTCCAGAGCTGCGGCATCTCGTCGAGCTGGGACGCACGGAGCCAGCGCCCGAGCCGGGTGACTTCGGCTGCCGTCCGCACCGAGAGCTCCTCGCCGTAGTAGGGGCCGAGCCGCGTCTCGGCGTCTCGGCGAAGGGTGCGGAACTTGAACATGTGAAAGATCCGGCCGTGCCGGCCGACGCGGAGCCCGCGATAGAAGAGCGGCGTGCCCGACGTGACGAGGAAGACGACCGTCAGGAGCGCGAGGACGGGCATAGCGACGAGGAGCACCAACGCCGAAATGAGGACGTCGAGGGTGCGCAGCGCCGCGTCCACGCCTCGCGGCTCCGTCCCCTCCCGGGAGAGCCGGGCGTAGCGCTCCGCGAGCGACTCGGTCTGGGGCGAAGCCGTCATCAGCTTAGAGCTTGCATAATGATTGCTTATGGATACCCGTCAGCTCGCCGCCTTCTGCGCGGTCGTCGAGAAGAGCAGCTTCTCACAGGCTGCAGAAAGGCTCGGCGTCACGCAGCCGGCGGTCAGCCTGCAGGTGCGCGCGCTCGAGGAGCGGCTCGGGCAGACGCTGCTCGACCGCTCGGGCCGACGCGTCGAGCCGACCGAGGCGGGGCTTCGCCTCTACCGGAGCGCCCAGCGCATGCTGGCCCTGGAGGAGCAGCTCTACGACGAGGTCGCCTCCGACAGCGGCGAGCTCACGGGGACGCTCGCGATCGGCGCCTCGACGGGGCCGGGCGCGCACCTCGTGCCGCTCCTCCTCTGCGAGTTCCAGCGCGATCACCCGGATCTGCACGTCGCGCTCTCCATCTGGGACACCCAGACCGTCAGCGACAAGGTCGCCTCCCGCGAGCTCGAGCTCGGCGTGGTCGGCGCGCTGCGAAGGAGCCGCTCGCTCGAGTTCGAGCCGCTGGTCCGCGACGAGATCGTCCTCGCCGTCCCGCCGGGCCATTCCGCTGCCGGGGGGACCGTCTCGCTCGACGACCTGCGGCAGGAGACGGTCATCGCCATGCAGGAGGGCGCAGGGGTGCGGCAGGTGGTGGACGAGGAGCTCCGCCGCGCCGGGCTTCGCGTGCGCGACCTCGAGCCCAGGCTCGAGCTCGGCCTGCAGGAGTCTGTGAAAAGCGCGGTCGCGGCCGGTTTCGGGCTCACGTTTATCTCCCGCACCGCGATCGAGGGCGAGCTGGCTTCCGGCGCCCTCGCCGTCGCCCGGGTCGCAGGGCTCGACCCCGCAAGGCAGATTTACGTCGTCCGGGCAAAGGGCCGCCCGCCGACACGCGCTGCCGCCGCGTTCCTCGAGTTCGCGCGCATGAAGACTTCGTGATCGTCCGCTGGGGCCTCGATGAGCTCCCTTCCGTGCTCGAGGAGGTCGGCTCCGAGCGCCCGCTGCTCGTGACGACCGAGCGCTGGCGGGAGCTCGACCTGCCCGCCACGAGCTCCTTCTTCGGAGTTAAGCCCCACGGGTCGGCCGAGTCGGTTGCCGAGGCGACCGGGGCGGCCGCCTGCGCCGACAGCCTGCTCGCGGTCGGCGGCGGGAGCGCAATCGACACGGCCAAGGCCGTCTCGGCGGCCACGGGGCTTCCGGTCGTATCCGTGCCGACCACCTACTCGGGGGCGGAATGGACGCAGGGCTTCGGCGTCCGCGACGAGGAGCGGCGCGTGAAGGCAGGCGGAGGCGGCGCGCGCGTCGAGGGGATCGTCTACGAGCCCGAGCTCACCTACGACCTGCCTCCCGCCGAGACGGGAGGGACCGCGATGAACGCGCTCGCCCACTGCGCCGAGGCTCTCTACGTC
>Ga0307296_10000589_pt1 | contig 17465 bp, 17 predicted proteins | sample ER_DNA_153_FD_194467 | JGI IMG/M metagenome (GOLD analysis project Ga0307296, IMG submission 194467) | Bulk soil microbial communities from the East River watershed near Crested Butte, Colorado, United States - ER_DNA_153 | ecosystem: Environmental > Terrestrial > Soil > Floodplain | place... | reverse complement strand
CTGAAGCTGCTGCCCTCCGACCGTGGCGCGGCTGCGGGCGGGCGCCTCGACGTTGCGGGCGCGGTCACCGTCACGGTCTCGCTGATGCTGGCGGTCTACGCGATCGTGAACGGCAACGACAAGGGGTGGACGGCGGCGCAGACGCTCGGCCTGCTCGCCGCCGCGGCGGTGCTGATGGCGCTCTTCCTCGGGATCGAGTCCCGGGTCCGAGCCCCGCTCGTGCCGCTGGGGATCTTCCGGTTGCGCAATGTCGCGACGGCAAACGTCGTCGGCGTGCTCTGGGCCGCGGCCATGTTCTCCTGGTTCTTCATGTCTGCCCTGTACCTCCAGAAGGTGCTCGGCTACACCCCGCTGGAAGTGGGGCTCGCCTTCCTGCCGGCCAACCTGATCATGGGCGCATTCTCGCTGGGCCTCTCGGCGAAGCTCGTGATGCGCTTCGGCTTCAGAGCGCCCTTGGCGACCGGACTCATGTTCGCCGCGGCCGGGCTCGTGCTCTTCGCTCGTGCTCCGGTGGACGGGAGCTTTGTGATCGACGTCCTCCCGGCCATGATCCTGCTCGCCATCGGCGCGGGCCTCGCGTTCAATCCCGTGCTGCTCGCCGCGATGAGCGACGTCGAGCCGAGCGAGTCCGGCCTGGCCTCCGGAGTCGTCAACACCTCGTTCATGATGGGCGGCGCGCTCGGCCTGGCGATCCTTGCGAGCCTCGCGGCTTCCCGCACGGACAGCTTGCTCGCCTCGGGCGACGGGACGCTCGCCGCGCTCAACGGCGGCTACCACCTCGCCTTCCTGGTGGGCGCGTTCTTCGCCCTCGTGGCCGCCGCGGTCGGCGGCACGTTCCTCCAGACGAAGACGGCAGCTGCCCGGGCGGAAGCCGAGCCCGAGCCCGCCTAGCCCGTCCGGGCTTCAGGGCGGAGGTGGAGCACCGGCAGGCCGAACTCGCCGGCCAGGCGCTCGGCGATCAGCGAGCGGTGGCAGGCCTCGGGGTCGCGCTCGACGCAGAGCAGCGCCGAGGCCGCATCCGGCGGCAGCTCCTCGACGATCGGGGCGAGGTCGACCTGGCCCAGGATCTCCCGGAGGTAGCGCTCGCGGTACTCGGGCGCCAACTCAGATCGCGAGCGCTTGCCCGCACCGAGCCGGTTGTCCTCGCGGTACTGGAGCTGCCGGAGCTCCGTCGTCGGCGCGAGCTCGGGGTGGTGGCGGTAGCCGATCCCCGCCTCGGCGAGGGCCGCCTGTAGCCGTTGCGAGTTCGCCCACGCGTACTCGGGCCCTCGCACGCCGCGGCGCTGACGGACGTCGAGCGCGAGCGCGACGCCGGCCTCGCGCGCGGCGTCCAGGAACGTCTCGAGCGTCCAGCCGTAGACACCGATCGTGACGAGCGTGCGCACATAGGTATTACTTCCACCCAGTGCTAGCGCGAATCAAAGAGAAGCGGGAGGTCGCGAAGGGAACGCTTCTGGTCGTTTTCGACCTTCAGGGCCAGGAGGTCGACTTCACGCCTGGCCAGTACTTCTGGGTCGAGCTGCTCGATCCGCCCTACGACGACGACAAGGGGCCACGGCGCCACATCAGCGTCGTCACCTCGCCGACCGAGCGTGGAGTGCTCGGGCTCTGCACGCGCCTCCGGGACAGCGCCTTCAAGCGCTCGCTCGCCGAGCTGGAGGTAGGTGCCGAGGTCGAGGTCGAGCAACCGAAGGGCGACTACCACCTTCCCGAGGACACGGAGCAGCAGTACGTGTTCATCGCGGGCGGGATCGGGATCACCGTCTTCCGGTGCATGCTCAGGTACATCGCCGACACCGGCAAGCCCTACAAGGTGACGCTCGTCTACTCGAACCGCGATCGCGAGTCGACCCCGTTCCTCGACGAGCTGCAGGAAATCGAGCAGGCGCTGCCGGACTTCCGGCTCGTCGTGACGATGACTGACGACCCGGAGTGGGAGGGCGAGACGCGAAGGATCGACGCCGAGATGCTGCGCGATCACCTGGGCGAGCTCGACGCGTTCACGTACCTGGTGGCCGGGCCGCCGGCGATGGTAGAAGGGATCGCGGGGGAACTGAACGGGGCGGGCGTGCCGGAGGAGCAGGTGCTGCCGGCTCGCTTCAGCGGCTACTAGGCACCTAATAGCGGCTGATCTCGGCGGCTGCGCCGATCACGATCAGCGGCTTACTCACCGGTCGCAGCCAGCGCAGCAGCGCGACCAGCTGGGGGAGCGGCAGGCTCACGCAACCGAGCGTCGGCCTGCCCGTACTGGCGTGCAGGAAGATCCCCGACCCTCGCCCCGGCACGACGGGGTCGGCGTTGTAGCGGATGAACGCAAAGTGCCGGTAGGCCGTCGGGGAACGCGAGAGGTCCTCGCTCGTGACGCGGAACGGCGGGCTGGAGCCGCAGGGGGCGTGGCGGAAGCGGTTGTAGTAGGGCGAGCTCGGATCCTCGACCCACCAGTCGCCGCAGGCGATCCGGTGGTAGCGATACCGGACTCCCGGGCTGGCGGCGATCCCGTACATGACTCGCCCGAAGCCGAAGGTGCCGGCCGGGGTTGTGCGGTCGCCCTCGTGCTTGTTGGGCGAGACCCCACGCTGGCCGAGCCAGGCCGTCCAGGGGCCGCCGATGGTGCGCCAGCAGCGTCCGGATTTGCGCCAAAGCCGCAGCGTCCCCTGTGTCGAGGCGCGCCGTGGTGCGACTACCGTGACGAGCTGGGTCGCCGAGCCGGTCGAGAGCCGGCCGGCCAGGTTCGGCGGGCAGGCAGCCGAACGGGTGGAGCCGTCCGGGGCCGACGCAGCCAGGCAGAGCGCGACGAGCGCCGGTAACGCGACCCACCTCATCGGGCTGCAGACTACGTGGCGATGCTCCTGGTTTTTGCCGTCCTCGCCCTTCAGGCGCCCCCCTTCACTCACAGCGTCTCGCGCGTCACCCCTGCGCAGCTGCCGTACTCGTGGCGGGCCGGCTGTCCGGTCGCGCCCTCGCACCTGCGGCGCTTGCAGGTCAGCTACTGGGGCTTCGACGGCCGCGCCCACGCCGGCACGCTGGTGGTGAACGCCGAGGCCGTTGGCGACCTCGTCCGCGTCTTCTCACGGCTGTATGCGGCGCGCTTCCCGATCCGGAGGATGCGTCCGATCGACGCCTATCGTGGACGCGACGAGCCGTCGCTCGAGGCGGACAACACCTCCGCGTTCAACTGCCGCTATGCGGTCGCGTCCGGGCCGAGGCGCTGGTCGGTCCACGCCTACGGCCGCGCTATCGACGTCAACCCGGTCGAGAACCCGTACCTCGAGGGCGGGCGGGTGCACCCGCGCAGCGGGCGCGCCTACTTGAATCGCGCCCGGGCGCGACCCGGGATGGCGGTGCCCGCCGGTCTCCTGGTACGGGCTTTCGCCTCCGTCGGCTGGGCGTGGGGAGGACGCTGGGCTGGCTCGCCCGACTACCAGCACTTCTCCGCGACCGGCGGTTAACCGACGAGCCTGCCGAGAACCGTTCCGAAGACCGCGTGGCGCCACGTCGCCTGGGCAAAAGCGCGGGGATTCTCGAGCAGCGGCGGAACCCCCGGCTCTCCACGCGCCGGGTGGTAGCGGTCGATGAAGTAGCAGAGCGGATAGAGCGTCAGGTGCTCGGCCAGCGCCGCGCCCACCGCGAGCCGGCGAGGGTTCGTCGGCAGCCGCCTACGGAGCTTGTCGAAGGCGAGTCCGAAGACGGCGCCGTTGGCCGCGTGGAGAGCGAAGCCGGCGAGGCGCCAATGCGGCCCGCGCGTGACGGCCTTGCCGAGCACCGCGATGTCGGAGTAGTCGTAGCGGAGGAGCCACCGGTCCGCCGGCTCGAGCAGGCCCCAGACGGTTGCCGCCGCCGCACCGGCTCCGGCCGCTTGCAGTCGCCTATTCACCGGCGAGCTCGCGCAGGAACCCGCCGCCGCCGATCACGCGCTCGGCCTGGCCTCCGGCCGCTGCTCGCAGCGCGCGGTCCGAGGTGACGAGCCACGCTCCCGGGTAGTGGGGCGCCTCTCTGATCAGCCAGTCGTCAGCGCTCTCGCCGGTAGAGCCGACGAGCGTCGTGCGCTCGTCCAGCTCGGTGGCCCCCACGACTCCGCCCGGCGCTTTGCCGTCGAAGACGAGCACGATCTGCTTGCCGTTGCGCTCGGCCCAGGAGCGTGCGCGCTCGACGAGCTCCTCGTCCGATAGGTTGGGCCACTGCGAGCGCTGGACGTTGCGCGCGTCGATGAGAACGGTGTCGCTCACGAGCCCATCCTTCCCGGCCGAGCCGGTCTCGCAACCTAGGCGTCGAGCGCGCTGCGCAGTGTCGCGACGTAACGGCTGAGCGCAGCGGGTCCTTCCTCGGCGACCTCGACCGCCCGGGAGCCGACGACGATTCCGTCCACGAGCTCTGCGGCTGCTCGCGCGTGTTCGGGAGTGGAGATGCCGAAGCCGGCGCAGAGGGGAAGGTCGGTGGCCGAACGGGCGCGCTCGACGAGGCCCGCCAGCGCGGGGGAGAGGTCGCTGCGGGCGCCCGTGATGCCGGTCACGGTCACCAGGTAGAGCCAGCCATCAGTCTCCACGGCCGCGAGGCGGAGCCGCTCCTCGGTGGAGCTGGGAGCGACGAGCTGCACTCGCCGGAGGCCGGGCCGCTCGCCGGCGGGGAGGTCGGCCACGATGAGGCTCGTCGCGCCTGCGGCCTCGGCGTCGGCGGCGAAGCGCTCCCACCCGTACGCCTCGAGCAGCGACGAGTAGGTCATCGGGACGAGCTGGCACTCGACTCGCTCACGCGTGGCGGCGAGGCACTCGAGGCAGGCGCCGGTGCGCATTCCCTGAGCAAGCGCCCGTTCGGCGGCGCGGCGGATGACCGGCCCATCGGCGAGCGGGTCGGAGAAGGGGAACCCGAGCTCGACGAGGTCCGCACCGGCCGCGACGGCCGCCTCGGCGAGCGCGGGAGTCTCCGTGCCGCACATGAGGTAGACGACGAGCGCCTTGGGACGATCAGACACAGCTTCGTCACGCATCAGTCACACCCACGCGCGCCGACGCGCGCTACGGTTTTTCCCCGGGTGGGTGGGGGTTAGGGATGGGACCCGCGGCCTTGCGCTGCGGCGTCACCGCGCAACAACCTCGGCCAAATCCTTGTCTCCGCGGCCCGAGAGACAGACCAGCACCAGCTCCTCCTCGAGCTCCGCGACCCTCGCGAGCGCGTGCGCGGGCTCGAGCGCGGGGAGGATCCCCTCGGTTCGGGCGAGCCGCCGGAACGCATCGAGCGCTTCGTTGTCGGAGGCGCCGACGTACTCGGCCCGGCCACTGTCGCGCAGGAACGCGTGCTCCGGGCCCACCCCCGGATAGTCGAGCCCGGCAGAAATCGACTCGGCATCGAGCACCTGTCCGTCCTCGTCGGCGAGTACCGACGAGCGCGAGCCGTGCAGCACCGCCGGGCGGCCCGACCCGAGGCTGGCCGCGCCGCCCGCCTCGACGCCCACGAGTCGTACCTCGGGGTCGTCCAGGAAGCCGGCGAAGAGCCCGATTGCGTTCGACCCGCCGCCGACGCACGCGACGGCCACCTCGGGTAAGCGTCCCTCCGCGGCGAGCACCTGCTCGCGCGCTTCGCGGCCGATCACCGACTGAAGCTCGCGCACGATCTCGGGGTACGGCGCCGGCCCGACGCAGGAGCCGATCAGGTAGTGCGTGTCCGCCACGTTTGTGATCCAGTCGCGGATCGCCTCGCTCGTCGCCTCCTTCAGCGTGCGTGTGCCGAACTCGACCGCCTGCACCTCGGCGCCGAGCAGACCCATTCGCTCGAGGTTCGGCCGCTGGCGGCGCATGTCCTCCGAGCCCATGTAGACGACGCACTCCAGCCCGAAGCGGGCGCACACCGTCGCGGTCGCAACCCCGTGCTGGCCGGCGCCGGTTTCGGCAACGATTCGGCGCTTGCCCAGCCGGAGCGCGAGCAGGGCCTGACCAAGCGCGTTGTTGAGCTTGTGCGCGCCGGTGTGCAGAAGGTCTTCACGCTTGAGGTAGAGGCGCTTCCCGGGAGCGAAGCGCTCGGCCGGCGTAAGCGCCGTCGGCCGGCCGGCGTAGCTGCGCCCCAGCTCGTCCAGCTCTGCCTGGTACGAGGGATCGGCCCGGGCCGCATGCCAGCCGGCATCGAGCTCGTCCAGCGCCGGGATGAGCGTCTCTGGGACGAATCGGCCACCGTACTCGCCGTAGGTCAGCTGCATCGAGCGGCCTCCACGTAGGCGCGCACTCGCGCGTGATCCTTGATTCCGGGAGTCGTTTCTAGGCTCGAGCTCGCGTCCACCGCCCAGGGACGCACACGCTCGATCGCCGCGCCGACGTTCGCCGGCGAGAGCCCGCCGGCGAGCACAACGCGGCCCTGCGCCGACCGCGCGCGCTCGAGGTGATCGGGGTCCTCTTCGAGCCAGGGAAGATCGAGGACGTTCGCGACCTCACGGCCGTTCCGCAACAGCACCCCGTCCCGGGAGCGATGGCCGTTCTCTCGTGCGTAGAGCTGGACGAGATCGGCGCCGTCGTCGGTGACCTCGCCGACATGGACGGCGACCGAGAGCATCGTCTCGGGCACGGGCAGCACCCGTGGCGCACGCCGCGGCGTCTCCTCGGCCAGCACGAAGCCGGCGAGATCGGCCCCGGCTTCGGCGGCGGCCGAGACGTCCTCCTCCCGCGTCAGGCCGCAGACCTTCACCAGTGGGCGTGAGATCAACTGGGCCAGCTCCACCGCCGGGTCGCCGGCCCGCATCAGCGCGGAGCCGACGAGCACCGCCTCGGCACCCGCGAGCTCGGCCTCGGCGCCGTGGGCGCGCGCTGAAATGCCGCTCTCGGCGACCACTACCCGATCGCCCGGCGTGGACTCGACGAGCTCGAGCTGGGCACGCCGGTCGATCGCGAAGGTGTCGAGGTCGCGTGCGTTGATCCCGATCGGGTCGGCGCCGAGCGCGACGGCGCGCCGGAGCTCATCCGCGTCGTGCGCCTCGACGAGGGTGTCGAGCCCGAGCTCTTCGGCGGCGCGCATCAGCCGGCTCGCCTGGCCGTCGTCCAGGTCGCGCAAGAGCAAGAGCACCGCGTCGGCGCCCGCCTCCCGCAAGCCTGCGAGCTCCGTCGCGTCGCGGAAGAAGCCTTTCGCGAGCAGCGGCAGTGAGGCCGCCCGCCGCGCGGACCGCAGGTCGTCCACCGAGCCGCCGAAGCGCTCGTCCACCAGGATCGAGACGGCGGCAGCGCCTGCGAGCTGGAAGGCCAAGGCAAGAGCGGCGGGATCCGCCTCGGGCCGGAGATCCCCGGCCGAGGGCGAGCGCCGCTTGACCTCGGCGATCGCGGCGAGGCCCGGCCCCGCGAGGGCCGAGTGGAAGCTCCCCATCAGGCGGGCACCTCCGTCGCCTGCGAGAACGCAACGAGCTCGTCCAGCCGGGCCGCAGCCGCGCCCGAGTCGATCGCCTCGCGCGCGAGCTCGAGGCCTTCCGCGAGGTCGTCCCCATGGCCGGCCGCGGCAAGCGCACCCGCTGCGTTGAGCAGGATCGCCGAACGAGGGCCTCCGCGTTCACCGCGGAAGACGGCTCTCACCGCGGCGGCGTTCTCGGCCGGAGTGCCGCCCCGCAGGTCGGCCGGGTCACAGCGCGGCACGCCGAGCTCGAGCGGGTCGATCTCGCGCTCCTGCACGTCTCCGTCGGCGACCTCGCAGACGAGGTTCAGGCCCGCCGGAGAAAGCTCGTCGATCCCACCGGCCCCGTGGACGACGAACGCACGCCGCGCTCCGAGCTGCTCGAGCACCTCCGCGATCGTGCGCACGAGCGAAGGCGCGTAGACGCCGACCACCTGTGCCCGCGCTCCTGCGGGGTTCGTCAGCGGTCCGAGCACGTTGAAAACCGTTCTCGCCGCGAGCTCCCGCCGCACCGGCGCCGCGTGGCGCATCGCGGGGTGGTGGGTCGGCGCGAACAGGAAGCCGAAGCCGAGCTCGTCGATCGAGCGCTCGATTCGGGCCGGCGGCAACTCGAGCCTGAAGCCGAGCGCCTCGAGCACATCCGCGGAACCGGAGGCCGACGAGACCGCTCGGTTGCCGTGCTTCGCGACTCCCGCGCCGGCCGCCGCCGCGACGAGGGCCGCCGCCGTCGAGATGTTGATCGTGCCCATGCCGTCGCCGCCCGTGCCGGCGGTGTCCACCAGATCCTCCCGCTTGGGCCGAACCGCGAGCACGTGCGCCCGCATCGCCTCGGCGCAGCCGGCGATCTCGTCGGCGGTCTCACCCTTCAGGCGCAGCGCGACGAGCAGGCCACCGATCTGCGCGGATGTCGCGTCGCCTTCCATCACCTCGTTCATGACCTCGCGCGCCTCTGCCCGCGAGAGATCGTGGCCGTCGAGTAGCCGGGCCAGAGCCTGCTGCACCGTCACCGCGAGCTCTCCAGAAAGTTCTTCGCGAGCTCAGGCCCGGCTGGCGTCAACACCGATTCGGGGTGGAACTGGACTCCGTCCACCGGCAGCTCGCGATGGCGTACGGCCATCACCTCTCCTTCGGAGCACGTGGCCGAGATTTCCAGGCAATCGGGGACCGCGGTCGCCGCGAGCGAATGGTAACGGCCAGCCTCGAACGACTCGGGGAGGCCGTTAAAGAGGCCGCGGCCGTCGTGGTCGATCGAGCTCGCCTTGCCGTGCACGAGTCGTCGCGCCTGCCCGATCTCACCGCCGAAGGCCTCGACGATCGTCTGGTGGCCAAGACAGACGCCGAGCGTCGGCACTCGCGGCGCCAGCCGTTGGACGATCTCGAGGCAGGCGCCCGCGGCGGCCGGACGGCCCGGGCCGGGGGAGATGACGAGGTGCGACGCCCCGAGTCGCTCCGCCTCGTCCGGGTCGATCGAGTCGTTACGCCGTACAACCACCTCGGCACCGAGCTCGCGGAAGAGGTGCGCGAGGTTGTAGGTGAACGAGTCGTAGTTGTCGATCAGCAGGATCACGCACGCGCCTCCGCGAGCTCGATCGCCGTCTCGAGGGCAGCCAGCTTCCGCAGGCACTCATCGTGCTCGGCCGCCGGGTTCGAGTCGGCCACGATGCCCGCGCCGGCCTGAAGGAGCGCAACGCCGTCGTCCAGCACGATCGTTCGGATTGCAATGCAGGCGTCGAGCGCCTCGCCGGGCAGCGCATAGAGCACGGCGCCTCCGTACGGGCCGCGGCGGTAGCGCTCCAGCTCGGAGATCAGCTGCATCGCCCGCACCTTCGGCGCGCCCGACACGGTCCCGGCCGGGAAGCAGGCGCGCAGGAGGTCAAAGTGCGAGACATCGGCCTCGAGCTCGCCGACGACTTCGGAGACCAGATGCGTGACGTGCGAGAAGCGCTCCGGCTCGAGGTAGCGCGCGAGCTTGACCGTGCCGGGCCGGCAGACTCGCGAGAGATCGTTGCGGCCGAGGTCGACCAGCATCACATGCTCCGCCCGGTCCTTCTCCGAACCAAGCAGCCGCTCCGCGTCGCCCTCGCCGGGGCGGGTCGTTCCAGCGATCGGGTTCAGCGAGGCCCGTCGCCCGCCGGCCTTGACAAGCGTCTCCGGCGAAGAGCCGACCAGGGCCAGCCCATCGAGCTCGAGCAGGAAGAGGTATGGCGAGGGGTTGACGCGGCGCAGGGAGCGGTAGAGCTCGAGCGCGGAAGCCGAGGTCGGCCGCTCGGCCCGCTGGGAGAGCACGATCTGGAAGGCGTCGCCGTTCCGGATGTGCTCCTTCGCGCGGACGACCGCCCGCTCGTACTCGTGCCGCGAAGGCAGGCGACGCGTAGCGCCACCCTTGGCACGCGGCTCGGCCGGTGCGGGGGAGGGCTGCGGGCCCGCGAGCAGATCGGAGACCGCGCTCGGCTGGCCGCAGAGCACCTCGGCCATCCCCAGGCCGTGGTCGAAGCGGACGAGGGTGTCGGCGATCACGAACCGGCTCTCTGGCAGCCCGCGCCCGTCCTCGGGCAGCGGGGCCTTCGGCTCGAGCCGGGCCGCGTGGTCGTACCCGAGGTAGCCGACAACCGGCAGCCCGCATGCCTCGGCCTCCGCGAAGTTCACGACCCGCGAGCCCGCGCCGACGAACGAGTGGCGGCCCAGCCGCCCCTTCTCGACCGACTCGAGTAGGAAGCTCGCGCGCCCGTCTTCGCGTAGCCGGAGGTATGCCCCGAGGGGGGTCAGCAGGTCGGTTGAAATGACGGTCAATGCATTCATGGCAACAAAAAGACCCTCCAGCTGGAAGGTCGAAAGAGCGGAACGAGTTGCGTCTAGATCAGGTCAGCCGACGCTCCCGCCCCGCTCGTGGCGCCATGCCCAGCCCCAGCTGCGAGAGACGGAAGTCATCACTCACAGCGTAGGCGCCGCCCGGGTGGCTAGTCAAGTGATTCACGAGGGTTGACACGCCAGGCACACTGAGGCCGTGAAGGGGTCGCTGGAGCTGCTTGGCTCGCCGCGCCGACGCCGCAGGCTCGCGCGCATCGCCGTCGCTCTCGTCGTGGCGGGCGCCGCCGCGTTCGGAGTGACCCTGCTGACGCTGAACGAGAGCCCGCAGACCAAGGAGGTCTTCGAGCCGGGCAAGCCCGTGGTGACGGACAACCAAAAGCCCGTTCCCCTGGGTAAGGCTGACCGGCGGGCGATCAGCAGAACGCTAGTGGCGTTCGTGCGCAACGGGGTAGCACAGCAAGATCTCACCGCCGCCTACGACCTCGTCACTCCGGCCTTCCGCGGCGGCACCACGCGGGCGCAATGGCGGAAGGGAGCCTCGCCGGTCTACGTCTACCCGGCCGTCACCCGGCGAATCTCCGGGAACTGGCGCGTCGACTACTCCTACCGCGGCCAGGTCGGGGTCGCGATGATGCTCTCGTCCACGCGCCCGCGCAAGGTTGGCCAGATCATCTTCCACGGCGAGCTGCGCAAGCGTCGCGGCAGCTGGCTTGTCGATTCCTTCGCGCCCGTGGCGACCTTCTCGCCGATCGGCGTCGGCCGCCAGCACGAAACCGGGCCCGCCGACTACACGGGCGGGTCGCGGGCGGAGGTCTACTCGCAAGAGGCGGCGCTCAGCACCCTCTGGATCATCGTGCCCGTGGGCGTGCTGGCGCTCGTGCTGCTCGTTCCGCTCGGGTTCGTGCTCTTTTCGCGGCTGAGCGACCGCCGCGTTGCCCGCGCGCACGAGGCGACGGTGCCCAAGACGCTGCCGCCGCTGCCAACGCGCCGCCGCTAGTCGCGAAGTTACGCTGGCAGCGATGTCTCGCTCCGTGATCGTCTCGGCCGTGCGCACGCCTTTCGGGCGGCTTGGTGGCGCGCTCGCGGAGCACGAGGCAACCGAGCTCGGCGCAATTGCGATCCGAGCCGCCCTGGACCGGGCCGGCATCGAGAACGACGAGGTCGACTACGCGATCATGGGCCAGGTGCTGCAGGGCGGCGCGGGCCAGGCACCCGCGCGGCAGTCCACGGTCGGCGCGGGCCTTCCGGTTGAGCTGCCCTCCGACACGATCAACAAGGTTTGCGCCTCGTCGATCCGCGCGGTCGAGATCGCCGACCAGATGATCCGCGCAGGCGACGTACAGGTCGTCGTCGCCGGCGGGATGGAGTCGATGTCCAACGCCCCGTACGCGCTCAAGCGCGCCCGCTTCGGGTACAAGCTCGGCGACGGAACGCTGATCGACCTGACGGTCCACGACGGCCTCACGTCGACCTTCGACGGGAAGCACATGGTCGAGCAGGCGTCCTTTGTCTCCCGCGAGCTTGGCATCTCGCGCGAGGATCAGGATGCCTGGGCGCTGCGCTCGCACGAACGCGCGGTCAAGGCGATCGACCGCGGGCTCTTCGATCCAGAGCTCGTGCCTGTCGGCGACGTCGCGGTGGACGAGGGGCCGCGTCGCGACACCTCAATCGAGAAGCTCGCCCGCCTGAAGCCCGTCTTCGACCCGGAGGGCACCACCACGGCCGGCAATGCGCCCGGCGTGAACGACGGCGCCGGCGCGCTCGTGGTCACGAGCGAGGAGTTCGCGCGCAGCCGGGGACTCGAGGTGCTGGCGACGATCGTCTCGCAGGGATACGTGGCTGACGACTTCGCCTACCTCGCCCGCACACCGGCGAAGGCGGGCGCGATCGCCCTGGAAAAGGCGGGCAAGTCGATCGAGGACGTCGAACGAGTCGAGCTGAACGAGGCGTTCTCGTCGGTGGTGCTGAACTCGACCAAGTTGCTGGGGGCTGACCCGGAGCGCGTGAACGTGAACGGCGGCGCGGTGGCGCTCGGGCATCCGATCGGCGCGTCCGGCGCGCGCATCCTCGCGACCATGATCCACGAGCTGCGACGCAACGGCGGCGGCCTCGGCCTGGCGGCGATCTGCTCAGGCGGCGGCCAGGGCGATGCGCTCCTCCTCGAGGTGTGATCTCGCTCGAGGGTGACCGGGTCTCGCTGCGCCCGCTCCGGCCGGAGGAGCTGGACCTGGTCTGGGAGGCGCGGGTCAACGACGACACCGCTCCCTGGATGTCGACCCCGCAGGCGTACGAGCGGCTCAAGCAGCGGGTGGCGAACTCCGGACGCTTCGTGGACGGCTGGCTCGACCTTGGAATCGAGGCAGACGGGCGGCTGGTGGGCGAGATCGACGCGAGGCAACCGCCGCGCTCGATGCCGCAAGGCGTCTTCGAGCTGGGCATCTCACTCTTCGACACGGGTGACCGCGGCCGGGGCCTCGGAACCGACGCGATCCGGCTGCTGACACGCCACCTGTTCGAGAACGAAGACGCCGACCGCGTTCAGGCCTCGACGTGGGTGGAGAATCGCGCGATGCGGCGGGTCTTCGAGAAGCTCGGCTTCACCGAGGAAGGGACACTGCGCTCGTATATGCCTTCCGAGCGGGGTCGCGACGACTACGTCATCTATGCGATCACGAAATGGGACCCCTTGGAGGACGGCGCTTGAGGTTCGAACACGTGCTCGTGGTCGGCGCCGGCCAGATGGGCGGCGGGATCGCGCAGGTCATGGCGGCATCCGGCCGCCGGGTCTCGCTGTACGACGCGGCGCCCGGTGCCGTCGAGCGTGGGCTCGAGACGATGCGCAAGAGCCTGACGAAGCTCGCGGAGAAGGGCGGCCCGGACCCGGACGAGGTGTTGGCGCGGGTCGAGCGCGTCGATCAGCTCGTTTCCGCCGACCTGATGGTCGAGGCGGTCGTCGAGGATGCGGCCGTCAAGGAGGACGTGTTCCGCCGGGCGGACCAGGCGCTGCCGCCCGAGGCGGTACTTGCCTCGAACACCTCCTCGATCCCGATCAGCTCGCTGGCGGCTGCGACCTCCCGGCCCGACCGCGTGATCGGAATGCACTTCTTCAACCCGGTGCCTGTGCTCAAGCTGGTCGAGGTCGTCCGCGGACGCGAGACCTCCGACGAAACGGCCGAGGCGGTGACGGAGCTGGCGCGAGAGCTCGGCAAGACGCCTGCCGTCGCAAACGACTTCCCCGGGTTCGTCTCGAACCGCATCCTGATGCCCTACATCAACGAGGCGGTCTGGGCGCTACATGAAGGCGTTGCAGAGCCGGAGGCCATCGACACGATCGCGAAGCTCGGCTTCAACCACCCGATGGGGCCGCTTGCCTTGGCCGATTTGATCGGGCTTGATACATGTGTTGCTATCATGGAGGTCCTGCGCGATGGGCTCGGGAATCAGCGTTACGAGCCCTGCCCCCTTTTGAGGGATCTTGTGGATACAGGCAAGGTGGGGCGCAAGTCTGGTGTGGGTTTCTTCATCTATTAGCGCACAAACCCCAATCCTCTCAAGCCGCCCCAGAAGGAGGATGCCCTGCGCCTCTTGCTCGTGGATGACGACGACGGACTTCGTGCGTTGCTGCGTACGACGTTCGAGGCCGTGGACGTCGAGGTCGACGAAGCCGCCAACGCGGCCGCGGCCCGGGAGCGGATCGCCGCCGCACGGCCGGACGGCATCGTGCTCGACGTCAGCATGCCGGGCATGGACGGCGCGGCCTTCTGCGCACAGCTAAAGGGCTCTCGGGCTACCCGTGATATCCCGGTCGTGCTCCTGACCGGTTCGGACATGGCTACCGAGACGACGGCGCTCGAGGTCGGGGCGGACGCGTTCATGCTCAAGCCGTTCAGCCCGCTCGAGCTCCTGGCGGTCGTCGAGCGGCTGGCCGGCGGGCTGTACGCGACCCCCTTCCGTGCCAGCCGCAAGCGCGAGCCCGACGAGCAGTTGCTGCTCTATGCCCGCGACCTGCGCCATCTGCTCGAGCTCGAGCGTGGTCAGCGGCGGCTGCTCCAGGACGCCTACCACGAGACGGTGACGGCTCTCGCGAGCGCGCTCGAGTCGAAGGATTCCGGCACCGGGGAGCATTCTCAGCGGGTTCACCGCTACGCGGTCGAGCTCGCGCGCCAGGTTGCCCCCGAGATCGCCGACGACGAGAGCGTCGAGTACGGGTTCATGCTCCACGACCTCGGCAAGATCGCGATCCCCGACGAGATCCTCCAGAAGCCGGGAGCCCTGACGGCCGCCGAGTGGTGCCTGATGCAGACGCACACCGTCGTTGGAGAGCAGCTTCTGCAAGGCGTGACCTTCCTGCGTGGGAAGGGCCTCGAGGTGGTCCGCTCGCATCACGAGCGCTGGGACGGCAAGGGCTACCCGGACCGGCGCGGCGGCGAAGAGATCCCGGTCGCGGCGCGTGTGTTCGCCGTCGCCGATGCGCTCGATGCGATGACGAGCGACCGCCCGTACCGGCCGGCGATGACGTGGGCCGCAGCGGGACGGGAGGTCGTGGCCCAGTCCGGCGCCCAGTTCGACCCGGCCGTTGTGGAAGCCTTCCAGGCCCGCGAGCGGACGCTGCGCCGGATCCGGCGCCAGCTCACCGCGGAGCCGCCGCTTCGGCCGGCGGCGAAAGCCTCCTAGGTCGTCACGGGGAAAGAGCCTGTCTCGTGCGGTCGGCCTGTTCGATGACACGTGCGAGCTCGACGCGCGACCCGACGCCGAGCTTGTGGAACATGTTGTGTATGTGGCTCTCGATCGTCTTCTTGCTGAGAAACAGGCCTGCAGCGATCTCGGGGTTGGTCTGGCGGTCGACGACCAGCCGTGCGATCTGAAGTTCGCGTTCGGTCAGCAACTCGACACCGACGCCGTTGGCCTTTCCGGGGCGGGTGCGTCGGTGGACACGGTGTCCGAGCTGTCGTAGCTCCTGCTCCGCCTGGTCCCGATAGCCAAGCGCACCACAGGCGTGAAGCACCTTGGCAGCACGAGCCAACTCGGTCGCAGCACGCTTGCCGTTGCCGGCCCGTCCAAGTGCCCGGCCTGCGAGGGTTCGTGACAACGCCGCCTCGACAGGCACTCCAACCTCGTCGGCCGCCTTTGCAGAGGCGAGGGCGCGCTGGGTGGCAGTAGCGAGATCGTGCGACTCGAGGGCCACGGCCGCCACAGCGCGATCCGCCAGCGCTGCTGCAAGGCCCAGCCCGAACGTCGCGGCGCACGTTTCGGCTGCGGCCGCGGCACGGCTCGCCTCGTCGAGCCGACCGAGCGCCAGCCAGCAACGGGTCAGCAACTCGAGAAAGTGCGTCCTCCAGGCGCTCGGGATGAGGGGCAGCTCAGGGCCACCGGCGGTTCCGACCAACGCGTCAACAGCGCGCGCGGGATCGCCATGCTCCAAGAGGACGGCGGCGAGGGCATGCCCCGCCGACGCGGAGACAAGACTGTGGTCAAGCTGGGACGTCAGCTCGAAGCTCTCCTCGGCCGCGCTCAGCGCGAGCTCGAGGTCGCCCGCTGCGAGGGCGGTGAGAGACTGGTTGAGCAGGTTTCCGGCGAGGCTCTGAACGTTGCCCGACAGCCGCGCTCCCTCGACAGCGTCATCGAGCAATTCGCCACTTTCGGCCAGCTCCCCCCGCCGCCGTCTGACCCAGGCGAGGCAATACACGAGGATCGGGACGATGTCGCTTTGCCCGGTCGCCTTTCCGACCGACATGGCGCGCTCCGCGTGAGCTCCTGCATCCGCGAAGCGTTCGAGGTCGAGTTCCGCGGCGGCGAGATTGACGGCTGCGTCGAGCCGGAGCGCGAGTTCCTTGTCGGAGAGGGCATCGACGAGAATCGCAGCCTCCATCCGGTTCGCAGCCGCTTCGGTCATCGCGCCGCTCAGAGCGTCGGCGTAGGCAAGCGTGGCGAGTGCGGCTGCTTTCAGGGGACGATCGTCGAGCGGGCGGGCGGCGCCCAGTGCTCGCTCGGCCCATTCGCGCATCACGTCGTACTCCATCCGGTAGAAACCGTCCACTGCGAGCTCGATCATGAGCGCGACGGCCTCGGGCGAGCCCGGGTCTTCCAGGTCCTCCAGAGCGTCCAGAAGGCGCGCGTGCGCTTCTTGGTGTCGGCCGAGCAGGTGCTCGACACCGGCACAGGCCGTCGTCAGTCGAACGCGTAGCGCCGTCGACCCGTCAGGGGCGAGCGCGATGCTCTTGAGCAGTGCGGCATGGCTGGCCGCGAAATGCCCGATGGCGGCGAGCGATCCGGCTCGCGCGAGGAGCAGCTCAACCCGCTCCTCACGGGGCGCACCCGGGGACAGCAGGCTCAGCGCAGCGCCGAACCAGTGTGCGGCGCTCGCCGGCGCGCGGTGCGCCGCCGCCTCGCCCGCGGCACGCAACGTCGCGATCGCAGCCAAGTCACCCTGCCGTGCGGAGCGCTCGACGTGGTGCGCACGGGTTGTTGCCGGTGCGCCCCGGGCTGCAAGCGCTCGAGCGCTGCGCTCGTGAGCACCGAGCCGCCAGCCTCCGAGCGTGGACTCGTAGACCGCTCGCCTGACGAGTGGATGGCGAAAGCGAAACCGTCGGGGCACGTCCGTCTCGCGCACGAGGTCGAATTGAAGGAGCTCGTCGAGTGCCTGGATTGCCGATGCTTCGGGCCTCGCGGCCGCGGTCGCCGCCAGCTCGGGCTCGAAGGGGTCGCCCGCAACGGCGGCTCCCTCCAGCACGAGGCGCGCGCTGTCAGACAACAAGGCGAACTCCTCGGCCAGTGCGGCAGCGACCGAGGGTGGGACGTCGATGTCTCCGAGCAGAATCTCTCGAGCCGGAGTAGTGACCTTCAGCGCTCCATCGAAGGAGCGGGCGAGTTGCTCGAGGTAGAACGGGTTGCCACCGCTTTCCGCGAAGAGAGCACCGGCCTGCGCTTCGTCCATCGCTTCGCCGAGGAACTCGTCGGATTCGGGCCGGCTGAGCGGATGGAGCTCGAACCGGATGAGGCTGCCGGAGCGGTTCGCGTGCTCGAGCGCGCCCGCGAGCCGCTCCGGAACTTGGCGGGGACGCCAGGCCAGGGCCATGAGAACCGCCGTCGGCGGGCGACGTAGCAGCGCGCCGAGCAGCTCGACTGATCCCGAATCCGCCCAATGAAGATCGTCGAGCACAAGAACGACCGGTCTCGTCGCGGCGAGCTGCGCGAGCAGGTCGCGCACGGCGCGGTGGCTGCGGTAGCGCTCGTGCTGGAACGCTGGTGGACGGTCGGCCGCGAGCCCGGCAAGCGACGGAAAGACGCGCGCCAGCTCC
>Ga0307296_10000587_pt1 | contig 17490 bp, 16 predicted proteins | sample ER_DNA_153_FD_194467 | JGI IMG/M metagenome (GOLD analysis project Ga0307296, IMG submission 194467) | Bulk soil microbial communities from the East River watershed near Crested Butte, Colorado, United States - ER_DNA_153 | ecosystem: Environmental > Terrestrial > Soil > Floodplain | place... | reverse complement strand
GAACATGTCGAAGCCGTTCCAGTACCATGGCAGCTTCGGATAGTTCAGGAACACCATGAAGTCCGGCAACACCGGATTGCCGTAGACACCGCGGCTGCCGATCTGGCGCATCAGATACATGCCCATCGCATAGCCGCCGAGCGCGAAGAACGCGCCATGACCGAGCGACAGAATGCCGCAATAACCCCAGATCAGATCGATCGCGAGCGCCAGAATGGCGTAGCAAACATATTTTCCGAACAGCGCCACCAGATAGGTCGGCACCTGCAATACCGAGCCGGCCGGCAACAGCATGTTCGACAGCGGGATCAGCATGCCGATCGCGGCAACCACGATCAGAAATACGGTCGCGCTGCGATCCAGCGACCGCGTGAGCACGTGCGGCATCATGCTTCCACCGCCCGCCCCTTCAGCGCGAACAGGCCACGCGGGCGTTTCTGAATGAACAGAATGATGAGGACCAGGATAGCGATCTTGCCGAGCACCGCGCCGGCCACCGGTTCCAGGAACTTGTTGGCAATGCCGAGCGTGAACGCCCCGACCAGCGTGCCCCACAGATTGCCGACACCGCCGAACACCACCACCATGAAGGAGTCGATGATATAGCTCTGGCCGAGATTGGGGCTGACATTGTCGATCTGCGACAGCGCCACGCCGGCCATCCCGGCAATTCCGGAGCCCAGACCGAACGTCAGCGCATCGACGCGCGAGGTCGCAATCCCCATCGTCGCCGCCATTCTGCGGTTTTGCGTCACCGCCCGCATCTCCAGCCCGAGGCTGGTATAGCGCAGCATGGCCAAGAGGATCGCGAACACCGCCAGGGTGAAGCAGATAATCCACAGCCGGTTGTAGGTAATCGTGATCTGTCCGATGTCGAACGCGCCGCTCATCCAGGAGGGATTACCGACCTCGCGGTTGGTGGGACCGAACATGGTGCGTACGGCCTGCTGCAGGACCAGCGACAGACCCCACGTCGCCAGCAGCGTTTCCAGCGGCCGGCCGTAGAGAAAGCGGATGATGCTGCGCTCGATCAGGATACCGATCCCGCCGGCAACCATGAAGGCCAGCGGCACGGCCATCAGCAGCGAATAGTCGAACAGCCCGGGATAACTGGTGCGGATGATTTCCTGCACCACGAACGTGACATAGGCCCCGATCATGACCATCTCGCCGTGGGCCATGTTGATCACGCCCATCACCCCGAAGGTGATGGCGAGACCGATGGCGGCGAGCAGCAGCACCGAGCCGAGCGACAGGCCGTACCAGGCATTCTGCACGGCGGACCACATCGCGAGGTTACTCTGGATCGCCGAGGTCGCATTGGCGGCGGCGCGCGCGATCGCGAGCGGCTGGTCCCCGGCCAACCCGGTCAATAGCGCCAGAGCTTCCTGATCGCCACGCGCCTTGATGGTGGCGATGGCTTCAAGCTTTTCGGCATCGGTGGCGTCCTGCTTGAACAACAGGATCGCCGCGCGCGCTTCGCTGAATGCCAGCTTCGCGCCCTTGTCGGTTTCCTTCTGGAGCGCGCCGTCGATCACCGGCAGCATGGTCTCGTCGTGGGTCTTGAAAACAGACTGCGCGGCCTGGATTCGTTTGGCGGGGTCGGGCGACAGCAGCGTCAAGCCGCCCAGGGCAGCCTCGACGGTGCGGCGCAGGCGGTTGTTGAGGCGGACCGCGGCGGCGCTATCAGGAACGCTGGCGACCGCCGCGCCGGTCGCGGCGTCAATCATCTGGCCGTCCGCCTGCGTGACATAAACCTTCTTGGTGTCGGGGTCGGCCATCAAGCGGCCGTCCTGCAGTGCGCTGATGATGGTGTAGGCAAGCGGATTGCCGCTGGTGGCAATCACTCCGATGGCTTCGTCGGTATCGGAAAACTCGTCATTGGCGAATTTACCGACGGCGTCTTCGAACGGCCCCGCCATGACCGGCAGTGCGGTCGCAAAAATCAGCAATATTGCAAAGGGCAGCGCACGAAAGTTTCTAAAAACGTTGGCAGGCACTGGACGACCCCGGCAGGAGGCGAAAGGAAGGCGGCGGATGTCGCCGCCTTCCCTGGTTTGTTTGGACTCATGAAGTACTCAGGAGCCCTGACCGCCGCACTTGTTGGTCTTGGTGTTGTAGTTGCCGCATTTCTTGCCGACCCAGTCGCCGATCAGGTCCTTGGAGCCTTCGAGCTCCTTCGACCATGCGTCGCCGGCAACCAGCCCCGGGGTCTTCCACACCACGTCGAACTGGCCATTGCCTTTGATTTCGCCAATGAAGACCGGCTTGGTGATGTGATGGTTCGGAAGCATCTTCGAGGTGCCGCCGGTCAGGTTCTTGGCTTCGATGCCGGGCAGGGCGTCGATTACCTTGTCGGCGTCGACCGACTTCGCCTTCTCGACCGCCTTGACCCACATGTCGAAGCCGATGACGTGCGCTTCCATCGGATCGTTGGTCACGCGTTTCGGGTTCTTGGTGTAGGCCTGCCACGCCTTGATGAACTTCTCGTTCTCGGGCGTCTTGATCGACTGGAAGTAATTCCAGGCCGCGAGGTGGCCGAGCAGCGGTTTGGTATCGATGCCGGCAAGTTCTTCTTCGCCGACCGAGAACGCGACAACCGGAATATCGGTCGCCTTGATGCCCTGGTTGCCGAGCTCCTTGTAGAACGGAACGTTGGCGTCGCCGTTGATGGTGGAGACCACCGCGGTCTTCTTGCCGGTCGAGCCGAACTTCTTGATGTCCGCCACGATCGTCTGCCAGTCGCTATGACCGAACGGCGTGTAATTGATCATGATGTCTTCCGGCTTGACGCCTTTCGACTTCAAATAGGCTTCGAGGATCTTGTTGGTGGTGCGCGGATAAACGTAGTCGGTGCCGGCCAGCACCCAGCGCTTCACCTTTTCGTCCTTCATCAGGTAGTCGACGGCAGGTATCGCCTGCTGGTTCGGCGCCGCTCCGGTGTAGAAGACGTTGCGCTCGCTCTCCTCGCCCTCGTACTGCACGGGATAGAACAGGATCGAGTTCAGCTCCTTGAACACCGGCAGCACGGATTTGCGCGACACCGAGGTCCAGCAGCCAAACACCACGGCGACCTTGTCCTTGGTGATCAACTCACGGGCTTTTTCCGCGAACAACGGCCAGTTGGAGGCGGGGTCGACAACCACGGCCTCGAGCTTCTTGCCGAGAATGCCGCCCTTCTTATTCTGCTCATCGATCAGGAAGAGGACGGTGTCCTTCAGCGTGGTCTCGCTGATCGCCATGGTGCCGGAGAGCGAGTGAAGGACGCCAACCTTGATGGTGTCGTCCGCCGCCCTTGCGGTCGTAAATGCGGCCAGGCCCAAGACCAGCCCGGCGGTCGCCGCCAGCCAGCGACGGCGGCTGAGCGGCGTCGCTATATCGTCAGTCAATTGAGTAAGCATGAGGTGTTATCTCCCTGACGCAGACGTGAAAACGCTGCGAACGGCCCCACGGCCGCCTGCGTTAACGGAATCGCAAGAACCATGCCATGGTATCCGAAGGGGATATCCCGCTGATTCCGTTACAGAATCCGTTGCCGCGCGCGGGAACTTCGATGCTCTTGCCTAACTTTTAGACCAAAAAAATGTATGCTTAATCGGCAAATTGATTACGTCATAAGCAAATATGGCATGCTGGCTAAATTTGCGGCAGCAGTATTTCTGCATTGCAGCATGGGAGAAGCCCGATTGGGGCTCGCAGACCGCTTCTCGTCGCCATTTTCCAACCGCACCAACGCCTCATTTCACGATTCACCTTGAAAGCGCCGTGTTCATGTTCCATATGACCGCTACGACCCAGGGAATCACCGGGTCACCGCGAGCCGCGTGTTCGGAGCCCGTCCAACGGTTTCTGGCTTGCCCCTTCAGCTAACCAAAACCGACGCCCCAAACACGCGGGTGTCTCTGGCACCCCTCGCGCGCTCCTGGCTGACACCGCCGGGCGCCTGCCTTTTGTAATGGAAAGAACCCACCTTTTGACCTCCTTTCAGGATTTCGGCCTCGCCGATCCAATCTCGCGTGCGCTCAAGGAAGAGAACTATCTCACGCCCACGCCCATCCAGGCCCAAACCATTCCCCTTGCACTTGCCGGCCGCGATGTCGTCGGCATCGCCCAGACCGGCACCGGCAAGACCGCAGCCTTCGCGCTTCCCATCCTGCATCGCATTCTGGAGCATCGCCTCAAGCCGCAGCCCAAATCCTGCCGCGTGCTTGTGCTCAGCCCCACGCGCGAATTGTCGGGACAGATTCTCGAGAGTTTTAACGCCTATGGCCGCCACATGCGCCTCACTTCGGCGCTGGCAATCGGCGGCGTCCCGATGGGACGTCAGGTCCGCTCGATCCTGCAGGGGATCGAGGTCATGGTAGCGACGCCCGGCCGCCTGCTCGATCTCGTGCAAAGCAACGGCCTGAAGCTCGGACAGGTCGAGTTTCTCGTGCTCGACGAGGCCGACCGCATGCTGGACATGGGCTTCATCAACGACATCAGAAAAATCGTCGCCAAATTGCCGATGAAGCGGCAGACGCTGTTTTTTTCGGCGACGATGCCAAAGGATATCGCCGAACTCGCCGAACAGATGCTGCGCGATCCGGCGCGTGTGGCGGTGACGCCGGTCGCCTCGACCGTCGAGCGCGTTATCCAGCGCATCATCCAGGTCGATCACTCGGCCAAGCCCGCCTTGCTGGCGCAGCTTTTGAAGCAGGAGCCGGTCGACCGCGCGCTGATCTTTACCCGGACCAAGCATGGCGCGGACAAGGTGGTGAAGGGCCTCACAAGAGCCGGCATCGCCGCGGACGCCATTCACGGCAACAAGTCGCAGAACCATCGCGAGCGGGTGCTGGCGGCATTCCGCTCCGGCGAGATCCGCACGCTGGTCGCCACCGACATTGCCGCCCGCGGCATCGACGTCGATGGCATCAGCCACGTGGTGAATTTCGATCTTCCCAACGTGCCGGAGACCTATGTCCATCGCATCGGCCGCACCGCGCGCGCCGGCGCCGACGGCGTTGCCATCTCCCTGATCGCGGGCGGTGAGGAAATGGCTTATCTGCGCGACATCGAAAAACTGATCCGCATTGCGTTGCCGCGGGAAGACCGCCGCACGCCAGGCCATCGCGACCCCGCTCCTGCGGCTTCGCCGCATCGAGGCGGACGCTCCGCACCGCATTTGCACGCGGTCAGGGCCCATGAAGCCGCACCTGGGGCGAAAGGGCCTCGCCGCCGCCGCCGCGGTGGTGGTAATAATGGCGTTACGCAAGCCAGCCGGCACGAGACCCACCGGCAGGAGCCGTTACGTCCGTCGTCGCAAGGCGGCGGCAAGGCCGACGGGATGCAGGGCGTTGCCTTTTTGCATCGCGAAAGCCGCCCCAATACTCGACCCAACCGTACCCAACGACCACGCTAGCCGTCGATCGATCTGGAGAAAACCATGGCTAAAGAAGAGCTGATCCAGTTCGAAGGACTGGTCACCGAAATCCTCCCCGATGCACGTTATCGCGTGCAGCTCGATGCCGGACACGAGATCGTTGCCTACACCGCCGGCAAGATGAAAAAGAACCGCATCAAGACGCTGGCGGGCGATCGGGTGACGATCGAGATGTCGCCCTATGATCTTGAAAAAGGCCGGCTCATCTTCCGTCACAAGGACGAGCGTCCCGGCGGGGGCGGTGGAGCCCCGCGCGGCGCGCCGCCGCGCGGCCAGTTCCGCCGCAGGTAAGTGCGGTCAACCTTGCCGTGAAATCGCGCATCGCGGGCCGATGTCGGCGCGCAGCGAAACCTGCACGAGCGGGCCGGTCAAAAAATCGCGCACCTCAGGATTGTTTTGGGGGCTGGCTTCGCATAATATGCAATAATCGATTTTCGGCCGGACGACATTAGCTATCCACCGGTACAGCCGGTTTAGACGCTGACGACCCTTCCAAAAATTCGATCTCACCAGCCCATCGAAAGTGGGCTTCGACTATATCTATCTTGAGAAGGGACTACCCCGTGAGCATGGGAACCGTGAAGTGGTTTAACGCGACCAAGGGCTTCGGCTTTATTCAACCGGATGACGGTGGCAACGACGTGTTCGTGCACATCAGCGCCGTAGAGCGCGCCGGCCTTGGAACACTGCGTGAAGGCCAGAAGATCAGCTACGAGATCGTAGCGGATCGCCGCTCTGGCAAGTCTTCGGCCGACAATCTGCGCGCCGCCGGCTAAAGGATTTCCCCTCGGTTGCGCCGAGAAAATTCCGCCTGAAACAAGAAGAAAGGCCGCGCTGCTGCGCGGCCTTTTATTTTGTCCGAACGGCGCCGCCGATCGTCTCTCGCAACTCGATGGCCTTTTTGAATTTGAAGAAGCTGGTGTCCGTCACGCTATCGATTGAGACGTCAACTCGAAGCACAATGGCGCGTTACGTTAACTCTATCTTAACCAATTGGCGAGGCGGCTAGCGCGCGCCGGATCGATTCGCGCCAGCGCTGACAGGCAGCGTGGGGCGGGCTCGACGCCGCCGACCGAGTCCGCTTGCCGCAGAGCTAGTTCGGTTTAGCTGCCGCCCCGCCGGCCTGGCCGCTGAGAGTACCGGCCTGATCCATCGTCGATTTGAAATAGGTCTCGCCGTCGCCAAGGGTAATCCGCCGCTGGCAAATCGGCAGGCAGCTATACGACTCGCGTTCGACGCCGCGATACACGGTGACAAGCTGGTCGGTCGGCCCTTCGACCTGAATGACGCGATCCACCAGGATCTCGCCGCTGCGGTCCATCGCAATGAAATTGGTCGAGCCGTAGCCTTTGCCGGTCAGGACGACCACCCCACCGGTCTGCAGCGTAACGTCTGCAATCAACGGGTTTCCTACAACGATGGTCGCAACGCGGGTGGGGAGTCTGATGAGCTTTGCCTGATCGACATTGACGGTGATGATGTCACCTGACGGCTCGGCAAAAGCAGCTAGCGGCCATAACAGAATTCCAATCGCCAAAGAGCGAAATCCAAAACAGGCGCGCACGCGAATACGCAGGGAACTGAACCACATACTATACCCCGGGGCGTTGACAAGCCGGCTAAAGCGATACGCAGCGGAACCGGCGCCCGACGGGGCAAATCTGACGTCAATTCATGAACGAACTGCAAACGGAACCGAGAAAGCCGGCCATCAACTAACGCCGAAACGGATAGGCCAATTGTCCGACAATCTCCGACGGAATTGCCGGCTCATCGGTACCATATCCATCCGGGATTTGATTTTCCGGCAGCCTAAAGGTCCCGAACAGGATATCCCAGATCGGAAAAGTCCCGGCAAAGTTGGTATGACCGCCCTCTTCAAGCGAGGTGTGGTGCCAGCGATGGAAGACCGGCGTTGCCAGCACGTATTTGAACGGACCAAGCGTCCAGTTCAGATTGGCATGAACGAACGCCGAATGGAACGTGGTGAAGGGCCCGACCCAGAGCATGACATTCGGCGAGATCCCCGCCATCAGCAATATGACGTCGACCGCTATGGTTCCGAGGAACAGATTCACCGGATGGAAGCGCGCCGCCGAGATCCACTCCAGATCTTCGGACGAATGATGGATCGCGTGATATTTCCAGAATCCGCCGCCGTGAAACATCCGGTGCAGCCAATACAGCATGAAGTCCGACAAGATCAGGAACAGCAGCCCCTGCAGCCATAGCGGCAGCTCGGACAGCGGGCCGTGGCCGTTGTCGTAAAAGGCAATCAGTTCGTCGGCGTCATGAATGTTAAAGATGACGCCGGCACCGAGCACGAGTAGCCCGATCCGCAACACACGAGCGAACAACGGAACGAAGAACCAGTAACAGATGTCGGTGACGAGCTCGCGCTTGCGCCACCACGGCTTGCCGGGATTGCAGGCCCAGAAGTGGGTCAGCACGGAAAACACCAGCGCCAGCGCGACGGTGATGGGTACCACCTTGGCGATCGTCTGGCCGAGCATCTCGACGACTTCCAGGGCAAGATTGGACATGGACACCTCGTCTGATCAGGTCTCTCAGGGTTACCCCTGCGTGCTTAAGGAGCCGTGAACCAACGCCGCCGACGCTCTCGCGTCGGTCTCCGCGACAGACGCGATCAAAATCAGTATTGCATTGTACGGACGGGCTTAATTCGAAATTTACCGTGCTTAAGAACAGCCGAGTTCCAAAACATTTGCACCATCGAATTAACTGCGCCGCAATTGTCCGATCATAGGGTGAGCCGATGGTCACGGTGCCGAGAACGCCGGCGAGACCTAACGTTAGTCGACCAGCCACGTGTACACATGGAGCTAGATATGAAGAACCTTATCGCGCGTTTCGTGAAGGATGAGTCCGGCGCGACAGCCATTGAATACGGCCTGATTGCAGCCGGCATCTCGCTCGCGATCATCGGTGCAGTCAACGGCATCGGTACCAGTCTGAGCACCAAGTTCGGCGCCATCAACACCTCGCTCAAGTAAGCGACCGTAACGGCAGACCATCAAAGGCCCCGGTGATCTCGGGGCCTTTGTTGTTTCCGCCCGTTGCAGCTGGCGTAAGTATGCGTAAACCCGATGGCGCTTCCATCGCGGCAAGAAAAGCTTCCTTGCCGGCCAACTCACCGGTGGAACTGGTCTGTCTCGCGTTGGCGCTGGCGCTTCTCGCTCTCGCCTTGCGGATTGCAAGCATCTGGTGATCTGTCCGGCTGTTTCCCGATCGTTCATCTCTTGCCGCTAGGGTCGGGCGATGCTCCGACCTTGCGCTGACAGCACGGGCTGTTTAACCCCATGATCCTCGACATCGCCCGCCTTCTGCTGTTTCCGGCCCTGATGGCATTCGCAGCCGCCAGCGACCTTTTCACCATGACGATCTCGAACCGGGTGTCGCTGGCGCTGGTGGCAGGCTTCCTGGCTCTCGCCGTGCTGAGCGGCCTGGGATTTTACGATATCCTCTCCCATATCGGCGCGGGCGTCACCGTGCTCACGGTGGCTTTTGCCTGCTTTGCCATGGGCTGGGTCGGCGGCGGGGATGCCAAGGTTGCAGCCGCGGCGGCGCTTTGGTTCGGCTTTGGCCATCTGCTGGGCTATCTGGTCTATGCCTCGCTGTTCGGCGGTGCCTTGACGCTGTTGCTGCTCCAGTTCCGGCAATGGCCGCTGCCCTACCCGTTCGCGGGCCAGGCCTGGCTGCTCAAGCTGCACGCCAAGGAAAGCGGAATTCCCTATGGCATCGCGCTCGCGATCGGCGCGCTGGTGATCTACCCGGAGACGGAATGGGTCAAGGCGGTCGACCTCACCCACTTCGCCATCCGCTGATCTGCCCGGTAACTCTGCGTTAAGGCGATTTAGATACGCCTTATTAACCATGCCTTGACGAATAACTGGTCAACTCCCATCACCGCGGCGGAAGCGTCGCGGCGCAATGTGGAAAGTGAAGCGTATGAATACCGCACGCATTGTCGTCCTGACCATCGCTGTCGGTGCCGGCGGCATTGCCGCGTATCTCGCAAGCGGGTCCGACAACAAGCCTTCGACTGCGCCGGTTGCACAATTGCCAACCGTGGACGTTCTCGTTGCGAAGTCCGACATCGGCCTCGGCCAGTCGGTCACGCCGGGAGACGTTCAGTGGCAGGCCTGGCCGGCAACGACCGCGAGCAACAGCTTCATTCGCCGCAATGAACGCCCCGATGCAACGACCCAGATTGCCGGCTCGATCGCACGCGCGCCATTTATCGCAGGCGAACCGATCCGGGAGCCGAAGCTGGTCAAGGCCAATGGATCGGGCTTCATGGCGGCGATCCTGCCCACCGGCATGCGCGCGATCTCGACCGAAATCTCGCCGGAGACCGGCGCCGGCGGCTTCATTCTGCCCAACGACCGGGTCGATGTCATCCTCTCGAGGCGCGAGAAGAATCCGGACCGCGGCGGCTCGGCCGATATCGTCAACTCGGAGGTCATCCTTGCAAATGTTCGCGTTCTTGCGATCGATCAGACGCCGAAGGAAAAAGACGGCCAGAGCGCCGTGGTCGGCAAGACGGTGACGCTTGAGCTGAGGCCCGAGCAAGGGCAGTTGCTCGTCCGCGCGCGCCAGAGCGGCACGCTGTCGCTGGCGCTGCGCAGTATCGCCGATGCCAATATGGTCGAGAACCGGTCCGACGATCAAACCCCGAAACGTCGCGACAGCATCAATGTAGTTCGCTACGGCGTCTCAAGCTCGACGACGACACAGAAGTGAGAAGGACGCCCGGTATGAAATGCAGGGGAAATCAACCGTTGATCCGGGCCTTCACGGCCCGCGCCCTGTCGTTTTCGGCCGCCGCTGCGCTGACGCTTAGCCCGGCCTTGACCCCGGTCGTTGCGAGCGACTATCGCGTCATGGCGCCGCTCGCGGTCGATGGACAAATGAATTCCCGCTTTCTGGCGCTCGGCATCGGCAAATCCGTCGTGATCGATCTGCCGCGCGACATCAAGGATGTGCTGGTCGCCGATCCGAAGATAGCAAACGCCGTCATCCGTTCCGCCCAGCGCGCCTACATCATCGGCGCGGCGGTCGGCCAGACCAACATCGTATTCTTCGATTCCGCAGGCCAGCAAATCGCCGCCTACGATATCGCCGTCAAGCGCGACCTTAACGGCGTACGCGCCGCGCTGAGGCAGACGTTGCCGAACGCGGACATCCAGATCGAAGGCGTCGGTGACGGCGTGATGCTGTCCGGTTCGGCCTCGAGTCCGATCGAGGCGCAGCAGGCGGGTGAGCTTGCCGCACGGCTGGTGGGAGGGCCCGAGAAGGTCGTCAACTCAATCGCGGTTCGGGGCCGCGATCAGGTGATGCTGAAGGTCACGGTCGCCGAGGTCGCGCGCTCGATCATCAAGCAGATGGGCATCGACCTGACCGCCAACATGAACTACGGCACCGCCGTCGTGAATTTCAATAACAGCAATCCGTTTACGGCCTTGGGCCGGCAGCTCGTCGCGGGCAACCAGACCGGCATGGGATTCGGCTCAACCACCGTCAATGGAGTCACCGTCCCGTCGGTGACCGCGACCATTCGGGCAATGGAGAATGCCGGTGTGATCCGCACGCTGGCCGAACCGAACCTGACGGCGATTTCCGGGGAATCGGCAACGTTCATCGCAGGCGGCGAGTTTCCGATTCCCTCCGGCTATTCCTGCGATCCGGTCACGCATGTCTGCACCACCCAGGTCACCTACAAGAAATTCGGCATTTCCCTCAACTTCACGCCGGTGGTCATGACCGAAGGCCGGATCAGCCTGCGGGTGATGACCGAGGTGTCGGAGCTATCGAATGACAATTCCTTTACTCTGGTCCAGTCAGCCGGCAGTGCGGTGACGATCCCCTCGATCAAAACCCGCCGCGCGGAAACCACCCTGGAAATTCCGTCGGGCGGATCGATGGCGATGGCAGGCCTGATCCAGGACCAGACCAAGCAGGCCATCAACGGTTTGCCCGGCCTGTCGCAATTGCCGGTTCTTGGCACGCTGTTCCGCAGCCGCGACTACGTCAACAGCCAGACCGAACTGATGGTGCTTGTGACCCCTTATGTCGTTCGGGCGGTGGCGCAGAAGGATCTGTCGCGTCCGGATGATGGCTTCGCGGCCGCATCGGATCCACAAGCCGACCTGTTGGGCAACATCAATCGCATCTATGGCGTTCCGGGCCGGGTCGAGCCGGCGCGTAATTATCGCGGCACCTATGGCTTTATCACCGACTGAGGCGGGACGAGGATACCAACGATGACAGCCCCAATACCCGCCGATCGCAATCGCCTCTTCCGCGTCGCGGCAGCGCTTGCCGGCGTTGCCGTCGTGCTGGGAGCTTGCAATACCGACCGAGCTTTGGTCGCCAGCGTTCCCGACGATTATCGGCTGCGTCATCCCATTGCGATTCAGGAAGCTAACCAGTCAGTCGTCATTTTCGTCGGTCAGGCACGTGGCGGTCTTTCCGCGTCACAGCGCGCCGATGTGATGGGGCTGGCGCAAACCTGGCTGCGCGAAGGAACCGGCACAATCAGCGCCGATCTGCCGGTCGGCACGCCCAACGCGCGGACGGCGGCCGACGCATTCCGGCAAGTTCGGGCGTTGCTCGCGGCGGCCGGCGTGCCGCCGCGCGGGATTGTTGTGCGCCGTTATCGTCCCGACGACCTGCGAACGCTCGCGACGATCCGCCTGAGCTATCCGAAAATCTCGGCAATCGCCGGTCCCTGCGGCCTGTGGCCTGAGGATCTCGGACCCTCGATCAAGAACAAGAGCTATTTCGAAAACAAGCAGTATTACAATTTCGGCTGCGCCAATCAGCGCAACCTGGCGGCAATGGTCGACAATCCCTCGGATCTCGCGCAGCCGCGGTCCGAAACCACCGCCTATACGATGCGGCGCACGATCGCTTTCGACAAGTATCGCAAGGGCACTGCGACCTCGACCACCTATCCCGAAGCCGAGAAGGCCAAACTCAGCGATACAGGCAAATGATCAGCTACGCCCGTCAAAATCCCGAGGAGCCGCTGGACGACGACATACCGCCGCCCTCAGACGACCATATCGCCCCGGCGCCGCGGGTATCGGTGCAGGCGTTTTGCGAGACGGTGGAAACTGCAGCCGCCGTGCAATTGGCCTGCGACGATCGGCGTCTCGGCAAGGCTCATCTCAAGATTCACATGGGCGGCATGGCAGCCGCCATTGAGGCCTATCGCACCGCTCCTACTCCGAACGTGATCATCCTGGAAACCGAAGGTCGTGGCCGAATCCTTGCGGGCCTCGATCACCTTGCGACGGTTTGCGATTCCGGAACTCGCGTCGTGGTGATCGGACGGGTCAACGATGTCACGCTTTATCGCGAACTGGTGCGACGCGGGGTCAGCGATTACATGATTGTGCCGGTTAGCGCCCTGGACGTAGTGCGCTCGATTTGCGGTCTGTTCTCGGCGCCTGAGGCAAAAGCCGTCGGCCGGATCATCGCAATCGTCGGCGCAAAAGGCGGCGTCGGCGCATCCACCATCGCCCACAACGTCGCCTGGGCCATTGCGCGTGATCTCGCGCTGGATTCCGTTGTCGCCGATCTCGACCTCGCATTCGGCACCGCAGGTCTCGACTACAACCAGGATCCCTCGCAAGGCATCGCCGACGCGGTATTCTCGCCCGATCGTGTCGATACGGCGTTCGTCGATCGTCTGCTGTCGAAATGTACCGACCACCTCAGCCTGCTGGCGGCGCCGGCGACGCTGGAACGGGTCTATGACTTTGGCGCCGAAGCGTTTGACTCAATCTTCGACACGCTTCGCACGACAATGCCCTGCATCGTGCTGGACGTACCCCATCAATGGTCGGCATGGACCAAGCGCGCCCTGATCGGCGCGGACGATATTCTGATCGTCGCGGCCCCGGATCTGGCCAATCTGCGCAACTCCAAGAACATGTTCGATCTGCTGAAGGCATCGCGGCCTAACGACCGGGCGCCGCTCTATTGTCTCAATCAGGTTGGCGTGGCGAAGCGGCCGGAAATCAACGCAAGCGAATTCACCAAGGCAATCGAGAGCCCGCCGATTGCGGCTATTCCGTTCGATCCGCAAATGTTCGGCCTGGCGGCCAATAACGGCCAGATGATCGCGGAGATCGCCGCCAATCACCGCACCACCGAGATGTTTCTGCAGATCGCGCAACGGTTGACTGGCCGGGGCGAGACCAAAAAACCGCGGGGTTCGTTACTGTCGCCCCTGATCCAGAAGTTGCGGGCAAAATAGGCAACCCGTATGGAGTGTCGTCGTGTTTGGGAAGCGTAGCGGAACTGAAAACGATTCGCGGAGGATGAGCCCTGCCGCCGGTGTGCCGGAACCGGCTTCCGGTACGGCGCCGGCCGTATCGCGCAACCTGTCTCCTCCCACCGTTGCGTCACCGCCGCTTGCGCCGGCCAGACCGGGGGCGCCCGCGCCGGCAGTCGAAGCGCGGCGATCGGACACCTACTATGAAGTCAAGGCGACGATTTTCGGCGCCTTGATCGAAGCGATCGACCTTGCCCAACTCGCCAAACTTGACAGCGAGTCGGCGCGCGAGGAGATTCGCGACATCGTCAATGAGATCATCGCGATCAAGAACATCGTGATGTCGATTGCCGAGCAGGAAGAACTGCTCGACGACATCTGCAACGACGTTCTCGGCTACGGCCCGCTCGAACCGCTTTTGGCGCGCGACGACATTTCCGACATTATGGTCAACGGCGCCGGAACGGTGTTCATCGAGGTCGCCGGCCGCATTCAGCGCACCGGAATCCGGTTCCGCGACAACCAGCAGCTCCTGAACATTTGTCAGCGCATCGTCAGCCAGGTAGGCCGCCGCGTCGACGAATCCTCGCCGATCTGCGACGCGCGCCTGGCCGATGGCTCACGCGTCAACGCCATCGTTCCGCCTCTGGCACTCGACGGCCCCGCATTGACGATCCGGAAATTCAAAAAAGACAAGCTGACCCTGGACCAGCTGGTCAAATTCGGAGCGATCACGCCCCAAGGCGCGGAGATTCTGCAGATCATCGGGCGCTGCCGCGCCAATGTCCTGATTTCCGGCGGCACCGGCTCCGGAAAAACCACGCTGCTCAACTGTCTCACCCAGTACATCGACCACGACGAGCGCATCATTACCTGCGAGGACGCCGCAGAGCTTCAACTACAGCAGCCGCATGTGGTGCGGCTGGAAACCCGTCCGCCCAACATCGAGGGCGAGGGCCAGATCACCATGCGCGAGCTGGTCCGAAATTGCCTCCGTATGCGTCCTGAACGCATCATCGTCGGCGAAGTCCGCGGACCGGAAGCGTTCGACCTGCTGCAAGCCATGAACACCGGTCACGACGGATCGATGGGAACGCTGCACGCCAACAATCCCCGCGAGGCCCTGTCGCGCTGCGAATCGATGATCACGATGGGTGGATTTTCACTGCCGTCGCGGACCATTCGCGAGATGATCTGCGCTTCGATCGACGTTATCATTCAGGCCGCCCGTCTGCGCGACGGCTCCCGGCGCATCACCCACGTCACTGAGGTGATGGGCATGGAAGGCGACACCATCATCACCCAGGACCTGTTCGTCTTCGACCTGATCGGCGAGGACGCCAATGGGCAGATCGTCGGCCGGCACCGCTCAACCGGCATTGGACGGCCGCGCTTCTGGGATCGCGCGCGATACTACGGCGAGGAAAAGCGGCTTGCCGCCGCGATCGATGCCTCGGAAGTAGCGGGCGACGTAAGGGGTGCGTCATGAATATCCAGGCGCTCGCACTTGCCTTTCTCGCAGCTACCGCCATCGGCGGTCTGGCATGGGTCTTTATTTATCCCTTGCTGTCGGGGGAGAAGAAAGCCGAGCTTCGCCGCGCGTCGGTCGCGAAATCGGAACCGGCCGCCGCGCGCCAGGCCGACAAGACCCAGCGCTCACGCCGCGAACAGGTCGAGGGATCGCTAAAGGAGCTCGAGGCGCGCAGCAGGAATGAAAAGAAGATTCCGCTGAGCAGCCGCCTGACGCAGGCCGGGCTCGACTGGTCACCTCGGAAATTCATGATCCTTTCCGGCGTTCTCGCGGCGGCCTGCTTTGCGATAACGTCGCTGGCCGGAGGTGGACTGATTGGGGCCGCCGGCCTGGCCTTCGCCGGTGGCCTGGGTCTGCCACGCTGGGCCTTGAACTTTCTCAAGAAACGCCGGGAAAAGAAATTTCTCAAGGCGCTGCCGGACGCCGTTGACGTGATCGTTCGCGGTATCAAGGCGGGCCTGCCGCTGTTTGACTCCATCAAAGTCGTCGCAACCGATGCCCCGGAACCGCTCAAGAGCGAGTTCCTCGCCATCATCGAAACCCAGGCGATCGGCATGCCGCTTGGCGATGCATGTGCGCGCCTGTTCGAACGAATGCCGGTGCCGGAGGCGAACTTCTTCGGAATCGTCATCTCGATCCAGCAAAAGTCCGGCGGCAACCTGTCCGAAGCTTTGGGCAACCTTTCAAAGGTGCTGCGCGACCGCAAGAAGATGGCCGAGAAGATTCAGGCCATGTCGATGGAAGCCAAGGCGTCCGCAGGCATCATCGGCTCGCTGCCGCCCATCGTCATGCTGCTCGTTTACCTATCGACCCCCGACTATATCTCGCTGCTGTGGACTCATCCGACCGGTCAACTGATGCTCGTTGGCTGCGTAATCTGGATGTCAATCGGCATCTTCGTGATGAAGAGAATGATCAATTTCGATTTCTGACGGTGCAGCATGTTTGATTTTCTGATCGCCAAGCTCCACGACGCGCGCTTTATGACGATGCTGCTCGCCGCCATCGCCGCGAGCGCGACCGCCTACACGCTGATCATGCCGTTGTTTGCAACCGGAGGACTGGAAAAGCGCATGAAGGCGGTCGCTAGCGAACGCGAGCGGATCCGGCAGCGCGAGCGCGAGCGCCTCTCCAGGACCGAAAAGGTCACGCTGCGTCAGACCCCGAAGCAGCTCGTCTCGAAGGTGGTGGAGGACTTCAACCTCGGCAAATGGCTGGCGCAGGAGGCCGCGCTCGAAAAGCTCACCATGGCCGGATATCGCGGGCACGCGCCTTACGTCACATTCCTGTTCTTCCGGATGGTAACGCCGATCGTGCTTTTCGTGGCGGCGGTGCTGTATGTTTTCGTGATCTCGCACATGGAGAAATCGATGCCGATCAAGATCGGCATATGCGTCGCTGTCGCCTATCTCGGCTTGCAGGCGCCGATGCTTTTTTTGAAAAACGCGATCACGAAACGCCAGCTCTCGATCAAGCGCGCCTTTCCCGACGCGCTCGACCTGTTGCTGATCTGCATCGAATCCGGCATGTCGATCGAAACCGCATTCCGCAGGGTCAGCGCCGAAATCGTTACCCAATCGGTTGCGCTGTCGGAGGAATTCACCCTCACCACGGCCGAGCTGTCCTATTTGCAGGATCGCAAGGTTGCTTACGAAAATCTGGGGAAGCGCACCGGTCTGGAGGGTGTGAAGTCGGTCTGTCTGGCCTTGCAGCAGTCGGAACGCTACGGAACGCCGCTCGGCCAGAGCCTGCGCGTCATGGCGCAGGAGAATCGCGACATGCGCATGACCGAGGCCGAGAAAAAGGCGGCGTCGCTGCCGCCGAAACTGACCGTGCCGATGATCCTGTTCTTCCTGCCGGTGTTGTTTGTCGTCATCCTTGGGCCGACCGGCATCAAGGTCGCGGCAATGCAATGAGTTTGCCGGCAGAGCCGGCAGCTACTACGCGCGCTTTCCGCCTCGAAGCTTCCTCATGTGATGCTGTCGTCGGCCGGCTTGGCCGGGCGATCCAGTAACCACCGGCGATTACTGGATCCCCGCTTTCGGAGGGATGACAACGATCGCGCCGCTCAGTCCGGACGGTTGAGAGACGCCACCGGCATCGCTCCCGCGCGCGGATTGTCCTTGCGGCTCAGCATCTGCTTCAGATAGGCGACATTTGAGGTGGCCTCGTCTGGCGGCAGATCGGCTTTCACGATGCTTTCGGCCTCGCAAAGCGGCCCTGCAGGCCAAC
>Ga0307296_10000586_pt1 | contig 17494 bp, 16 predicted proteins | sample ER_DNA_153_FD_194467 | JGI IMG/M metagenome (GOLD analysis project Ga0307296, IMG submission 194467) | Bulk soil microbial communities from the East River watershed near Crested Butte, Colorado, United States - ER_DNA_153 | ecosystem: Environmental > Terrestrial > Soil > Floodplain | place... | reverse complement strand
GTCGTGCTCGGCGACGGGGTCGACGAGGACCGGGTGATGGAGGTGGCCCTGGAGGCCGGGGCCGAGGACGTCGAGGCCGACGAGCAGGGCTTCACCGTGACCACCGCCCCAGGGGACCTGCGCGCCGTCCGGGCCGCCTTCGACGCCGCCGGCATCGCCTACGACTCGGCCGAGGTCACCATGGTCCCGAGCATGTCGGTCCCGCTGGAGCGCGACGTGGCCGTCCGGGTCCTGCGCCTGCTCGACGCCCTCGAGGACCTCGACGACGTCCAGGACGTGTACGCCAACTTCGACATCTCCGACGAGGTCATGGCCGAGGTCAGCTGATCGGGCCGGCGGGCCTACGGGCGGCCGCGACGGCGGTTGAACAGGAACAGCACCAGCAGCACGATGATGATGATCAGCAGCAGGGTACCGAGCCGCATCTCGCCTCCCTTCGGGTCGAACGCCGGCCTACCCGGCCGGGACCCAGGCTAACCAACCAAACCGGCGGGCATGGTTGAGCCTGTCCCGGGCAGGCGGTAGGCTGCCGCCAAACACCTGTTCGAGAGCAGTTCGAGAGCCTGGGAGGGGCGCCATGCGGGTGCTCGGGGTCGACCCCGGGCTCGGTCGCTGCGGCTGGGCCGTGCTGGAGGGGCGCGGGGGCCGGGCCGTGGCCGCCGGCTACGGCACCATCCACACCGACGGCGACCAGGTGGCGCCGCGCCTGGCCACCCTGGCGGCGCGGCTGCGGCAGGTGCTGGCCGACCACCGGCCCGAGGCGCTGGCCATCGAGCGGCTGTTCTTCAACGCCAACGTGCGCACGGCCATGACCGTCGGCCAGGCCTCCGGGGTGGTGCTGCTGCTGGCCGCCGAGCACGGCCTGGAGGTCTCGGCCTACACCCCGCCCCAGGTCAAGCAGGCGGTCACCGGGTCGGGGAGCGCGCCCAAGGAGCAGGTCGGCTACATGGTCAAGGCCCTGCTGGGCCTGGCCGCGGCGCCGACCCCGGCCGACACCGCCGACGCCCTGGCCGTCGCCCTCTGCCACCTCAACCACGCCGGCCTGGCCGGGGGGGTTCGGGGGGGCCGGGCCGGCCCCACCGATGGGACCGGCCCGGGCGCCGGCGTCGGGGGCGCCCTGGGGGCGGCCTCGACCGCCGACTGGCTGGCCCGGGCCGCCCCGACCTCGCCGGGGCTCGGGAGGGGTCCGGGGGACCCCAGGGGGGTGCCCCGGAGGATCGGGAGCGGCCCGGCCGGAGGGGCGGGGCGGTGATCGCCAGCCTGCGCGGGCGGCTGCTCGAGGTCCTGGCCGACGGGGCCGTGATCGAGGTCGGCGGAGTGGGCTACCGGGTGTTCCTGACCCCCAAGGCGGTGGCCGGGCTGCCCCGCGACGGCGAGGTCCTGGTCCACACCGTCACCTACGTGCGCGAGGACGTGCTGGCCCTGTACGGCTTCGCCACCACCGACGAGCGCCGGGCCTTCGAGCAGCTGCTGACCGCCACCGGGGTCGGGCCCAAGCTGGCCCTGGCCGTGCTGGCCGTCCACGCCCCCGACGCCCTGCGCCGGGCCGTCAGCGCCGGCGACGCCGACGCCCTCACCCTGGTCCCCGGGATCGGGCGCAAGGGCGCGGCCCGGCTGCTCCTGGAGCTCAAGGGCAAGCTCGGCGACGGCGAGCCCGACCTGCCGGCCGAGACGGCCGGCCGCCCGGCCTACGCCGAGGTCCGCGAGGCCCTCGGCGCCCTCGGCTACGGCCCGGCCGAGATCAAGACCGCCCTGGCCGCCCTGCCCCCCGACGCCGGCGCCGCCCCGACCGAGGAGCTGCTGCGCCTGGCCCTCCGCGGCCTCGGATCGGCCCGATGAGCACGGCGGGCGCGGTCGACGCGACACTTGGCGAGGCGGGGCGCAGATGACCGACATGACCGGCGGCGACCTCCTCGACCCCTGGCCCTCCGACGTCGAGCGGGCTAGCGAGGGCAGCCTGCGCCCGCGCAAGCTGGAGGAGTTCGTCGGCCAGGCCAGGGCCCGCGAGCAGCTCGGGATCGTGCTCGAGTCGGCCCGCCGGCGCGGCCTGCCCCCCGACCACCTGCTGTTCTCGGGGCCGCCCGGGCTGGGCAAGACCAGCCTGGCCGCCATCGTGGCCGCCGAGCTCGGGGTCGGCTTCCGGGTCACCTCCGGGCCGGCCCTGGAGCGGGCCGGCGACCTGGCCGCCATCCTCACCGGCCTGGAGGCCAGCGACGTCCTGTTCGTGGACGAGATCCACCGCCTCCCCCGGGCCGTCGAGGAGGTCCTCTACCCGGCCATGGAGGACTTCCAGATCGACGTGGTGCTCGGCAAGGGCCCGGGGGCGCGCAGCCTGCGCCTTGACCTGCCCCGGTTCACCCTGGTCGCGGCCACCACCCGCACCGGGCTGATCACCTCGCCGCTGCGCGACCGCTTCGGCTTCTCGGCCCGGCTCGACTACTACAGCCCGGCCGACCTGCAGGCGATCGTCACCCGCTCGGCGGCCATCCTGGGGGTGGCCATCGACCAGCCGGCGGCCGAGGTGCTGGCCCGGCGGTCGCGAGGCACCCCGCGGATCGCCAACCGGCTGCTGCGCCGGGTCCGCGACTACGCCGAGGTCCGGGCCGACGGGTCGGTCGACGAGGCCGTGGCCGAGGCCGCCCTGGAGCTGTTCGAGGTCGACCGGCTGGGGCTGGACAAGCTCGACCTGGCCCTGCTTCGGGTGCTGTGCGAGCGCTTCGGTGGGGCCCCGGTCGGCCTGGCCACCCTGGCCGTGTCGGTCGGGGAGGAGCAGGACACGGTCGAGGACGTGGCCGAGCCGTACCTGCTCCAGCTCGGCTTCCTCCAGCGCACCCCCCGGGGCCGGGTCGCCACCGCGGCCGCCTACGCCCACCTCGGCCTGACCGTGCCCCGGGGCGCGGGCGCCGCCCCCGGACCGGGGTCCCTCTTCGATGAGGGCGGCTAGCGGTATAGGATTGCCGCTCCATCGGCCACGTCGGAGGTTTAGAACGCATGGAAGGTAGCGGGTCCCTCATCTTCCTCGTGCTGATGGTCGGCGTCTTCTATTTCCTGCTCATCCGCCCCCAGCAGCGCCGGATGAAGGCCCTGCAGTCGCTGCAGTCCTCGCTGCAGCTGGGCGACGAGATCATCACCTCGGCGGGCTTCTTCGGCACCATCCGCCGCTTCGACGGCGAGGTGGTCACGATCGAGCTGGCCCCGGGCGTGGAGGTCCGGGTCAACCGCCGGGCCATCTCGGGCAAGGTCAACCCCGAGCCGGTGGCAGACGAGCCGGCCGAGCCGGCCGAGGTCGCCGACGAAGAGGAGCGGCCCGAACGATGAGCCTCCCGGAGCGCCGGCCCAGCGCCGGCGAGCTCCGCCTGCTCGACCAGGTGGCCGGCCACAAGGTCATCCAGACCTACATCGCCCTGGCCGACCAGTTCACCGGCCGGCTCGGCTACACCGAGCACGGCTTCCGCCACGCCAACCTGGTCGGCCACATCGCCTACAACATCCTCGACCGGCTCGGCTACGACCAGCACCAGGCCGAGCTGGCCGCGGTGGCCGGCTACCTGCACGACATCGGCAACGTGGTCTCGCGCCAGAACCACCCGCAGACCTCGGCCCTGCTGTCGCTGCCCGTCCTCACCGAGCTCGGCATGACCACCGAGGACATCGGGATGGTCATCGGGGCCATCGGCAACCACGAGGAGGAGCTCGGCCATCCGGTGTCGCCGGTGTCGGCGGCGGTCAACATCGCCGACAAGTCCGACGTCCACCGCTCCCGGGTGCGCAAGGACGCGCGGGTCGAGTTCGACATCCACGACCGGGTGAACTTCTCGGCCACCCACTCCTTCGTGCGGGTCGACGCCGCCGGCCGGACCATCACCCTGGAGCTCCAGATCGACACCGCGGTGTCCGACATCCTGGAGTATTTCGAGATCTTCCTCACCCGCATGATGATGTGCCGCCGGGCCGCCGAGGGCCTGGACTGCAAGTTCCGGATGACCGTGAACGGTCACAGCCTGCTGTGAACCGCTCGAAAGCCCGAGAAAACCGCTAGGCTCTCTTTTTCGAACCCCTTGCAGCCCGAAGGAGCCAGACGTCCGTGCCAGGAACCCGCCGTTACGTCATCCCGCTGGTGATCGTGTTCCTGCTGGTCGGCGTGATCTGGGCGGTGATCGCGGTCCAGGGCATCAAGCCCCGGCTCGGCCTCGACCTGCGCGGCGGGTCCAGCGTCACCTTCGTCCCCACCAACCCGCGGGGTGGCGAGCCGACCAAGGAGCAGCTCGACACCACCGTCGACATCATCCGCAGCCGGGTCAACTCCAAGGGCGTGGCCGAGTCCGAGGTCAGCGTCGAGGGCGGCAACATCGTGGTGGCCATCCCCAACGTGCCCAACCCCGATGAGGTGATCGCGGCCGTGGGGACCACCGCCCAGCTCCAGTTCCGCCCGGTCAAGGAGATCGTCGGGCCCAGCGACCCCAGGTACAAGCAGGACCCGTTCAAGGCCATCGACTGCGCCAGGCCCGACACCTACCAGAACAAGGACGTCCCCGACAAGGACGTCATCCTGTGCGCCCGCGACCAGGCCGGGCAGCTGCGGCCCGAGGCCAACGCCCCCAAGCTGCTGATGGGCCCGGTCGCCCTCGGCGGCACCGACATCGCCTCGGCCCGGCCCCAGCTCCAGCAGGCCGGCCAGGGTGGGGTCACCACCGGCCAGTGGGAGACCCAGCTCAACTTCAACGGCCGCGGCGGCAACAAGTTCCAGCAGCTCACCGGAAAGGCGGCCTGCAACCCCGAGAACGACCCCAAGCGCCAGATCGCCATCACCCTGGACGCGGTGGTCATCAACTACCCGCCGGTCGCCTCCGACGTCCAGTGCAACCAGGGCATCAGCGGCGGCTCGGCCGTCATCACCGGCCAGACCCAGGCCGAGGCCCAGAACCTGGCCCCGCTGATCTCCTCGGGCGCCCTGCCCCTCAAGCTCGACCCCCAGAGCCGGACCACCGTCAGCGCCACCCTGGGCGCCGACTCGCTGCACGCCGGCCTGGTCGGCGGGGCCGTCGGGCTCGGCCTGGTGTTCCTGTACGTGCTCCTCTACTACCGCGGGCTCGGCCTGGTGGTCTGGGTCGGCCTGGCCATCGCCGCCGCCCTCAACGTCGGCATCGTCATCCTCATGGGCGAGTGGATCGGCTTCACCCTGACCCTGGCCGGGATCGCCGGCCTGATCGTGGCCGTCGGCATCTCCGCCGACACCTACGTGGTGTTCTTCGAACGGCTCAAGGACGAGGTCCGCGAGGGCAAGACGCTGCGCACCTCGGTCGACCGGGGCTGGCAGCGCTCGTTCCACACCCTGGTCTCGGCCAACTCGGTCTCGTTCATGGCCGCGCTGATCCTGTACCTGCTGGCCATCGGCCCGGTCCGGGGCTTCGCGTTCACCCTCGGCCTGGCCACCCTGATCGACTTCTTCGCCGCCTGGTTCTTCGCCCGCCCGGCGGTCTCCCTGGTCACCCGACTCCGCCTGTTCCAGGAGGGGCGCTTCGTCGGCGTCCGCGCCGCCGTCTGACCCCGCAAGGAGGATCCCGTCCGTGTCCCTCGCCAGCCGCATGTACCACGGCGAGACCAGCTACGACTTCATCGGTCGCCGGCGCCTGTGGTTCTCGATCTCGGGCCTGCTCGTGCTGATCTCCCTGGCCAGCCTCGTCGTGCCCGGCCTCAACTTCGGCATCGACTTCAAGGGCGGGGCCGTGTTCCGGGTGCAGCCGACGCACACCGTCACCGAGGCCCAGGTCCGCCGGGCCGTCGGGTCCGCCGCCGAGGTCGTCCAGGTCACCGAGAGCAACCCGGTCCAGGTGATCGTCCAGACCGAGGAGCTGCCCTCGGCCGAGGTGGCCAGGATCCGGACCGAGCTGGCCCAGCTGACCGGGGTCGAGCGCAACGGCGTCTCCACCGAGGCCATCGGCTCCAAGTGGGGGAGCACCGTCTCCCGCAAGGCGGTCGTCGGCCTGCTGGTGTTCCTGGTCGCGGTGACCCTCTACGTGTCGCTGCGGATGGAGTTCAAGATGGCCGTGGCCGCCCTGGTGGCGCTGCTCCACGACCTCATCATCACCTGCGGGATCTACGCCCTGGCCCGCTTCGAGGTCACCCCGGCGACCGTGATCGCCGTGCTGACCATCCTCGGCTACTCGCTCTACGACACCGTGGTGGTGTTCGACAAGGTCCGCGAGAACACCGGCTCGCTCACGGCCATGTCGCGCACGACCTACTCCCAGGCGACCAACCTGGCCGTCAACCAGACCATCATGCGGTCGCTCAACACCTCGCTGGCCTCGCTGCTGCCCATCCTGGGGCTGCTGCTGGTCGGCTCCTACCTGCTCGGCGCCGAGACCCTCAAGGACCTGGGCCTGGCCCTGTTCGTGGGCGTGGCCGCCGGCGCCTACTCCTCGATCTTCATCGCCCCGCCCCTGGTCGCCATGTGGAAGGAGAAGGAGCCCCGCTACGCCCAGCTCCGGGCCCGGGTCGAGCGCCTGGCCGCCCAGGGCCCCGGGACCGAGCGCCCCGAGCGTCCCGAGCGCCCGGTCCGGGCCGGCGCCGGCCCGGCCAGGCGCGCCACCGGCCCGGCCCCGGCCCGCGAGGGCCGGGGCCGGCGCACCCCGGCGCCGCCCGAACCCGAGCCCGAGACCGAGCCCGAGCTGGCTCCCGACGAGGAGGACCTGGAGGAGGCCGCCGAGACCGAGTCGGCCGTGGTCGCCCAGACGCCGGCCCGCCGCCAGCCCCAGAAGCCGCGCCCGAACCAGCAGCGACGCAAGCCGTCCGGGCGCCAGCAGTCCCGCCCGGCCAAGCGCCGCCGCCGCTAGCCCCCGACAGGAGGACCGCCACCGTGCCCATCGACAGCCAGCGTCTGCGGGCCCTCGTCCGCGACGTGCCCGACTTCCCCAAGCCGGGGATCGTCTTCAAGGACATCACCCCGCTGCTGGCCGACGAGGTCGGCTTCTCGTCGGTGATCGACGAGACGGTCGTCCACTTCGGCCGCGGCACCGTCGACAAGGTGGTCGGCATCGAGGCCCGCGGGTTCATCCTGGCCTCGCCGGTCGCCTACCACTTCGGGGCCGGCTTCGTCCCCGTCCGCAAGGCCGGCAAGCTGCCCTACCAGGTCGAGGCCGAGGAGTACGCGCTCGAGTACGGCACCGCCACCCTGGAGCTGCACGCCGACGCCATCGTGCCCGGCGAGCGGGTCCTGATCGTCGACGACGTGCTCGCCACCGGCGGCACCGCCCGGGCCGCGGCCCGCCTGGTGGAGCGCCTCGGCGGCAAGGTCATCGGCATCGCCACCCTGATCGAGCTCGAGTTCCTCCAGGGCAGAAAGCTGATCGAGGGCTATGAGTTCTTCAGCCTCGTCCGGTACTGAGCACCCCATCCACGTGGTCGTGGAGATCCCCAAGGGGTCTCGCAACAAGTACGAGCTGGACCACGAGACGGGCCGCATCCGCCTGGACCGGATGCTGTTCAGCCCCGTCCACTACCCGGCCGACTACGGCTTCGTGCCCGACACCCTGGCCGAGGACGGCGACCCCCTGGATGCCCTGGTCCTGCTGGGCGAGCCCACCTTCCCGGGCTGCGAGATCCAGGCCCGCATCGTCGGCATGCTCGACATGGCCGACGACAAGGGCCCGGACCAGAAGCTGCTGGTCGTCCCCCTGACCGACCCCCACTGGAACCACATCTACCAGATCGACCAGGTCCCCGCGCACCTGCTGCGCGAGATCGAGCACTTCTTCAGCGTCTACAAGCAGCTGGAGGACAAGACGGTCGAGACCTTCGGCTGGCGCAACGCCGAGGCCGGCCGCGACATCCTGACCGAGGCCCTGGTCAGGGAGCTGCGCCACCGGCAGGCTGGCCACGGCGGGAGTACCGTGGGAGCCTAGTCGCCGCAGGTCGCCCCCGAACGACCGGGCGGCGGAGGACGACCAACCTGGTGGGGCCAAGCACGATGGCGCAGCAGCATCCGACGGCGGTCCCCGACGGGCTGGCGCTCGAGCGCGAGCCCCAGCCCGGCGCCGTCGTGGCCGGCGAGAACGGCGCCGCCGAGGCCGCCACCCGGCCGTATCACGCCGGGCTGCCGCCCGAGCCGACCGTCGAGCCGCTGCTCCAGCGGGTCCGCCAGCGCAACCCGCGGGCCGACACCGCCGCCGTCGGCCGCGCCTTCGAGCTGGCCCGCGAGCGCCACGCCGGCCGCCGCCGGGCCTCGGGCGTCCCCTATCTGGCCCACCCCCTCGGGGTGGCCACGGTCGTGGCCGACCTGGGCCTGGACGCCGTGTCGGTCGAGGCGGCCCTGCTCCACGACGCGGTCGAGGAGGGCCTGCTGACGCCGGAGGAGATCGGCGAGCAGTTCGGGCCCGAGGTGGCCAAGATCTCCGACGGGCTGGGCAAGCTGGACCGCATCGGGTTCGAGGGCCGGGAGGCGGCCCAGGCCGAGATCATCCGCAAGATGGTCATCGCCATGGCCCGCGACATCCGGGTGCTGGTCATCAAGCTGGCCGACCGGCTCCACAACATGCGCGACATCGGCTACCTGGACCGCGAGGACCAGGAGCGCAGGGCCCGCGAGGTCCTGGAGATCTACGCCCCCCTGGCCAACCGGCTCGGCATCCACCAGATCAAGTGGGAGCTGGAGGACCTGGCCTTCGCGACCCTGTACCCGCTGCGGTACGAGGAGATCGCCCGCATGACGGCCGAGCGCAACCCGGCCCGCGAGCAGTACGTGACCGAGGTCATCGAGCAGGTCAACGCCCAGCTCAAGCAGGTGAAGCTGCGGGCGGTGGTGAGCGGCCGGCCCAAGCACTACTACTCCATCTACGAGAAGATGGTGGTGCGGGGCAAGGAGTTCACCGACATCTTCGACCTGGTCGGGGTGCGCATCCTGGTCGAGTCGATCAAGGACTGCTACGCCGCCCTCGGCCAGGTGCACGCCGTCTGGAAGCCGGTCCCGGGCCGGTTCAAGGACTACATCGCCATGCCCAAGTTCAACCTCTACCAGTCGCTGCACACGACCGTGGTGGGGCCCCAGGGCAAGCCGCTGGAGATCCAGATCCGGACCAAGGCCATGCACCGCACCGCCGAGTACGGGGTGGCCGCCCACTGGCGCTACAAGACCAAGGACGGCCGGCCGGCCACCGAGCAGGAGCTGGGCTGGCTGCGCCAGCTGATCGACTGGCAGCGCGAGCTGTCGGACCCGCGCGACTTCATCGAGAACCTCGACACCGACCTGTACGTCGACGAGGTGTTCGTGTTCACCCCCAAGGGCGACGTGATCCAGCTGCCGGCCGGGGCGACCCCGATCGACTTCGCCTACGCGGTCCACACCGAGGTCGGCCACCGCTGCGTCGGCGCCCGGGTCAACAAGCGGCTGGTGCCGCTCGAGCATGCCCTGGAGAACGGCGACAACGTCGAGATCTTCACCTCCAAGGCCCAGGACGCCGGCCCCTCGCGGGACTGGCTGGGGATCGTCAAGACCCCGCGGGCCCGCAACAAGATCCGCCAGTGGTTCGCCAAGGAGCGGCGCGAGGACGCCATCGAGGCCGGCAAGGACGCGCTGGTGCGGGCCATGCGCAAGGCCGGCCTGCCCCTGCAGAAGCTCACCCAGGGCGGGGCCCTGACCGCGCTGGCCGCCGACATGCGCTTCGCCAGCCTGGAGGCGTTCTACGCCGCCGTCGGGTCGGGCCAGACCTCGGCCCAGACGGTGGTCAGCCGCCTCCAGGCCGACCTGGGCGGCGAGGAGCAGGAGGACGACGACGACCTGGTGCTGGAGCGGGCCGTGCGCCAGGCCCGGCCCCAGCCGGCCAGCCGCGGGGTGGTCGTCAAGGGCGTCGACGACGTCTGGGTCAAGCTGGCCCGCTGCTGCACCCCGGTGCCCCGCGACCCGATCATCGGCTTCGTCACCCGCGGCCACGGGGTCAGCGTGCACCGCGGCGACTGCCCCAACGCCGACAACCTGCGCCGCGACCAGAACCGCATCATCGAGGTGGAGTGGGACACCTCGGGCCCGAGCGTGTTCGCGGTCACCATCCAGGTCGAGGCCCTGGACCGGACCAAGCTGCTGCGCGACATCACCGAGGTCCTCTCCGACCACCACGTCAACATCATGTCCGCTCAGGTGGCCACCGGCCGCGACCGGGTGGCCACCCTGCGCTTCACCTTCGAGCTGGCCGACATCTCGCATCTGGCCCACGTCCTGTCCACCGTCAAGCGGGTCGAGGGCGTGTACGACGCGTTCCGCGTGGTGCCGCACGCCGGGAACGGCGCCGGGGACCGCTAGGTGCGCGCCGTGGTCTCCCGGGTCGCCTGGGCCCGGGTGGTGGCCGACGGGGAGCCGACCGGGGAGATCGGCCCCGGGCTGCTGGTCCTGGTCGGGGTGACCCACGGCGACACCGAGGCCGACGCCGGCTGGCTGGCCGCCAAGGTGGCCGCCCTGCGGGTGTTCGACGACGGCCAGGGCAAGATGAACCGGTCGCTGCCCGAGGTCGGCGGGGCCGCGCTGGTGGTCAGCCAGTTCACCCTGTATGGCGACGCCCGCAAGGGCCGGCGCCCCTCCTATGTGGCCGCGGCCCCGCCCGAGCTGGCCGCCCCCCTGGTCGAGGCCGTGGCCAAGGCCCTGGCCGGCGCCGGCATCCCGGTGGCCAGCGGCCGCTTCGGCGCCCACATGCTGGTCGAGTCGGCCGGCGACGGCCCCGTCACCATCCTGCTCGACACCGCCACCACCCGCGGGTCCTGAGCGTCAGGACGTCTTGACGGTCAGCCTCTCGATCCAGACCGACTGGGTCGGGGTGTCGCCGTTCTGGCCGCCCAGCGGGACCTTGGCGATCTTGTCGACCACCGCCTGGCCCGCGACGACCTGGCCGAAGACCGAGTAGTTGGGCTGGAGGGCCTTGGAGTTGTCCTGGAAGTTGATGAAGAACTGGCTGCCGCCCGAGTTGGGGCCGCTGTTGGCCATGGCCACCGAGTACTTCCTGTAGGCGGCGGGGCTGGAGGGCAGCTCGTCCTTGATGGCGTAGCCGGGGCCGCCCCGGCCCGTGCCCTCGGGGTCGCCGCCCTGGACGACCGCGATCCCGGCCGTCCCGCCGGGGACGATCCGGTGGAACCAGGTCGAGTCGTAGAAGTGCCTGCCGGCCAGGAACACGAAGTTGGCCGCGGTCACCGGCGTCTTCCTGGGGTCGAGGCGGACCACGAAGCGGCCGCAGGAGGTCTGGAAGGTGGCCAGGTAGGTCTTGTCCGGATCGACCTTGGTGGTGGGGGGCTTGGCGAAGGTCGGGTGCTCCACCTTGGGCGGGATCTTGCCGCCGCAGGCGACCTGGGCGGGGGCGGTCGGGGCGCCGGCCCGGGCGTCGTTGAACTGGGCCGCCGGGGCGGTGGTGGACGCCGCCGCGGCGGTGGTCGCGGCCGCCCCCGCCGGGGTGTCGTCGTCGCCGGTCAGCCACAGCCCGCCGGCCACCGCGGCCACGACCAGGACCAGCCCCAGCCCCCCGTAGGTGAACAGGGCCCGGCGCCGCCGGGCCCGCTGGCGCTCGGCCTCCCGCCGGGCCCGGAGCCGGTCCAGCTCCCGCTTGCGCGTCTGCTTCGACATCGAGTCCCTTCCCGCTCCAGCTGAAGCCCCGAGTCTATCGATATCCAAAGGTGGGAGCGGGCCCGGGTCCGGTAGCATGCGGCCCATGCTCGTGACCGGATTCCCCGCCGGGACCTTCCAGACCAACTGCTGGCTGGTGGCCACCGCTGAAGGCGCCGAGGCCCTGGTCGTCGACCCCGGCCAGGACGCCCTGGCCGGGGTCGAGGAGCTGTGCCGCCGCCACCGCCTCAAGCCGGTGGCGGCGCTGCTGACCCACGGCCACCTCGACCACGTCTGGACCGTGGCCCCCCTGGCCGGGGCCCACGACCTCCCGGCCTTCGTCCACCCGGCCGACCGGCACCTGCTGACCGACCCCCTGGCCGGGTTCGGGCCCGAGGCCAGGGCCGCCTTCGGCGGGCTCGAGCTCCAGGAGCCCGACGACGTCCGCGAGCTGGCCGACGGCCAGGTGGTCGAGCTGGCCGGCCTGCGCCTTCAGGTCGACCACACCCCGGGCCACACCCCCGGGCACGTCACCTTCCGGTCGGCGGCCGGCGGCGACCAGCCGGGCCACCTGCTGGCCGGGGACCTGGTGTTCGCCGGCTCGATCGGGCGCACCGACCTGCCCGGCGGCTCGACCACCCAGATGCTGGCCTCGCTGGCCGCCCGGTTCCTGCCCCTGCCCGACGACATGGTGGTGCTGCCCGGCCACGGCCCGACCACCACCGTCGGCCGCGAGCGGGCCACCAACCCGTTCCTGCACGGGCTGGACCCGGTCCAGGGGAGCCGGACGTGAGCGGCCGCTTCGAGGCCCCCAAGGGCACCGTCGACCACCTGCCGCCGGGCTCGGGGGCCCGGGCCGAGGTCGAGCGGATCATGCTCGAGCAGGCCCGACTGGCCGGCTACCAGCCGATCGAGACCCCGATCTTCGAGGACACGGCCGTGTTCGCCCGCGGGGTGGGCGAGGCCACCGACGTCGTCCAGAAGGAGATGTACACCTTCACCGACAAGGGCGGCCGCTCCCTCACCCTGCGTCCCGAGCTGACCGCCGGGATCGTCAGGGCCCTGATCGAGCACGGCCGCCTCACCACCGGCCTGACCAAGGTCGTCTGCTCCGGCCCCCAGTTCCGCTACGAGCGGCCCCAGGCCGGCCGCCAGCGCCAGTTCACCCAGGTCGACATCGAGGCCATGGGCAGCGACGTCCCGGCCATCGACGCCGACGTCGTGCTGGTCGGTCACGAGGTGTTCGGGCGCCTCGGCATCCCGGTGACCCTGCTGCTCACCAGCCTGGGCGACCCGACCTGCCGCCCCGCCTACCGGGAGGCCCTGCTGGGCTTCCTGCGCGGCCTGGGCGACCGGCTGCCGGCGTCGGCCCGGGCCCGGGCCGAGCAGAACCCGCTGCGGGTCCTGGACATGAAGGACCCACTGGTCGAGGAGCTGACCGCCGAGGCCCCGCTGATGCGCGACTTCCTCTGCGGAGCCTGCAAGGCCCACGACGAGGCCGTGCGGGAGCTGCTGGCCGGCGCCGGCCTGGAGTGGGTGGAGGCGCCGCGGCTGGTCCGCGGCCTCGACTACTACGTCCGCACCACCTTCGAATGGCAGGCCGGCGGCCTGGACGCGGCCCAGAACGCCCTTGGCGGCGGCGGCCGCTACGACGGGCTGTCCGAGGCCCTGGGCGGCCCGCCCGCGCCCGGGATCGGCTGGGCCCTGGGCCTGGACCGGACGGTGCTCGCCCTCGAGCAGGCCGGCCGGCTCCCGGCCGACCCCTGGCGGCTGGACGCCCTGGTCGTGCCCCTGGTCCCGGCGGCCCTGGTCCCGGCCCAGGTCCTGGTCCGCGACCTGCGCCGCGCCGGCCTGGTCGCCGACCTCCCGTATGCCGACCGCACCCTCAACGGCCACATGAAGGCCGCCGCCAAGGCCGGCGCCCGCACCGTGGTCATCCTGGGCGACCAGGAGCTGGCCGCCGGCCAGGCCGCCGTCCGCGACATGGCCGCCCGCCGGCAGCGGCCGGTCCCCCTGGCCGAGGTGGTCGCCGAGGTCCGCCGGGTCGCCGACGGAGCCGCCCGGTGACCCGCCCGCTGCTCGGCGCCATGCGCAGCCACGCCTGCGGCAGCCTGCGGGCCGGCGACGCCGGGACCGAGGTGCGCCTGGCCGGCTGGGTGGCCCGGCGGCGTGACCACGGCGGCGTGGCCTTCCTGGACCTGCGCGACGCCTCCGGGGTCGTGCAGGTGGTCGTCCGCCCCGACGAGACCCCGGCCGCGGCCGCCATCCGCACCGAGGACTGCGTCCGGGTCGCGGGCATCGTCCGGGCCCGCCCGGCCGGCAACGAGAACCCCGAGCTGGCCACCGGCGACGTCGAGGTCGCCGCCGCCGACGTCGAGGTGCTGGCCCCCTCCGCCACCCCGCCGTTCCCGCTGGAGGGGCGCGGCGACGCCGACGAGACCCTGCGCCTCCAGTACCGCTACCTGGACCTGCGCCGGCCCGCGGCCCGGCGCGGCCTGGAGATCCGGGCCACGGCCAACACCACCCTGCGCCGGGTCCTCGGCGAGCGCGGGTTCCTGGAGGTCGAGACCCCGTACCTGACCAAGTCGACCCCCGAGGGGGCACGCGACTTCCTGGTCACCACCCACCTGGCCCCCGGCCTCCTCTACGCCCTGCCCCAGTCCCCCCAGCTGTTCAAGCAGCTGCTGATGGTGGCCGGGGTCGAGCGCTACTACCAGATCGTGCGCTGCTTCCGCGACGAGGCCCTGCGGGCCGACCGCCAGCCCGAGTTCACCCAGCTCGACCTGGAGCTGTCCTTCCTCGACGAGGAGGACGTGTACACCCTGGGCGAGGAGCTGATGGCGGCCGTCTGGCGCGACGTCATCGGGGCCGAGCTGCCGGTCCCGTTCCCCCGCCTCACCCACGCCGAGGCCATGCGCCGCTTCGGCAGCGACAAGCCCGACCTGCGCTACGGCATGGAGCTGGTCGACCTGGGGCCGGTGTTCGCCGGCACCGGGGTCGGGGTCTTCGCCGCCGTCCTGGAGGCCCGGGGCTCGGTCCTGGGCCTGCGGGTCGAGGGGGGAGGGGACCTCACCCGCAGGCAGCTCGACGCCCTCACCGACCAGGCCAAGGCCAGAGGGGCCAAGGGCCTGGCCTGGGTCGCGGTCGAGGCCGAGGGGCTGCGCTCGCCCCTGGAGAAGTTCTTCTCCGACCCCGAACGCGACGCCCTGCGCCAGGTCACCGGGGCCCGGCCGGGCGACCTGCTGCTGGTCGCCGCCGACCGCACCCCGGTGGCCCAGACCGTCCTCGGCGACCTGCGGGTCCGGCTGGCGGCCGAGCGCGGCCTCGTCCCCGAGGGCGAGTGGAGGTTCCTCTGGGTCACCGAGTTCCCCATGTTCGAGTGGGACGAGCAGGCCGGCCGCTGGGACCCGGCCCACCACCCGTTCACCGCCCCGTCCGGCAAGTGGGCCGACACCTTCATGGACGCCCCCGAGGAGGCCACCGCACGCGCCTACGACCTGGTCCTCAACGGCTACGAGCTCGGGTCGGGCAGCATCCGTATCCACCGCGCCGACGTCCAGCGCCGCGTCTTCGACGCCCTCGGCATCAGCCCCCAGGAGGCCGAGGACCGCTTCGGCTTCTTCCTCAAGGGCCTCACCTACGGCGCCCCCCCGCACGGCGGCTTCGCCTTCGGCCTCGACCGCCTCTACATGCTCCTGGCCGGCACCCCCTCGATCCGCGACGTCATCACCTTCCCCAAGACCCAGTCCGGCGCCGACCCCCTCACCGGCGCCCCCACCCCCGTCCCCCCCGCCCAGCTCGCCGAGGTCCGCCTCCGCCTCCTCGACCCCCCCACCAGGCCCGAGGATCGGGGCTGACGACCCGGTCGTGGGACCGGTTGCCGGGGTGGGGGAGCGGTGGTTGAATGCGATTCTCGGCAGCGCCCGACGTTGTTGGTGGCCGGCTTTCGTTTGCGCCAACACTTCGACGTAGGGGACCGTGCTCTCGGTCGCGGAAGGCACCCGGCTTCGGCTGCGGGTACCGGAAACGGCTGGGGCGGACCCCACCTGTTCCCTCGAGAGCAGGTGCAAACGTCGACCGGTCACGGCACCCGTGGAGCGCTGCCGCAAGGGCCCGCCCGGCACCGCATCCGCCGGGCGGGCCCTGGCGCACCCGCCGCCGGGTCCGGGCGGGCGAGCGGCTACGATGGCCCCACCATGGACCTGTTCTCGGAGCGGGCCGACCGGCTCGGCGACCAGGAGGCGCCCCTGGCCGCGCGGATGCGGCCGCGGACGCTGGAGGAGTTCGTCGGCCAGGGGCACGTGCTCGGGCCCCACAGCGCCCTGCGGGCCCTGATCGAGGCCGACGAGCTGCGCTCGGTGATCCTGTGGGGGCCGGCCGGGACCGGCAAGACCTCGCTGGCCCACATCATCGCCAACGCCACCCGGTCGCACTTCGAGGAGCTGTCGGCGACCAGCGCCGGGGTCAAGGACGTGCGGGCGCTGCTGGCCGCGGCCCGCGAGCGGCTGGGCGCCCTGGGGCGGCGCAGCATCCTGTTCATCGACGAGATCCACCGGTTCAACAAGGGCCAGCAGGACGCCCTGCTGCCCGGGGTCGAGGACCGCACGGTGGTGCTGGTCGGGGCGACCACCGAGAACCCCTTCTTCACCGTGAACGCGCCCCTGATGAGCCGCTCGCTGCTGTTCCGGCTGGAGCCGCTGGGCACCTCCGACCTGGAGACGATCGTGACCCGGGCCCTGGCCGACCCCGAGCGGGGCCTGGGCGGCCAGGGCCTGACCCTGGACGGCGACGCCCTGGCCCACCTGGTCGACCGGGCCGACGGCGACGCCCGCCACGCCCTCAACGCCCTCGAGGCGGCCGCCCTGGTCGTCACCGCGAGGGGAGCGGCCCGGATCACCCTGGGCGACATCGAGGACGCCCTCCAGCGGCCCCGGGTCACCTACGACCGGGCCGGCGACCAGCACTACGACGTGGCCAGCGCCTTCATCAAGTCGATCCGGGGCTCCGACCCCGACGCCGCCCTCCACTACCTGGCCCGGATGCTGGCCGCCGGCGAGGACCCCCGGTTCGTGGCCCGGCGGCTGGTCATCTCGGCCTCCGAGGACGTCGGCCTGGCCGACCCCCAGGCCCTGCCGGTGGCGGTCGCGGCCTTCCAGGCGCTCGAGTTCGTCGGGCTGCCCGAGGCCCGGCTCAACCTGGCCGAGGCGGTCGTCTACCTGGCCCTGGCCCCCAAGTCCAACAGCGCCTACGCCGCCCTCGGGGCGGCCACCCAGGAGCTCGAGGAGGCCCGGCCGGGCCGCGTCCCCAGCCACCTCCAGTCCGCCTCCTACCCGGGCGAGAAGAAGCTCGGCATCGGGGTCGGCTACGTCTACCCCCACGACCACCCCGACCACTGGGTGGCCCAGCGCTACCTGCCCGAGGGCCTCCGCGGCGGCTACTACCGGCCCTCCGACCAGGGCCAGGAGGCGCGGCTGGCCGAGGACTGGCGCCGCCGCCGCGAGCCACCCCGAGGGTCCCAGGAGGAGGGAGGCGGCGGATGACCGGGTCGGCGACGGCCCGGCGCATGTGGCAGGCCCTGGAGGTCCTGCACATGACCGTGTACTTCGCCCCCGAGCCGCGCGACGCCTTCCGCCGGGCCGGGCTGCGCGGGGGCTGGATGGGCTACTTCGCCTCCCGCTCGGCGGCCATGGGCCCGGTCCCGGCCGAGGTGGTGGCGGCCACCTTCTACAACTTCCACCCGCGCATGGTGCACCGGGCCATCCCCGACGCCTGGGGGTTCGCCACCCCCGCCGAGGTGCTGGCGGCCCGCTACCAGGGCGCCGACGCGGCCCTGGGCCGCCTGCTCGGCGGCTGGGCCGACGGCCCCGAGGCCGCCGAGGCGGCCGCCCTGGCCCGGCGGGCCACGGAGGGCCGCGA
>Ga0307296_10000583_pt1 | contig 17515 bp, 14 predicted proteins | sample ER_DNA_153_FD_194467 | JGI IMG/M metagenome (GOLD analysis project Ga0307296, IMG submission 194467) | Bulk soil microbial communities from the East River watershed near Crested Butte, Colorado, United States - ER_DNA_153 | ecosystem: Environmental > Terrestrial > Soil > Floodplain | place... | reverse complement strand
CCGGTCCGGAGGGTCGATTGGGGACTCGACCGGATCGCGAACGGCGATTTCCTGACGCGCGTCTCGGTGCCCAATCGCGATGAGTTCGGGAACCTCACGAGCAACCTCAACCGCACGGCGGAGCAGCTGGCGACGCTGTATACCGAACTGGAGACCCTCAACACCGGTCTGCAGACCACGGTCGATACGAAGGTCGCCGAGCTCGAGCGCGCGTCGCGCCTCAAGCGCTACCTGTCGCCGCAACTCGCCGAGTCGATCCTCTCGGGCGAACGCGACGTCTCCTTGACGACCAGTCGGAAGCTCCTGACCGTGTTCTTCTCCGACGTCCGGGGGTTCACCGCCGCAGCGGAACGGATGGAGCCCGAACAGCTCGTGGACGAGCTGAACGACTATCTGACCGAGATGACGGAGATCGTCTTCAAGCACGGCGGAACGCTCGACAAGTACGTGGGAGACGCAGTGATGGTGTTCTTCGGCGATCCGGTAGCCCAGGAGGATCACGCGAGGCGCGCCGTCCTGATGGGCTTCGAGATGCAGGAGCGCATGGCGGAGCTGCAACAACGCTGGATGGGTCGGTATCAGCACTCCTTCGAGATCGGGATCGGCATCGCGACCGGCTGGGTCACGGTCGGCGACATCGGCTCTCCGGCACGCAGCGACTACACGGTGCTGGGCAACGAGGTGAACCTGGCGGCGCGGTTGGCCGACCGGGCCGCGTCGGGTCAGATCCTGGTGACCGAGCGAACGCTGGCGGACGTGACGGACATCGCCTCTGCCCAGCCCATCGACGAGATCCTCCTCAAGGGGATCAGCAGGCCGATCAAGATCTTCGAGTTGCAGCCGCGCACCGCGTGAAGGTGCTCAGCCGACGTGCACGTTGTACGTGGCGCTGAACTCCCCGTCGCCCACGAAGCTCACCGCGCCCTCGATCACGTGATCACCCGGCGTGAGGGGGTGGAGGAAGACCACGTTGGCCCGCAGAGCCGTCCGGATCGCGCCGGTGCCGACGCCGAGAACCGTGTCGTAGAAGCTCCCCGGCTGCGAGATGACGTCGTAGACGCCGGTATCGATCGGCTGCAGCGGCAAGGCCTTCCCGTCGAGGGTGAGCGAGTTCACCGACGTCACGAAGCCCGCGACCGCGGCGGCCTCGAGCTCCGCGTCGGTCTCGCCGTCGATGCCCTCCGTGGAGAACCAGCCGGCGTGGGAAAGCACGATCGGCGTGCCCGTGGGAACGTCGCAGTCCAGCTCGACGCCGACGTCGATCGGAGCCGCCATGAAGAAGACGCCGTTCATCACCTCGCCGCAGTCGCCCCCGAGGGCCCCGAAGAGCGGGTTCGACGCGTCGCCGAGGAACCATTGGCCCACCATCCGCGTCCAGCTCGCGTACGAATGGCCATGCGGGTGAGCGTTGTACGGAAGCACCGGGCCCGCGGCAGCGGGTGAAGCACCAGCGACCAAGCCGAGGGTCAAGACCAGGGTCAGGACGATGACGTTCCGCCTCATGCTCGTTCTCCTTCTCTCGGTCGGCCCCTTACGGGAGCGTCAGCGTTCCACTCAGCGACGCATGCCCCGAGTCACCAGCAGGCATGTCGCTGTCCGTCCCGGACCCCGTCGCGCCGTCGAAGGCGCCGGTTCCTCCGCTCACGGCGAACGTCGTTTCGATCTTCCCTGGGTTCCCGAACGACTTCTGCGCCCCCGGCGCCAAGGACGAGTTCCCGGGGAAGCACACGGTCCCGACCTCGTCCAGTTCCAACGTGCTGCCGTCCGAGCCGAGCGTGATCGTCCGAACCGCGCTCAGGTCGGCGCAGTTCGTGTCCCCGATCGGGGCGAAGTCCGTGATATCGAACGTGCTCGTCGCCGCGCCGTAGCCGGCGACCGTGCCCGTTCCGCACAGGAAATGCTCGCAGGGCTGCTTCGAATGCGCCCTCCCGAACGTCTCCTTGAACGAAGCCTTGAACGCGGATGTCGTGACGGCCTCCGCGGAAGCCGAGATCAAGAGCGATACGAGCATGCCTGCCGTGAACAGGAGCGCCCCTCTGCGCATCTTCCCCTCCCCTGTGAGGCATCAAATGTAGGCCATCCGGCCGAGCCCGGCCATGGGACGTTCGACCCATGCAGATCGTGAGGGGGAGCCTTGATGTGCTCGCCGGAGTACGGCGATCGCCTCCAACACAGGAGTTATCGATCGGCGAACTGCAGCGTACCCACCGCCTGATCGACGATCCGTCGATCCTCGCTGTAGTCGTCGGGTCCGCCTGGAGCGTCGAACGTCAGCACGGTCAACGTACGTTTGGGCTGGAGCTCAACGACGTACGTGTAGAGGCGGGAACCTGCATCCACCAACGGCGAGTCGCGGAACTCGATCTCGAGGCGCACCGCCCGATGTCCTTCGACGTCGACCCCCTCGGACGAGATGACCTTGACGCCCTCGCTCGTCATCTCCGACACCACATCGTCCAGGCGCGCGTCGCGGACGCTCACCTCCAAGGGGTAGCCGTAGCCGTCGAGGACCTCGTTCCCTGCTTCACCGAAGGGTGTGGTCGCGAACCACCGGCAGGCGAACACAGGCGAACGCTCGCCGTTGAGGATGTCCGTCGTGAACCAATCGCCCGGATACCCGATCGAGTAGCCGACGGCGTCGTTCGTGCACCGCTCCCAGCCTTCGGGCAACGCCGCGGGCACCGGTTCGGTCGGTGTCGCCGGCCGAAGAGCTCGCCAAAGAGGGATCGCCGCGAGCGCGAACACTGCCGCAGCCACCGTCACGGTCGCGGCCCGCCGACGCCATCCCGGCCCGGGCGGGAGGGCCACAACACCGTCATCGAGAGGCCGGTCGGGCCCCTCTTCGACGGCTCTCACGAGGATCTCCGGCCAAAGATCCGGCGGTGGGGCCGACTCGATCGCGCGGACCCGTTCGTGGAGGTCAGTCATCGTCATCCTCCAGCAGCTCTCGGAGCTTGTTACGACCGCGATGGAGGTGCACCGCGACGGTCGCCGAGGAGATCCCCAGCGTCGCCGCGATCTCGCGGATGGGTCGGTCGGCGTAGTAATGCAGGACGATCGCTGCCCGTTGCTGCGCCGGCAGCCGCCGCAGGGCGTCGGCAAGCTCGGCCGCGGGCTCGGGCATCTCGTAGATCGGCTCGGTGACGATCGGCTCGGATCTGCTCCGCTCCTGGAGCTGACCGGCGGCGATCCGGAACGCCGCCGTCCAGATCCATGCCTGCGGGTTACGGATCGCGTCGCCTCGTCGCAACGCCTGCGCGAACGCCTCCGCTTCGGCGTCGCTCGCGATCTCCCGATCTCCGGTGAACGCCAGCAGTGCCCACCATAGACGATCGCCCTGCTCGTGGTAGAGCTCCTCGAGGCCCTGCCGGACTCGCACCATGACTCCGCCCATGTCGTCCCTCAAGGGACGATCGCGTGCCGAAAGCTTTACACGGCTCGTCAAGGACGCCGCTCGTTCCCTCTGGGGCTATCGTGGGTCGATGGAGGGTGAGCGGCGCATCGTCACGATGCTGTTCTGCGACGTCGTCGGTTCGACGGCGATGGCGGAGCGCCTCGATCCCGAAGCGTGGACCGACATCATGAACGAGGTCTTCGGGCAGCTGATCGCGCCGATCGACCGCTACGAGGGCACGACGGCCCGACTGATGGGTGATGCGATCTTCGCGCTCTTCGGCGCACCGATCGCACACGAGGACGACCCGCAGCGCGCCGTCTCGGCGGGCCTCGAGATCGTTGCGGCGATGGGCGCGTACCGCGAGAAGCACGGCGCAGATCCCGACCGGGATCTCAACGTCCGCGTCGGCATCAACACGGGGCCGGTCGTCGTCGGCGAGGTCGGCTCGGACCTTCGCGTCGAGTACACCGCGATGGGCGACGCCGTGAACGTCGCGGCCCGTATGGAGCAGACGGCCGAGCCGGGCACGGTGCAGATCACCGCCGACACCGCTCGTCTCGTGGGTACGTCCTTCGACCTCGGACCTCCGAGCGACGTCGAGGTCAAGGGCAAGGCGCAACCGGTCGCCGCTCACCTCGTGCTTGGTCGGAAGTCGCGCTCCGAGGCGGCGCGCGCTGCGGACACGCACGTCGCTCCACTGGTGGGGCGCGACCGGGAGATGGAGGCGCTCCGCCGCGCCGTGGACGAGACGATCGACGGGCGTGGGCAGATGGTCGCGCTGATCGGGGAGGCTGGTCTGGGGAAGAGCCGGCTGATCGAGGAGACCCGCGCCTACTGGTCGGCGCGCCGACCCGGCGTCGCCCTCGGCGACGCGGACATCCGCCGCATCTGGGAGGTCTGGCAGTGCGTCTCCTACGACACGACCCGCCCCTACGCGCAGTACCGGCGGATGCTGTCGGGGATTGCCGGGATCACCGATACGGACCCGCCGGACGTCGTCCGCGAGAAGCTCGCGCGGACGGTCGAACCGGAGGCTCCCGAATGGCTCGAGCCGCACATGCGCGTGTGGCGTTCGCTCTTCGGCGTGGCCCAGCCCGGGGAGGAGCGGCTCGAGGGCGAGGCCTTCCGCGCAGCCATCATGGATCTGGTCCCCCGATCGACCCGGCATTTCGGCGCCGACCCGCGCCTCCTGGTGTTCGAGGACCTCCACTGGTGCGACGACGCGTCGATGGATCTCTTGATCGAGACCGCGAGGCTGGTCGACGACCTGCCGTCGCTGCTGCTGTTCGCGTTCCGTCCGGACCGCCAGGCGCCGTCCTGGCGGCTGAAGCAGTGGCTCGAGAGCGACTACCCGCATCGATCGACGGAGATCCAGCTGTCCCCGTTGTCGAAGGAGGACAGCGGCGCGTTGATCGACGACCTCCTTCCCGAGGGCTCGCGATCAGAAGCCGTCCGCGCGGGGATCCTCGAGCGGACCGAGGGCAACCCGCTGTTCCTGGAGGAGCTTGCCACGGCGATCCAGCTGGAAGGCTCGACCGGCACGATCCCGGCCACCCTGCAGGCCGTGATCACGGCGCGCCTCGACACCCTTGATGAGGACGCGCGACGCACGCTGCAGCTCGCCTCGGTGATCGGTCGCTCCTTCGACGAGCCAGTCCTGGGCGCGGTCGCCGGCGACGGTGCGGAGCTCCGCGGGCGACTGGACACGCTGGAGCGCGCCGGCCTCATCCGTGAGATCGCTCGGAGCCCCGAGCGGGAGTACGCGTTCCACCACAGCCTCACGCAGGAGGCCGCCTATGGGACGATCCTCCTGCGCGATCGCCGAGCGCTCCACCTGCGCGTGGGAGCGGCGCTCGAGGGGCTGTACGCCAACCGGCTCGAGGAGTTCGCACCGGTGCTCGCTCGCCACTTCCAGGAGGCGAGCGACGATGAACGGACGCTTCGTTACGCGCGCCTTGCCGGTGACCACGCGGCCAGGCTCTACGCGAACGCCGACGCGGTCACCCTCTACGGCGCCGCGATCGAGGCGGCGCGCCGGCTCGGCGACAACGACGAACTCCTCGCTCGCCTCTATCCGAACCGCGGCCGGGCCCTCGAGCTGTCCGGGCGCTACGACGAAGCGGAGGAGAACTACGACGAGATGCGGGCGCACGCAGAGGCCTCGGGCGACCGGGTGGCCGAGCTCCAGGCGGCGATGTCCCTGACGACCCTGCTCACGACGCCGACACCGAAGTTCGACGTCGCCGACGGACGTCGGGCCTCGCAGCAGGCCGTGGCGTTGGCGCGTGAACTAGGCGACCGCGGAGCCGAGTCCAAGGCGCTCTGGAACCTGATGAACCTGAACGTCTACGGGGGCGGCGACAACGGTGAGGCCGTGGAGGCCGGCGAACGATCCCTCGCGCTCGCGCGCGAGCTGAACGCGCGGGAACAGGTGGCATTCGCCCTGACCGATATCTGGAGGCCGTACACGGCGATCGGCGACCTCGCTGCGGCTCGGAAGAGCCTGGACGAGGCCCGCTCGACCTGGCGCGAGTTCGGCAACCTCCCGATGCTGTGCGAGACCCTCGCGAGCGCGGCGACGCTCAGCCGATTGACGGGGGACGACGAGGAGGCGCTCGCGCTCGGCCGCGAGGGTCGATCGGTCGCCGAGTCGATCGGGAACCTGTGGGGGCAGGCGCACGCGTCGATGAGCTTCTTCGAGGTCTACCTCGATCGCGGTGAGGTGGGGACCGCCATCGACCTGATGGATGAGGCCATCGACATGGGCGAGCGCGCAGGGTTCCTAGCTCCGCTCGTGAGGACGCGGTCAACGCTCGCCGTCACGTACGCCTACCTGGGTGATCCGGAACGCGCTCGAGCGACGTCGCTCGTCGCGCTGGATGTCGCGACCGAACGTCTGCCGAGCGCGCGAGCCTGGGCGTTGGCTTCGATCGCCGAGATCCACCTCTTCGCGGGCGAGCTCGACGATGCCGACACCGCGCTCTCGGAGAGCAACGTGGAGCTGTCGGCCGAGCCCCTCCGTTCAGAGGTGTCGTTGCAGGTGCCGCTCGTGCGAGGACGGGTCGCCGACGCGAGGGGGGAACACGAACGCGCGATCGAGATCGCGGGCGACGTCCTCGATCGGCTGGACCGTGCCGGCATCCGGCCGTTCACCGAGGAAGCGACGTTGCTGAAAGGGACGGCGCTCACGGCGGCCGGCAGGACACCCGAGGCAGAACGAGCGCTCCGGGAAGCTCGGTCGGCTGCCGAAAGCGTCGGGCACCGCCGGATCCTGTGGGAGATCCTGGCGAAGCTGGGTCGGATCGTCGGCGACGAGGAACGCGCCGAACTCCAGAAAGAGGCGCGGAGCATCGTCGAGACGATCGCCGACACGCTGGATGCCGACCTCAGGGCGAGCTTCGTCGACCGCCCCGACGTGCGCGAGCTTCTCGACTGAGGAGCCTTAGCGCTCGGGATCCTCTGCAGTCGCCTTCCTCGAGCCGATCCGCAGGGCAAGCGAGCCAACGAGCAGCAACACGAACATCGCGGCTGCGAACCAGGGGACGTTGCTCGAACCCGTGAACGCCACATCGCCAGCGTCCGAGCCGGACTCACCCTTCACGGTTGGACCCCGCGTGGAGCTTCCCCCAACTCCGCCAACCGAGCTTGTCGAGGTAGAAGAGCTTCCGCCGGAGCTCGACGATGACGTGGGCGGTGGTGTCGTCGACGTGGGCGGTGGTGTCGTCGATGAGGAGGTCGGACTCGGGCAGTTGGTTCGGTCCGTGGCCGCCTCGTCGGAGAAGTAGACGTGGTCCACCGGGAGGCCGAGCCTGATCCGATAGAAGTGGGACTCTCCGAGCGGCACGTCGTACGTCCGCTGGACCCGCTCGCCCGGGTCGAGCCGTCCCTGCTCGACGAGCCGTCCGTCGATCCTGATCAGGTACCCCAGCGACTTGTCCTGGGTGTTGTGGGCGCTGACGATCGTCGTGCCGTCATCACAACTACCGGCGATCACCACCACCTCGTCCGACGGCCCAGGATCAGCCTTCGCCGGCGCTGCGAAAACGATAAGAACACCCATGCCCAGCAGCAATAGCCGTTTCAAGACCCATCCCCCTCCATGACGCTCCGTCTGTGGTCCCTTTGGCCGTATACCCCAAACACGACGGTATCAGTCGTTCGAAGGCACGCAAGCACCCGCGCTGTGAAGGTTCGGGTGGGCAGGGATGGACGCGGCGCCCCCTTTCGGGGGCGCCGCGTCCATCCCCTTCGCCGCGCTAGCGCGTGACGGAGCTAAGAACGGATCTCGACGTCGGTGAAGATATCGGTCTCTCCGATCCCCGTGACGGCGATCGCGCTGTTTCGGCCGTCGGTCCATGCGGGGTACACGACCCGGTTGTTGGCCGCGATCCCGCTGTAGTCGCCGATGAACGCGCCGGATGCGAAGAACCCGTCGTCCGGGTTCCACGTCGCGGTGCTGATGCGTCGGTTCGGCCACGTGGCGCCGTCGTTCCTCGACACGGCCTCGAAGGTCCCGATGTCATGGTTGTTCGGATCCTGTCGTCGGTCGAGCCACATCGCCACGAATCGACCGCTCTGATCCGCTGCGATCCAGGGGAAGAACTGGTTATTCCTCGCCGGGTTGCCGTTGCTCAGGCTGATCGGGATCGCGTCCGACCAGGTCGCCCCGCCGTCGTGCGACAGGCTCACATCGATATCCCCGTTCCCCTGCCCGCGGATGTAGTTCGTGTACACGAACGCCAACGTCCCGGTCGCCGCGCTGTAGGCCAAACCGACGGTGTTCGGCGTGCGGAACGCCGTGTTGGGGATCAGGTCCGACGCGTCCGGGTTGTCGGCCCACTGTCCGGGTTTGTTCACGTTGGCGCTGGACGAGAAGCTCGAGCCGCCGTTCGTCGAGCTCTTGAACCGCAGACCGTGGTCGAGCGACGTGTTGCACTCCTCGAGGATGTACGCGACGTCCAGCTTCCCGTTCTTCTCGACGACCGGGACCGAGAATTGGTTCGCCGAGAATCCCAGGCCGCCCGCCCCCGGACTGTCGGCCACGACGTTCTTCTGGGTCCAGACCGCCAGGGAGGGGTCCTGCGAGGGAACCGAGTCCGTGTAGGCGAGCTTGATCGGGCAGGTGTCGCTGGAGCCGTCGTCCAGGATATGGAACCGGGTCCACGTCACGTACAGCCGTCCGTACCAAGGGCTGCTCGGGTTGTTGTCGATCGTCATGTAGGGCTTGTCGTTGAACGAGTGCGTATCGACGGTCCCGGTCGTCGCGTCGAAGTTCGTCGCGGCGATGGCCGCTCGGCGACCCGGGGTCCACGTCGCGCCGTTGTCGAGCGACTTGTAGATCTGAACCTCGGACTGCGGCAGTTCCCGGAAGAAGCAGAGTTGCGACAGGTAGAAGGCGTGGTCGCGAGAGCTGTACGCGATGGCCGGATCTCCACCGTTACAGATGTCGCTGGTCGGGCGGAAGACCGGCACGACGCGCGTGCTTGCCCACGTCCGTCCGCCGTCGGTGGTTCGCATGACGACCGTGCCGCCGCTCACGTAATCGTTCGCGCCGGCAACGGCGATCATCGGGTTGTCCGTGCTGTACGCGACGGACTCCTCGTTCTGCGGCAGCGGCGGATAGCTGTCGTCGTTCATCTGGACGTTGTTCAGCGATGTCGCGGTCGTCGTCGCAAGGGCGACGGAACTCGCGTACCTCGCCTGGGCCTGCATCACGGTCGGGTCCAGACTGAACCGGACTCCGTTGGAGATGCCGCCCGAGAAGTTCTGGACATGCTTGACCCATAGGGGCGCGGAGGTGGCCGCGACCCCGGTTGTTGGGGGTGCCGCCACTCCTACCGCGGCCGCAACCGATACCGCCGCCACCAACAGACGGGATCCCTTCATGGGGCGTCCTTTCCGCTGGGACCTGCGAGGATCAGCCCGCGTTGGCACCAGCTCTGCTCGGATCCCTGATTCTTCGCACGCCCAAGGCTCCCCGTCGCCATGCGCCTGGCGTACACGATGTACTGCGGCGGAGGGTGCCTATCAGCGGGCGACTCAGGACAGGAGGTATGCGATGGGCGCCAGCTCCATCGCGAGGAGCGCCGCCCGACGATCGCGTTTGACAACCAAATCGCGTTTGACAACCAACCGGAGGGCCGGCACCCCGTCCTGCTTCGATCGTTGCCGAGGAGCAGCATCACATCGTCGTCGGCCGCTCGTCGGGCGACCACGCCGGAAGCGTACGCCCGGCGCGGCGATGGCTGTAGACGGGCTACGTTCCGTGGCGGGTGACCCCGGGCCGCATGAGATGCCACGGTGAGCAACGGTGCCCGACCGGACGAGGGATGGTCCGCCACGGGCAGGGCTGAGCTCGCAGATACGCTGGCGTGGAGGGGGTTCGGATGGGGGAGAGTGGGGTCCGCCGGCGCGCGTCCATCTGGAGCACGACCGGTCGCTCGATGGTCGTGGTCGTCCTCGTCGGCGCGTCGCTGACCGTGACGCTGTCGGCTCCGGCGCGTGCCGCCACGACGCTTCGTGTGCCCGAGGACTACAGCACGATCTCAGCCGCCATCACCGCAGCCGCCCCTGGTGACACGATCGATGTCGCACCCGGCGTCTACACGGGAGCCGTGACCCTCAACAAGTCGGTGACCCTTCGCGGCAGGTCGCCGGGGTCGGATCCGAGGAACAACACGACGATCCTCGAGGCGGCATCGACCGTCGACGTGATCACGATCCCTTCGGGCGTGTCACCCGCACCGACGGTCACCGGCCTCGTCTTGCGGAACGGCCTCTCCGGAGTGTCGACCAAGAGTCTCGCGACGATCGCCGGCAACCTGTTCGTCGGGAACAACGACCAGGTCGACTACAAGGTGGGGGGTGGCGGCACCTGTCGGGACAACGTCTTCCAGGATGCTCTCGACGACGGCATCGACATCAACCACCCGGTGCGCGACCTGCTCGTCGAGAACAATCAGATGGTCAACAGCCAGGGTGACGGCGTCGAGATGCGTCTCAATGACGACGCGATCGGGAGCACGGCGCATCTCACGTTCAGGGGCAACCAGATCTGGGGCACCCGGAGCGACGGGATCCAGGTCATCGACTACTACACGGACACCAACCGGGTCATCGCGATCGAGCGGAACCTGATCCGCGACAACGGACGTGCGGGCCTCGGTCTGCTCGACAACGGAACGACGGTCGAGGACTACCGAGCGGCGAGTATCCGCGAGCGGATAACGGTGTTCCACAACACGCTCATACGGAACAACCATGGTATCTCGGGAGGCGACAACCTCATCGCCCTGAACAACGTCTTCGTGGGCCACGTCCTCGCGCTCAAGAACGTGGACGCCGGATCGGTCGCGAGCCACAACCTCTTCTGGCAGAACACGACGAACGCGAGTGGGAGCGTCGTCGATTCGTCCGTCGTCGCCGATCCACTGCTCGATGCGGGCTACCGACTGCAACCCTCGAGCCCGGCGATCGACGCGGGTGTCGCGCATTTCGAGTGGAACGGCGACGTGGTACTGGATGAGGCGCCAGGCACGTACCGCGGATCGGCCCCCGACCTCGGCTGGCAGGAAGCGTCCTCCTCGTCCGGTGGCGGCGCGCCGCCCACGATGACCTCCGTCAGCGTCGCCCCGACGTCGCCGGGGACGAGCGCGACGCTCACGGCGAACGCAGCGGCTTCGGACCCCGACGGCGATCCGATCTCGTTCACCTACCAGTGGCTCAAGAATGGCTCGAACATCGCGGGAGCGACGAGTAAGACGCTGAACCTCGCCGTATCGGGGAACGGCGACCGGGGCGATCAGATCGCCGTGACGGTACGAGCTTCCGATGGCTCGAACAGCTCTGCACCCATGACGTCGGCGGCGGTCGTCGTCGTCAACACCGACCCGACCTTCAACCAGGATGTAGGGGATCGGTCGAGCGTCGAGGGCGAAGCCGTGAACCTCCCGGCGGGTGCGACGGATCCCGACGGCGACACGCTGACCTTCGCGGCGACCGGCCTCCCACCCGGCTTGTCGATCGATGGTGGGATGGGACTTGTATCGGGCACGATCGCGGCCGGCGCGACGGGCTCGAGTCCGTTCGCCGTTTCGATCACGGTCCGCGATGGGGCGAGCGTCGACGCGACGGACACCTTCAGCTGGACGGTCACGACCACGCCTGCCGGCGGGATCGTCTTCCGCGGTGCGGCCGGGAAAGCGATCTCGGCAAGGAGCAAGCTCGCGATCCCCCGTCCGCCCGCGGTCGTCGCAGGCGATGTCGAGGTTGCCTCCATCCTGGTCCTGGGGGCGGCCGTCGTGACCCCGCCTCCTGGATGGTCGGCCGTCCGGACGGACGCGAACGGCTCGGTGTGGAGACAGATCGTCTACGTTCACGTCGCCGGCTCGGCTGAGCCCGCTTCGTACATCTGGCGATTGTCGGTCACGTCGAAGGCGGCCGGGACGCTGGCCGGCTACGGGGGCGTGGATCCGGCGAGCCCGATCGTGGCATCCAACGGTCAGGTGAACGCCTCGTCAACGTCGATCGTCGCTCCCGGCGTGACGAACCCCGCGAGCGGCGGTCTCCTCGTCGGGTTCTTCGGCATCGTGACCGATCCAGTGAACTCGGTCACGCCACCCGGCGGGATGACCGAGCGGGTAGAGGTCACGGCGGCCAGCGGGAAGCCGAAGCCGGCGATCGAGTTCGCGGATGTCATGCCGATCGGCGTCGGTGACACGGGGAGCAGGATCGCGATGGCTTCGATCGCCGGAGCGAACGCGGGTCAGCTCCTGGTCCTGCGAGCGGGCGGATCGTAGCGCCGTTACGGCTTGACGAGCGTGATCTTCGTGCCGGTGCTGTTGCCGTCCGGATCGTGGTTGTCTGCCGGCTTGTAGGCGCCGACGGCCGATGTGACCTTCGTGACGGTGAAGACGATCGAGAGCTTCGACTTCGCGAGCTTCCGACCGATCTTGCACAGACCGCTCACGTTGGTCGTGCAGGTCCCGGTGGTGCCGTTCGGCCACTTGCCGGTCACGACCGCTCCCGGAACGACGGCCCGGCCATGATCCTCGACGAGGATGCGCACCTGCGCGCGCCACCCGGTCGCGAGTAGCGCGCTTGTGTCGTCCAGATCACCGACGTGCACGCTGGGCGTCGGGGGAGGAGGCGGGGCGGTCCCGGCGGGCCCGTGGAACAGGTCGATCGAGAAGGATCCGCCTGCGCCGTCGTGGTCCGTCGGGAAGGTCGGGTCGCCTGGGAAGGGCCGGATCCGGATCGTGTAGGTGCCCGCGACCGTCGGCATCGAATGCAACGTCTCCTGCCGGCCCAGACCACACTCGTCCCCGGCGGCGCAGGTGCTGGCGTCGAGCTCCCTTCCGCTCGGGTCGAGCAACGAGGCATCCAGGTCCGGGTTCCACTCCACGAGCAGGCATCCGAGAGGACCGACGTCGAGCACGCAATACGGCTCGCCCTCGATCGTGATCGTCGCGGCGATCGGTGCGCCGAGGTCGCCGGCCCCGAGGGTGAACGTCTTGGTCGTGGTCCCGAAGTCGGGGACGGAGCCGGTGAGGCGTTGGTAGGCCGGGAACGGCGTCTGGCCCGAGCCGCCGCCGGCCTCCGCGACGGCCTCGTAGCCGTCGAGCAGCCCGGCGCCCCAATCGTTATCCTTCCCGGCGGGGCCGACATCGAAGGCCGTGCCTTCGATGTCGGCGCGCACGTTCGCCTGGGTCCACGCCGGCTGCTTCTGCCGAAGCAACGCGGCGACACCCGACACGAAGGGGGTCGCGAACGAGGTGCCCGTGCCCTGCGGGCCGGCGACGTAGCCGGAGACCGAGCCGGCGGCGGCCGACCGGATGTTCACGCCCGGCGCCACGATGTCGGGCTTGATCCGGTCGTCCAGCGTGGGCCCCCGGCTCGAGAAGGGCGCGAGGTAGGGACCCTCCGCGTGATACGGCGCACTCGCCGGTGCGGACCAGTCGGCCGTGGCGCCGACCGTGAGCGCCTGGACCGCGGAACCGGGCGACGCGATCGTCCCAGGGAAGTCGCCGGTGTTGCCCGCCGCGGCGACGACGATCTTGCCCTTGTCCAGGACCGCGGCGTCCACCGCCTGGGAGAGCCCGTCCAAGCCGTCGGACGGCACATCGGAGCCGAGGCTGAGCGAGATCACGTCGACGCTCGCCCGGTCCGCGCACCATTGGATCCCGAGGATGCCGAGGGAGTCATCGCCCGATCCGCTCGCGTCGAGGACCTTCGCCGCGGAAAGAGCGGCGGCCGGAGCGACCCCCTTCATGATCCCGGCGATCGGACCCGGCCCGACCCCATCGCCGACGGCGATCGACGCAACGCTCGTGCCGTGCCCGTAGTCGTCATACGGGGTCGTTCTCCCGTTGACGAGATCGATCCACGGGATCGGCGTCTTCGAGTCGAGCTGCTCGTGGCCGGGGTCGACGCCGGTGTCGACGACGCAGACCTCCGTCCCCGCTCCGGTCGCCGAGAAGGTGTTCTGGGCGGCCGTCACCCCGAAGTCCCGGTTGGCGGCGTCATCGAGCGCATGGATCGCGAAGTTCTCCTCCACGCGGAGGACGCCCGGCCGGTGCGCTAACGACACGACCTGTCCGGGCGTGAGGTGAGTGGCGAACCCGGGGATCAGAGAGAAGGCCGTGCCGACGCCTCCGAGGCCCCTGTGTGCGCTTCGCATCGCACTGCGGTCGGCGAACGTGGCGACGACGCCGATGCGCTTCGTGGGGTTCGTGTGCGCGAGTCTCGCATCGAGGCCGTCCGAGAGATGGTCCCGGTTCCGGTCGGCGAGCGCACGCCCGTGGCTCGACGCCTGATCGTGGCGGTGGGCGGAAGCGGCAGCGGGCGGCGCGATCGGGACGGCGAGGAGTCCCGCGGTCACGATCAACGCCAGACCGCGCCGCTTCACCCTGTTGTGCATCGGTCCGAGCCCCTCGGGACGACAAGCGGCACAAGTGTCTCCGACCGGCTATGTGCACACAATCAGTCGAAGGTCCCGGGCCTCGGGTACCCGCGGGAGGCCCCGTTCAGGGGACACCGTCCGGCCGTCGACGGCCGAGTTCTAGTTGCCGTGCTCGTACTTGAACGAGATGGCGACCCTCGCGCGGTAGTGCGTCACGTGGCCGTCGTCGATCGTGACGTCCAGCTTGACGACCTCACCGACCCGAAGGTCACGGAGCGTGGCCGCCGCCGTCTCGACGGCATGTTTGGCCGCGTCCTCCCACGACTCGGTGCTCGTCCCGATCACTTCGGTGACGCGGTAGATGCTTTCGGCCATGGCGCCCTCCCTCGACGACGAAGGGCCCATCCTCGCACGACTGCGCTGCGGACGTCCGTAGACTCGATCGGTGTCCGCCTCGGAGACGAGCGTCTATGAACGGGTCGGCGGGCTGCCCTTCTTCGAGCGGCTCGTGGACCGGTTCTACGAGGGGGTGGAGGGCGATCCGGTGTTGCTGCGCCTGTATCCCCATCCGGAGGACCTCGCCGCCGCCCGCCGGCACCTGTCGTTGTTCCTCGCTCAGTACTGGGGAGGTCCGACGACCTACTCGGACGAGCGAGGCCACCCGAGGCTCAGGATGCGCCATGTCCCGTTCGCGATCGGGCCTGAGGAACGGGACCACTGGCTGACGCACATGCGGGCGGCTGTGGCATCCCTCGAACCGGAACCCGACATCCGGGACGCCCTCGAGGCGTACTTCGAGACGGCCGCCGAGTCGATGCGCAACCGCTTCTGACGTCAGGTTCGGCTGAGCCCCGGCGGGATCGAGCCCATGCGGCCGGCCTGGTAGTCCTCGATCGCTGCGATGATCTCTTCCTTCGTGTTCATCACGAACGGCCCGTACCAGGACACCTGCTCGCGGATCGGCAGCCCACCGAGCAGCAGCACCTCCAGCCCTGCGCGGTCCTTCTCCTCCTGGGTGGCGTTAGACCCGAGCTCGACGGCGGCGCCATCGCCGAACACGGCCAGCTGACCTTCGTGGATCGGCCGGCGCTCGGCCCCGACGGTGCCCCGCCCGGACAGCACGTACGCCAGGGCGTTGAACTCGGGACGCCACCGGGTCCGCAGTCGTGCGCCGGGCGCCAAGGTGGCGTGGGCGTAGGTGATCGGCGTCCGCGTCACCCCCGGACCGCTCATGCCGCCCAGGTCGCCGGCGATCAGCCGGACGACCGCCCCGGCGTCTTCGGACGCGACCAATCCCACCTGGGCGGGCTCGAGGTCCTGATAGGCGGGCGGCGTCCACTTCTGCGCCGCCGGTAGGTTCACCCAGAGCTGGACGCCGTGGAAGAGCCCGCCGCCCCGCAGCAGGTCCTCGGTCGGCATCTCGCTGTGCACGACACCGGAGCCCGCGGTCATCCACTGGGTGGCGCCGTCGGTGATGATCCCGCCCCCGCCGTAGGAGTCACGGTGCCGGATCTTCCCGTCCACCATGTAGGTCACGGTTTCGAACCCCCGGTGGGGATGGTCCGGCGCACCCTTCGCCTCTCCGGGTGCGTACTCCACGGCTCCCATGTGATCGAGCATCAGGAACGGGTCAGCGAGGCTGAGGTTGATGCCGGCGGTGGCTCGCCGGACCTTGAACCCCTCGCCTTCGAGGAACGACGGCGCGTCCACCACGTCGACGACGGGGCGGCTGGGCTCGCCTTCGGCCGGATCGACCCGCGGAAGGATCGTGGCATCGGCGGGTGTCAGTGCGGGCATCGAGAGCCTCCGTTCGGTCTGTGCCCCGCGGAACGGCGCGCAGGGCCCGGCGTATTCCCATCAGCGGCTCACGAGCGCCGCCCGCGAGCACCGCCGCCGATCAGCCCGATGTCGATCAGGACGCCCGCGACGATCAGGAGCGTCCCCGCGGCCGTGATCGCTCCGGTCGCGGTCGAAAGATCGTTGCGCGCGACGGCGTACGCGAGCGTCGTGGTCGGCGCGACGAAGAAGCCGAGCGTCGGCCAGAACCAGCTCCCGTAGGCGGTGGCGAGGTAATCGGTGAAGATCCACATCACGAAGACCACGAACCGCGGTGTGATGAGCGCCAGGATGGCGAACAAGCAGCCCATTTAGATCTCCTCTCCTCGGTGAGGCGCGACCGCCGCGACTTCGTCGCGGCGGTCGCCCCGCAGCAACACGATGCAGCCGACGATCGCGATCGTCGCGAACGAGAACCACTGGAACGCGTAGGAAAGGTGGGGCCCGTTCGTGAGCGGTGGCAGTGGCGGCGGCTCCGGCAGGGACCCCTGCTGCGGCGGCTGTTGGGTCTGCAGGAGCAGATAGATCGGCAGGATGGGATAGGGGAGCTGCGCTCCGATCTGTCCCAGATCGACCTTCGTGATCCGCTCAACCGGTGATGCGGTCCCGGTCGGGACGGTGAGCGCGTCCGGCGGGAACAGGACGCCCGCGACCGTGACCGTCCCGGTCGGCGCGGCGGCCTCGCCGGTGACGGGCACTCCCTGGTCGATGGGGATCCAGCCGCGATCCACCACGAGTGCGGTCCCGTCGGGGAGCCGAAGCGGGGTCAACACTTGATCGCCAGGCTCTCCCTCGACCGACGACCTGCCGTACAGCAGGACCTCGTGCGCCGGGTCGTAGGTCCCGGTGGCGAGGGCGGGGCGGAAACGGAGCGACGTCGGGTCGTTCGTTCCGGCGAGCAGGGCCGGCACGGCGCGAGGGGGCGATGCCTCGGCGGCTGCGATCGCGGCGTTCGCGTCTTTGCGTCCGTGGAGACGGTCGAGCTGCCAGAAGCCCAAGCGGATGCACGTGATGACGATGATGAGCGTGACCGCGGTCAGCACGGCCGTTCGGAAACGAGGCGGCTGCACCTCAGCTTCCCTTGGTCTCCTGGATCGTGTTGCCGCCGTCGACGACGATGAGGGTTCCGGTCACGTAGCTCGCGCGCTCGCTCGTGAGGAAGGCGATCACCTCGGCCACCTCTTCGGGCGTTCCCGACCGGCCGATCGGGGTGTGCACCCCGGCGGCGGCCTCTTCCGGGAGTTGCGAACCCGTCGCGATCCAGCCGGGGGCCACAGAGTTGACGGTGACGCCGGCATGGCCGACCTCCAGCGCGACGGTCCGCATCAACCCGTCCATGCCGGCCTTCGCCGCGGCATAGCCCGCCGAACCGGCGTTGGTCG
>Ga0307296_10000582_pt1 | contig 17517 bp, 13 predicted proteins | sample ER_DNA_153_FD_194467 | JGI IMG/M metagenome (GOLD analysis project Ga0307296, IMG submission 194467) | Bulk soil microbial communities from the East River watershed near Crested Butte, Colorado, United States - ER_DNA_153 | ecosystem: Environmental > Terrestrial > Soil > Floodplain | place... | reverse complement strand
CGACGGCCGGCGGGCTCGGCCGGAGTGTTGGCCGACCGGCAAGAGCTGAGCAAGAGGAAATCAGCAGCCAGACCAGCGCAACGGCAGCCAACCCCTGTCTGGCCTGCGCTCCCGGTGGTCAGCGTCATGGGGGTGCGCTGTCGGCATCCTCGTGCTTGCGACCAAGCGCGCCATGATCCGATGGACCCAACGGGTTCCACAGCGCTTGTTGCCGCGCAGCCTGGTCCTGACCGCGGCGGCCCGCTGGTCGATGTTGGCGGCGCGGCGGTCGGATGCGCATCGCAAGCACTATCCAGAGCATCTGCAGGCCGAGGCGAATGGCGGTGCGGGTGTCTCCAGTGACTGCCGAAGTGCCGATCCGCGGGTGGTAGTTCACCGGAACCTGGACGACGGTGTCCCGTGCTACCAGGGCAAGCATCAACATCTCAAGCCCGAATGCGGAACCGTGAATGCGGGAGTCGCGCAGCAGGCCAGGGACCAGGTAGTTGGAGACGACGCGAAATGTGCAGCCGACATCGCTGAGGTAGGAGGTGTTAAACAGCACCTCGATGGTCTTGGCGACAGCCCAGTTGCCCCACTGCAGGAACCAGCCCATGTTGGCGCCGTTCCAGATGAAGTTCGACACCGTGCGCGACCCGACCACGAAGTCGCAATCCTCGGTGAAGGGCAGCAGCTTCGTCAGGTCCCTCGGGTTGAAGGTGCCGTCGGGCTCGCAGATGCAGATCAGGTCGGTGTCGACCTCGGCGAGCCCGCGACGGATCGCTGCGCCGTAGCCCTGCCGTGGCTCCAGCACCTCGCGGGCCGTGGTCATGGCCACCTCGTCTGAGGTCCCCTCCGCCGCGTTGTTGTTGACCACCAGGATGTCGTCGACGATGCCGAGTTTGTCGAAGGCTCTGATGGTCTCGGCGATGCTGTCCTTCTCGTTGTAGGTCGGCAGCACCACCGACAACGTCTTACCGTTCCACACGGCCGGACTCCGGCGTGGCGATCAGCAGCATCTGGCCGGCCAGCGGCTTGATGGGAGACCGCAAATACCAGGGCACCAAGAAGGTCAAAGCGGAGCCTTTGCTGTTCATCGTTAATGGAAGAAACCGCGGATACACCTGAATGATCCGCCAATCCTCTGAACGCAGGTAGTCGGCCAGCGAGCGGTCGGTGTAGATCGCCACATGCGTGTAGTCGTCAAAGTAGCCGCCGGGGTTCAGCCGAAAGTTCGGTTGCAGCAGAATCAGGATTCCGCCCGCCCGCAGCACGCGGGCCGACTCGGCGAGCAGTAGGGCGGTCGCCGGCCGCTCCAGGTGTTCGAGCAGGTTGGAGGCGAACACCACGTCGAACGAGCCTGAGTCGAAGCGCGACAAGTCGGTGCAGTCACCCACCTCGGCCTGGACATGCTCGGCAGCGGCGCGCTGCACGGTGGTGTCCAGATCCATGGCCACCACTCGCCGCGCCGTGATGGTGTTGGCGAAGTCGCACCACCCGGCGCCCAGTTCCAAGACGTCGGCGTCTGCGGGGATCCAGCGCTGCAGGTAGGCGCAGAGGTGGTTCCAGACGGCGGCGCGGTGGGCGTTGGGGGCGAGCCGGGTACGGAAGTAGGCGGAAACTTCACCGTCGGCGGGCGGCGGTGAAGCCGGGGCTGACGCACTGTCTGCCACCAAAGCCACTCCTGAAGCATCTCGTCGGGGTCGTGCTCGTGTCAGCACTGCAAGCGGTGCGTCGGTGCGGATAGCCTGATGCCGTCGCACACTACCCGAAGGACCAGTGAATGTCGGTGATCACCGACCCCAAGTCGGACCGCCGAGCCGGGGTGTCGACCCGTACCTTGCTGCTCGCGTGCCTCCCGGCGGTGGCGATCGGGGTGCTGATCAGGGTTTGGCTGATGCACACGTCGCTGGTCCCATTGAACGCCGACGAGGGCGTCACCGGCCTCCAGGCGTACGAGGTCCTGCGTGGGAACTTCCGCCTCATCGTGGCCGGGAATGACTACGGCTCGACGACCGAGACCTACCTGATTGCGCCGTTCCTGGCGTTTTGGAGCGGGGTGTGGCCACTGCGGATCGTGCCGACCGCGCTGTCCGTGGTTGCCGCCTATGCGCTATACCGGTTGGCGCGGCCGATCTTCGGCCGGGTACCGGCCGCGGCACTGGCGCTGATCGGGTGGACCACCTCCGGCGCGGTGGCGATCTTGTTCCTGCGCCCCTACATGGGCTACACGACCGGATTCATCGCGCTGATCGCTGCGCTGGCGTTGGCGTGCCACGCGATGCGTACGGAACAACGCCTGGCCCGGACTGCGGGCTTCGCCGGGTTCGCCGCGGGGTTCGCGATATGGAGCCATCCGATCTTCGGCACGGTCGCGCTGCTGGCGTTGATCGCGCCGACGCTGTACCGCCGGCGGGCGCTGCGCCGGTGGTGGCTGCCGCTCGCCGCCGGCGGGGTGCTCGGAGTCAGCCCGTGGCTGCTGTTCATGGCGCAGAACGGCTGGCCGGCATCAGCCACGCCGGTGGTGGAAGCCACCTACGCCGAGCGCGTGACCAGGTTCGTCACCGAGCTGCTCCCGCGGGCCTTCGGTCTACGCACCGAGTTGGGTGGGGACTGGGTCGGCCCCGACGCGGTGGCTGTCGGGGTCGCGGCCCTACTGATCATCGGTTCGATAGTCGGGATGGTGCTGCTGGTGATCCGCAAGGGCCTACAGGCCCTGCCGATCCTGGTAGCCGGGGTTCTTGCGTTCCCGGTCCTCGCGCTGTACGCCCCACTCAGCAACATCGCGGACGGGCGGTACGCCCTGCCGTTCCTGCCGGAGCTGCTGATGGGGTTGGGGGCGTGGCTGCTGCTGATCCCTGAGCGCATCCGCGACTCGCCGTGGCTGGTGATCACCGTGCCGACGGTATGGGCGCTCTTGCTATGCGTTCCCGTGGTGCATCAGCAGGCCGGCTGGGAGTGGATCGACCCCGACACCGACGCCAAGCAGATGGTCAGCGAGTTGGAGACCCGGCAGATCCGCTACATCGCCGGCGACTACTGGGGCGCGTACGTGGTCGACTACCTCGGCGCGGGGCGCTTCCAGGCGGCGGTTCACCTCCCCATCCGGTTCGACGAGGAGAACGCCACCGTCAACGCCGCCGACCCTTCGGAGGTCGCGTTCGTGTATCAAAACGGTCAGACCCCGTACATGCGGATGCCGGCGGACCACTACCAGATGATGGACATCGGACTCTTCGACCTCTACGTGCCGGTCGGGGCGTGAGATAGCAGTCCCATCGGTCACGCTGTGGTCCAGGCTCCTTTATCGTGTGGGTTGGATCGGCGTGCCTCAAAACGCCGACCGCGGCGGCTGGCTAACATCAGCCGTCAGGTGCGTCTGGTCTTGACGCGGGTGTCTGCGGGCGCTCCCGGCCGCTGGGCCGGGACCCGGTCACGCATGTCAACTTGGAACCACAGCACGGAGAGGGACATGTCTGACCCCGAAGTGTCTTCCAGACCCACGGACAGCCGGTCGCCATCGGTGCCCGTGCTGCGGTTGCGACGTCAGCTGTTCTACTACCTGGTCGTCGGCGGTCTCACCGCTGTCGTCGACATAGGACTGCTAGCCCTACTCCATGAGTCCTATGGGGTTCCGCTTGGCGCCGCCACCACGGTGGCCTTCTGCACCGCCGTGGTGGTGAACTTTCTGCTCAATCGGACCGCAATGTCATCCAGGGGCTCGCGGGGGTTGACGCAGCACGCATTGCGGTACGGCTCGCTGGTTGTGGCCAATTATGTGATCACACTCGCGGTGGTGACTACCGCAGGGCACGTGGGCGATAGGTACCTGGTGGCAAAGGTTGCGGTAGTAGCAGCATCGACCTCGTGGAACTTCCTCCTCTACCGCCACTGGGTATTCACCCCGCCCCGTCCAACGTCGTCGAAGCAGGATCGGGTGCCGTGGATCGGGAGGAAGCCGCGTCATCGTGATGGCAGGTCGGTGGAGCCGAGTCGTCAGATGCTCGTGGTTGTCCCTGCCTACAACGACGAAGAGTCCGTTGGGTCACATGGTGACCGAGGTAGCCGTCGGGAAGGCCTACTCGGTGGTTCAGGCGCAACCGGTAAGCAAGATCCCGGTCACGAGCATCAGGCCTAATGCTTAGCAAGCAGTTGCCACCGAGGACTAACAGGCAGCTGCAATGTTTGCGGAACGCCACCCTCCGTAACACCAACGCCTCAGGAAGCGTCCGGACAGTAGTCCCGACTGATGGGCAGTGATTCCCCAAGTCTTCGTCTTCGTCGCGTGTTGGTCGTTGGAGCCCTTCCCGATGCTGACGGCACAGGGCCGGAACGGCTGGGCGTAAATCGAACATCCCGAAGGCGCCCGTGCCCAATTCGTGCCCAATACGACGACGAACCCCAGTCAATCAGAGCCAACCGCAGCTAACGTTCCGTCGCACGCAAGGGAAACCCCCCTGGTCACAGGACCCCCCGGACACGTCTTCCAAGCTGGTCATCCGCCAGACGCTGCTGGGTCGGTCGACAAGTCAATTGCGAGAAACCGGCCACGGGGGCGGTCTCGTCTCGGTTTTCGTCTCAGTTGCCTTCGTTCGCCTCCGTTCGCCGACCCTCCGGAGTGACCCTGTCATGCGGGCAGGCCGGGAACACGCCCGAACGACCGGGAAGCCGGGTTGGAAAGCGTGTTGGACTGACAGCAACCGTGACAGCAACGTGGCTGAGAAGGGACCGGTCGGCGGTGAACCTGTCGGTACAGCTCGCGCCGTCAACGGATTGTCATGGACTGTGGGACAGGCCCGGCCCGGACCTACGGATCAGAAGGTCAGTACAGCAGCGAAGTACAGCAACGACCGCGCCGTCTAACACGTTCGGCTTCATCCAGATGCGTCCGGGCCAGCGTGAAAAAGGCTAGAAGCGGCGACTGCGCGGAGTTCGGGACGAAGTGCTGAGTGACCAACTGAGTGACTATGAGGGCGAAGACGGGTACACGACAGCACACGTTGACATACGCAGCTCACGCTCCGCCCGGGACTTCGGCCGAGCATCGGGCATGCTTCACACCGAAGAGGTCACTGGTTCGAACCCAGTATCGCCCACCAGCACGGAAAGGCCCCTGACTAGCGGAAACGCAGCAGTCAGGGGCCTTTTTCATTTCGTGCGTTGCCAGATACGTGCCAGATGCCGAGCCCCACCACACATAAGTCGGCCCCGGTTCGCGCTACGAACGCTCCCCGGGGCCTCGATGCCCCAGGAGGCACCGTGTCCCAATCCTCTCCCATCACCCCGCTGGCCAGTAGCCAGGTCAACCACGACAGCATCAGCATCGAGCTGATCGAACCCAACGTCATGCCGTCCATGGTGCGGATTGTTTGGCCGCTGCAAGCCAGCCTCATTGATCCGAAAGCGTTCACCGATGCTGCAGCCGCGGTTGCCCAGTTGTTTGCACGGGCACACGTTGTGTTGGCCGCAATCCTGGCGGAGCGGCGACTCTAACCGCGCGGGCCGACAGGGCTACCCAGGACTTACGCCGCCTCCCCCTGGTCGGCCCGCCTTCACGACGCTACGGGAGCAGCCGTCAGACAATCCAGGTGCGCCGACCGAACGTTCCGAACCCGACCCTTGAATCAGGGGCACTCCTCCGCCTGTTCAACTCAGCGGCTCGGAGAATACTCAAGAGCCGACCATTCGCCTCAGCCAGCAACACGGAACCCGGCGAGTGATAACGTGCCGGCCAACGTTCCGACGAACCCAAGCGGCCTGTTCCTCCGAGTACGGACGACCCGGCGGCACGCCCCAATCCTCCCGGCAAAACGCTCTGACGCCAGCGCTGCAGCTTCGACGTCGCCGCTCCGCCGTGGGCCGATGGTCCCGTACAGCCCAACCGGCCAACAACCCCATTGGTGCGGGCCGACCGCGGTGCCTTCCAGGACTTACGCCGCCACTGCCCCGGTCTGTTGCCCCGTTCAGCCAGCAAGGAACGCGGGCAGGCCGGACCAGTAGCGCCGGCCCAGTACGTGCGCGACCTCGCAGTTCCGCTGGTGAGATCCAGACGACCGTGTAGATGCGCTGGCAGACCTGAGAGGACCTGATCATGGCGACCGCCTGCCGGATTGGGCTTTGGTCCTGCATTCAAGGCCTTAGACGGCGAGGCATCAGCGAAATGCAAGGAGGAAAGAGTATGCGGCCGCGGACGCCAGCACTAACACAGCAAGCGATCCTGCGTAGAGACCGAGCGTTAATCGCGTGTGCTTGGTCCGCACGACCGAGGACAGCTCGATTGCCGCTGTCGCGTGGTAAAGAGCACGGTCCCATCTTGCTAGTTCATCCGCCAGGGCTTCCCCGTTGTGGACGAAGCCCAGCGACGGATGGAGGCCTTCGACGCTTTGGCGGGGGCCGGTAGCAGAACAGTGAAGAAGAGCAGCAATACAAGGGTGAGCAGGGCGGCGGCAACAACCATGAAGGCCAGGATTGGCATTGGTTGCGCTTGCCCCACCGCACCTATCAGCACAGCAGCGGATAGGGCTATGCCTGCTGCCGCTCTCGCATCAATCCGTGGCAATTCAGCGCGGACATCCGCGGCTTCTCTATAACGCGGGTTGGATATTGCGCGACATTGGCCAGCATGCTCGTTTGCTCGGGAGAGAGTTTGGACACGTCCCTCGGCTTTGTCATGCTGTGCATCGCATCCGTGGCAGCGGTAAGTCTAGCTGCCCTGGGCGTTCGCAGACACCGTGACTTGGCACCCCTAAGGCGACATACCAGCAAATCGAATCTTGTTGCCCGGATTTCGCAGCGTCGGGAGGATCAGCCGCTCTGGACCTCTCACCGCTCTCATTGCCATCTCGGAAGCCTCCTCGCATAATCATCGTCGTGAAGATGCGCTAGGTATGACGGGAGTGCACTACGAGCGACGACAACATTGGCTTTCTCCCGCCGCTGACGCTCCAGCTCGTTGAGCTCAACCTTGCAGCGCTGCTCTCGAATCTCAAACTGACGTGGGCCGGCGCTGCGCACTTCAACTCGAAATCCAGTGATCAGATGGAGGTCGTCACGTCGCTCATGGCATGGCTCTCTTCCACGGAATCGCAGGCATGTTCTAATCAGACATGGATCTCAGCGACCAGGACGTGAAGGAGTTTGCCGAAGCTGATCGCCGAGAAGTCAATCCACCGATCAAGGTCGAGGCGGCCACGTGGTCGAAAGCCGGCCGGCTCGATTGGTGGGTGAGAGAAGGTCACGAATGGTGGGGTCGGGTACGCGGTGCTGACGGCCGTCAACAGTGGATCAGGGCTGTTGATCTTCGTCCCGCGAACGGGAGTGATCGTGGCTTGCCGTTGTGAGCAGCCAGATCTCTATCCGCGGTAGGCCGATCTTGGCGTGAGCGATGACTTCTAGGAAGCCCATGACCGCCTCCTCGGTTGGCGCGCCCGTGGCCTGCATCAGGTGGTCTCGGTGTGAAGGGTGTTGCCAGCCTGGTTTGCACGGCGTAGATGTGAGCTGGAGCGGCTGGAAGCGCCGTGGTGGCGAGCAGGTGAGTGTGATCCCAGAGGGTCGTCGGGCGACGGTCCGGGTGCTGGTGCTACTGCTCGTCGTGTTGACAGGGTGTTCTGCGCAGCCGCACGTGCCCAGGGTTAGCTCGTCACCCAGCGAATGACCGATTCGCGCAGCGGGTTCGCGATATGGGTTTCGAGTACGTCGGCCCTGAGGAGTGGGAGAAGATTTTGAACGCCGCAGATGCCGACGCGGCGACCGGTGATGGGGCCGGTTGGCCTCGAGTTCACTCCGCAAGCCGAGCTGACCGACGAGTACCGAAGCTTGTTCCCGCCCACCCCATGATCGGCACGCGCGGCGGTACCGCATGTCAAGATCATCGGTGACCCTGCTTGGGCCGATGGTCGAGCCAGGCAACTGAGCCGCCGCGCTGCAACCATGGAGATCGCGCTGCAGAATGCGTCGACCTGTGCCGATCTGCTCGATGAGTTGCGGGCTCGTCGCCTTGGGAAGCTTCGGATGTGACCGATCACGGAGCCTCTTCCGTCTCGCTGCTCGCATTCACCATCTGTTGAAGCTTCCAAATCTCCATCGGTAAGTGGATCGTCCGAGGACGGGATGCCAGAGCAGGTGCAGATGAGGTCGTCTGCCGGATCGACGCATTCAGTGACAGCGGTCGAAACTCAACTTTGGGTTGTGTAGTGACTGGTCAGTGCGTACACCTGGGATGCTATGGCTTGTGTCTGATGACCGTCCGCCGCCTCGTCGGGTGTTTTTGTCGCATACTTCGGAATTGCGCCGGTTCCCCACTGGGCGTTCGTTTGTCGGCGCGGCGGAGTCGGCGGTCAACAAGGCTGGTGACGCGGTTACCGATATGGCCTACTTCGCCGCCCGGGACGAGCAGCCCGCCTTGGTGTGCCAGAAGGCGGTGCGGGCCGCGAACATCTATGTGTTGATTGCCGGATTCCGGTATGGGTCGCCGGTGCGGGACCGTCCGGAGGTCTCCTACACCGAGCTGGAGTATCAGACGGCTGGTGAGGCGGGCATCCCGCGGCTGATCTTTCTTCTCGGGGAGGACGCGGAAGGGCCGGCGGCGTTGTTCCGTGATGCACGCTTCGGGGCCCGCCAGGAGGGCTTTCGGGAGCGGTTGCTGGCCGCCGACCGGGTCTCGGCCACGGTCACCACCCCGGACGGGTTGGAGGCTGCCATGCTGCACGCCCTCACCATGCTGCCGCGGGCCCGCTCGGCGGGGGTTCCGGTGGGGCGGGTGTGGAACATCCCTGCCCGCGCTCGGGGGTTCACCGGCCGCACCGGATTGCTGGCTGGGTTGCGGGAGGCGCTGCTGGCGGGTGGACCTGCGGCGTTGCACGCTCTGCACGGGATCGGCGGGGTCGGCAAGACCACCACCGCGATCGAGTACGCCCACCGCTACGGCGAGGACTACGACATCGCCTGGTGGGTGAGCGCGGATGATCCGGATCTGATCCCCGATCAACTGGCCGGGCTCGCCCGGGCCTTGGACCTGGTACCGGCCGACGCTCCGGCCGAGATCGGCATGGCGCGACTGTCGGGAGCGCTGCGGGAACGGGAGCGGTGGTTGCTGGTCTTCGACAACGCCGAGCACCCCGACGTGTTGGCCCGGTTCTTGATCGAAGGGCCCGGAGACACCATCATCACCTCCCGCAACCCCGACTGGCAGGACCTGGCGACCCCCATGGCAGTCGAGCAGCTATCTCGGGCGGAGTCGGTGGAGCTGCTCACCGGGCGGCTCCCCGAGCTGTCGCCAGCGTTGGCGGATCAGGTCGCCGAGGCGTTGGGTGACCTGCCGCTGGCGCTAAATCAGGCCGTCGGGCTGCTCCGCGACACCGGCATGCCCGTCGCCGACTACCTCGCGCTACTGAAGTCCGAGGCTCGCCGTGTGCTGGGCCACCGAGCTGACCCTACCGGGCCTGATCGCACCGTCGCCGCATCGTGGACGGTGGCGTTCGACCGCCTGGAAACCGACAACCCGGCAGCGCAGCTGCTGCTCAGCCTGGCGGCGTGGCTGGCGCCCGAACCCATCCCGCTGACCGTCTTCACCCAGCATCCCGACCGGCTCCCCGATTCCCTGCCCAGTATCGTCAGTGACCCACTCGCGGTAGCCGCTGTCACCGGGCTGCTGCAGCGGCGCGGCCTCGCCGAGCTCACCGCGCAGACGATTCGGCTACACCGGGTGCCTGCGGCGCTGCTGCGTGACCGCGACACTACCGGTCGAGGAGCAGGAACCGGCCGCGCCGACATGGCCGGTGTCTTGGCTGCGGCCGTGCCCATCAAGCCGTGGGAAGTGGCCGCTTGGCCGACCTGGCGGCTGCTGCTGCCGCACGTGCTGGCCGTTGTCGAAAACGGCAGGGACGACCCGGACGAGGAATCTGCCGACAACATCAACTACCTCCTCGACAAAGCCGGGATCTACCTCCGGTGGCGCGGGCAATTGCGGGCCGCGCTGCCGCTGTCGGAACGGGCCTACCGGCATCGGCTGAGCCGCCACGGAGCTGACCACCCGGACACGTTGGATGCGGCCCGTGGCGCAGCTCAAGTCCTGTATGCGTCGGGTGACTACCAGCAGGCCCGGGCCCTCGACGAGGACACCCTGGCGCGCAGGCGCCGGGTCCTCGGCGAGGATCACCCCTCCACCCTCGACTCGGCGCACAGCCTGGCCCGCGACCTGCGCGGGTTGGGTCACTATCAACAGGCCCGCGCGCTCAATGAGGACACCCTGACCCGTAAACGCCAAGTGCTGGGCGAGGATCATCCCGACACGCTCGCCACGGCCAGCCACCTCGCCGGCGACCTCCGCGCGTTGGGTGAGTACCAGCAAGCCCGGGCCCTCGATGAGGACGCCCTGACCCGCTACCGCCGGGTCCTAGGCGAGGATCACCCCCACACGCTCACCACGGCCAGCAACCTCGCCCGCGGCCTGTCCGCGTTGGGTGAGTACCAGCAGGCCCGGGCCCTCGACGAGGACGCCCTGACCCGCAGCCGCCGGGTTCTGGGCGAGGACCACCCCGACACCCTCACCTCGGCCAACAACCTCGCCCTCGACCTGCACAGGTTGGGTGAGGATCAGCAGGCCCGGACCCTCGCCGAGGACACCCTGGCCCGTAGTCGCCGGGTCCTCGGCGAGAAGCATCCTTTTACTCGGCTGTCGGCGGGGAACCTGGCGGAGGTGTTGCGGAAGTTGGGCGACGCTCCGGAGTCGTGAACTGCGATTGGGCTGTCGCTCTTGGGCCGGTGGCTCGCATGTCCCTGGTGCACATCGCTGCCTGCTGAAGGTCTTTGACAGTGGTCGTGTCGTTGTCGACCTGTCTGGCCTGAGGAAGACCAATAGAATCCAGGTCCGCCAAGCGGATCAGGCCCAACCACGGTCCCGCGGCATCTGTGCGGCTCGTTTGGAGAGGGGACTATGGCCCGGATCTACATCTCATCGACTTACGGCGACCTCAAGGAATACCGCGAGAAGGTCTACCGGGTGCTGCGTCAGCTCGGCCACGACGCGGCTGCAATGGAGGACTATGTCGCGACCGACCGGCGGCCGCTGGCGAGGTGCCTGGCTGATGTGGCTGCATGCGATGTCTATGTTGGCGTCTTCGGCCACCGCTATGGCTACGTTCCTGTGGATGACAACCCTGACCGGCGCTCGATCACCGAGCTGGAATGCCGGCATGCGGCAGCCCTTGGCATTCCCCGTCTGATCTTCTTGCTTGATCCGGACGTCCCCTTGGCCACCAACCTGGTGGGTGCCTTTCCACGAGCGGCGGGGTATATCCAGTCATGCGGCTAACCAAGGCTCGATCACATTAGGCAGCCGAAAACCGGACAATCCTCGTCGTGGAAGACCCTGCTTTCTTGTGGCGCGAACGACTACGATATAGCTACATGATCCCGCGTGACCACGAATAAGCGCAAGGCCAACTGGTAATCAAGCTCACACAGCTGCTCGGAGCAAACCGCGGTCGAAGTGTCCGTCCCGTCTCCCCAGCACGCTACAAGGTGCTGACTTGTATATTTCCCACGGCGGCTCCTCGCGGACAGTTCGTATGTTGCATCCAATTGCAAGCCGGCGAGCGCCGCCCCGTTGCGAGCCACATCGAATCGAGAACTCAGTCCCGGCGGAACGACGAATAGCGTCTTCATTAAGTACCCATGGCACGAGATCTGGGTCAACTCCCACTCTAAGCCATGGGTCTCCGACAGACTCACGACGATAGCTCTTGATTGCTTCATGTACTGGAGTACTTCGTCGTGCCAATCTCGATTGTCTAGATACTCCCGGCTGGCGCCGATCGGACGCTGGAAGTCCCTTGGATTCCCGATAGCGACGACTGGTCCGACATATGACAGGTCTTGAACAAGCAGTTCCTCGAAACGATGCGCCACAAGACCGGGATCCAATGCACGAAGATATGTGGGTAACTTTGCCGCCTTGAGTGAGACTTGATCGTCCTGGAACGATCGTAGGAACAAGATAGGGGCTCTCTGATCCAATAAAAGAGCTTCCTGCAGTGTAAGTTGTCCGGCTAGTCTCGATCGATCCCATAGCCAGTCTGCCAGAGCGAGCACGCCGTAGAGAAATCCGACGCTCAGCGGCCAAGCAACAACTACGATCGCCACGGCGCCGCCCAGCGGTAGTGCTGGAGCGTCTCCTGCAGATCCATAAAAGAAGTAAGCCGCGAAGGCAACGCCCTCGCATAGGAATGCTACCCATGCCAGCCGAATTGCTTTCCGTTGCGACCTGCTTGCTCGGCTCCACAGTGGGATACCCATCATCTCCGAGAATTTGAAGCGGCGTTCGAGGCGCCCTGGGATCTGCAACAGCTGACGATACTGTGAACCTGCTATGCGTACGAGACCCCAACCCGCGTAGGCGAGAGCCATCGCGATATAGATAGGCCACAAGTTCTGTGCTGCCTTCAACAACTCTCCGCCAGGAATCGGCCGAACCGAGGCTAGTTTACTGGCCCGCCACGCGATATCGGCGATACTCATCATGACCATCACCACGGCAAGTATTAGCATGGCCCATCCAACTAGGCGGGACCCACGCAGTGCCCGTCTGTAAATAGCGAGAAAAAGGCGAGCCAGGAAGACTTGCACGACAAGTAGAGCGCCGAAGACCAGGAATAGTAATGCGGTCACGCGAACGGTGGAAACCGAGGGTTCCCTAAGGAGCAGGTAGCCACCTGCCATGACAATAAGCACAACCACAATCACAGCTAGTGGACCGCAACTGAAGTTGTTTTACGGTCGGCTTTCTTGAGGATCTGGTCGGCGGTCTTGGTCCACACGAAGGGTTGGCAGCGGTCGTTCCAGCCGTTGATGAAGGCCCGGATTTTGATCATCAGCTCGCGGACGGAGGCGAAGGTGCCGCGGTGGATGGCTTGGCGTTCGATGATCCCGAACCAGACTTCGACGAGGTTGAGCCATGATCCTGAGGTCGGGGTGAAGTGGATATGGATCCTGGGGTTCGCCGCCAGCCAGGCTTTGACTTTCGGATGCTTGTGGGCGGCGTAGTTGTCCATGATCAGGTGCAGTTGCTGGTCGGGGTAGCCGCGGGCGAGGTGGCGGAGAAAAACCAGGAACTCCTGGTGCCGGTGCCGCGGTTTGCACAAGCCGGTGACCTCGCCGGTAGCGATCTCGAGCGCGGCGAACAGCGTGGTGGTGCCGTGCCGCACATAGTCGTGGGTGCGCTTCTCAGCCTGCCCGGGTTGCATCGGCAGCGTCTTTTGGGTCCGGTCCAAGGCTTGGATCTGGGATTTCTCGTCGATGCTGAGCACGATCGCGTTGTCCGGCGGGTTCAGATACAGCCCGACCACATCGGTGACCTTGGCGATCAGTTCAGGGTCGGTGGAGAACTTGAACGTTTCCACCCGCCAGGGCTGCACTCGGTGATGCCGCCAGGTCCGCAGCACCGTCGAGGCGTCGACATTCAGGTGATCGGCGAGCAGCCGGGACGACCAGTGCGTGATACCGAGCCTCGCCGGCGGCGGGGTGAGGGTAGCGGCGAGGATTCTGGCCCGATCCACCGTCCGCGGCCGACCCGACCGCTGCTCATCGCCCAAGCCCTTCAGCCCGGAGGAGGCGTAGCGGTCCCGCCAGGAGATCACCGTCGGCCGCGACACCCCGACCCGCTCAGCGATCTCGGTGTTGGACACCCCATCGGCGGCCAACAACACGATCCGCGCACGCTGCGCCAAACCGGCCCGAATCGAGCTCGACCGGGTCCACAACTCCAGCAACTCACGATCACCCGATCGAAGACCCAGCGGTTGCGCGCGCACCCCTCATTCTCACGCACACCACTGTCAAATTACTTTAGACGCGCCGCACTAGAACCATGCCTGTACAGAAGATACCGAAGACTGAACTGGCGAGTAGGGCGCGCCAAAGTCGCTGCGATAGCAGAACGGCAGAGTATAGAGAGACGCCACGAGAGATGCTTATGACTTGCATCTGCCCCTTCACGGCGCCTCCCGTCGGTCTGCCCTCCTTACGTTCATAGTTTCAGAGCGCGTAGAGACATCGCTGATACGGTTAGTGGCCCCCGAGGCGGCAGAGCGACAGACGAGTGGAGGTGAGAGACCTTTTGCATTTGCCTGTCGCAGCCGGTGGATGGAGTTGAGGAGCCTGAACTGGGTGGTGCCGGCGAGGGTGGGAGCAGCCCTGCTGAAGCCAGGGCGTGTCAGCACTGGAGGACGGTTGTTCTTGATAGAGACTGTGGTCGCGGAGCATGACCCAGAGCACGTTGACGCGTCGTCGGGCGAGGGCCAGGACAGCCTGGGTGTGCCGCTTGCGCTGAGCTCGTTTGCCGTCGCACGACGATCTCAAGAACGCCCTTCAGTGATACGGCTGTGAGCAGTGAGACGCTTGCGATCCCGACGCGCTTAGCCTGTTAAGCGGCACGCGACTGCCGAGCTAGTACTAGTCGACCGCCAAACCCGGCGGCGACCAAGTCTCGGGGCGTGGCCATGTCGGCGCTCCTGATCGAGCAATCAACGTGGGCGTCATGCCCACCGCTACCTACATGCAAGCCATGCGAACGATGAATGCCCGAGGCTGGCGTCGAGATGAACCCGGATCGCTCGGCTTGGCTGAGTCGCCGAGTATTCTCAACAAGGCCATGGGCACCGCCGGTTTGCAACCTGAAAATGTGGCCGCGGAGACTGGGTGGCCTCAGAAATGATCGCTCAGCTCCTGGCTTCCAGCAGAGACGCGCGGCCTCGCCTTGACCTATGACTATCCCTCCCGGGTCCCGGGTCAGGTGCCAGAGCCGAGTCCGCACGAAGTCCGCAACGCCAATTGAGCGTCTACGAGACAGTGCGAGTTGATCAGTAACGTCTGACCTTGTCGCGACGCTCATGACCCAAACTCACGAACGCACGCGGTAGCCACCGATTGCCCTCGTAATGCGTAGGTCAAGAGTTCGAATCTCTTAGGCGGCTCCATCGTTCGACACCGAACCGTGTATCACGGCGCAACACTCGCGCCTCCATCCACAGGGAGGTAGACGCGCAGCTGCGTGTGGCTCGTCGTAGTGTGATTGTCGGTGAAACCGATGGGCTTGGGAAGTGGTCGCCTTGAATTCATCCTTGCCGGGACGGATATTCATCAGCTACCGACGTCAGGAAACGGCCTGGCCGGCTGGACGACTGTATGACGTGTTGGTGGAGCATTTCCCCGGCCAACAGGTCTTCAAAGACGTCGACAACATCGACCCGGGCGACGAGTTCGTCGAGCGCATCAAAGCGGCGGTCGGGTCATGTGACGTGCTGCTCGCGCTGATCGGCCCCCAGTGGCTAACGATGACGGACGAGGACGGTCAGCGTCGCCTCGATAATCCCGAGGACTATGTCCGGCTGGAAATTGAGACGGCGCTAACGCGGAAGATTCGGGTGATTCCGATCCTGGTGGACGAGGCGCGGATACCGCGCGCGAACGAGTTGCCTGCCACCCTGGCCCCGCTGGTCCGCCGGAACGCGGTCGAGATCAACCCCATCACGTTCGACACTAAGCGGCTGATAAGTACGATACGCAAGACGCTGACACAGCTGAAGGCTTCCGACAGCGCCACTGGGTCGACATCGCCAACATCCCCGACAACCGACGCCCCCGGCGTTTTCATAAGCTACCGGCGCAAGGAGAGCAGTTACGCCGCTCGCCTCTACGATCGTCTTGTCGAGCGCCTTGGCGAGGATCGGGTCTACATGGATGTCGACTCGATCAGGCCGGGCGAGGACTGGACTGAGGCCATCTCGCGCGCTGTCGCCCAGTGCGGCCTGATGCTTGTCCTCATCGGCCTCCAATGGGGTCAAGTGCGCAGGGGCGCTGCTCGCATTGATCAGAGCGACGATCCCGTGCGGCTTGAGGTCGAGGCCGCGTTCGATCAAGGCATCCCAATTATTCCGGTGCTGTTGGAAGACGCCCCTATGCCTCAACGCGCTGACCTACCCGTCACTTTGGCGAGACTGTCCCATCTCCAGGCAGTGCGGGTCAAGGGCGAGACGTTCAAGTCTGACGAGGCAAGGCTCTTGACGGTCGTCCAAGAAGTTCTGGATGCGTACGAGAAAGAGGGCAGCCGTGCGCCTTCCGTGGTCGACAATCTCCTGGCAGCGCATGAGACACCTGAAGTGGAACAGCTCTACGATTACGCGCTGGCCGCATTCTGGACGGAGCAATGGGATAAGGCCGTCGACTTGCTTGGCAAAGTTCTTAATCGCCAGCCTGACTACGCCGATGCTGCCCGAAAGCTAGAGTTGGCGCGCCGCCAGCAGGAGTTAGCAAATCATTACGCACAGGCGTCCGCAGCCGCCGACGCCAGGAATTGGGAGCAGGCTGTCGCCGCATACACCTTGATTGCCGACACTGACCCTGACTATCGAGACACAAATACCCGGCTGGCAGAAGCCCGCCATCAGCAACAGCTTGCCACCTTGCATGCCGAGGCTCGCCGGCTGCACGAAGCCCGACAATGGGCGGCCGTGATCAAGGTCGGCGAACAGTTGCAAGCGATCGATCCGGGCGCAGCCGACCCCGATGGAGTCATCACCTCGGCACGCGCTGAACTCGCCGCCGACCAACAGGCGGCAAAGCTCGCCGCCGATTACCGCATGGGACTGCGTCTGATCGATACGGGCCGGTGGAAAGAGGCGGTAGAGGCCCTGGAACGGGTCACCCAGCTCGAGTCCACCTACCAGGACGCGCCAGCACTATTAAACCGAGCCCGTCAGGAACTGGCACAAGCCGCCGAGCTCGCGGAGCAAGAACCCCGGCGGCAGGCCGAGGAGCAGGCCCGGCAGGAAGCCAAAGAAAAAGCCCGCCGAGAAGCCGAAGAACACGCCCGCCAGCAAGCCGAAGAACAACCCGGCCTGAACCGGGGAATTCCCAGAGCGAACAAAATCATCAGAACGATCATCACTATCCTGGTCGTTATCATTTTCGTAATCGTGATTCTTCAGCTCACCTGATTGCAGAACCCGCGCGGTCAGCTTATACATCTACGATGTTTTCTCCTCATTGACCCAGGGGTGCCGAGTTTATTCCTGGCGCAGTCTGCTGACTCGCGCCAGTCAGAGTTGATTTGTATCTCTGGTGATTTTTTCTGAGGGTTTGGAGTCTGACTGGCCCAGTCAGCGCTCTCTCTCCCCGACCGGGAGTCCCCTATGGGGAAATCGCCTTTTCTTCTTCAGGTGCCCCATTTGGTCCAGCTGTTTGCTGGTCGGGTCGGTAACCAGTCTGGTCAAAATGTCGCTGAGGGTGGATGGCGCGCGTTCGGTGGCGCTCATCGCGGCGATCGGACAATCTCGCTATTTGCTGGCCGTCACCCTGGGGCCGCGTCCGGCGAAAGGCAACATGAGGGCAACAATGAATGCCACCGGGCGATCTGGATACAGAGCGACGCACCCGTTGAGGGACCCGCCACCGGGCGCAGGCTTGAGTCAGAACGGCAGGTCAACCGGTATGCCAGTGCTCGACCTACCTATCGATGGTGGTGCTGTCCCTTGGGCCGATGGT
>Ga0307296_10000579_pt1 | contig 17554 bp, 20 predicted proteins | sample ER_DNA_153_FD_194467 | JGI IMG/M metagenome (GOLD analysis project Ga0307296, IMG submission 194467) | Bulk soil microbial communities from the East River watershed near Crested Butte, Colorado, United States - ER_DNA_153 | ecosystem: Environmental > Terrestrial > Soil > Floodplain | place... | reverse complement strand
GGCGGGCGCCGACCCAGAACACCTCGCCCTCGGAATCCTCGGTATCGAGCCACAGCAGCGGCAATTGCGGAAATGCGGCTTCGAGCGCCCCGCGGCCACGGCCGATCTCGCACAATAGTCCGCCCTGTGATGTCAGGTGCCGCCGGGCTTCTTTCAAGATGCGGCGGACCACATCGAGTCCGTCGGCGCCGCCATCGAGCGCGAGTTTCGGCTCGGCGCGGCATTCGCGCGGCAACTCCGCCATGCCGTCGGCATCGACATAGGGGGGATTGGAAATAATCAGGTCGTAACGCGCCTCGCCGATCGGCCCGAACAGATCGCCCCGATGCAATTTGATGCGGTCTCCAAGGCCGTATTCGGCAATATTGCGCGCGGCGACATCGAGCGCGTCCTTCGAGATATCCACCGCGTCGATCCGCGCCTGTGGAAAGCTGCGCGCGGCGAGGACCGCCAGGCACCCCGAGCCGGTGCAGAGGTCGAGCACGTGTTTCACCGACGCCGGATCTTCGATCAGCGAGCCGCCATCGTCATCGCCTCCGCCGCCGAAATGGGAATCCAGCAACTCGCCTATGAAGGAGCGCGGCACGATCACGCGCTCGTCGACGTAAAAGGGCAGGCCGCGCAGATAGATTTTGTTGACCAGATAGGCCGCGGGTTTTCGCGACGTGACGCGCCGCGCAATCACCTCGAGGATGGCTTTGGCCTCGCGCGCCGTGACCCGCGCGGCCGCGAACGTCTCGAACTGGTCGGGATGAAGATGCAGCGTCTCGCAGACCAGGAACGCAGCCTCGGCCACGGGATCGGTGGTGCCGTGCGCGAACACCAGTTTTGCCTCGACGAAGCGGCTCACCGCATAGCGGACGAAATCAAGCAGCGTGAGCAGCTCACCGGATGGCGGCTTTGAAAAATTCGATACGGTGCGGCCGCGCTTGGCAAGCGCTTTCGCGCGTCTCGCCATCAGGATTTGGTCCAGCGTGCGGCGGCGGCATCATCGTCGTGGCGCGCATCGACCCAGCCGGTTCCGGCCGTACTTTCCGCGCGCTTCCAGAACGGCGCGTTGGCCTTCAGATAGTCCATCAGGAACTCCGCGGCCTGAAACGCCGCCTGCCGATGCTGCGATGCCGTCAGCACCAGCACGATATTTTCCCCGGCGGCGATGCGGCCGACGCGGTGAACCACGGTCAGCCCGCTCAACGGCCAGCGCGACATTGCGGTCTCGGCGTGGCGGGCAATTTCGGCCTCCGCCATTTCAGGATAGTGTTCGAGCGTTAGCGCCGCGACCGTCTCGCTGCCCTCGCTGCCGCGGCAGATGCCGGAGAAACTCACGACGGCGCCGATATCGCTGCGGCCTTGCGTGAGCGCGGCGATTTCCTTGGCGACGTCGAAGTCGGCCTCCTGGATGCGGATGGTCACGCGAGCGGTCATGAGTTCATCGCGATGGCTGTAAGGTTAGCCGCCGGTCATCGGCGGGAAGAAGGCAATCTCGCGGGCGCCGGCAATCATCGCATCTGGTTTGACGTGGGCGTGGTCGATCGCGGCGCGGATTACCCGCGGCCTCTCGAAGGCATGGGCGTAGCTCTCGTCGCGCCTCGCCAGCCATGCCATCAGGTCGTCCACGGTACGAACGCTCGCCGGCGGCTCGACCGTTTCCTCGGTTTTGCCGACGCGCTCGCGCACCCAGGCGAAATACTTCACCTTCATGCCTCATCCTCCTTGATGAGGTGATGAACGCCGGCGCGGAAATAATCCCAACCGGTGTAGATCGTGACAATCGCCGAGATCCACAGCAGCAGCAGTCCGATCTGGGTGACGACCGGGACTACCAAATCGCCAGCTTCGCCGGCGAGCAGGAATCCGATCGCGACCAGCTGCACCGTGGTCTTCCATTTGGCGAGCTTGGTCACGGGCACGCTGACACGCAAGCCGGCGAGGTATTCCCGCAATCCCGACACCAGAATCTCGCGGCACAGGATCACGATGGCGGCCCACAGCGTCCAGCCGTGAATGATCCCGTCCGCGGCCAGCATCAGGAGGCAGGATGCGACCAGGAGCTTGTCGGCGATCGGATCCAGCATCCGGCCGAACGCCGACTGCTGACCCCAGATTCGCGCATAGTAGCCATCGAGAAAATCCGTAACTCCGGCGGCGATGAACACGGCCACCGCCACCCAGCGCAGCCACAGCGGGCCGTCCATGATGGACTGGGCGTAAACGCACCCTACCACCACGGGAATCGCGGCGATTCTGGCATAGGTCAGGATGTTCGGGAGCGACAGCGAACTCTTTGCCGCCGCTCGTGTCGTTGCAATGTTCATCCGTCTTACCAATACCGCTGAAGCACGAAGGTCAACCGTGTGGCGCCCATGATTCCCCGGATACGGGCGCCAATGCGTTCGAACCCCACCTTTAGCCCGGCTGGGCGTGGAAAAACTCGAAAATCTTGCGTGCGCTTTCCGCGCTGACGCCGGGAACCTTGCCCAGATCGGCGATCGACGCCCGCTCGATCTCCTTCAACGTTCCGAAATGATGCAGCAAGGCACGTTTGCGTGACGGGCCGATGCCGGGAATCTCCTGCAACCCCGCTTCGCGAATGTCCTTTTTGCGCAGCTTGCGGTGCGAGCCGATCACGAAGCGATGCGCCTCGTCGCGCAGCCGCTGAATGAAATACAGCACCGGGTCGCGCGGCTCGAGCTTGAGGGGCTCGCGGCCTGGCATGAACAGGGTTTCGCGGCCGGCGTCACGGTCCGGCCCCTTGGCGACCGCCAGCAGCGACACTTGCGTTAGCCCGAACCCCTCAAAAATCTCGCGGACCGCGTTGAGCTGGCCGCGGCCGCCATCGATGATGACGAGGTCGGGCCATTGCGGAAACGAATCGTCGTCGGCTTTGGGTTTGGCGGCATCGGTTTCCGCCGCCGGCGTCAACAGCCGCTTGAAGCGCCGCTGCAGCACCTCGCGCATCATCGCGTAATCGTCGCCCGGCGTCAGGCCTTCGGACTTGATGTTGAACTTGCGATACTGGTTCTTGAGGAAGCCGTCCGGCCCCGCCACGATCATGGCACCCACCGCGTTGCTACCCTGGATGTGGCTGTTGTCGTAGACCTCGATCCGCCTCGGCAGATGCGGCAGCTTGAGCGTGCTGACCAGGCCCTGCAGCAATCGGCCCTGGGTCGCGGTATCGGCGAGCTTGCGGCCGAGCGCCTCGCGCGCATTGGTCAGCGCGTGCGCGACCAGCTCCTTCTTCTCGCCGCGCCGCGGTGTCGACACTTCCACCTTGAAGCCCGCCTTGATCGAGAGCGCATTGGCCAGCAATTCGCATTCCTCGATCTGGTGCGACAGCAGAATGAGTTTCGGCGGCGGCTTGTCGTCGTAGAATTGCGCGAGGAACGAGGCCAGCACCTCTTCCGCGGTGAACGATTTGTCCGCGCGTGGAAAATAGGCGCGATTGCCCCAGTTCTGTCCGGTGCGAAAGAAGAATACCTCGACGCAGGAATATCCGCCCTCCTGATGGATGGCGAACACGTCGGCTTCCTGCACGGTGCGCGGATTGATGCCCTGCTGCGACTGGATCGCCGACAGCGCCGCGAGGCGGTCGCGGTAAAGCGCCGCGGTTTCAAAGGCGAGTTCGGACGAGGCCTTTTCCATTTCGCCCGCAAGCTCCTGCTTCACCAGATGGCTGCGGCCGGAAAGGAAATCCTTGGCCTCGCGCACCAGTTCGGTATAGCCGGGAAAATCGATCTCGCCGGTGCACGGCCCCGAACAGCGGCGGATTTGATAGAGCAGGCAGGGCCGGGTACGGCTTTCAAAAAAACCGTCGGTGCAGGAGCGGATCAGAAAGGCGCGCTGCAGCGCCGTGATGGTGCGATTGACCGCGCCCGCCGAGGCGAACGGCCCGAAATACATCCCGGGCCGCGTTTGCGCGCCGCGATGCTTGAGGATCTGCGGTGCCCAATGATCGCCCGTGATCAGAATATAGGGAAACGACTTGTCGTCGCGCAGCTGCACGTTGAAGCGCGGACGCAACTGCTTGATCAGGTTGGCCTCGAGCAGCAGCGCCTCGGTTTCGGTCGAAGTGGATACGATCTCGACCGATACGGTGGCCGCGATCATGCGCATGATGCGCGCCGGCTGCACCGCGGCGACCCTGGCGTAGGATACAAGCCGCTTGCGGACGTTTTTCGCCTTGCCGACATAGAGCACGTCATTCGCCGCATTGAGCATGCGGTAGACCCCGGCCGAGGTCGGGGCGAGCCGCACCGCCTGCTCGATCGCGGCGTGGCCGATCGCCAGCGGGCCTTCCGGTACCGTCTCGCCAGCCAGTTCCGGAATTTCGGGCAGCAGCGCCTCGTCGTCGTCCTCGGCGGGGGCGGTCGCGGGGTCGATATCGGCGGTGGCGCCATCCTGCGGCGGCAAATCCGGTTGGGAACCTCGCTGCGCCGTCCGCGGGCCGGGTGCCTTCGGGTTCTCGGTAGAATCGTGATCCATGGACCTGAACTTAAGCGCCGGGGCCGCGCATCGCCAGCGCCGCGGCGGCGGCCACCCGTCGCAAGCAGGGTGTCGTTCGCGACACTTTCTTAAGAATGCTGAGCGGGCGGTAACAGCCCTTAACAACCCCTTAACTTAAAACTCTCGATAAATCTTACCGGGAAAAGTGGAATTCCGTAACCACGCGGGTTTGCGTTGCGCTCGATAAGTCGCGCGCGAACCGGCGGTCACGGCAGTTGCGTGGAGGGTAAGATGAAAAGGTTCGTCTCGGGCACAGTGGCGTTGGTCGCCACGGGCTGGATGGCGTCGGCGCAGGCGGCCGACATTCCGTACGGATCGCGCTCTCCCTATACCGTCAACCAGCCCCTCAACATCTATAGTTGGGCCGGCCCCTATCTCGGCGCCAATCTCGGCTATGCCTGGGGCTCGGTCGATCACAATCCGACCAAACCGTCGGGTTTTGTGGGCGGCGCCCAGGTCGGTTACAACTGGCAAACCGGAGCGTGGGTATTCGGCGTCGAAGGCGACATCCAGGCCACCGGCGCTGACGATACATTTGCACCCTGGAAATTCTCGAACCCGTGGTTCGGCACGGTGCGCGGCCGGGCCGGCTATGCCTTCAGCAACATCCTGCTCTTCGGCACCGGCGGTCTCGCATTCGGTGAGTTGCGCGGTGAGACATTCGGATTGTCGGAATCCCACACCAGCGTGGGCTGGACCGCCGGCGTCGGCGCCGAATTCGGCTTCGCGCCGGGCTGGAGCGCCAAGGTCGAATATCTCTACGTTGATCTCGCCAACAGCAACTTCACCATTACCGGGGGTGTCGAACGGTTACCGGTTCGGAGTGGTGCGCGCCGGCGTCAACTATCACTTCTGATAGCAACAAGAAAAAATTTTATCGCAACCTCCCGGCCGCTCTCCGCGGCCGGGATTTTCTTACATAGCGTTTTCGAGCGAAGTGGGTACCGGTTCGCGTGAAGAAAACGCATCAAAAAACAACAGCCTCGGTTCTGATACGATCAGAACCGTGGCGCTTCAGGACGAAATCACCAGGTTGACCGCCTTGGGGCCTTTGCCCTTTTTGTCCGGTTCGACCTCGAATGTGATGCGCTGTCCTTCGGTCAGATCCTTCAATCCCGCGCGCTCCACAGCGGTGATGTGAACGAACACATCGCGGCCGCCGTCATCGGGCTTGATGAAGCCATAGCCTCGTTCTCCATTGAAGAACTTGACCGTACCAGTCATGGCCATCGGGAAACTCCTCCCCCGTACTGCTGCGCCGCTGCGCGTTTCAGCGCATCGGCCCGACCGGAAATTCGCCGTCGGAAAGCTTGGCCAACTGGGCGGATCAAACGGTAAACACCGATCCGCCTGTAAAATATTTGAGGCCTTGTCACTCCGCCGCAACCATTCGCGGAAGCGGAACGTAAAGCCGGTCCTAATGGCTTCAAGCATAATACGGTTCGCCGCAAATTGCCTACGGCTCAAATCGGACTTTTCGGCTGCGCCTCCAAGGCGCGAGAGTCAGGCGGCTAGGCCTTGGGCGTCTCCAGCCTGAACCGCCCGGCGCCGCCCCGGCCGAGCGGCTTTTCAAGCTCGGGAAGGATTGCCCTGAGTTCCGCCGCCAGCGTCCAGGGTGGGTTGGCAATCAGAACACCTGCCGAAGTCAGGCCGGGCTCGGCGGCCTGCGGCGCCACGCTGAATTCCAGACGCAGGCATTTTCCGCTCGTCGCACCGGCGCCGACCACCCCGGCGACATGCCGCGCCAGGCCGTCGCAGGCGCGACGGCTCTTTACCGGATACCACAGCAGGTAGATGCCGGTCGGCCATTTCGCGAAGGCCTGCGCGAAGCCCTCGGCCAAGCGTTCGAACTCGTCCTTCTGCTCGTAAGGCGGATCGATCACGACCAGGCCGCGGCGCTCTTTCGGCGGCACGAAGGCCGGCAATGCCACCCAGCCGTCGAGGTCGACGACGCGCGCCTGGGTGTCGCGGCGCAGTGCATCGATCAGGCGCTTGCGCGCTTTCGGTTCGACCTCGCATGCGGTCAGGCGATCCTGCGGCCGCAATAGCGCCCGCGCGATCAGGGGCGAGCCGGGATAGGCCCCGAGGTCGCCCGGCCGATTGAAGGCTCGGACGATGTCGAGATAGGGTTTTATGAGCGGTGCGGTGCCTTCCGAGAATCGTGCCTGCATCAGCCGCGCGATGCCGGTGAGCCACTCGCCGCCGCGGCGCGCTTCATCGCCGGTGAGGTCGTAGAGCCCGGCGCCGGCATGGGTGTCGATGACGCGAAACGAGGCCTGCTTGTCCTGAAGATAGGTGAGAATGCGCACCAGCACGACGTGCTTGATGACGTCGGCAAAGCCGCCGGCATGAAAAGCGTGACGGTAGTTCATGGCGGAGGGGTTACGACATCAGGCACCGAAAGTAACCCACGTCATTCCGGGGCGATGCAAAGCATCGAACCCGGAATCTCGAGATTCCCCGATGTGCAATTGCACATCTGAGGTCTGGTGCTCACGCACCATCCCGGAATGACGTGATCCCTTACCCGCCCCTTATCGGCGGCATTGTCACCTGCTCGCGCCGGCAGGCGCGGCGATCGATCTCCTCGCAGGCGCGGAACTGAAGATCCTTGTTCATGCAGATACGCACTTCGCTGAGCCGTGTCTTGTCGCAGGTCACGGCGATCGCAGAACTGCTCAAGCCGGGATTGGCCTTGATGAAGGCCTCCTCGATCTCGGCCGGCGCAACGGTCTTCGGGGCCGACAATTCGAGATACTCTTCCGGAATTTTCACGGCGGAACGCGCCTTGCGGATGGTCTCGAAATAGGCTCGCGCGCCCAGTCCCGAGCAGGTGCCGTGCTTGTCCCACTCATTGAAGATCAGCCCAGGCGCCGGCATCAGGTCCAGCATCGAGGACACGATGTTGCGGTCCAGCCGCGGCGACGGCCGCTGGCAATAGTCCGGAAAGCCGCGCTCATATTGCGGCCACAGGCCGTGCACCACGAAGGAATACGGCCGCCCCCCGCACTGGATCTGCGAGCGCCCGCCGCCGCCGCGCTCCGATGCCTGCTCGCAGAAGGAGGGCGACCACGACAGCGACAGCACGTAAAAATCGAACTCGCCGGGCGCATTCTGCCGGCGATCCTGCGCCGACGCCGTCCCGGCGATGCCGATCAACGCCGCGAAAATCAGCGGGCCAAACACGCTTAACAGCCGCGAAAACGAAGTCCCTGAAAGGTAAAACATGGCAACGCCCCCCACACCAGACTGATCAAAGAGCCTAGCAGGCGGGCGGAACATTTCAAGAACAAAATAAGGAAAGACGCGAAGGAGACGGGGGCGAGTTTAGGCTGTGGGGAAAACGGGGCCGGGAATCAGGGCCGGGCGGCCTTGCAGCGCGGATTGTAGGCCCAGTTGCGATCGAGCCCGGTCACGCACCATTCGACGCCCTGGCCGAAGCCGGCAAAGCCGCCGTCCTCGATAATCGAGTAATGCACGGCGTGCAGCGTGCCGTCGTTCAGGAGCACGTCGGCGCTGCAATAGCGCCGCGGAATGTTATCGGATTGCCAGGGCCGGAACGCGGTTTCATGGATCTGGCCATAGGCCGTGATCTGCAGGGCAGAATTCCAGAATTTGCTTTCTTTTTCCCGGAACTGGTTGCTGATCGTCCCCAACACGCGCTGGCATTCGGCCACCCGCCCGTCATAGCGCGGGCCGGACAACCAGAAATTCAGCTCCCAGGGGTAGGCGGCCTCGGCCGGCTGGCCAAAGCCGAACACGCCGAACAGGACGCCGAGCGCGGCGCCGAGACCGAGTCTTTTCAAGGATGGCAAGAGGTTGCGCATGGGAATCCGCCGGATGATCCGATGCGGACGGTGCCGCTAAGCCCGGACGAGGTCAAGTGCAGCGCGGCAACACTTGGCGATAACCGCGCGTCAAGCCATCGGCCGTTCTTTCCATGGCAGCGGATGCGCTTTAAGGTCTCGCCGGGCGAAATGGAGTCGGCGATGCGAATGATGGGGGCTGTGAGCCTGGTTGCCGTGTGCGGGATGCTGGCATGCGCGCCCGCGCGGGCGGGCCACGTGCCGCCGTTCAAGGGTAACGACACCGGCGGCATTATCGCCTACCCGCTGGCGGCCCAGACCGATGTGCGCCAGCTCGCGGTGGCCCACTGCGCGGCTTACGGCAAGGTGGTGAAATTCCTCTCCGTCGACCCTCAATATGGCGGCTACATTTCCTTCGCCTGCCGCTGGGTGCCCTATGGCGCCACCGAACTGCCGCTACGCACCTTGTACTGAACCGGATCGTACTGAACCGGATCGTACTGAACCGGACCAACCGATCCGCGCGATCGGCGTCACACCGGTATCCGCGCCGTGGCGCGCAGCCCGCCCATCGGGCTGTCGCCGAGCATGATGTCGCCGCCATGCGAGCGCGCGATGTCGCGGGCGATGGCGAGCCCAAGCCCGGTGCCGCCCTCATCCTGGTTGCGGGCGTCATCCAGCCGCAGGAAAGGCTTGAACACTTCCTCGCGCATCTCCTGCGGGATGCCCGGTCCGTCGTCGTCAATGGTGACCGTGAGATAGCGGTGATCGCGGTGGCCGGTGATCGAGATCGCGTTGGCGTGCCGCGCCGCGTTGGATACCAGGTTGGCGAGGCAGCGCTTGAACGACGCCGGCTTCACCGTCACCACAGGCAGTCCGTGAAACGCTACCGTCGCGGCGTGGCCGTTGCGCTCGGCGTCGCTGCGCAACTCCTCGAGCGCCAGCGCCATGTCGGTCGGCTGCGCCTGCTCGCCGCTGTCGCCGCGCGCGAAGGCGAGATAGTCCTCCAGCATGCCGGACATCTCGTCGACATCCTTGCGCATGCCGTCGACCTCGGGACTGTCGCCGATCAACTCCAGTTCGAGCTTGAAGCGGGTCAGGATGGTGCGCAGATCGTGCGACACGCCGGCCAGCATCGCGGTGCGCTGTTCGATCGAGCGCTCGATGCGCGATTTCATCTCCAGGAACGCCTGCGCGGCGCGGCGCACTTCCCGCGCGCCCCGGGGACGGAAATTCGGCGCCTCGCGGCCCTTGCCGAAGCTTTCGGCGGCGTCGGCCAGGCGCAGGATCGGCTTGATCTGGTTGCGCAGGAACAACACCGCGACGATCAGCAAAATCGACGACGTCCCCAGCATCCAGAAGATAAAAATCTCCGAATTCGAGGCATAGGCCGCGCTGCGCTGGGCGTAGATGCGCATCACCGCGTCGTCGAGCTGGATGCGGATTTCCACAAGATTGGAGCGGCCGACGGTATCGATCCAGAACGGTCTTGCAATCTGCCGGCCAAGCTGCACCGAAAGCGTCTGGTCGAGCAGCGAGAAAAACGGTTTTGGCCCCGGCGGGGGCATGTCGCCGACGGGGAGGAAATCCACCACCAGCTGCAGCCGCTGCCCGATGCGGCGCAACTGCGCGCGATCCTTGTCCTGCGGATAGATCCTGTAGACGTCGATCAGGCTGGCGATGTCCTGCACCACGGCGGCCGACAGCCGCCGCGTCACCGTGTTCCAGTGCCGCTCCATGAACACGAACGCCACTACCGTCTGCAGCACCACCATCGGCACGATCATGATTAAGAGCGCGCGGGCATAGAGCCCGGTCGGCATCCAGCTCTTGAACGCGTTGCCCATCCAGCCATTGGCCGCGGAGACGCGGCCCGCGGCGGTGCGGATCAGCGTCAGTCCGGTGTCGAGCGTGCTCATCTGGATTTGCTCAGGGCGACGCGACCAGGCGATAGCCGATGCCGCGTACCGCCTGCAGGAACAGCGGATTGGCGGGATCGCGTTCGATCTTGCGCCGGAGCCGGTTGATCTGCACGTCAACCGCACGCTCGTTGACGGTGCCCTCGCCGGTCAGGGCGCTGCGCGGCACGGTCTCGCCCGGCGTCACGGCGAGGATGCGCAGCATCTCGCGCTCGCGGTCGGTGAGATGGATGGCCTCGTCGCCCTGGCGCAATTCGCCGCGGTCGAGATGGTAGACGTAGGGACCGAACGCGACCTGCTCCAGCGCCGTCACCGGCGGCGGCGCCGTGCGCTTGAGAATATTGCCGATTCTTAACACCAGCTCGCGCGGCTCGAACGGCTTGGCAACGTAATCGTCGGCGCCGATCTGCAGGCCCTCGATCCGGGCTTCCGCTTCATGGCGCGCCGTCAGCATAATGATCGGTACCGACGATGATGAGCGGATGAAGCGGGCAAGATCGAACCCGGTTTCGCCGGGCATCATCACGTCGAGGATCAGGAGGTCGAAATGCAAGCCGAGCAGCTTGGCGCGGGCGTCGCTGGCGCTCATCGCGGTGGTGACGCGGTAGCCCTCGCCGCAGAGAAAACGCGACAACAGATCGCGGATGCGGCGGTCGTCATCGACCAGCAGGAGATGCGGGGCGTCGTCGGCCGGTTGCGGCGGGGTTCGAGCAACTGTTGCAGCGAAGGGCACGATCACTCCTTTGCGGTTGCGTTGCCGGCTCTCAGGATCGTTTCCAGCACCTTGTCAGGATCGTCCTGATCGATCATCGCGCGCAGGAACTGGCGGACCGTATCGGTGCCCGATGATCCGATGTCGCGCAGTGCGCGGTTGATGCGGTCGGTCTGCAAGCCCGCGAGCTTTGCGACCAGCGCCTCGCCCTTGGCGGTAGCGAAAAGAAGGCGCTGCCGCCGGTCGTTGTTGCCGGTCTTCTGCACGATATACCCTTGATCGAGCAATTGCTTGAGGACCCGTCCCAGCGACTGCTTGGTGATGCGCAGCACGTCCAGCAGGTCGGCCACCTTCAAGCCGGGATAGCGGTGGACGAAATGCAGCACCCGGTGGTGCGCGCGCCCGAACCCGAACGCCTCCAGCTCATGGTCAGCGTCGCCGACGAAATCGCGGTAGGCAAAGAACAGCAGCTCGATGATATCCCAGCGCAAATCGCCCGGCCGGGGGGTGTGCGACCGCCCCTCGGCTGGCCTCGAATCAGGCCCGGGCGAGGCCCGTGAGAAATTTATGTCAGCCATATTGACGTTTCTTGGGTTCAATGTTACAAAACCATCAGCCGCGGCGAAACAATAAGTCGTTTCGCCCGCGGTGATGCTTCAAGCGGCCGGAGAAAACCGAAGCAGGCGGCGAGAGCCGCGAATTTGTCTACCGTGCGATTGTCGAGCGGCATTTCGGCAAACATACTGGACTTCCGCCTTCCGCAAAAGCATGTCCTGGGGACCGGGCCGGGACGGAAACCGGCTGCGAAGCTGGTGGTGGTGAAGTCCGGACCTATTAAGCCAGCCGGCCCGGAGAGCCACGCCGGCGCCGGAAATCGCGCCGGTTCCGACAGCAGGAAGCAGGGGAATGAGTTTGAAACTCGAAATCCAGCCCGCGACGAATCCGACGTCGGAGAAGGAGCGCGCGGCAAGGCTCGCGGACCCGGGCTTCGGCCGGATTTTCACCGATCACATGGCCGTGGTCCGCTACAATCAGGCGAAGGGCTGGCATGGCGCACGCGTCGAATCCCGCGCGAATTTCCCGCTCGATCCGGCCGCAGCCGTCCTGCACTACGCGCAGGAGATTTTCGAAGGCCTCAAGGCCTACAAGCGCGACGACGGCGGCGTGAACCTGTTCCGCCCCGACGCCAACGCCCGGCGCTTCTGGAATTCGGCTGAGCGCATGGCCATGGCGCCGCTGCCGGAGCCTGTGTTCATCGAAGCGGTCGAGCAGCTCGTGCGCATCGACCGCGCCTGGCTGCCAGGCGGCGAGGGCAGTCTCTACTTGCGGCCCTTCATGATCGCGAGCGAGGTCTTCCTCGGCGTGAAGCCTTCCGCGGAATACATCTTCGCCGTCATCGCCTCGCCGGTCGGCTCCTACTTCAAGGGCGGACCTGCGCCCATTTCGATCTGGGTGTCGGAGAACTACACGCGCGCCGCGATCGGCGGCACCGGCGCCGTCAAATGCGGCGGCAATTACGCCGCGAGCCTGCGCGCGCAGGCCGAGGCCATCGATCACGGCTGCGATCAGGTCGTTTTCCTCGATGCGGTCGAGCGCCGCTACATCGAGGAACTCGGCGGCATGAACGTCTTCTTCGTGTTCGACGACGGTTCGCTGCTGACGCCGCCGCTCGGCACGATCCTGCCGGGCATCACCCGCGATTCGATCATCGCGCTCGCGAAGGATTCCGGCACGCGCGTGCGCGAGGAGGCCTACACGATCGACCAGTGGCGCGCCGACGCCGCCAGCGGAAAGCTGAAAGAGGCCTTCGCCTGCGGCACGGCGGCCGTCATCTCGCCGATCGGCAAGGTGTGTTCCGCGAGCGGCGATTTTCTCATCGGCGGCGGCGCCGCCGGCCCCGTCGCCATGGGGCTGCGCAAGAAGCTGATCGAAATCCAGTACGGTCGCGCTGCCGACCCGCACAACTGGATCAGAAAGGTCCTGTGACCGGCGGCGGATTATTCCACCGCTTCCGCGACAGGCGCGCGCCGGGGGAAGCTCAAGCCCGGCGCGATCTCGGAGCGGCTAATGGCGGACTACACTGCCGAAGTGCAGCCCAAGGGCAAGGCCGCCGCGGCGTAAGAAACACCGCGCGGCAGATCACAATTTCTCGTCATGCCCGGGCTTGACCCGGGCATCCACGTCTGTGCAGCGGCAAAAAGAAGAAAGACGTGGATGGCCGGGTCAAGCCCGGCCATGACGAACGTTGACTGCGTGATAAGGTTGCCGCTTCGCGCCTCGGCTGGTACCAACGCCGGCCATGGCCGAGAAACCCAAAAAACCGCCAAAACTCAAAGCACGCTTGCCGCGCGGGCTGGCCGATCGCGGCCCCGCCGAGATCGCGGCGACGCGCGCCATGGTCGAGAAAATCCGCGAAGTCTTTGAGCGCTACGGGTTTGAGCCGGTGGAAACCCCGGCGATGGAATATACCGACGCGCTCGGCAAATTTTTGCCGGATCAGGACCGGCCCAACGAAGGCGTGTTCTCGTTCCAGGACGACGACGAGCAGTGGATTTCGCTGCGCTACGACCTCACCGCGCCGCTGGCGCGCTATGTCGCGGAAAATTTCGATTCGTTGCCAAAACCGTATCGCAGCTACCGCGCCGGATACGTCTATCGCAACGAGAAGCCGGGTCCCGGCCGCTTTCGCCAGTTCATGCAGTTCGACGCCGACACGGTGGGCTCTGCCTCGCCCGCCGCCGACGCCGAGATGTGCATGATGGCCGCGGACACCATGGAGGCGCTCGGCATCCCGCGCGGCAGCTATGTGGTGAAGGTGAATAACCGCAAGGTGCTCGATGGCGTGATGGAAAGCATCAGCCTCGGCGGCGAAGAGAATGCGGGCAAACGGTTAACCGTCATGCGCGCAATCGATAAGCTGGATCGGCTCGGTGTTGGGGGTGTTCGCGAATTGCTTGGTGAAGGCCGCAAGGACGAGAGCGGCGATTTCACGAGGGGAGCTGGCCTGAGCGATCAGCACGCTAACGCCATTTTGCACTCGATCGACTCTCGGTACGACGAAGAGGCGACGTTTGGTAAAACGCGTGAGGCCATCGAGGCAAGCCGTACTTGGCAACAAGGAATGTTTGAACTGAAAGAGATTGAAAGTCTGTTCGCTGGGTCTGGCTATGGAGATGGGCGAATAAAGATTGATTTCTCCGTGGTGCGTGGCCTCGAATATTACACCGGTCCTGTGTACGAAGTAGAACTGCTGCTCGACACCAAGGATGAAAAAGGCCGGCCGGTTCGGTTCGGATCGGTCGGCGGCGGCGGGCGCTATGACGGACTTGTTTCACGCTTCCGCGGCGAGCCGGTGCCGGCGACGGGATTTTCCATCGGCGTGTCGCGGCTGCAGGCTGCGCTTAACCTGCTCGGCAAGCTCGACACCAAGCCCGAGTTCGGTCCCGTCGTCGTCACCGTGTTCGACCGCGACCGCATCGCCGACTATCAAAAGATGGTCGCGGCCCTGCGTAACGCCAACATCCGCGCCGAGCTTTATCTTGGCAATCCAAAAAATATGGGCAACCAGCTCAAATATGCCGACAGGCGAAACAGCCCGTGCGTGATCATTCAGGGCTCGGACGAGAAGGCGCGCGGCGAAGTGCAGATTAAGGATCTGATCGAGGGCGCCAGGGCCGCCGCCGCGATTGCCTCCAATCAGGAATGGCGCGAGACCCGCCCAGCGCAGTTTTCGTGTCGGGAAGACGAGATCGTCGCCAAGGTGCGCGAAGTGCTCGCGCGGCATGACGTGAAGTGGGGATAGCCATTCATTCAGGCGTCATGCCCGGCCTTGTGCCGGGCATCCACGTCTTGTTTGATAAAGAAGATCGTGGATGGCCGGGACAAGCCCGGCCATGACGAAAAGAAAGAGAATGAGGAGCGAAAAATGCCTGAAATCACCATCAGCATGGCCGCCGGCCGCACCGATGAACAGAAGGCCGGCATGATGCGCGACATCACGCAGGCGCTGGTGAAGAACCTCGGCGTCGACGCCGACGCCGTCGTCATCCAGATCAACGAAGCGCCGCTGGCCCACAAGATGAAGGGCGGCAAGACCTTTGTCGAGCGCAAGGCGATACAGAACAAGTAGCGCGGCGCTGACGCCATTAACGTCGTCATTCCGGGATGCGCCACTTGGCGCAGGCCCGGAATCCATACTCCCGATCGTGGTTATGGATTCCGGGTTCGCTCGTTTTACTCGCGCCCCGGAATGACGGTGATTGTTGTCTGCAAGGCAAATCCACATGGATGCACGCGAAATCATCAAGGTCGGCATGAGCGCCGAGCGCACGCTGGTGGTGCCGCCTGAGCGCACCGTCGGGCATTTTGTTCCGGGCATGCCGATGGTCTATGCGACGCCGATGATGATCATGGAAATGGAGATGGCGTCCGGCGACGCTATCAAGCCGCATCTTGCGCCCGGCTGGGTCACGGTCGGCACCGAGGTCGACATCCGCCATCTTGCGGCCTCGCCGGTCGGCGCGGTGATACGCACCACCGCGCGGGTGATCGCGGTGGAGCGCCGGGTGATCCGTTTCGAGGTCGAGGCATTTGACGGCGAGCGGCGCATCGGCGAGGGCCACCACGCCCGCGGTCTCGTCAATCGCGACAGCTTCAACAAGCGATTTGCGGCGAGTTAGAGATGACCGTCATTCCGGGGCGAGTGAAACGAGCGCCCGGAATCCATAACCACGATCGGGAGTATGGATTCCGGGCCTGCGCCAAGTGGCGCATCCATGATGTGCAATTGCACATCGGGGAATGACGCGGCTGAATTAATTCGACGAAGCCTGCCGCGCGCAGAATTACTTCGCCAGTTCCTTCGATCGCCTGGTCGCCGCCGCCACCGCGCGGGTCAGTAGCGACTGCATGCCGTCCGGTCCCATCAGCACTTCGAGCGCCGCGGCGGTGGTGCCGCCGGGCGAGGTCACGTTCTGGCGCAGCGTGGCGGAGGGGGCGTCCGAGCGATGCAGCAACTCGCCGGAGCCGGCGACGGTTTCGCGCGCCAGCTTTGTGGCGAGTTCCTGCGGCAGGCCGGCCTCGACGCCGGCGCGCGCCAGCTCTTCGGCGAGCAGGAAAATATAGGCTGGGCCCGAACCGGAGACCGCGGTCACCGCGTCCATCAAACTCTCGTCGTCCACCCATTCGACCGATCCGGTGGCGCGCAACAGCGCGTCGGCCACCGCGCGCTGCGCGGTGCTGACATTTTTTGCCGCCACCGCAACCGTGATGCCGCGGCCGATCGCGGCCGGCGTGTTGGGCATGGCGCGAACCACGCTGCCGCCGCAGACCGCTTCGATCGATGCGATCGTGGTGCCCGCCATGATCGACAGCACCAGCGTGGACCGCCCGGTGAAGGATTTCAGCACGCTGCCTGCCTCGGGGAAGGTCTGCGGCTTCAGCGCGATCACAAGGGTCGCGATGCTGCCGATCTCCTTCGGTGATGGATTGAGGCGAATGCCCCTTGTTACCAGCGCGCTGATCTCATCGGAGGGATTCGGCTCGATCACCGCAACGCGCCTTGCCTCCAGGCCCCGCGCCAGCCAGCCCGCCAGCATCGCGCCGCCCATCTTCCCCGCACCGGCGAGGAGGATGGTGCCTTGCACGTTCTGTAAAGCGTTGGCGGAGTCCAATGCCGTCACCTACTCTCGTCGTCCCCGCGAAAGCGGGGACCCATAACCACAGGCGGTTTTATTGAAGGGAAGGACAGGCCACAAGCGCTTAACTTCAACGCTGGCGACACGGCGTATGGGTCCCCGTTTTCGCGGGGACGACACCGAATTTTGTGGCAAGCGTTTGCGACGGAATAACGCCTATGCCTCGCCCTCGGTATCGAACATCGCGGCGGTCATGGCCTCGGCTGCGCTCTTGCCGGCCCAGACCACGAACTGGAACGCCGGATAATAGCGCTCGCAGGCGTGGATGGCGCCGACCAGCATGCTCTCGCATTGCCCGGTCGACGCCGTGATGCCGTCCGGCAGCACCAGCGCCTGCCGGTGCATGATCATCCCGGTATGGGTCCAGAGATCGAAATGCCCGATCCATAATTGCTCGTTGATGGCCGCGATCAGCCGCTGCACCTCGCCACGGCGCGGGCCGGGAATTTTCATGTCAAAGGCGCAGGCCAGATGCAGCGCCTCGATTTCGGTCATCCAGGTGAAGGACAGCTGGTAGTCCGTCCACTCGCCCTTCGAGACGATCGTCACCTCGTCTTCGCCGGAGCGTTCGAACGACCAGTTGTGATTGGCAGCGATGTCCTCGACCACGGCGAGCGGATTGTTCCGGGAATCGATGATACCTTCGAGGAGGGACATGCCGTCTCGACCTTACTTTTTTGAATCCAGATGATACGCACGCCGCAAGCCGATACGCGCCTGTCTGACGCGCCGCTGCCGGCTGCAATCCCTTTGGGTTACGCCGGGCCTGCCGGGATCAAGTGATGTGATTTGCGGAATCCGCGCAACCGCACCCGGAGTCCATCCACAAGCAAAGCGCCGCTCGTCCACAGCTCTTCGCGCGTCATAATTGTTAACATGAGAACAAACCGGAATCGGATTCGCGTCGGACGAGTCTGG
>Ga0307296_10000576_pt1 | contig 17572 bp, 17 predicted proteins | sample ER_DNA_153_FD_194467 | JGI IMG/M metagenome (GOLD analysis project Ga0307296, IMG submission 194467) | Bulk soil microbial communities from the East River watershed near Crested Butte, Colorado, United States - ER_DNA_153 | ecosystem: Environmental > Terrestrial > Soil > Floodplain | place... | reverse complement strand
AGCAGAACGCGCGGCGCCGCGCGGCCGAGGTCGACGAGCGTGAGCCGCGGATCGACCTGCTGGCGGAGAAGCTCGAAGCCCGCGCAGGCCGGCTCGCCGCCGCCGAGGCCAAGGTCGCGAACGGGCTGCGTGATCTCCGCGAGGAGCAGCGGCGGGTCAAGCAGGCACAGCAGCAGCTCCCCGAGCTCGACGAGCGCGAGGCGAAGCTGAATCAGCTCTCGGCCGAGCTGACCGAGCGGGGCGCGTGGCTGGCGGTCGCCGAGCAGGGGCTCGGCTCGCGGGAGGCGCAGGCCGCGGATCTCGAGGCGTCGGTCGAGCGACGGCAGCGGTCGCTGGACGTGCGCCAGACCGAGCTCGAGCGCTTCGAGCAGAGCCTGAACGCTCGTGAGCACGCTCTTGACTCCGCGGAGAGCGATCTCGAGCAGCGGCGTCGACTCAACGTCGGTGCGGCCGGGCCGCAAGCTACAACGGCCTGATCTCCGCCGGTGCTCCGTGCTCCCGCAGCGCCGCGGGAACCTCGACCGACCCGTCTTCGCGCTGGAAGTTCTCCAGCACGGCGAGTAGCCAGCGGTCTGTCGCCGCGGTGCCGTTGAGCGTGTGCACGGGCTGTGGCCCGCCATTCGGGCGGAAGCGGATCTGCAGCCGCCGCGCCTGAAAGTCGGTTGTGTTCGAGCAGGAGGTGATCTCGCGGTAACGCTCCTGACTCGGGAACCATGCCTCGACGTCGTACTTCCTCGCCGCAGGGGCGCCGAGGTCGCCCGCCGCCACGTCGACGACGCGGTAGGGGAGGCCGACCGTCTGGACGAGCTCCTCCTCGATCGCCAGCAGCCGCTCGTGCTCGTCCCAGGACTCCTCTGGGCGGCAGTAGACGAACATCTCGACCTTGTCGAACTGGTGGACGCGAAACATGCCGTGTGTGTCCTTGCCCGCGGCGCCGGCCTCGCGGCGAAAGCAGGTCGAATAGCCGGCGTAGCGGAGCGGTAGCGAGTCGGCCTCGAGGATCTCGTCCATGTGGAACCCGGCCAGCGCGACCTCGGAAGTTCCCGTCAGGTAGAGGCCGTCGCTCGGGATCTCGTAGATGTTCGACTTCTCGGTCGGGAAGAAGCCGGTCCCGTACATCGCCTGCTCGCGGACGAGCACGGGCGGGCGCATCAGCGTGAAGCCGTCGTCGACGAGCCGGGAGATAGCGAGGCGGAAGATCGCCTGCTCGAGCAGGGCGGAGTCGCCGACGATGTAGCCGAAGCGGGAGCCCGAGAGGCGAGCGGCCCGCTCCATCTCGAAACGGCCGAGCTCGAGATGGTCGCGCGGGTGCTCGAGCTTCGGCGGCTCGCCCCAGCGACGGACCTCGACGGCGTCGTCTTCGGTCTCGCCGTCGGGAACGTCGGAGTGCGGCGGGTTGGGTAGCGCCTCCAGCGCGGCGTCGCGGGCCGCTGTCGCGGCCGCGAGCTGCTCCTCCGTCTGGCGCAACTCCTCCTTGACCTGCTTCAGCTCGTCGACCTGCTCCGGTGCCGGCTTGCCCTGCTGCTTCTGTCGTGAGCGGAGGTCGTCGACCTTGGGCACGAGCTCGCGCCAGCGCTCGTCGGCCTCGAGCCAGGCATCGAACGCCTCGGCAGCACCCTTGCGCGCAAGCGCGGCCCGGTAGGTCTCGGGGTCGTTGCGCGCGGCCTTCGCGTCGATCAAGCGGTGGGCGCTTCTATTGCTTCTCGGTCAGGAACGCGACCAGGTCTGCGATCTGCTTGGGAGGCAGGTTGGCGTAGGTCGTCGGCATCACGTTCTGGTACCCGGGCTGGAGGTAGGCGCCGGGGTTCGTGATCGATTCTTCGATGAACTGCTGCTCCGGGCCCTGATTTGCCTGCTTCGCGTACTGCGCGAGCTTGTCCAGGTCGGGGCCGACCGTGGCGTTCGAGCCGGCGGGCGCGTAGGTGTGGCAGCCCGTGCAGCCCTCTGACGTGAAGAGCTTCTTGCCCGCCGCCGGATCGCCCTTGGCCAGTGCAGGCGTCGTCGGCTGCTTCGGGAGCGTCCCGCTGACGCCGTTCGCGGTCGGGAGGACGACGCCCTGCGACCCGCAACCCGCGACCAACAGCGCCGAGACTCCGGCGAGAACTGCGACGGGGACGCGCATGGGGCGTGAGTCTAATCACGCAGGCGCATTGTTCGACTCCAGGTAAAAACAGCAATCGCCACGAGCGCACCGAAGCGGAGGACGTCGAAGCCCGAGTCGTTCACCACGAGCGAAACGGCCAGCGCGACGAGCAGCGCGTCGAGCGTCCGTGAGCGCGGCCGGAGCACGGCCAGCACGACGAGGGTGACGAGCGAGACCAAAGCGATCTCGAGGTGGTCGGTCTTGTTGACGATCCCTCGCCAGGAAAGGCGGAGCCTGTGGCCGAGGTCTGAGAGAACACGATCGGGGCCGCCCCCGACCGCGTGCGTGACGTGGCTCGAGCCGCCGGTCAGGGCGTCGATTCCGACCAGAGCGAGGCCGACCGCGATCACCGCGATGGCCGCGAGCGCGGCGCGAGCGACGGTGACGCGGCCGCGCAGGCCGAGCAACGCGAGCGTCGCAAACCCCGCCGCGTAGACGATTAGGCCGCCCCCGTCCGCCCCCAGACGGCTCCAGCCGACGACGACAAGCGAGGCGAGCGCGACAATCGCGAGCAGCGGCAACCCGACGAGCGCACCGAGCGCGAGCGTCGGCGCGAGCAGCAGCGTCTCGACCTGGTTTGTCAGCCCGAAGAAACGCCCGCCGCCTTCGGGGTGCGGGCCGAGCGCCGCAAGCGAGACGGTCGCCGGCGAGGCGCCGAGGAAGACGGCGTAGGCGGCGAGCAGACCGGCCAGGGCAAGCGCGAGCGCGCGGGTGGTACGGGTCGCGAACGAAAGCGGCAGCGTCAAGACGAGCGCAATCGCCCCGCTCCACCAGGCGACGCCATGCTCGACGTGGAGCGCCGAGGCGATCGTCGAGGCGAGCACCATCGCCGGGATCGCAAGCAGCCCCGCGCGCGCGAAGAACGGCGAGCGGAGCAGCCAGGCGAGCGCGGCGAAGCCGAAGACGAGGCCGATCAGGACGCGGGTGCTCAGCTTGCGCGCGAAATGCGCCGCGTTCAGGCGCGCGTTCATCTGCTCGAGCTGAGCCGGCGCATCCTGAGCCGGACGCGAGGTCAGGATCGGCTTCTCGCCCTGCTCGAGCGAGCGCACGGTCGGTGCCACGTCGGCGATCGAGACGAGTCCCGGGACGCGGGTCGAGCTCGAGAGGAGCAGACCGTGATAGCCGCGACCGACGATTGCGATCGGATAACGGTCGAGATTGTGGTGCTTGCCGGCCGGCGGGAGCGCGACGTAGATCGTCACCGGCGCCGGCGGGCCTCCCAGCGAGATCAGGGGCTTTCCCTTCGCCTTTCCCCCGAGCAGTGCGTTCTCGAGCTTGCCGCGCGTCAGCGAGGCGAGCGCCGTCGCGCGGCTCACGGTCGAGCCGGAAGCCGGAACCATCGAGCCGACCGCACCGCGTAAGGCGTACAGCTTCGGCGGAAAGACGGGGACGACGCGGACGGCCACCCGCGGCGCCGCAGCTGCGTTCGACGCCAACAGCAGCAGTCCCACGGCTACGATTCCACTGAAACCTTTTGCCCTCAAGAAAGGCCGATTCTCAATGAAGCGCAAGTCATACGGTCGCGACGCTGGGCTCACGTTCCGGATGCTCTCCACGAGCTTCCTGCTCGGGCTGCTTTACGTCGTGTTCGGGGTCGTCCTGATCCAATACCTGAACTTCGGGCTCGTGCCGGTGCTCTTGATCGTGATCGGGCTCGCGTTCTTCCAGTACTACACCTCCGACAAGCTCGCCCTGAGAGCCGCCGGGGCCAAGGTCGTGGAACGGGACGAGGCGCCCGAACTGCATGACCTCGTCGAGCGGCTCTGTGCAATGGCCGACCTGCCGAAACCGAAGGTGGCGATCGTCGACACCGACGTTCCGAACGCCTTCGCGACGGGCCGGAGCCCGAAGCACGCCGCGGTCGCCGTCACGTCCGGTCTCTGGCGCCGGCTCGACAAGGAAGAGATCGAAAGCGTCCTCGCCCACGAGCTCTCGCACGTCGCCAACCGCGACGTGCTCGTAATGACCGTCGCCAGCTTCTTCGCGATGCTCGCGGCGCTGCTGACCCGCTTCGGTCTCTACGCCGGTATGTTCGGCGGCTTCGGCGGCGGGAACCGCAACAACAACAGCAACAACACACCCGTCTGGCTGATCGTCCTTGCGGTCTCGATCCTGACCTACGTGATCAGCTTCATCCTGATCCGAACGATCTCGCGCTATCGGGAATACGCGGCCGATCGCGGCTCGGCACTGATCACGGGCGCACCCGAGAATCTGATGAGCGCTCTCCAGAAGATCTCGAGCCAGATCACCATGATCCCCGACCGCGACCTCCGCGAGGTGGCCGGGATGAACGCGTTCTTCATCATCCCGACGAGCATCAAGCACCGGACAGCCGAGCTGTTCATGGATCACCCGCCGCTCGAGAAGCGCCTCGCGGCGCTGGAGAAGATCGCCCGCGAGATGGGCAGGCCGGTCGCCTAGCGCCTAGCAGCGAGTGGGTCTGGCCGACATCCTCCTCGGGCGCAAGAAGCTCAAGGGTCCAGCGCAGGATCGCCTGTTCGCGCTTTCGACCGCGCGGGTGACGCTGGACACGGAACTGGGATTGCAGACAGCGGGCTCGGGCGGAATCGTCTTCAAGCCGCTCTCGGCAGGCGAGTTCGTCCGGGCCGAGAACGACCTGCAGCAGGTGCTCGATGCCGTCGCAGGGGAGTCCGGGTCGCGGCTCGAGCGCAAGTCGGACGACTTCGGCTACGAGTGGATCGTCGTCCGCGACGCCGATCTGGAGGACCAGGTGACGACCGTGCACGCGGTCGCCCAGGGACTGCAGGAGGCCGGCTTCGGTGAGCAGCTGCTCGCGGCGGCGTTCAAGTTCGAGTCGAAGTTCGGGGACCGCAAGGTCGTCTACTGGGTCTACGGCTACAAGCAGGGCGCGTTCTGGCCGTTCGTCCCGACGGGCGAGAAGGACCGCGACAACGCCGAGGAGCTTGAGCTAAAGGCGAAGCTCGACAATGAGCTCCCGATCGAGCCGGACCTGTCCCGCTGGTTCGGCCTCTTCAACGCGCCGCTCTAGTTCTCGTCGCCGCGACGCTTCTTAAAGTCGCCGCGACGCTTCTTAAAGGTTCACGCGCACGCGAGAAGCGGGGCTTCCCCCGCTCACCCCGTTCTCGAGCCTAACGCCGAAATCCGCACGCGAGGCGCGTGAAAGCGCACCAAAAACGCTACTTCTCGATCTCCTTCTGTCCGGCCGGGGCGCCGGAACCGACTTCCTTCTTCAGCTTTGCGAGGTCATCCTCGACTTGCGATTCCGAGGCCATCTGTGCCAGCTCGCGGTCGAGCGGCGTTTGGTCGGAGGTGAAATCCTCGAGCGCGCCGGACGCCGTCAGCTCGTCGATCGCGTCCGCGCGAGACTGCATTTCCTCGGTCTTGTCGCGCGCGCGCTGAATCGCCGCGCCGGTGTCGGCCATCTGGTCGCCGATTCCCGTCGCAGCCTCGCCGATCCGCACCTGCGCCTCGGCGGCCGAGTACTGCGCCTTGATCACTTCCTTCTCGGAGCGGAAGGCCTCGACCCGCGTCGAGAGCTGTTGCTCACTCGCGACGAGTTTTTCCTGCTGCGCCTCGAGCTGCTTGATCTGCCCGTCGAGCCCCTGGAGCTGCTGCTGAACCCCGGACTTGCGCTCGAGTGCCTGGCGAGCAAGATCCTCGCGCCCCTGCCCGAGCGCCTGGCGCGCCTGCGTGTCGAGCTTGACGACGTTCTGCTCGAGAGTCTGCGTCTGCAGCTGTAGGCGCTTCTTGGCCGTGACCACGTCGGCGACGCCCCGCTTCACGTTCTGGAGCAGCTCGAGCTGCCGCTCGTACGAGTAGTCGAGGGTCTCGGAGGGCTTTTCCGCCCGGTTGAGCAGCTTCGAGTACTTCGCCTTGATGATCGTCATCGTCCGTTGCATCAGCCCGGCCATTTGGCCCTCCTAGTTGCGATTTCCGGGGGTAGCGTACCCGCGGTGATCGTCGAGAGGAGCATGCATCCCGCCTGGCTTTCGAACGCCTATCTGGTCGCGGACCGAGAGGGCGGGACGGGCGTCTTCGTGGATTCGGGTGCGCCGCTCGAGCCGTTGCACGAGGCCGTCGAGCGGCTCGGCCTTACGGTCACGCACCTGCTGACGACGCACGCCGATGCGGATCACATCGCGGGCGACGGCGAGCTGCGCCAGCGCTACGGACTCGAGATCGTCAAAGGCCCGCTTGAAACCGGCGGCCTCAGCTTCGACGCCCTACCGACTCCCGGTCACAAAGACGATCACCTGACCTTCGTCTGCAACGGCGAGGCGGCTTTCACCGGCGACGTCCTCTTCAAGGATGCAGTCGGCGGAGGAAACCTCGCGCAGATCCGCGATTCGATAATGGACGTGCTGATGGAGCTGCCGCCGGAGACGCGCGTCCTGCCCGGTCACACTGACGAGACCACGATCGGGCGTGAGTGGGAGCACAACCCGTTCGTCCGGGTCTGGCGCGGGGAGGAGCCGGAGGGAACCGAGCGCGTCCGTGTCGGCGGGCGGGACGCGACGCTGATCGCCTGGTCGCCGGACTACGACGGCAATGGGAAGGCCTGGGTCCGCTTCGATGGGGGCGAGGACGCCATCGTCGGCGGCTCGCGCGTGGAACGCGGCTAGAGTCAGCCGGTGGACATCGTCCCGGAGCCGATCGAGCTCTACGCCGAGGAGCACACGACGCCGCCGGAGCCGCTGCTCGCCGAGCTCGCGCAGGAAACGCGAGAGACGCTCGAGTCGCCGCAGATGCTCACAGGGACGGTCGAGGGTCGTTTTCTCGAGCTGCTCGTCTACGCGAGCGGCGCCAGACGCGTGCTCGAGCTCGGCACCTACAGCGGCTACTCGTCGCTGTCGATGGCGGCGGGCCTACCGCCGGGCGGGCGAATCGACACTTGTGAGCTCGACGAGGACCGCGCCGCTGTTGCCAGTCGCTACATCGAGCAGAGCGCTTACGCCGACCGCATCCAGATCCACCTCGGCCCAGCGCTGGAGACCATCGGCCTGCTCGAGGGCGAATTCGACTTCGTCTTCATCGACGCCGACAAGCCGAACTACGTCAACTACTACGAGGCTGTGCTGCCGCGGCTGAGCGAGCGCGGCTTCATCGCCGCCGACAACACCCTCTGGAGCGGCCGCGTCCTCGACGAGAGCGATGACGAAGGCACCCGCGCGATCAAGGACTTCAACGAGCACGTCAAATCCGACGCGAGGGTGACGTCCGTAATGCTGACGGTGCGAGACGGTGTCACGCTCATCCGTCCGAAGGGAGGAAGCTGATGGCGGTCAAGCTCCATCGTTGCCCGAACATCTGGGTCAAGCTCCCGGGCCACCCATGCTGGAAGGTCCAGAAGGCCCTCGACGAGCAAGGCATCGACTACGAGATCGTCAAGGAAGAGTGGAGGGGCGATCGCACCAACACGATTGAGCACACCGGCCAGAAGAAGTACCCGTGGATCGAGTTCGAGGACGGCTCCGTCTACCGCGAGGAGTCGAAGGACATGGCCGAGACGATCCGTTCCGGCCGCCTGAACGAGAAGCGCGGCAGCGGCTCAGCGGCCCCGGCCTCGCCCTAGGCGTGGCTTGCGACGCCGACTGGAGGCCGTGGCGGCTTGACCGCCGCGGCCGTTCAACTCCGCTTCAAATGAAGCCGCCACGGCCGAATCGGCATGCACCGAGCGGCTCTAGACACGGCTAGACTTCGGCCCGCGCGGGGCTATAGCTCAGTTGGGAGAGCGCCTGGATCGCACCCAGGAGGTCGCCGGTTCGAGCCCGGCTAGCTCCACAAAGAAAAGGCCCGCACAGCGGGCCTTTTTGTTCTCTGGCTTGGCGACGAAAAATGCCGAAAACGCGTCGTGGTCAGGGCGCTCGACTCTTTGCAGGAACTGCCGCCGGCTAGTTGGCGCCGCGATAACGCTTCAATCTCCCAGTCTGGGAGGAATCGCCACGCTACGCGCTCGCGCACGACGCCTTGCCCTCCCTTGCCGCCCCAAGAATTTTGACGGAAACGGCCTAAATACAAGTGAGCTCCGCATAGCCAAGCCGTTTCCGCCGCTCAACCTATTTTGACGGAAACGGACAAAATGCGCGCTCGGCCGGCGCGATCTGGCGGCCGGCGCCGTCTCAAAAAACTCGACCCCGGCGAGTGCACGAAGGCAATGATCCCCCGTGAGCCCTCCGTGGCGACGAGTTCTCCGCTTAGCGAAGCATCGACGAGGGTGACGACCACCTCGCTCGCCGTGGCCGCGCCCGTCAGTGCCGCGCCTCCGCCCGCTTGTTGAGGCGCAGGAGCAGGTCGCGCACCTCCTCGTCGCTCGTCTGCGAGAAGTCCTCGTACCAGAGCCCGACGGCGCGGAACGGCCTCGGCGTCACGCTGCAGATGATCTCGTCGACGACGTCGCGGAAGTCGTCGCACGTCTCGGCGGCAGCGACCGGAACGGCGACCACCACCCGCGCCGGGTGCAGCTGTCGGACCGCGAGCGCGGCGGCGCGCATCGTCGCGCCTGTGGCCAGACCGTCGTCGACGAGGATGACCGTCTTGCCCGCCACGTCGGGCGGGTCGTGCCCGCCACGGTAGGCCTCCTCGCGCCGCTCCAGCTCGCGCAGCTCGGCCGCGGCCGCACGGTGGATGTCCGCTTCGCTGATCGGGAGGGCCTCGAGCGCCTCGGGGTTGAGGACGATGAGTCCGCCGCTGGCGATAGCGCCCATCGCAAGCTCCTCGTAGCCGGGCACGCCGAGCTTGCGCACGACGAAGACGTCCAGCGGCACACCGAGTGCCTTTGCGACCTCGTACCCGACCGGCACGCCCCCGCGTGGCAGCGCGAGCACGATCACGTCGTCGCGACCGGTGTAATGACGCAGCCGGTCCGCTAGCAGGCGCCCCGCCTCGGCTCGATCGTGAAAGCGCTCCCTCTCCATCGCTGCCTCCTCCTCAGCGCCTCGAATCGACGGGGAGCCGAAGCTGGCGCCGGTTACGAGGCGACGGTAACGGACTCGCGGTCAGCCGTCGGCTGCTCCACCTCTTTCTCCGCCGCCTGCTCGGCTGCGGCAAGCACTGCGGCCGACCCGGCCGCTCCCGCGGCGAGCGCCGCGAGCGCCCAACCCGTGCCCCAGCGGCTTCTCCCCAGTGCGCCGTCGATCGACCACTGGCCCGGCCCGTTCTCGGTCAGCCCGAAGACCGCCGCGAGCAGAACGAGGTTGTACTCGTAGCCACCGGCGCTCACCCAGACGCCCTTCTCCCAGTGAACGGTCTTGATCGCCGTGATCATCGAGCCCGAGACCGCCGCCGCGCCGAGCGGCGTGGCGGCGCCGAGGGCGAAGAGAAGTCCGCCGCCGGCTTCGGCGGCACCGGCGGCCAGGGCGTAGCGGCGCCCCGGTCGAAAGCCCAGCTGCTCGAAGAACCCGCCGGTTCCCTCGAGCCCACCGCCGCCGAACCACCCGAAGAGCTTCTGCGTGCCGTGGCCGACGAAGAGCAGCCCGATCGTCGCACGGGCTAAGAAGCTAAACAAACCCATCACAACTCCTTTCTCTCGTCATTGTCGCTGGAAGATGCGTAGGCGGCTTCGCGCACCGCCTCGTCCGACTCGAGCCCCGCGCCGAGCGCGCCGCCCACGGTTGCAAGCGAGGCGGTGAACCAGGCGAGCGTGGCGTAATCACCTGTCCCAACGGCGTGCCCGAGTCCCGAGCCGAGCGCATCCGGGCTGAGCAGCAGCTCAGCCGCAGCGAAGATCAGCAGGAAGAGGGCGACGTACAGCGTGGCGATCCCGATCAGGACGGTCGCTGCGGTCGCGAAGTTGAACAGGATGACCTGGTCGCGCAGGCGGCGGTCGGGCGCTCGCTCCCAAAGGCCGTGCGCCACGATCACCGCTCCGCTCGTGAACGAGATCGAGGCGATCGACGCGAGTGCAAGTCGCGTCGACCCCGCGCTCGCGGAGATCCGCCAGATATCGGATGTGACAAGGCCGTAGGCGCCGGCCACGACCGCCGCCAGCAGGGCGCGGTAGAGCCGAGCCGCCAAGCGCCAAGGGCGGTTTGCCCGCACCATTCCGAGTAGGAGGCGAAGGTGGCTCGAGAGAACCTCTGCGATGAGGAGGAATCGCAGCGCTCCTGGCCGATCTGCTGTGTCGGTGGCGAGCTCCTGGAGCACGTCGCGGCCCCAACGGCGTCGCAGACGCGCGAGCGCACCGTCGCCGCCCCATTGCCCGTCGCGGTCGCCGACCAGCTCGCCCACGAGCTCGAGGAGCGTCCGCCGCAGCCGGGGCGCGAGATGCAGTGCGCCGAGGGCGGGGAGGGAAACGACGGCGATGCCGTGCGTCGGACTGACCTGTCGTGAGACTGGCCGACGACCGACTCGCAAGGGAAGGTCGGTGACGACGACGCCGAGATCCCAGTTCGCGTCCAGCAGTTTGCGCCGGGCCGCGTCGATGATCTCGGTCGTCGGAACCGGAGGAGCGACGAGTCGGTCCACCGTGAACTCGGTCCGCCAGTCGACACCCGTGTCCAAGGCGCGGAGGTCGTCCCCGAGCTCGGCGGCGATCTTGGCGGTGACGTCACGCGCGAGACGCGGCGCGACGATCACGCCGAGGACGACGCAGGGCTGGGCCTCCTCGCGATGCTGGTCCGCGGAGGCGGCCTCGGGCTTCTGTGGCGCCGTCTCCACGACCGGAGCCTCATCAGCGCGGGGCGGGCTCCGCGCTGACCTCGCGCTCGCCGGCCTCCTCCAACTCCCGAGCCGCACCCGTATCGACGTCGAAGCGCAGCTCCCCCTCCAGGGCGTCGACGGTGACGCGGTCGCCCGGCGCGATCGCGTCGGAAAGCACCATTCGCGAGAGCTCGTTCTCGACCAGGCGCTGAATCGTCCGCCGCAGCGGACGGGCGCCGAACTCTGGATCGAACCCCTCGTGGGCAAGGAGTTCGATCGCCTCGTCGGTGAAGACGACCTCGATCCCCTGCGCGCGCAGGCGCCGCTCGAGCCGGTCGAGCAATAGTTTCGTGATCTGGACGAGCTGCTCATCCGTGAGCGCCCGGAAGACGATGATCTCGTCGATCCGGTTGATGAACTCCGGGCGGAAGCTCCGGCGCAGGATGTCTATCAGCTCCGCTTTCAGCTGCTCGAACTTCTCGCCGCGACGGGCGTAGTCCTGGATCCGATCAGCGCCCAGGTTCGAGGTCATGATCACGACCGTGTGGTTGAAGTCGACCGTTCGCCCTTGCGCGTCGGTCAGGCGGCCGTCGTCGAGGATCTGGAGCAGGATGTTGAAGACGTCGGCGTGGGCCTTCTCGATCTCGTCGAAGAGCAGCACCGAGTACGGCCGCCGCCGCACCTGCTCGGTCAGCTGTCCTGCCTCCTCGTAGCCGACGTAGCCGGGCGGCGCGCCGACGAGGCGCGAGACCGTGTGCCGCTCCTGGAACTCACTCATGTCGAAGCGGACCATCAGGTTCTCGTCGCCGAACAGCGCCTCGGCCAGCGCGCGGGCAAGCTCGGTCTTGCCGACGCCGGTCGGACCGAGGAAGAGGAAGCTGCCGACCGGTCGCCGCGGGTCGCCGAGACCTGCGCGCGAGCGCCGCACCGCGTCTGCGACCGCGGAGACCGCCTCTTCCTGTCCGACGATCCGGCCGTGCAGCTCCTGTTCGAGCTTCATCAGCCGCTGGCGCTCCTCGGTCGTCAGCTGCGAGACGGGGATGCCGGTCGCCCGTGACACCACCTCGGCGATGTCTTCAGGCGTGACCTCTGCGGCCCGCTGCCGTCGCGTTCGTCGCTCCTCGAACTCCTGCCGGCGCGATTCGACCTGCTCTTTGACCTCACTCGCGCGTTCGTAGTCCTCGGCCGCCGTGGCCTGGTCGCGCTCACGTGTCAGTCGGCGCAGGTCCTCTTCGAGCGACCTCGTGTCGTCGTCCTTCGTCTTCGTTCGCAAGCGCACGCGCGCGCTCGCCTGGTCGATCAGGTCGATCGCCTTGTCGGGCAGGAAGCGATCGCGGATGTAGCGGTCGGAAAGCTCGGCCGCGGCCACGATCGCCTCGTCGGAGATCCGCACGCGGTGGAAGGCCTCGTAACGGTCCTTCAGGCCGTGAAGGACGTCGATCGTCTCCTCGACCGTCGGCTCGCGGACGAGCACCGGCTGGAAGCGGCGCTCGAGCGCCGGGTCCCTCTCGATGTTCTTGCGGTACTCGTCCAGCGTCGTGGCGCCGATCACGTGCAGCTCGCCGCGGGCGAGCGCAGGTTTGAGCATGTTCGAGGCATCCATCGCCCCCTCGGCTGCGCCTGCGCCGACGACCGTGTGCAGCTCGTCGATGAAGACGATCAGTTCCTCCGAAGCCCCGCGGATCTCGTCGATCACCGTCTTTAGCCGCTCCTCGAACTCGCCCCGGTATTTCGTCCCGGCGATCATCGCCGCCAGGTCGAGCGCGACGATGCGCCGGTCCGCGAGCGTCTCCGGAACTTCGTCGTTGACGATACGCTGCGCGATTCCTTCCACGATCGCGGTCTTGCCCACCCCCGGCTCGCCCAGCAGAGCCGGGTTGTTCTTGGTGCGGCGGGAGAGGATCTCGATCGCCTGGTCGATCTCGTCCGCGCGACCGATGACGGGGTCGAGCTTGCCCTCGCGGGCGTCCTGGGTGAGGTCGCGGCCGTACTCGTCGAGCCTGGGAGTGCGACTGGTCTCGCGTGTTCCGCCCGAAAGCTCGACGCCGCGGATGACACCGCCGCGGAGCCTGGTATGGGACGCGCCGAAGCGCTCGAGCAGCCGGCCAGCCTCGGACTCCGTATCGCGCGCGAGCGCAAGCAGCACGTGCTCCGACCCGACGTACGAGGCGCCGAGTTCGCGCGACTCGTCGTAGGCAGCGAGCAAGGCCGCCTTCGCATCGGGCGAGAGCGAGGGGGCGACGTCGGCCCGCTCCGCCTTGTCGGCCTCCTCCTCCAGCTGGGCCGCGATCGCATCCGGGTCGGCGTCGATCTCACGGAGCACGTGGCGAACGACGTCGTCGCGCAGCGCCGCGTGCAAGAGGTGGTCGGTGTCGAGGTCGAGGCTTCCCCACTCGAGCGCCGTCTGGGCAGCCCGCTGCAGCAGCTCGCGCGTCGCGTCGCTGAAGAACTGTGTGACGTCGACCCGCTCGACCTGCCGGGTGGGCGCGGCGATCCGCCCGGCTGACGGTCCCTGGTCGAAGAAGTCGGAGAAGAAGTCGTCGAAGAGGCTGCGGCCGCCGAAGCGGCTCGACATCCGCTCCTCGGCGAGATCGAGCTCGCAGAGGTACTCCGTTTCCTGCGTCCCGTCCGGACGAAGCCGAACCCGGGACGCGACTGCCGGTCGCCCATGACGTTGGCAAAGGTGCTCGACGGCCATCTCAACCCCCTGTCGCTAGGTCGGTGATCTGGGTGCGCACGAGGGCGACCGGCATGTCAGCGCCCTCGCCTCATTTCGACTTGATCTCGATCTTCTGGCGCTGCGAGCGCTCCGACTTCGGGACGCGGATCGTGAGGACGCCCTGGTCGAGGCCCGCGTCGATCTTCGAAGCGTCGACCTGCTCCGGAAGCCTGACGCGGTACTCGAAGCGTCCAGTACGGCGCGTTCGTCGCCGCAACGCGCCCTTGCGCTCCTTCTCCTTGATCTCGCCCGTGATCGAGAGCTCGTTGCCGACGACCTCGATGTTGACGTCGTCGCGCTTGACGCCGGGAAGCTCCGCTTCGAGGAGGTACGCGTCGTCTTGCTCCTCGATGTCCACGAACGGCGACCAGCCGGCGCCCTCGGTCAACAGAGGCGACGGCCAGCCGCCACCGATCGTCTGCTCGAGCATCCGGCGCATGCGCTGCGTCACCTGCTCGAGCTCGCCGAATGGCTCCCACCGATCCGGCGTGGTCGAGGGCCTACGTTCGGGAAGAACCTGTGACATCAGTTGCCTCCTTCGTGTTTGTTGGTTTCAACCTCAAACCGCCGCCTGCTGGGCCAGGGTCGCGGCCTCGACGGATCGCGCACGGGGGTCGACGACGGCGTAGTGGCCCACGGTCGAGCCGGCCGGGACAGACGACGATCGTTCGTCCTAGCTCCTCCTCCGCCGGCTCCTCGCCGCGCAGATTCCCCTCTCCGAGCGCTCTGAAGATCGCCCGGTAGGTCTCCGCCTTGCTCCAGGCGCGCCTAGGTCGCCCACGACCGCGACCGCGTCCGCGCCGTTCACGTGCAACCGTTCGAACAGCTGCTCGAGCGCCTGGACTTCCCCGTTGATGCCGGCGACTGCCAGCAGCTTGCGAACGCCTTGCGCCATCCACACACGCTCCTTCGGCCACGGGACGCAACTCGGTCCGCGCCAGCCGTCGGCGGCACGAACCCGCTGTCGTATGTCTAGCCGGACCCAGGGGCGGACAAACTGTCGGATCTGCGACAGTCCAGGGATTACGCCTCCGAGGTCGCTCGCCGCCGTACGCAAACCGCGGGCCAACAGCCCGCGATTCGCGCCCTGGCTACGCGCGACGATGACACAGGAGGACTTCGACGGGCTGCCCGGGAACGACCTCGAGGCGCTCCGTCGCTTCGCCACCCGTCGCACCTATCCGCCGGGGAAGACGCTCTTCCGCCAGGGCGTCCGGCCGCGGGAACTCCTGATCATCGAGCGGGGCGAACTCGAGCTCGTCTACGAGACGCGCACCGAGCGACTGGTCGTGCAGATCTTGTACGCCGGCTCGAGCGTCGATCACCTCGCAATCCTGCTCGGCATCCCCTATCCCTACTCGGCCGTCACCTTGAGCGAGGCCACGCTCCTCCGCGTCCGTCTCGACACAATCCGCGCGCTCGAGGAGCTCTTTCCCGAGATCGCCTTCCGCTGGCTCCGCCTCCTCGCCCACGCGCTCGACCGCGCGCACCAGCGGCTTCTCGAAATGGCCGGCAAGTCCGCTCTCGAGCAGGTCAGCCACCTCCTCTTGCACGAGTCGGCCGAGCGCGACGAACCGGTAGTCGAGCTGACGCAGGAGGAGCTTGCGGCGACGCTGGCGTTGAGCCGGCAGACCGTCTCCCGCGCTCTTAGCGAGCTAGCCCAGGAGGAGGTAATCAAGCAGGAGCGGCGCCGCATCCGCCTCCTCGACCGCGAGAAGCTACAAGGGCATCTACCGCACTGAACAGCCGTCTGTCGCGAATCCGACAGTTTCCGGGGAGCGGCGCAAGCGCACGGATACACAAAGACACACTCCACCTCACGACCCACCAGGCGTCGTCGGTGGGTACGTGGTATCTGCTCGGCGCCGTGGCCGGCGCGCTCCTGTTCGGCTATCTCACCGACCGGCTCGGACGAAAGAAGCTCTTCAGGGTCACGCTCGCCGTCTACCTCGTGTTCACAGTCGCCTCCGGCCTCGCCTGGAATTACTGGAGCTTTGCGATGTTCCGGATCCTTGCCGGGACCCATTGTGGCGGCAATTGGCAAAACCCAAAGCCGCTGCACAGGATGCTCTTTCAGAGCGGGTTTTGCCAACAACGGCCAAAATGCGAGAGAGGCGGGCGCGATCTGGGAGACGTGCCGCCTCAAAAAAGGGCGGCCCCGGCCGGCAGCCTTCTGACTGGTCTGCTCTGGGGAGATGACGCTCGCCCAGGCGTCGTTTCGTTACCCCGGTGCGGGACGCCTCGCTCTATCGTTGGTTCTGGTGCATCTTTGGCATAGGCAAGAGACGGCGGTTGACTGGGACGCGGGAGGGGCCGAGCAACTTCCGACGCGTGCCGAACAGCAGGATGTCCTCCTCGCGTTACTTGCGGCGGCAGAGGTCGGTGACGGAGCTGTCCTGGATCTCGGGATCGGTTCGGGACTCGCTGCGGAGCGGGTGCTCGAGGCTCTGCCCGATGCGCAGCTTGTTGGGGTCGATTTCTCTGCTGCGATGCTCGATCTCGCGCGCGGGCGACTCAGTCGCTTCGGCAAGGCGTGGCTGTTTGCCCGATCCTGACTAGGCCCGACATGCGCGCGGCGACGACGCACCCCAAGTGGTCTCCCAGAAAGGTAATCGGGAAGGAAGCGCGCAATCCAGCAGGCCAGCGAGCCGAGCGGGACCGGTGCGACCGGCAGCCCCACAAACAGACAAGCGCGCGGACTAGTAGGAGTAACCTTGGGGCGGATGATCGCAGCGCTGCTCAAAAAGATCCGAAGCTTGTTTCAGCGTCTATGACCCCGATCTACGAGGACTACCCGTGGTAGACGCCTGGGCTGTTCCAAGCGAGCTCCCTTTTCGGCCTTGGGTCGCTCGTCATCTGCCTGGTCGGCCAGGCGCTGGATTGATCCACTGGTGGTGAAGCCGCCAAATACGTCCATGAGACGCCTCGCCGCAGCGCACGAGCTCGTGCTGCGGGGTGATTTGAAGGCGTACGTGCCGTCGACGACCACGAACGACCTGGACGAGTTGAAATGGTCGTTTATCGACCCGATCATCCGTAAACACCTGCTCGCGGCCGAGCTTGAGATCCAGGAGCGGGCGTCCGGGACGAAGCTCCTCCTGCTAACGATGCCCGGCACGCGGCTTGGTTGAGCCGTGGGCGGCACGCTTGACGACCTGCGTCGCAGAGCGCCGCTGCTCCTCGTTCTCGCCTTGCTGATCGCCTTGGCCCTGGGCGTCTGGCTCGTCGACCGCGCCTTCGATTAACCGAGCTCGGAGGGCGCGCTACGCCGCCGCCGCGCTTCGTTTTGCCCCCGGTGACAGCGCTCACGAGCTGGGGCGGGATCGTTGCTTTAGGTAACAGTAAGTGATCGCATCGGAGGCAAACGTTAGCGTTTGACCGACGGTACAGCATCGGCTAAACTTGGGCCACGATGCAGACGCTGGTCGAGGTGACTATGGCCGAGGTGACCAGAGAGGCGCGCGTGCGCGCGCGCCTCTCCATGCGGGGGCTGGCGCGGCGGAGTGGCCTCTCGGCGGCGCAGATCAGCCGGATCGAGGCGGGCGAGGTCGAGCGGCCCGCTGCTGAGACCCTCGTAAGGCTGGCCAAGGCCCTCGATCGGGACGCGCAGCTCCTTCTTGTCTTCGCCGGACACATCAGGGGAGCCAGGGCACGGCAGCTTCTCCGACAGGCGATCGAGGCCCTGCCCGAGCCAGGCAGAGCCGAACAAGCCGATGCACTCGCCCGACTCGAGGCCGAGGATGAGCGCGAGCATCGGCTCGGGGAAGAGCTAGCCGACGCCGAGAGGGCGCTGGCAAAGGCTCAGCAGGACCTGGCCGAGGCCCGCCTCGAGGTAGCGGACAAACGAACAAAGCGCCTGCCCGAAGCTCACGAGTGGTTGCGCGAAGTCGGAATGCTTGCCCAAGCTTGCGCTGTCGAAGTCGCTCAGAAGCGCCGGCAGTTTGAACAGCTAGATGATGCTCAGAGCGAGGAGGTCTGCTCCTTCGCCGGCCGCCTCTTCCTGCACACGGCCGCTGGCGGCGACCACCTCGAGGCCTGGCGGCAGTTCTCGGGTCAGATCACGCCTGACGATCCGGAGCTGCGCCAGC
>Ga0307296_10000575_pt1 | contig 17579 bp, 16 predicted proteins | sample ER_DNA_153_FD_194467 | JGI IMG/M metagenome (GOLD analysis project Ga0307296, IMG submission 194467) | Bulk soil microbial communities from the East River watershed near Crested Butte, Colorado, United States - ER_DNA_153 | ecosystem: Environmental > Terrestrial > Soil > Floodplain | place... | reverse complement strand
CTTGGCGAAGTCGGTCAGATCGGGGTTGGTGTCCACGATGACGGCGCTGTCCGCGAGGTTGGTGTCATAGACCCACTGAGTCATATCGAGATCGATGTACTTGACGTCCTTGCCCTCTTCGATCTCGTCGTGCGGGTGCACTCCTGCGCTGTTGAAACAGCCGCTGCGGACAACCTGGCCGGACTGAATGGTCGCGCCGAAACCGTCGACGGTGATCGTGCTGATCTGGTATTTCGTCAACGCCGACGAACCGGAGACATCGTAAACCGCTTGGGTGCGGCAATCGACCGCCCTCGGAACGATGTTCAGCAGTTTGGCGCTGATGTGGCTGTCCTCGGGGTCGGGTAGCTGACGGGGCAGCCCATCCCGAATTCGGCTCCCTACGACCAACCCCACGACGACGAGGACCAAGGCAACCCCAGCGCCAATCAGCGCCGTCCGAGTCCTTATTTTTCCGTCGTCGCCACGGTGGTGTTTTGTCTGGGAGACATACAAACCCACACAAATCATCCTATGGCGCTCCTCTACCCGTCGCAATCGATCGGCCTCCTGGCCGACCTCGTCGGGTCGGGTGGGCGCTCCAAAGGGAGCAAAGTCGACGTGATAGCGGCAACTTTCCTCCACTCGAGGCGGGCCACTGACCGCGTCAGTGGCTAGGACCGCGCGAGCTGGGTGCCCCTACCCCACGTCGCGAAGGTCGGCCATCGCCTTTCCACGATGACCAGGACGAGCAGCACTCCGGCCAATGCCGCCGTCGCGACGATCCCCGGTAGGAGCAGCGACAGGTAGAGGAAGACGAAGAGGGCCACGATGGCCAGCATCCGAGCCGCCCGCATCACCTTGGACATCGCCCACCGCAGGTAGACCATCGCGACGAGCATGAGGATCGTGCCGCCGTAGAGCAGGTTCAGGTGCGTGAAGGTCATCGTCGCGCTCGGCCGGCTCACCATGTTCTCGAACCCGACGGCGATGGTGACGATGCCGCCGATGATGCCGAAGTGTCCGTAGGCGAGGTGCCGTGACATCACCACGTGCTCACGCGCCCCCGACAGCGCCTGGGTGATCGCCGCATTGGCGCGGTCGAAGTATGTCCACCAGAGCAGGCAGACGACCACGAAGCACACCGCGACCGCCACCAGTTCGTCAGGCCGGATGGCCGTGGCCTGACGGGCCAGCGGAAGGCTGAGGTCGACGATCGACTCTCCCAGCGCGATAAGGACGAAGAGTCCGTAGCGCTCCATGAGGTGGCTGTGGTCGTAATGGATCAACCCGTGCTGTCGACCGAAGAACGCGACCAAGGCTAGGTCGACCAATGCCGCCAGCAACCAGACCATCTCCCGCGAGTTGTCCGTCAGCAGTCCGCCGACGACGACCAACGGCCCGACGAGGACGACACTCAGGCCCAGTGAGCTGAACAGCTTCACCTGGTACTGGAGGACGTAGCGTCCCCAGATCAAGACCCGCGCCACCCAGAAGGCCAACGCGAACTGCAGCCCGCCGCTGTCGTAGGCGTGCGGGATGAAGATGGCCATCACCAGGCCGCACAGCCCGACTCCGAACAACGTCGTGCGGTCCCATGTCGAGTCGCTGCCCAGCCGGTTGCTCTGCAGCGACGTGATGACCCAGGTCCGGTAGACCAGCGCGAGGATGATGAACGCGCGGCCGAGACCCCACCACTGATGGTGCTCCCCGAGCAGCGTGGCGACCTGGGTCACGGCTATCACGACGACCAGGTCGAAGAAGCCCTCCGCCCAGGTGACGCGCTTGCCCTCTACGTCCGCCACGGCAACAGGGTAGGAATTCCGACGCCGGTTCGTCACCTCTCAGGGGCGCGTCGTCGACGGTTCCGGCGCTACATCCAGGGCGCGCGCCACCCTCCGACGTCCTCGGCCAGCCGGTCGGCGGCGGGCGGACCCCAGCTGCCCGGCTCGTACGGATCCGGGGGCGACGGCAGGTCGAGGAGCGGAGCGAGCACCCGCCAGGTCTCCTCGACGACGTCCTCCCGGGTGAACAGCGTGGCGTCGCCGACGATCGCCGCGTGCAGGAGCTCCTCGTAGGGAGTGGGGACGCTCGGGCCGCCGAGGTCGACGTCGAGGTCGACCGAGCGGACGGACTCGCTGGTCTGGCTCTGGGCCTGAATCACCACGCGCGCCCCGGCCGACGGGTCGACGCGCAGGACGATCTGGTCGGGCTCAAGGACCCCGTCGTCGTCGGTGAAGCCCAGCGGCGGCGGGTCCTCGAAGACTAGGCGGACCTCTGTGGTGGTCACCGGCAGCGACTTCCCCGCCCGGATGAGGAAGGGCACGCCGGACCAGCGCCAGTTGTCGATCCGGAGCCGCAGCGCCGCATACGTCTCGGTCGTCGACCCGGCCGCGACGTCTGAGACCGACTGGTACCCCTCGTACTGGCCGCGGACGTATGCGCTGGGGTCGGCGGCCGGCATGGCCGCGAAGACGTCGCGCTTCCGGTCGGAGAGCGCGTCGAGGCCGCCGCGGGCCGGCGGTTCCATGGCGACCATCGCCAGTACCTGCATGAGGTGGTTCTGGACGACATCACGGAGCGCGCCGACCTTGTCGTAGAAGCCGCCCCGGTCGGAGACGTCGAAATTCTCCGCCATCGTGATCTGGACCGACTCGACGTACTGCCGGTTCCAGACCGGCTCGAGAATGGTGTTGGCGAACCGCAGCCGGAGGATCTGCTGCACCGAGAGCTTCCCCAGGAAGTGGTCTATCCGGTAGAGCTGCGACTCCCGGAGCATGGCGCGCAGCGACTCGCTCAACGCCTGCGCCGAGGCGAGGTCGTGGCCGAACGGCTTCTCGACGACGACGCGGCAGTGAGCCGTGAGGTTGGCGCCGGCGAGCCCCTTGACCGCCATCTCGAACAGCGACGGCGGGATCTCGAGGTAGAAGACCGGTCGCTGCGCGCTCCCGAGCGCCTCGGCGAGCTTCGTATACGTGGACGCGTCGGCGAAGTCGCCTCCCACGTAACGCATCCGGGCGACGAGCCGGTCGAGGACCGCCTCGTCGACGGTCTCCCGGGACCCGATCGCCGTGTGCACCGACTTGCGGACGTGGTCCCGCAGCTGGTCGTCGGTCCAGTCGTTGACCGCGACCCCGATGATCGGGACGTCGAGGCGGCCGGCGCGTTCGAGCCGGTAGAGCGCGACGAAGGTCATCTTCTTGGCCAGGTCCCCGGTGACACCGAACGAGACGAACGCGTCCGCCGGCTGCTGGTCGGGGGCGTGGTCCTGGGTGCCCACCACGACGAGCACCCTAGCGGTCAGACTTTCGCAATGGCTGGGGCGACGTCGAGGGCGAAGTCGGTCGGGACGACGACCTCGTCGACGCCCAGCCTCTCGGCGTACTCGCGCAGCCGGTCGGCCATGGCCGTCGGATCCGCGGGCAACATCACAACCGACCCCGCGGCGGCGAGGTCAGGACCGGAAACGCCCTGCCGTTGCAGGTACTCGGGCACGCGGTCCCCGACGCCGAAGGCCTGCAGCGTCAGGGACACGTCCGGAGCGGCCTGTCGGACCCGGGCCGCTCCTGCCTCCAGCTCGGCCAGCGTCGCCCGGGGACCCAACGCCACGGCCACCCGATCGGCGACCCGTCCGGCAACCGCCAACGCCTTGGGGCCACTGGCCGCCATCACCACCGGCGGCCGCGGGTCGACCTGGTCGCGCACGGCGGTCACGACGGCCTCCAGCTGCGCCACCCGTTCCGACGCCCTCGGCCAGGGCACGCCGAGACGCTCCGCCTCGCCGGCCGCGTCCGGTCGACCGGTGCCGATGCCCAGCTCGAACCGGCCGTCGCTCAGCTGCTGAACCGATTTGGCTTCCCGCACAACGGCCGCCGGACTGCGCATCGGGGCCGCGATAACCCACGTCCGCAGCCGGATCCGCGGCGCCGCGACGGCAGCGGCCGCTAGCGCCGGGAACGGCGACGTGGTCCACAAGGTGTCCGGGACCAGCACCGCGGCATACCCGAGGTCCTCGAGCATCCGCACCCGCTCGACCCACGACGCCTGAGTCGGTCCCGGTGTGGCGACGACGGCAAAGGTGACGGTCATCCGAGCACGCTAGGCCGGGCGGCAAGGACCACACATCGGGGACGTCCCCGAGATCGCCCCCCGTCACCCACTGAGCTGAGCGGACCTGATCTCCGCCGCCCGCTGCTCGAACCGGTCGGCGAGCACGCCGTACGTGAAGGCGCTCTCCACGCGTCCGGACTCGGCCAGCTTCCGGGCGAACTCCGCGGCGACGGCGAAGTCCTGGTGCTCGCCGAGCGTCGTCTGCAGCTCCTTGGCCTCATCCGCGATGACCTCGGCCCGCGGCACGGCCGGCTCCAGGAGGTCGCCGGCGTACCGCAGCCGTTTGGCCGCCTTGCGGGCCTGGTGCAGACCGTGGGCGTCCGTCGCCTGCTCCAGCCGGCGGCGGACCTTGCGGCGCGCCTTGCGCAGCACCCGCTTGGGCCGGACCCTGACGTCGTCGCCGACCGGCACCGACGCATACCAGCGCACCAGGGTGGCCATGATCGCGCGGTACCGAGGGTCGTCCCAGGCCCGCTGCCACCCCGCCTTGGCGGCGTGGCGCATCGACTCCAGCTCCGCCTCGACCTCTTGGGCGACCGGACCGACGATGGCCTGCGGCTCGAGGTCGTCGAGCGCGTCGCCGAGCCGGTGTCGGAGGATGTCGGCGTCGCGGAGCGGGGAGAGCAGACCGGCGAGCCAGCCGAGGTCGTCGTCCAGCGGTTCGGGGACGCCGGCGACCACGTGGTCGAAGAGCCGCAGCGTGCTGCGCAGCCGCCGGATCCCCACGCGGGTCGCGTGCACCACCTCCGGCGTGGGATCGTCCCGCAGCCCGACGTCGCCGACGAGGATCGCGCCGCACTGCTCACGCACGTAGGCCACCACCATGGCCGGCAGCCCTTCGGGCACCGACACGGGCGCCTCGCCCAAGACGTGTGCGATCTTGCGCTGCACCGCGGCCGGCCGGGCGCCACTGAGCAGGGACGTCACCTGGTCGAGGTGGTCCTCCTCTCCGGCGGCGCCCAGCTCCACCTCGACCTCTCGCCAGACCACGGGGTATGCGTCGGCGCCGGCGGCGGTGCCGGTCACCCGGTCGTCGGCAACCTCCAGGAGCAGACCCCCACCGTCGTCGAGAACGCGCGTTGCCCGCCTAGTGGTCCGGATCGTCGCGACCGGCTTGATCGAATCGTCGCCGACGATTCCCGCGACGCGCCGTCGCAGGGACTGGGGCACCGAATCGGCGGCCGCCTGGCTCTGGACCTCGGTCCTGGCGTCTTCGGTGGGGATCTTCAGGTGCCAGCCGGCGTCCTCGCCGCCCTCGCGGTGGCGCAACGTGAGCCCGAGCAACCGCAGCGTGGACCGCTCGGTGTCGTAGTAGGTGGCGGACAAATCGTGCTGAGCCGTCTCGATCCGGCCGCCTTCCGGCACCAGAGCCGAGAGGTCGGGCAGCTCCCAGTCGTCGTCGACGTCGAACGTCAGCTCGCGTTCACGGTGGTGCTCGACGGACACGATCGACCGGCCGTCAGCGACTGACCACGAGCTTGGCCACGCGACCCTGCTCGCCGGAGGCCCAGCACGCCCCGTCGGATGAGCATTCGACGCTGTCGAAGCTGCCCGAGTCGAACGTCGACCAGGTGCGACCGGCGTCCGTGGTGACGTCAGACCCGGTGGGCCCCACGGCAACGGCGACGTCCCGCTCGTGGGGCAGCCAGGAGGACCCCGACCGGTAACCACGGGGAGTCACCGACGCAGGATGCCATGACCATCCGCCGTCGTCGCTCCAGGCGCCGGTGCCGATCGACGCGGTCACGTCAGCCAGGTTTCCCCCGACGACGATGCCGTTGTGCCGGTCGCGGAATCGGACCGAGAACGCGCCGGCGGACGGACTGCCCACGATCGGCACGGTGGTGACCCTCCAGGTGTGCCCGCGGTCCTTGCTGACGAAGAGCCGGGGCGGATCGATCCCCCCGGTGGCGAGGTAGGTGGTCTGTCCCTGCCCGGCGGTCAGACAGGTGCCACTCGCGGCGAACGCGAACTCGGTCGCCTGGGCCGGCGGCATCCCCTCAGGGTCGACGAGGGACCACGTGTGGCCGCCGTCGGTCGTCTCCTGCAGCCGGAACACCCCGCCGACCGGGTCGCTGACGGCCAGCCCGCGCTGCGGTGTGCTGAACGCCATGCAGTCGTAGAACGCCAGGTCGTCGTCGTTCTGGAAGGCCCGCGTCCAGGACGCGCCACCGTCGTCGGTGACGTAGATCCGAGACTCCTGGCCGGATCCGCTCGCGAGGATGACCGCATGCCGCTCCGAGGTGGCCTCGACGTCGCGGAACTGGAGGGCGCCGATTCCGGACGGCCCGACCGCCACCCAGGTGGCTCCACCGTCGATGGTCCGCAGCACCGTCCCGGAGTTGCTGCCGACCCAGGCCACGGAGTCGGAGACGGCGGAGAGCCCGCGGAACCGCTCCGAGGTTCCCGTGGGCGTCAGCTCCCATGACAACGAGAGCGACCCGCGGCCGCCGACCCCGGCCTCCGGCGCGCGCCCGGCCAACGACACGCTTCCCGTGCCCGTCACCAGCGCTCCGGCAACGACCGTCACGGCGAGGACGCGGCGCAGCGAGACGAGCATGGACCGAACCTAGCCCCGTTGAGGTAAAGGCAGCATCCGCAGCGTTACAGGTCTGCGAAGGTTCGCCTGGCCGCGCTACCGAAAGCCCCGAGGCCGTGACACGCTCACCGCCATGAAGAGCACCATGCAGACGACACCGTTGTTGATCTCGCAGCTCCTGCGCTATGGGACGACGCTCCACGCCGACCAGGAAGTGGTGACGTGGACGGCCGAGGGAGGACGGCACCTCAGCTTCGCCGACCTCGGGCGGCAGGCCGCTCAGCTTGCGCGTGCTCTGCGCGATCTCGGCATCACCGGTGACCAGCGGGTGGCGACATTCATGTGGAACAACGCCGAGCACCTCACCGCCTACCTGGCCGTCCCGTCGATGGGCGCCGTCCTCCACGCCCTCAACATCCGGCTCTTCCCGGAGCAGCTGGTCTACGTGACGAACCACGGCGGCAGCCAGGTCGTCCTCGTCGACAACACCCTGGCCGCCCCGTTCGCCAAGTTGTTGGCGCATACGCCCCAGATCCGGCACGTCGTCGTCAACGGCCCGGTCGACGCTGAGACGCGTTCGGCGCTCGAGGCGCACGACCACGTCGAAGGCGTTCACGGCTACGCCGAGCTGCTCGCCGGCCAGCCGGACACGTTCGACTGGCCCGAGGACCTCGACGAGAACAGCGCCTCGTCGATGTGCTACACGTCCGGCACCACGGGCAACCCCAAGGGCGTCGCGTACTCGCACCGCAGCAACTACCTGCACGCCATGTCCGACGCCTACAGCCTCGGCGTCCGCCAGGGCGACCGGAGTCTCGTCGTCGTCCCGCTCTTCCACGCCAACGCCTGGGGGTTTCCCTACATCGCCATGCTGGCCGGGACGACGCTGATCATGCCGGACCGGTTCCTCCAGGCGGAGCCGCTCGCGGCGATGATGGAGGCCGAGAAGGTCACCACCGGCGCCGGTGTCCCGACGATCTGGAACGACCTGCTGCGCTACCTCGACGAGCACCCTGAGAAGGCGGCCACGTGCTACCGGCTGATGGTGGGCGGCTCGGCGGCGCCGCCGGCGATGATCCGGGCGTACCAGGACCGCCACGACATCGAGATCATCCACGGCTGGGGCATGACCGAGATGTCGCCCGTCGGCACACTGGCCATCCCGCCGGCCGCCGCGGCGGTGGGTAGCGACGAGTACTGGCGCTACCGCGCGGCTCAGGGCCGGTTCCTCGTCGGCGTCGAGGGACGGTTGATCGGTCCGGACGGCGAGGAGCAGCCGTGGGACGGCGAGGCCGTCGGCGAACTCGAGGTCCGGGGCCCGTGGATCACCGCGTCCTACTACGAGAACGGCACCGAGAATGACGCCGACCGACGCGAGATGGCGGCCAAGTTCAGCGACGACGGTTGGTTGCGGACCGGTGACGTGGGCTCGTTGAGCAAGGAGGGGTTCCTCTACATCACCGATCGGGCCAAGGACGTCATCAAGTCCGGCGGTGAGTGGATCTCCTCCGTCGACCTCGAGAACGCCCTCATGGCTCATCCCAGTGTCCAGGAGGCGTCGGTCGTCGGCGTCCCGGACGACAAGTGGGGCGAGCGCCCGCTCGCGTCCGTGGTCGTCGTCGAGGGTGAGACGGTGACGCCGGACGAGCTGGCCGACTTCCTGGAGGACAAGGTGGCGCACTGGCAGGTGCCGGAGCGCTGGGCGTTCATCGAGGAGGTCCCGAAGACCTCGGTCGGTAAGTTCGACAAGAAGGTGCTCCGGAAGCAGTACGCGGCGGGCGAGCTCGACGTCAAGCAGCTCCACTGAGCGTGCCGGCCGGCCTGCCGGACCCCGCCGTCGTCGTTCTCGTCGGCGCCTCCGGGTCGGGCAAGTCGACGTGGGCCTTGGCCCGCTACCGCGCGGCGGAAGTCGTCTCCTCCGATGCCTTGCGCGAGGTGGTCGGCAGCGGCCCGGCCGACCTCGATGCCTCGGTCGAGTCGTTCGATCTCCTGGACCGGATCGTTGCTGCCCGTGCCCGCCGCCGGCTCACTGTGGTCGTCGACACCCTCGGCCTCGACCCGGCGCGACGAGCCGCATACCTGGCGGTGGCGCGCTCCGCGGGGCTGCCGGCGGTGGCCGTCGTGGTCGACGCCGCAGCGTCGGTATGCCGCGCTCGCAACACCCAGCGCGACCGGCCGGTCCCGGCGCCGGTGCTGAGCCAGCAGCTGCGGCGGATGCACACCGTGGTCCCCGAGCTCGAGGGCGAGGGGTGGGACGTCGTCCAGGTCGTCACCGACGACTCCGCTCCGGAGCCGCCACGCGTTCCGGCGCCGCCACCATCCGGGCACGGTCCGTTGTCGGGCGTGTTCCTCCAGGTGAGCGCCTTTCCGTGGGGTGAGGATCCCTCGGAGTGGCTGCGTGGCGTCGCGCTGCGGGCGGCCGAGATCGGCTTCGCGGGGCTCTCGCTCATGGACCACCTGATCCAGATACCGCAGGTCGGCCGGGCGTGGGACCCGATTCCGGAGCCGTGGGTGACCCTCGGCCACCTCGCCGCCCTCGACACCGACCTTCGACTCGGGACCCTGGTCTCGCCGGTGACGTTCCACCACGCCGGCGTGCTGGCCAAGCACGCGGCCACGCTCGACGTGCTGTCGGGCGGACGGGCGTTCTGCGGGGTCGGGGCGGGATGGTTCGAGCGCGAGCACGCCGGGTACGGCATCCCCTTCCCACCTGCGCGGGAACGGCTCGACGCGCTCGAAGCGACCCTTGAGACGATGCGGGCGCTCTGGGCGCCAGGCACGAAAGCGTATGCCGGTCATCGACTTTCGCTTCCGGAGACCACCTTCTACCCGCGGCCGGTCGGTGACCTGCCCATCCTCGTGGGCGGCTCGGGCGCGCGGACCCTGCGCATCGCCGGCATGCTCGGGCATGCCTGCAACGTCTCCGCCGACGAAGCTCTGTTGTCCCGCCGGGTCGAGGTGGTCCGCAGGGCGGCGCACCGCGCCGGACGGGACCCGGGAGACGTCGCCGTCACCGTCCTCGACGTCGCGGTGGTCGGGAGCTCGAGGGACGACACGGCGCGCCGCGTAGAGCGGCTGCGCGGGAGGACTCCCGCGGCGACGTACGCCGCTCGTCACCACGCGGGAGAGTCGAACACGCACGCCGAGCGCTACGCGCGGCTGCGAGATCTCGGCGTCGACGCGGTGTTCCTGGCCATTTCCGACCTCGCGGGCGCCCAGGACCTGGACCGTTGTGCCGTGCTCGCTGCCAGCTTCCGCTAAGGGACCCCCCTATCCGTCGCCGAGCGGTTTCTGGTAGACCACCGGAAGAACGGTTTCCGCTCCGTAGGTCAAGATGCCCTGCGGCCCGTGCTACATCCGATGAGAAAGGTTGGGTTAGCAATGAGTGCCACCGGCGAGACCACTGACTACGAACGCATCGGCGGCGCACCGGCGGTCTCGGCCGTCGTGAACCGCTTCTACGAGGCCGTCCTCGCCGACCCGGCGTTGGCTCCGTACTTCACCGGTGTCGAAATGTCGGGATTGCGGCGGCACCAGGTGCTCCTCATCTCCCAGGTCCTCGGAGGTCCGGCCGAGTACGACGGCCGCGAGCTGGCCGACGCGCATGCCGGCCACAACATCACCGACGAGGCCTTCGACAAGGTGGTCGCCCACCTCGTGACCACGCTCAAGGACGCCGGCGTCGACGACGACATCATCGGTCGGGTGGGCCAGGTGGTCGTGGGCCTCAGGGCGGACATCGTCACCAGCACGGCCTGATGGACGCCGCCGAGCTGAAGCGCACGTGGGCTCTCGCCGAGTCGCTCGGCGACGAGGTCCCGCTGTACTTCTACTCGCACCTGTTCCTGTCCCACCCGGACACCCGAGACATGTTCCCCGTGTCGATGGCGACCCAACGTGACCGTCTCGTCGGCGCGCTGGGCCGGATCGTCTCCCACGTCGACCGGGTCGACGAGGTCTCGGAGTTCATCGCCCAGCTCGGTCGAGACCACCGGCGCTTCGGGGCGGTCGCCGCCCACTACGACGCGGTCGGCGCCTCCTTGCTCGCCACGTTGGCCCACTTCCTCGGCGACGAGTGGACGCCGCAGCTGGCGACCGACTGGGCGTCCGCATACGGGCTCATCGCCAAGGTCATGGTGGTCGCCGCCGACGAGGCCGAGGGCGAACCGGCGGTGTGGGACGCCGAGGTCGTCGAGGCGGAACGACTGACCTTGGACGTGTCCAAGCTGCGGTTCCGGCCGAACCGGCCTTATGAGTACCGGCCGGGCCAGTCGATGGCCGTCGAGATTCCGCAGCGGCCCCGGCTGTGGCGGTACCTGAGCCCCGCCAACGCTCCGCGCGAGGACGGAACCATCGACGTGCACGTCCAGTACATCGCCGGCGGTCAGGTCTCCGGAGCGCTCGTCCGCCGGGTCACCGAAGGCGACCAGGTCCGGCTCGGCGCCCCGGTCGGCACGGAGCTCGTCCTCAACGGCGGGCCGCCCCGCGACCTGCTGCTCGTCGCCGGCGGCACTGGCCTCGCGCCACTGCGAGCGGTCCTCGAGCGCATCGACCAGGAGGCCGGGAGCGACGGCGCGCCCCCGGAGGTTCACCTGTTCCACGGTGTCCGGCTGCCGTGGGGACTGTACGACCACGGGTACTTGAGCTCGCTGGCCGAGGCGAGATCTTGGTTCACCTACACGCCGGTCGTTTCCGACGATTCCACCTACCCCGGCCGAACCGGACTGGTCGGGCAGGTCGCCGCAGCACACCCTGACCGCCCCGGTCGGCTCGCCATGGTGTGCGGCTCCCCCGCCATGGTTGCCGGCGCCAGGGCGGCCCTGGCCCGAGCCGGCACCCCCACCGAGGACATCCGCTTCGAGCAGTACGGCAATCTCGACGAGGACAGTCACGAGCACAACAGCCCTTCGGAACCGTAGACGCAGAGCAAGGAATCCCCAGTGAGCGACCACCACAGCCCGCCCCAGGCGGCACCCCAGTTCACCCCTGACGCGATCCGTCACGCTGAGTTCCCCAGCAACGGTGACGGGCTCGAGCCGAAAGCCGTCCAGAGCTATATGAGTGCCCTGGCCGACCACCTCGAACAGGTCGCCAACACGCCGCCCGACCGCGCCACGATCACCGCGCAGACCGTCGGCATCATCTCCCGGGCCCAGCTGCTGGCCGAGCAGGCCGTGGCGGACGCGGAGCAGTACAGCCGGGATCTCATCGAGACCGCCCGCACCCAGTACCAGGAGCTGCTGCGGCGGGCCGAGGTGGCCGGCCAACCCGGAACCGCCGCCGCGACGGTCGGCGAGTACGACCACCAGATCCCCGAGATCGAGTACGTCCGCACCTACACCCGGGTCGCATACACCCAGCTTCGGGCCGTGCTCGACGCCCTGGCGGAGCAGGTCGACCGACTCGGCCAGCTCCCCGACCTCCCCGGCGAGGCGACATCGAACGACCATCAGGCGCCGGTCGGGACGGCCGACGTCCATCGACCCGCCATCCCGGCCGCGGAGACGTTCAACCGCCCCGTCGCCCATGTCACGTCCGACGCCTGACCGCATGCAGACCCGGACCGTGGGCACGACGATGCCCGTCCTCGAGGTCAGCCTCTCTCCCGGTGAACGCCTCGTCGCGGAGGGCGGCGAGGTCGCCTGGCTGACGCCCGGAATGGGGATGGACACCTCGACGCGGTTCGGCTCCGGCGGCAAGGGCGGCTTCATGAGCGGCCTGAAACGGGTCCTCGGCGGCGGCCAGCTGTTCCTCACCGAGTACAGCGCGCCTCCGTCCGGCGGCTTCGTCGCCTTCGCGACCCAGCTGCCCGGCGTGATCCGGGAGCTGCGGATCGACCCCGCCGACCATTTTATGGTCCAGTCCGACTCCTACATGTGCAGCACGCCCGACGTCGAGATCTCCGTCGGCCTGCAGAAGAAGCTCGGCGCCGGAATCTTCGGTGGCACGGGACTCGTCTTCCAGAAGCTCAGCGGCAACGGGACCGCCTGGGTGCAGCTCTCGGGCGAGATCGTCGAGTACGACCTCCAGCCGGGACAGTCGATGCTCGTGCATCCCGGGCACCTGGCGCTCTATCGCGCCGAGATGGCGCTGGAGTTCGCGACGGTCAAGGGCGTCAAGAACAAGCTGTTCGGTGACTCCTTGATGCTGGCTCAGATCCACGGACCCGGTCACATCTGGCTCCAGTCGATGACGCCGCAGAAGCTCGCCGCGGCCATCGAGCCGTACCTGCCCGAGAAGACAACCTCCTCGACGAGCGACACCTAGCGGGAGTCAGCCGGGGGCGTGCGACGCCGCCCAGACGGGTATGCCCCCGCTCATGACGTCTCCCCTCTCTCGAGGTCTGATCTCCGGTGCGGTCGGCACGACCGCACTCATGGCCGTCACGTATGCGGACATGGCCCTCACGGGGCGGGCCTCGAGTCGCGCGCCCGAAGAGACCGTGGCCACCCTGCTGCGGCGGTCTGGCCGGCCAGTGCCCCAGGACAACGCCCTTACCGGCCTCGGCGCCCTGTCCGGCATCGCCACCGGCGTCGGCATCGGCGTGGTCGCCTCACTGCTGCGGTCCGCCGGCGTGCGGCTGCCGGCGGCCGTGGGAGGACCGGCGATCGGAGCACTGGCGATGGCCGCCACCGACGTGCCCATGATGAGGTTGCGCGTCAGCGACCCGCGGACCTGGACCGCCGCCGACTGGACCCGCGACGTCGTGCCGCACCTGGCATACGGGATCGGCGTCCGGACCACGATGGATCGCCTCGACCGGGTGGCCCCCGGACCCGCGGACGCGGAGGCGGCATCGGAGCCCTCTTCACCGTGGACCCGGAGCGTCCTCGGACGCAGTCTCCTCATCGGACTCGCCTCCGGGGGGCGCAGCTCGCTGGGGCTGTTCGCCGCGGCCCGCCTCGCCGACAAGCCCAAGGTCACCGCAGGGGCCGCCGTCGCCGTGGCCGCCGAGATGGTGGCCGACAAGCTGCCCACGACGCCGGAGCGGTTGGAACCCGCCCCCTTGCTGGGCCGCGCCACCGCCGGCGGGATCGGTGGGTGGGCGGTCGCCCGACAGCAGGGGGCCAATCCCGTGTTCCCCACGGCCGTAGGCGTCGTCGCGGCGGTCGTGGGCTCCGTCCTGGGCGCCGCCGGACGGCAGCTCGCGAGCGACCAGGGCTGGGCGTGGCCGGGCGCCGTCGCGGAGGATGCGATCTCCTTGGGGCTGGCGTGGGCGGCGCTGCGCTGAGCTAGCTGGTGACGTCCTTGCCCGCGAACCGGGCCCAAGCCAGCAGCCAGAACACCGCCGCGTAGACCGCATCGACGCCGAGGCCACGCAGCACGTTGTCCCACAACGGCGGATCGCGCAGCAGGTCGGCGAACGACAGCCACTCGTGGACGATGAGCCACGGATGCAGCCACTCGAGCTGAGGCACCGCGTCGAGGATCCACGACAGGATGGTGAAGATCATCAGCGCGATGGTCGCCGCGATCGGCTGCTCGGTGAGGGTCGAGATGAAGAGCCCCACCGCACCGAGCGCCGCGATGCACGCGCTGAGGTAGAGCACGACGAGCAGGACACGGCCCAACGCCGCCGGGAACTCCAGCTGTGACCCAGACAGCGTGGTCAAGGGCCCGGTGCCGAAGAGGGCGACTCCGATCACGGCCCCGGCCACGGCGACCGTCGCGACGCCCCACAGTGCGCCGATGCACAGTGACGCGTACTTGACGACGAGGAGCCGAGTCCGGCTCACCGGCACCGTGAGCAGGTAGCGCAGCGTGCCGAGGTTGGCCTCGCCCGCGACCGCGTCGCCGGCCAGCATCGAGATCGCCAACGGCAGGAAAATGCCCATCTCGACGCCGAGCGCCGCGAGCGGCACGAACAGCCCGTTGGACGTCACCGAGTCGAGGAAGTCGGGGCCGCCGCGGGCGTTCCGCGACGAGACCTTCACCGAGATGGCGAGGACGATCGGGACCAGCGCGAGGACGAGCAGGCCCATCTGATTACGGCGGCGGCCGCCGATGAGCCGGACCTCGGAGCGCAGCAGCCGCGAGGACACCAGCCGCTTCCGCGGCGCCTGCGCGGTGACGTCAGCCACTGACATCGAAGCCCTCCCCCGTGAGACCGACGAAGAGGTCCTCGAGGCTGGGCGTCGTCACGACGAACCCCCGCACCGGGACGCCCGCATGCACCAGGGCCTCGACCATCGACTCCGGTGTCAGGGTGCCCGGCTGGCCGCGGACCTCCCCACGCACAGCGACGACGTCGGCGACGCCGAGCCGCTGGAGAACCGCGGCGGCCTCGGCCGACTGCGGCGTCGTCACGCATACCGTCGTGACGCCCGACCCGCGCAGCTCGTAGACCGTGCCCTGGGCGACCAGCCGACCCTCGCTCATGATGCCGAGATGGGTGCAGAGCTGCTCGACCTCGGAGAGCAGGTGACTCGATACCAGGACCGTCGCGCCGTCCTCCGCCAGCGAGGCGACGAGGTGCCGGACCTCACGGGTCCCTTGCGGGTCAAGGCCGTTCGTCGGCTCGTCGAGGACGAGCAGCTCCCGCGGGGCGAGGAGGGCGGCCGCGATGGCCAGCCGTTGCCGCATCCCGAGGGAGTAGGCGCGGTAGCGTTTGGTCGCCGCCGCCAGCAGCCCGACCCGGTCCAGCGCGCCGTCGATCCGCCGCCGGGCCGTGCGTGGGTCGCTCCAGAGGTCCGCCGCGTCGAGCCGGGCGAGGTTGGCGCGCCCCGACAGGTAGGGATGGAACGCCGGACCCTCGACCAGCGAGCCCACCTGCGGCAGCGCGCGGGCCGCCTCGCGCGGGATCGGATGTCCGAGCAGGGAGCGGGTCCCGGCGTTCGGTTCGACGAGGCCGAGGAGCATCCGGATCGTCGTCGTCTTGCCCGACCCGTTGGGACCGAGGAATCCGTAGACCGCGCCGCGCGGCACCACCATGTCCAGCGCCTCGACCGCGAGCCGAGAGCCGAACCGCTTGGTCAGACCGTGCGTTTCGACGGCGGCGTCGGCCGCGGGGTCGATGGTCGACTGGTCCGCCGGGGTGGGCTGGACCTGCGTGGCCGGCAGGGTCACGAGGCCTTCAGCGCGGCATACAGCAGGGCGGGCGCGACCGCCCCGACGGCCACCCGTCCGTCGTCGGCCAGGACCGCGGAGAACAGCGTCCCATCGACCACGCGACCCGATCCCCAGTCACCCGTGACCTTCGGCACGGAGCTGAGCATGCCTTCGAGCTGCTTGTCCTGGGAGGCACCGGCCAGTTGCCCGGGCATGGTGGTGACCGCCACCGAAGTCCAGCCGGAGCCGACGACCTTGGGCTCGGCGGGCTTCGTCGTCGGACCCGACGGACCCGGTGCCACCGAGTTGCTCTCGCTGACGCTCGTGCCGGGCGGCGGCGTGAACTGGAACTGCCGTGACTCCGGGGCCGCGAAGTCGATCGCCGTGAAGCCGACCTCGACCGCGGGGTTGGCCACCTTCGTCGAGTAGACCTGGACCCGCAGCGGTACGTACTTCTCCGCGTCGACGGCGATGCGAACCTGCGCGACGCGGGTGTCCTTCGTTCGCGGCTGGAGGACCAGCTCGTATGCCTGCCGGCCGGCGACGACGGCGGTGCCGGCCGTGGTGACCTGGGTGGTGGGGTCGATGGCGGCGAGGGCCTTCTGAGCCGCCTCGTCCGGGGTCTTCGGGAGGTCGGTGGGGGCCGACGGCACTCCGGCCCGGTCCTTGGCCGTCACCGTGTGGTGCACCGCGGACTTGTCGGCGCTGGACCAGACCCAGACGTCGTTGCCGTTGCGGATGACGTCGGACTCGCCCGAACCGCCGACCAGCGCGACCCGCGCCTGGGACGGTCCCCCGAGCCATACCCGCCAGGTGTGAGTGCCCGAGACGATCGACGTGAGGTTCGCGGCGCCGGCCTTGGCGACGGGGCTGCCGGAGGCCTGGCCGGTCAGGCCCGGGATGTCTGGCAGGCCGAGGTTGGCCGTCTGCACCACGGTGCCGGAGAGCTGTCGGGTCGCCGACTGCTGGAGGTCGACGAGCAGCTGGGCAGCGCTGCGTGGCGGCAGACCCGAGTCCGCGCTCGCGGTCCGCGAGGCGAGCAGGCTGCCGGCGGCGATGAGGACCACGGCAGCGGACGGGACGGCCCACCGCGCGCGAGGATGGTCGCTGAACAGACTCACCTGATCATTGTCCGACTCGCGACCTGAGAACGTCCTGAGAGGTCAGCCGCGCGGCGTGAGCCGGAGCGTCGACGCCTTGGCCGCCGGCGTTAGAACGCTGTCGACGATCCGTTGGGCATACCGCTGGTACTTGGTCTGGTATGCGGTGTCGAGCCGGTTCGCGAGGGCGGCGTCAGTGCTCGCATCCTCGACGCTGACATCGGCGTCGACTCCCCGTGCGGCGACATGGGCCAGGTCGGTGGCGCGGACGTGCCGGTACCACGTGCCGTCGACGCCCTTGACGGACCGCACGTAGACGTGGCCGTCGTCGGTGACCATCCACATCGTGACCGGCTTACGCGGCGCACCGTCCCGACGGATGCTCGAAACGTGGATCTCGTCCTGGCTGCTGAGGCGGTTGAGGTGGTCGGCGTTCCAGTCGTTCGTATCCGGCATAGGACCATGAAACCGCTGAACGCGGTGGGGGCAAATTGGCCCATTGCATTTGCCATAACTTGGCCCCTTCTTCGAGCCGCTGCCCACCTAGCGTGGGGTCATGACGACAACAACAGCAACCGTCGCCGTCCCGGTCCGGCTCGATGTCGACACGCACGCGGCGGCGTTCAGCAAGGCGATGACCCACCTCGACAACGTCGCGACGAGGCAGCTCGACGACGTCGGGTTCGACCCGGGGCTGCGCGACCTGCTCCGGCTGCGCGCCTCCCAGATCAACGGCTGCGCCTACTGCGTCGATACGCACAGCCGGGACGCGCGGGCCGCCGGCGAGAGCGAGCAGCGGGTCG
>Ga0307296_10000573_pt1 | contig 17610 bp, 9 predicted proteins | sample ER_DNA_153_FD_194467 | JGI IMG/M metagenome (GOLD analysis project Ga0307296, IMG submission 194467) | Bulk soil microbial communities from the East River watershed near Crested Butte, Colorado, United States - ER_DNA_153 | ecosystem: Environmental > Terrestrial > Soil > Floodplain | place: USA... | reverse complement strand
CGGTCAATCATGTTGCTGCTGACGACGGTCTTTCCGACCGCGGCGCCCGCCGGCCACGCAGGACGGTGCGTGAAGAGATAGGAGATCGCCACGGCGAGATAGTGATTGGGATTCAGCAGGCCCGTGCTCCCTGCCACGATTCCGTGCCGATCGTGATCCGGGTCGCACGCCCATGCGACGTCGAACTCGTCCTTGAGCCCGATCAGCCGCTGCATCGCGTACGGGGATGAGCAATCCATCCTGATTTTTCCATCCCAGTCGACGGTCATGAACCGGAATGTCGCGTCCACCACCTCGCTCACCACGGTCAAGGGAAAGCGGTAGTGATCGGCGATCGCGCTCCAATAGAAAACGCCGGCGCCGCCGAGCGGATCGACGCCGAGCTGGAGACCGGAGGCGCGAATTGCATCGAAGTCGATCACCGATCCGAGGTCGCCGATATAGGCGCCCATGTAGTCATGGCGGTGCGTAGTCGTCGCGGATTTCGCCTTCGCGAACGAAATGCGGCGGACATCCTTCAGCCCGCCGGCGATCAGCTCGTTGGCCTTGTCCTGAATCCATTTCGTGACGGCCGAATCCGCCGGTCCTCCGCTCGGCGGATCGTACTTGAAGCCGCCGTCCTCGGGTGGGTTGTGCGACGGCGTGACGACGATCCCGTCGGCCAATCCACTGGATCGCGTACGGTTGTAGGTGAGAATCGCGTGCGAGACGACCGGCGTCGGCGTGAAGCTGTCGCGATTGTCGATCATCACATCCACTTCATTGGCCGCCAGAACTTCGAGCGCGGAAGCGAATGCCGGCTCGGACAAGGCGTGGGTGTCGATGCCGATGAAGAGCGGACCGTCGATGCCCTGCTGCTTGCGATGCATGCAGATCGCCTGCGTGATCGCGAGGATGTGCTCCTCGTTGAAGGAGCATTGTGTCGACGTTCCGCGGTGCCCCGAAGTGCCGAAGGCAACTTTCTGCGTCGCCTCCGCGGGATCCGGCTCGAGCGCGTAATAATCCGTCACGAGCCGGGGGATGTTTGCGAGAATCGATTCAGGCGCGGGCCTGCCGGCAAGCGGACTCACTTTCATTTAGGAAAGTTAAGCCCGCAGCCATCAGCCGGCCCGCTGACAGCGCTCAGCAGGTAGTCTTCAGTTGCAGTTAGGGCGTTACCGCTTGGCCGGCGCAGATCCTGGCAGGGGCAGATCCGAGTTGAATATCCCTCTGGACGTTCGCCATTTGCCGTCCGCCTCCTTCCTCATGACAATGAGAACCTTGCCCTTGTCGCTCATAGGGGTAGTGGTGTTCGGCGGAGTGAATGTGAGATCGAAGTTGGCGCGCGCATACGCGAGATCGCCTACGCCATCGACCTCAACAACCGACTGTGAGAATGCACTGACCTTTCCAAAGCTCTCGAAGTTTTTTTGAATTGCCGGGCGCCCCTCCACGGCAGGCGCGTTTGGGGGCATGAATACGGCATTTACCGTGTACCACGAAGCCGCGGTCGCATAATCACCACTCTTGACGGCGTTGGTAAAGCTGTCCGTGACCGCGGCTTGTATGAAAGTGCGGTCTGCGTCGGTGAACGCGGCAGGCGTTTTGGCGCACGCTGAGAGGCCTGAAGCAATGAACATCGCCACGACGAGGGTTCGGTCGATCCGCATGGGAATCTCCAGGACGAGGTTACCGCAATACTAGAAGGTTCCTTCCTGCTCGCAATGGCCCTCGAGCCCGCTACCGCTCTGTAACCTCGATGGTGTGCCCTGCTTGGATTGGCCCCGCTACAGTCTGACGCCGGCCCGAGGGCCAGCGGATTTCGAGGCCGGCGGCGCGATCGGATTCCGCCAGGCCGAAATAGAGCGGCAGATCGCTCTGCGACAGGTAACCTGACTTCCCGTCGACGGTCTTCAGGATGCGACGCCCGTCGGGGAGCACCACTGTCACCCGCGCGCTGAGTCCGTCGCGGTTGGAGCGGGTGCCGCGGAGCCGGACTTTCAGAAATTCGACCTGATGTCTCTGCGCCAGATCGCTCACCAGGATCTGCGGGCGTCCGTTGAACTCGTTGGTCACGATGTCCAGATCACCATCATTGTCCAGATCGAGCGCGACCGCGGCGCGTGTGCCCAGAGCGCCCATCATTGTCAGGTGTCCCGTCGAATCGACCTGACACGCCATGCCGCTGGCTAGCCCCTTGGCGCAGGCGCCACACAGCGCATGAAAGGCGTCCCGTCCCCTGCAATCGAGCGTAAACCACACCTGTTGCGTCGCGCCGTTCGCCCGGGGCTCGACACCCAACACGAATTCACTGGGCAGGAAATGCCTTCCCGCTTCATTCAGCAACAGTGAATTGATGCCGTAGCGGAACGGGAAGTTCATCCCCGAGGCGATGAAAATGTCATCCCACCCGTCCGCGTTCAGATCGTCGACACTGGGACCCCAGGGCCAGTACGTCTCGACCCCGACGGAATCGGAGATCTCCTTGAATTTTCCGCCGCCCTCATTCGCGAACAGCTCGTTCCCAAAGAGGAATCGTTCCTTTCCTTCAGGAATCATCCCGCCCGCCACTTTCGACGAGTCGCTCTTGCGACCCTCGGCAGCCCAGTCCCCGGCACGGACGGTCTCCCACATGTCCGGGTGCATGCTGGTGACGAAGATGTCGAGCCTGCCATCTCCATCGAAGTCCGACACTTTGATCCCCATCGAGCCCCATGGAGTTTTCGGGAAGTATCGCGCGGTCGCGTCGTGAAAGTGCGTTCCGCCCTCATTGAGCCAGAGGTGATCTCCTCCCTGCATGTCGAGGATGTAGAGATCCGGAAAATGGTCGTCGTTGATGTCGAGCGCGGTCGCGTCGCCGCTCCAGCTCTTGTCAACCAGCCCGACCTCTCGCGTAACGTCCTTGAATCGGTTGCGCCCGAGATTGCGGTAGAGAATGCTCGCTTCCGCGCGGTCAGCGTGGAGGTGGCCCATGAATGCGTCCGTCAGGCTGACATAGTAGCCGCCCGCCCCGCGCTGGTTGGTGGTGTACACGCCCACGTTGGTAACGAAGAGATCCAGTAGGCCGTCGCCGTCGTAGTCGAAGAACACGGCGCCGGACGAGTGCCCACTGTACCCGACGCCGGCTGCTCGAGTGATGTCGCGAAACTTCCCCCCGCCCAGGTTCTCGAAGAGCTGATTCCCGTGACGTACCGTCGTGACGAAGAGATCCGGATCTCCATCGTTGTCGATGTCGGCGAACGAGCACGCCACCGCGATCGCATCCGGGACCGCGAGTCCCGCCTGGTCGGTGATGTTCACGAACCGTCCGTTGCCGGCGTTCTTCCACAGCTGATTGGTGCCGAGCTGGGTCGCGAAGTAGACGTCGGCGAGGCCATCGCTATCCACGTCAGCGGCACACACTCCCGATCCGTGGTCGTAGTGGGCCAGCTGGTAATTCTTCCCGGCGTCGTCTACGACACGGTTTACGAAGCTGATACCGCTGGCCTGCCTACGATCAGTGAAACGGAAGTCGTGCGCGACGGCCGAGTGCGCGGCTAGCGCCGCTTCCTGGCGGGCGCGGTCGGTCATCCACGCGGGCGGGCTGGTCTCCGCTGGACGGTAGGCACGAGGAGAGCTCGCTGCGCTATCTACTCCCCCAGGACCACACGCGGCGAAGAGAGGAAGAGCTGATACGAGTAGCGCGGAACGCCAAAGGAAGCAGTGCAACGGGCTGTAGTCCTTGTTTTGAGTCAGCCCGGCGTGTCTCGCGCGTGGCGAGAGCTAGATAACCGTGGGGATATCGCCGGTCAGGACTGTATCGCGCCGAAGACATGATGCGGACGGCTACCGACAGGCGGGGGACGGTAGGGGTCGACAGAACTTCTGGTGCGTCGCCTTGCTTACTTCCGCGACTTCGTCTTGAGCTCCTCGAACCAGTTCTCTACGGCCACCAGTTTTTCGTCGGATTCGGGTTTTCCCTGGCCGCCGCCGGTCCCGTACACCAACGTCCCAGTCGAGGAGATGGCCAGGTCCGCCGAGCCAAAGCTTCCCAGCCGCATACCTTCGACCAACGCAGTCGGTTGCCCAATGACTTTCATTGATTCCTGATCGAAGGGCACAACCTTCAACGTTCTTTCGGTAGTCACATATACCAAGTGTCCCGACGCTGCGTACCGCGCGTACATGGCGTCGTTCACGATCACTCGATGCTTTCCTGAAGGGATCTCCGCAACCGCGATGAAGTACGACCTGCCCCTGTCCGATGTGTTCGTTGCGGCACGGGTGAGCGTGAACAGCACGCCTTTTCCATTTGGAAGCACGTCCGGCCAGGTGTGATCGATTTCGGCATTCGCCGTGTCCAGCGCGGTGAACTCTTTCGGCACCGCTCCGGGCTTCGCTTCCACCCGGAGGAGACTCCCCAGACCGGCGCCGTCTACGTAAATAAACTCGTCTCGTCCCCACGCGGCGCCCGCAACTCCCATGCGTCGATCGGTCACAGTGATCGGCTGACCGCCGCCAAGTGAGAGCAGGCGAAGGCTTCCTTCGGTTTGCACTCCGATCTTCTGCCCATCCGGAGAGAAAAACGGTGACGTAGTGCCTTCGGTGCCTGGCACCGGAGTCCCGTGAAGCTGATTGCGTGGTCGTAACATCAGTTGAGCACGTGGCCCGCCGATGTACGCCAGTTGCGATCCGTCGGGTGAGATTGCAAGGCGAGTAACGTAGGAAGCGCCCGCGGCAATCGAGTCGGTGGAATCGAACGTGAGGTTGTATCGCAACACCTCCCTCGGGGTTGCGGGACGCATCCAACCCCAGATCGCCGTCGCCATGAGCAGAGTAACGAGCGCGCCGATACCGTAGATCGTCGGCTTGCGCCATCGGCTCGGACCACTCGATGTCGTCCCCATCGATCGCGTAGACAGCATGACGGCAGGATTGTTCAGGGCCTCCGCGAATTCGTGTGCCGACGCGAAGCGGTCGGCCGGAACTTTCTCGAGCGCGCGCGATACCGCCATCGCGACGTGAGCGGGTACCTGCCGTCTGACTGTCGCCAGGGGCCGCGGCTCCTCGGTCATTAGCCGGGCGACAATTGCGCGCGTCGACCCTCCAGTAAATGGCGGCTCGCCGGACAGCATTTCATAGGTCACCACGCCGAGCGAGTAGATGTCGCTCCCCGGCGTGAGGCTTCGTTCGCCGGTTGCCTGCTCGGGACTCATATAGGCGGGCGTCCCCACGGAAACGCCGGGCTCGGTCAGCCGCTTCCCAGCCGCACGCCACGCCGCCAGTGCAATCCCGAAATCCGCCACCATCGCGCTGCCGTCGTGGAGCAGAACATTCTCTGGCTTGATGTCGCGATGAATCACGCCGTGGCGGTGCGCGTAGTCGAGAGCGCTTGCGGCCTCGGTTGCGATTCGCACCGCGTCAGCGACGGGAAGCTGCTGTTCCCTGTCGAGACGTTGCCGCACCGATTCGCCCTCCACATAAGGCATCACGTAATACGGCCTGCCTTTCAACTCGCCCTCGCCGATCAGGCCCGAATCGATCAGACCGAGGATGTGCGGGTGCTGCAGGGTAGCGGTGACTTTGATTTCGTGGAGGAACCGCTCCGCGCCCAGCGCCTCAGCGACATCGGCGTGGAGAATCTTGATGGCGACTTCGCGGTCGTGTTTCTCGTCGTGGGCGAGGAACACGGTCGCCATTCCGCCTTTACCCAGCTCACGTTCGAGCGTGTAGCTGCGGCCTAAGGTGCGTTGGAGTTGGTCCCTGAGATCGACCAGAGGGTCTCCGCGTGGGAGCCCCCTAATGTAGGGCTCTATTAACTGCAACTGAAGACTACCTGCTGGGGGCTGTCGGCGGGCCGGCCTGTGGCTGCGGGCTTGGGCTCGGATTAAAGAGATGTCGGACGGATTGGGACCGAGCGCGATACTCGAGAATGTCCGATTTCAAGAAGCTCCAAGTCTGGCAAAAGGCGCATGCGCTCTCGCTTACCATTGATCGCATCTGCAAACGAATACGCGGCTCGCAGTACGCCTCGCTGAGAAGTCAGCTTTTCAGAGCCGCGATGTCCATTCCGGCAAACATCGCAGAGGGAAGGAGGAAGAACAGCGACAAAGATTTTGCTCGCTTTCTCGGCTACGCTCTCAGCTCCTGCTCGGAAGTCGAGTATCACCTGATCGTGGCACGGGACACCAAGGTCATTCCGGAGAGCGATTTTGTTTCGGCCATCAGTCAAACCATTACAGTGCGGAAAATGCTTTATGGTCTGTTGAATCGCCTTTCAGTCCCCGAGGACGACGGCAAGGTGAAAGGAAGCAAAGTTAGGAAAAGCCCGCAGCCAAAAGCCGGCCCGCCGACAGCCCCCAGCAGGTAGTCTTCAGTTGTAGTTGTAGTTTGTAGTTAGAGCCTGAACAAGTAACTGTACTTGGCGAAGAAATAATCCGACGTTCGCCGGAGAGGCTGCCAGTTGAACCGCTGCAACGGATCGGGGTCACCGTTAGCCTGGCTCCCGTACCCGAGAAACAGCACGGTCCCCGGCGTCGGCTGATAGGAGAACAGATAATCCCCGTGCAGTGATCTGGCGCGCGATGCCGTTGCGAGCTCGTCCCCGATCAGGATCGGATAGAACGTCCGTGAGTCGTCGCGCAAGTCGTCCTGCTCGCTCCTGATGTATTCGCCCACCACCCGCATGAAGATCGCGCGCGTGAGCTGATACTCGAGCTTTACGCGGGGGATGATATTGCGCCCGACGAGCGTTCCATCCGTGCGGCGCCGGTAGTCCTGATACTGCAGGTTTCCGTCGATGCGCGCGCGGTCGCTGGCCCGGACGCTCATGTTGAGCCCAACGTAGTTGATGTCTGCCTGGGCCCACTCGAAGAAGTTTTCATCCTGCCCGCCGATGTAGAGCAGGTCCGCGTTGAACCTTGCCCACTGCGGCGTCGCCAGCGTAAAGACGTAGTCGTGGTTGGTAATGCGGGGCCTGCCAACGAAGGGCAGCGTGTCGCCAATCGGAGATAGCAGGCGATAGTCGGCGTACAGTCCGCGGTCGAAGCCGAATGTCTCCAGGTAGAATCCGGTACCAACGGTCCAGCCACCGCGAAGCCTCGCGCTGCCGCTGAAATGAAGCTTCTTGTCCTGCGCGTCACCGCGCCGGAAGAAATGGGAGTACTGCCACTGGTCGTCCAGCGAAATGTCTCCGCTCAACGCCTCGACCATCGAGCCACGCTGACCGAACCAGGTCCCGCGGTGATCGAGAAGGGCGTGGACGATTCCGGGGCGCGAGATGAATCCGCTCCGCGCGCGGAAATCTTCACTGATCCCGGTCAGGACGTAACGCAGGCCGAATTTCTTTCCGTTGCGCGCAAAGACTCCTTCCCATAACGGCGCATTGAGCACCACGCCGTTCGTTTTGTCGAAGCTCTTGGCGGCCTGGAAGGAAGTGCTGTACACATCTCCAAAAACGATGCGGCCGTCCACGTCAGCCACGCGATTGTAGTCGCTGCCCATGACACGGTCGGTGTAGGCGAAGCCAAGTCTCGACTGTCCGCCGAGGTCGCGCTGCGCACGGAGAATGTTGTAGAACGCCCGATCCTGCCCGGACGGTGACAATGTTCGGTCGTCGGCGGCCGACAGCACTCCGATACTCGTGCCGGCGAGCTTACCGGTGAGCTTGACCGCCGCATCGGGCTGCACGATTCGCCTTGTATAAATGAGGCTGTGCGGCGTGATGAACTGGTCAAGTCCCTCGAGGAAAAACGGCCGCTTCTCGGGGAAAAAGAGCGCCTGTCGCGGATCGAACGCGAACTGCCCGGCGTCGGATTCGACTTCCGCGAAATCCGGGTTCACGGCGCCGTTGAGGGTGAGGGTGTTGGTGATTCCCCACTGCACTCTCCCTCCCACCTGCGGCCCGCCTCGGTCATACGTCCACCCGCGCGGCCCGGGCCCGCCGGTGATCTTCTGTGTGACAGATGGGTTCACATCGAGCACGAGTCCGCGAGTCAGTCCAGTCAGCCCATCGAGTGAGCCTGACTGCGCGAGAAATGACGTGCTGGAGCGCTTGGCCGGCACCCAGGAGTCTTCGTGCCCGGAGTGCTGCACGGCGCGCACGATATTGAGATCCCAGCTCTGGACATCGACTGACTGGTACTTGAGGCTCTTGAGCGGAATTCTGATCTCTACCTCGTACCCGTAATCGGTGAGCCGTCCCTTGGACGTAAACACGAAATCCTGGCTCAAATCCGGTGCGACGCGTCCGGACATGGTGGGCGTCCAGCCGCCGGTGAGGTTCTGTCCCTGCTCCACGATGGTGCCATCCAGCTGGACGCCCAGCGGATTCACCGCAAACACGTAGGCCTGACGATGGTCGTTAAAGGTGCCGAGCAGGATCTGCACGTTGTCGTCGGCGGCGATCTTGTCGCGATCCGCCAGCGTCGCGTGCGCCGCGCCGTGCGGCTCGTAGGCGCGGATGCCGAAATACACAGCGGTCGGCGAATACCAGACGAGCACGTGCGTGGAATCGGCAGCGGGAATGCCGTCGTGAGGAGAAAACTCCGAGAATCCGGTGAGCAGGGCCGCCTGCTGCCACACCGGCTCGTTGAGTGCGCCGTCGACCGTCACGTCGGCTTCGATGCGCGGGATGCGAACGTTGACCTGGTTTTCGCGACCGTTGTAAACCACCGGCGCCGTTACAAACGCGGCAAGCCACGCCGCGCCGAGTAGACTTTGCATGCGCCAATGATGCTGCCGCCGCACTGCGGCGGCAACATCAAGTTGAACTCTACATCGCCTTGCTTGCGGCGTCCCTCTTCACAAGTGCCGCGGAGGCGTTGTTGAAGTTCCACGCGGCAACGCGTCGGAAATACTCCTTTGCCTCCGCCGTGCGTCCGGCTCCTTCGAGCGCCAACCCGCGGTTGTACCAGACGTAAACGTCGTCAGGATTCGCCTGTGCGAGATGCGCCTCGGCCGCGGCGTAGTTGCCCTGAAGGAGATCCGCCATACCCAGCAGCTCGTGGGCGCCTTCGTTCTTTCTCGGGTTCTGATTCGGTGCCACCTGGGCCATCATGTCCTTGGCTTCGTTGCGGGCCGTAGTGAAGTCGCCCCGCCGAGCGGCGAGCATGCCTTCCCAGTAATCGATCTGCGCTTCATTCGCGCGCTTGATCGCGTCGGATCGCCCCATCTCCGCCTGGTGACGTAAGACAGGCCTCATCTGATCGATCGCGCGCTGCGCCACATCGAGGTGTCGATTGTGGAGAGCGATGCGCGTCTCTTCACTGAGCGCAAAGATCTTCGCACCGTCGGCGTTGGGGATCTTCATGGCGTCGACACTTGCAGCTATGCGCTCCAGCTCCGCTTCGGCGGCGCTTGGATCACCAGAGTAGACGTTGACGAGCGCACGGTAGACCGAAGAGGTCGGCTTCGTACCGGGATCAGCGAGCTGCACCGCGCGATCGTAGTCCGCTCTCGCTTCGGCAAAATTCCCGAGGAATGAATTCACGTGCCCACGTTGCTGGTACGCGCCGGCGCGGGACGCATCGAGCTCGATCATGCGCGTGTATTCGGTCCGCGCCTGCGGCAGGTTGTTCACAGCGCGGTACACGTCGCCCATATAGTCATGCGTGTACGGCTCATTCGGTGAGATGGTCACCGCCCTGCGAACGTAGTCTTCCGCTTTGATCAGATCCCGCGGTTCGGTCTGCAGATACGAGTTGCCGATCAGGATCCAGCCCGGAGCAAAGTTCCCGTCGAGCTGCGTCGCGCGCTCGAGTGAAACGCGCGCGTCGGCACGCCGGCCGTAGTTGAACTGAGCTCCCGCCAGATATCCGTAGGCGCGCGGATCATTGGGCGTGAGCTGCACGAGCTGCTGCGCCAGAGCAAGCTGACCATTCACGTCATTATCCGCACCGGCACGCTCGGCGCGAATCCAGAACTGCTCGGCTGGTGAGGCCTGGCCGATGTTCAGTCCGGCTTGGTCGAGGTGATTGCGATAATCAGCGAGGGACGGCGCCGCGAATGCCGCATAGAGGTGGCCGAGCGCGAATTTCGGATCGGCAGCGAGGGCGCGATCGAAATGTTCTCGAGCCTCCACGGGGCGCTCGACATCCAGATCGTAAAGTCCTCGCAAGAACTCCGCGCGCGCGGTGGATGATTGAGTACTGATCGGAATTACCATTGGGGCCTGGTCACTGGCGACGGGCGTCGTCGTGCCGATTCCAGTGGTGGTGCACGCGGCGGTCGAGATCAGGACGGCCAAAGCGTGGACGAGCCGGCGAACGCGGAGCATTCTAGCCTCCTACTGGTGGGGCAGCGAATTTAATCGGCGCATTTAGAGGGCCACTGTCCTATTGCTTGACTAGTCATTGGCCCTTCCCTTTCGCTTGAGCCGCCTCGAGTTCCTTCAGTTTCCGCTGGCTTTCTGACAACACGGGCTGCTTCGTGCGCTTGGCGAGATCGATCGCCCGTCTTAACTGCCCGATCGCCGCGGTAGTATCTCCCATGCCCAGAAGCCCGTCTCCCAGGCTGTCATACACGTTCGCTGACTCGGGATACGCATCCGCGTTCTGGCGGAACAGCCAGAGGGCGAGGGCGGGTTTTTTCAGATACTGCAACGCGGCGTAACCCAGATTATTGGTTTCTGACTCTGGAAAGCGCTCGTCGAGTCCAAGGGAGCGAGCCCCTGCCGCAAAGCGTCGCCTCGACTCGACAAATGCATTCATCAGCATCGCAGAGTCGGTGTCGGGGCCCAGCATCGATGTAGGCAGTTTCGCGACCGAGACCGGCTCGAAGATGAATCGCAGGCCGGCGACGAGACTCGGAGCCGGCGTCATGTTGTGCGAGTCTTCCGGGTAGCGCTGGTGCCCGAATGCGATGAGCGCCGGCTTGAGCGAATCCATCCGTTGAGAGAAGGCGGCTGTTGTCCGATCGATATCGGGCTCGAGACCACCATGCGTCACGAAGACGCGCTCTCCCTTTGCGGCCTTGGCGAGCGCGTTGGAATACTCGACCACTCCGCTGGAGTCGTTCCACCAGAGTGACGGACTCATCGCAATCACGCCGCTGAAGACGCCTGGTTTATTCGCCGCAACTTCGAGTGCGACCAACCCTCCGAAAGAGTGTCCCGCCAGTACGGTTGTGGGCAGCGTCCGATACTTCGCTCGAACGAGGGGCATCACCTCGTCGACTATGAAATCGGCGAACATCCCTACTCCACCGGCAGTGGCAAAGTTTTTTGCGCGCCCACTTGTCGCGACCGGCGTCATGTCGTGGGTTCGATCTTTCCCGTTGGCAATTCCGACCACGATCATCTTGGGAATGGCGCCTCGATCCGCCAGGAACGCCACATTGGCGACAGCGAGGTTGAACTGCGCTCGATCCTCGGCGTCAAGCAGTACCAGCACCGGATAGCGGCTCGTTCCCGCCTGATAGCCTTCCGGGGTCGTCACATATATGGCGCGTTGCTCTTTGAGCTTCGCCGAGTTCAGGACTTCGCGCTTCCACAGTGTGATTGTGCTGTCCTGGGCAGCTGCCGGCGCCGCGAAGACACATAGCAGGAGGCAAATTGTGCGCTTTCTCATCGTGTTATCCCAGCGGGTGAGCCCGTTGGATATGGGCGTCATTTGTCACTTGTGCAATAGAGCTTGACGCGGCAAGCACCCGCCCGTAAGGTGGACAGCCCGGATACTTGCTTCAGCTCCCACTCCCACCCGGTATAGAGGAGGCAAGATGAACAGCACCAGCAGGAACGCGGCGCGGATGGCGGTTGCCGCGCTCGCGATGGCGGCATTTGCACCTGCGGCCTGGAGCCAGAGCGCGGACGCCCGCGCGGTACGCGCTGCTTCGGATCAATGGCAGAAGGATGTCGCCGCGCAGAACATCGACGCGATCGTCGCCCTCCACACTCCGGACGCGGTGTTGATGCTGTCCCACGCTCCGCTTGTAACAGGAAGCGCGGCGATTCGTGCGTCATGGAGCGAATTGGTAAAGACGCCAGGCATCGTTCTACACTGGATGCCGACCAGGATCGACGTCGCGAGTCCGACCGTGGCGACGGAGTACGGCACCTACACAGAGTCGTACGATTCGCCGCAAGGCAAGCAGACCGACGCCGGCAACTACGTCACGATCTGGCACAAGATCAACGGCAAGTGGCGAGTCGCCCTCGATGCACCGAACACGACGACTCCCCTGCCGACGGCTGCACCCGCTGCGGCCGCGATGGCCGACGTGAAGACGACGGCCAATAGCGCTCTGGCGTGGAGCGACTTCAAGCCGGACGGCTTCGATCCCGGGATGAAGCTCGCGGTGCTGGAAGGCGATCCAGGTGCGAAAGGTCCTTACGTCCTCCGCCTGATGTTTCCCGCCGGATACAGGTTCCCGGTTCACTGGCATCCCGGGATAGAGAACCTGACGGTGGTGTCGGGTCCGTTCCAGCTCGCAATGGGGAACGCCGCCGATTGGAGCGCCCTCAAGACCTATGGCCCCGGCGATTTCCTCTACATTCCGCCGCGGCACGCACACTTCGGGGGCAGCGCCGCCGGCGCGTCGTCGGTGATACAGCTGCACGGCGAGGGCCCGTTCCAATTGGTACTAGGAGCTCCGAAGTGAGCAGTATCAGGCAACGGGTAACTGGTACGGAAAACGGATTACGGAAAACGGGAAACACACTCGCTCTTGTCTTTTTCGTGGAGTCCTCCTATCGTAGGCGCGTGACCAGACTCTCCTTTAGCGCGAGCTATTACTACAACCTCTTCGGCTACAGTCGTTGGAGGCCCCAGTCGCGCGCAGTAAGGTAGAGCAGCTAGCTTCGCAGACAGACTCCGGGCCTCCGCAAATCGCGGGGGCCTTTTCTTTTCTCCCACCGTCGGGGCCGGCAACGCGGCGCCGAAAGTTTGATTCGGGGCAAAATGTTGAAATCGGAACTGAAACGTTCGATAGCCGCGAGAACCAACGGCGCTCCCCACGCTCGGGGCGTGACGATGCGCGTCGCATTTCAGGGCGACCGCGGCGCGTACGCCGAGAGCGCGATCACCGAGATCTGGCGACACCCGGTCGAGAAGATTCCGGTTCCGACTTTCAGCGGTGCACTGCGAGCCGTGGAAGAGAGCGAGGCCGATGCGTGTGTAATCCCAGTCGAGAACTCGATCGTCGGACGAGTAGAGCCAGGATGGCAGGCTCTCGCCGCGCACCCCGGGATGCGTACAGTGGGTGAAGCCGTCGTTCCGGTGCGGCATTGTCTCATGGCCCCCAAAGGCGCGACCCTCGATGGTTTGCGCACGGTCTCGAGTCATCCGGTCGCGCTCGCGGGGTGCATCCGGTTCTTCGAGAACCACCAGTGGATCAAGCCGCGCAAGTGGTTCGACACTGCCGGCGCCGCACGCGAGGTCGCCGAGCTTGGGGATCTTTCGCATGGGGCAATCGCGAGCCAAGCGGCGGCGGAGCGGTACGGGCTGGCGGTGCTCGAGGAAGGAATTCAGGATCGTCCCGACAATCACACGCGCTTCGTCGCCGTCGTCCCCCAGAGCTCCCGCCTTTGGCGCCGTTCGCACGCGATCCGAGGGGCCATCTCAGTCGAAGCAGACGATCCAAAGCAGATCGCCGAGGCGACGCGCGAGCTGCTCGGCCAGATCGTCGAGCGGAACTGGCTCGAGATCGACGAAATCGTCAGCGCGTTCTTCACGTCGACCTCTGATCTGACTTCGGCCTTCCCCGCCCTGGCCGCGCGCGAGATGGGGTGGGTGGACGTCCCGCTCCTTTGCGCCACCGAGATTCCGGTTCCGGGATCGATGCCGCGATGTCTTCGAACCCTGATCCAGGTAGAGCCTCGGGCGCCTCGGCCGCTCGATACCCACATCTATTTGAAGGACGCCGTTGCCTTGAGGCCTGATGTGGCGGTCAAAAGCTGAACACGGATGCTCCGGATTCAGGCGGATGCTTCGGATCAGCCCTGGTGTTACGTGCCTTCACGCCAAGAGGAGCGATCCCGAATGATCAGCCCCGATCCGGAGCATCCGTGTTCCCATCCAAAGTTTTCGTATAAATATGCATTCTTCTATTGACGTACCCGCTAGGCGAATTAATTTCCTCTGGTAGAACTTGCACCAAAACTCGAGACAGTCAGATGATCCAGCTGCCCGCGAATTACCGAAATCTCCTTCGAATTACCGCCTCCATTAGAAATAGGGCGACGGGGAGATTTTGCGCGGGCACCAACACGGATTCATAGCAAGTTGACCAGATAACGCGCAAAGGGCCTCTCCCGAGATCGGAAGAGGCCCTTTTTTTGTGCAAAAACGGCTCGCATGAAGCGAAAGCTTCAGGGATGAGGATGACAGCAAAGCAGGGACTGTACGACCCGGCTTACGAGCACGACGCGTGTGGGATTGGGTTCGTCGCCCATATCCACGGCGTCCGCTCCCGCGACGTCGTCGACAAGTCGCTCGAGGTCCTCGATAACCTGACGCACCGGAGCGCTATCGCGGCCGACGGCTGCACCGGCGACGGCGCCGGCATCCTGATCCAGGTGCCGCATGCCTTCCTGCGACGGGTTTGCGGCGTCGTCGGAATCTCGCTGCCCGATGCCGGGAGTTACGGAGTCGGGATGCTGTTCCTTCCCACTCGTCGGGCGGACCGCGTTGTCTGCGAGCGCATCGTCGAACGCGCCGTCACCGAGGAAGGCTGCACCGTGCTCGGCTGGCGCGATGTCCCCGTCGACGAATCCGTGCTTTCCGTTCCCACGCGCAAGCGACGTCCCACCATGCGTCAGGTATTCGTGGCGCAGATGGGCGTTGGGCGCGAGGCAGGCACCAACTCTTCCTTCGAGGTTCTACTCTACCTGATCCGGCGACGGATAGAAGCCGCCCTGCGCGAGACGCCGAGCGGTCGCGGCTGTTACGTGGCGAGCCTATCGTCGCGGACGATGGTTTACAAGGGGATGCTGCGGCCGGACCAGCTCGCGCCATTCTATGAGGACCTTCGGGACGCGGAGGTGGCGAGCGCGATCGCGATGGTGCACTCGCGGTTCTCTACCAACACGTTCCCATCCTGGGCGCTGGCGCATCCGTACCGGTTTCTCTGCCACAACGGGGAGATCAACACGCTGCGCGGAAATCTCAGCTGGATGCGCGTGCGCGAAGCGATCATGTCGTCTTCGCGTTTCGGTGGGAGATTGGCTGCGCTGCTGCCGGTATGTCGTGAGAATCAAAGTGATTCGGCTTCGCTCGACAACGTGCTCGAGCTGCTGACGCTCGCGGGCCGGCCGCTCGCGCACTCGATGGCGATGCTCGTTCCCGAGGCCTGGGAAGGAAACACGGCGATGTCCGCCGAGCGGCGCGCGTTCTACGAGTACCACGCGTCGCTCATGGAGCCTTGGGATGGGCCGGCCGCGGTTGCGTTTACCGACGGGCGCCAGATCGCGGCGATGCTCGATCGCAACGGGCTCCGGCCGGCGCGGTACGTCGTCACGGCGGATGACTTCGTCGTGCTGTCGTCGGAGGCAGGTGCGCTTCCTGTCGCGGTCGACAACATTCGCGCGAAGGGGCGGCTTGAGCCTGGGAAGATGCTCGTCGTCAATACCACTCAGGGGCGGATACTCGATGACGAGGCCATCAAGATGGAGTTGGCATCGACGAGACCGTACAGACGGTGGGTGTCCGAGCAGCGGATAGACCTGGAAGAACTGCAAAAAGAACGGGATGCGAGTGGTCAGCTTGAAGTTGAGAGGGCTCAGTCAGAGCACGCCGACCATGCGCCGTCGCTTACCGTTCAACAGCGCGCGTTTGGATACACCGTCGATGAGTTGAAGATGGTGCTAGGGCCAATGGCGGACGCGGGGGAGGAACCGGCAGGGTCCATGGGCAACGACACGCCGCTCGCGGTTCTGTCCAAGCGGCCGCAGCTGCTCTTCTCTTATTTCCGGCAGATGTTCGCGCAGGTTACGAATCCTGCCATCGATCCGATTCGCGAGCAGCTCGTCATGTCGCTGGCGATGAATCTTGGGCCGCAGGGAAATCTGCTCGAGGAGACTGCCGAGCACGCGAAGCAGCTTCGCGTTGCGCAGCCGGTTCTTACCGAGCGCTCGATGTCGGCATTGCGCGCCGTGACTGATCCTGCCTTAACCGCGGTTACGCTTCCTGCGCTATTCGCCGTTGCGGCTGGTGCTCGCGGGCTCGAGTTGGCGGTAGACGATCTCTGTCGCGCCGCTTCGCGTGCGGTCTATGAGGGTTTTGGTGTTCTCATTCTCAGCGACCGCGGGATGAGCGCGGACCTGGCTCCCATCCCGTCGGCGCTCGCGGTCTCGGCCGTACACCATCATCTCATTCGCGAGGGACTGCGGTGGCGCGTGAGTCTCGTCGCTGAGACCGGTGAAGCGAGAGAGGTTTCGCACCTGGCGCTTTTGATCGCCTACGGCGCGAGCGCGGTGCACCCTTACCTCGCGCTCGAGACCGTCGCGGCGATGGCGCGGCCGGAGGCGGCTGGAGACAAACCGCACGGCACCGCTGCCCAGGAGCGCTACGTAAAGGCGCTGGGGAAAGGCCTCTTCAAGATCATGTCGAAGATGGGGATCTCCACGCTCCAGAGTTACTGCGGCACGCAGCTGTTTGAGGCCGTGGGATTGAGCAACGCACTCGTGGATCGCCATTTCGCCGGCACACCGTCGCGTGTCGGCGGCATCGGCATGGATCTCATCGCCGACGAGACTCTGCGCCGACACAGCTTCGCCTTCGACGATTCATTCCCGGTCGATCGACTGGATGCCGGTGGCGAGTACCAGTATCGCGTGCAGGGCGAGCATCACAACTGGAACCCGATGACGATCGCCAAGCTTCAGCACGCGACGCGGGGCGACAGCTATTCGACGTTCAAGGAATTCAGCGCGCTGGCAAACGACGAGACTCGCCGGCAATCCACCTTGCGCGGGCTGCTGGATTTCGTAAAGCGGGATCCAATCCCACTCGACGAAGTCGAGCCCGCGAGTTCGATCACGCGGCGATTCTGCACCGGAGCGATGTCGTTCGGATCGCTGGGCGCCGAGGCACACCAGACGCTCGCGATCGCGATGAACCGGCTCGGTGGGCGCAGCAACAGCGGCGAAGGCGGCGAAGATCCGGCGCGCTTCGGCACCGATCGCAACAGCGCCATCAAACAGGTCGCGTCGGCGCGCTTCGGCGTGACGGCGGAGTACCTAGTCAACGCCAGCGAGCTGCAGATCAAGATCGCGCAGGGTGCCAAGCCTGGCGAAGGAGGGCAGCTCCCCGGACACAAGGTCGATGCGATCATCGCGAAGACCCGGCACTCGATGCCGGGAGTCACGCTGATCTCGCCTCCGCCGCACCACGATATCTACTCGATCGAGGATCTCGCGCAGCTGATCTACGATCTGAAATCGATCGCGCCCAAGGCTGCGGTTTCGGTGAAGCTGGTGGCCGAGGCGGGAGTGGGGACGGTCGCGGCTGGCGTGGCGAAAGCGCGAGCGGATCTGATCGTCATCTCTGGTGATTCGGGCGGCACCGGCGCTTCCCCGCTCTCGAGCATCATGCGCGCGGGAAGTCCGTGGGAGCTGGGATTGGCGGAGACGCAGCAGACGCTCGTGATCAACGGTCTGCGTGGTCGTGTTCGCCTGCAGACGGACGGGCAGCTCAAGACCGGGCGTGACGTGGTCGT